>Ga0181520_10009659_pt1 | contig 13228 bp, 3 predicted proteins | sample PEATcosm2014_Bin_29_FD_132451 | JGI IMG/M metagenome (GOLD analysis project Ga0181520, IMG submission 132451) | Peatland microbial communities from MTU Mesocosm Facility, Houghton, MI, USA - PEATcosm2014_Bin02_30_metaG | ecosystem: Environmental > Terrestrial > Soil > Wetlands > Peat | place...
CGATAATGGAATCTACGAACCCAGCGCGGAGTACTTTACCGTCGGTCTGATCAACCCTTCTGGGGCATCGCTCGGCACGCCCAGCGTGGCCACCGGCTGGGTCCAGAACACCGATCCCATGCCTTACGTGACTGTCAGCGGCCCGGCCGGGTCGGTAACCGCGGGCAACGTCGCTAGTTTCGAACTGTCGCTGTCGGGTCGCAGCTCGCTTCCCGTGTCGGTTTCGTTCCAAACGGAAAACGGCACAGCCACGGCGGGCACCAACTATTTCGGCACGGCTGGCTGGGCGACGATTTCTGCCGGAAGCGCGACGGCCTGGATTTCCGTTGCCACCCGCGATAACGGCCTGTACGAGCCCAGCGCGGAGTATTTCACCCTCAATCTTCTCAGCGCGGTAGGCGCTAGTCTGGGCTCAGTCGCGGCCAGCGCCGCCGTCCGGAACAGCGAGGGCGAGCCTGCCGTGACTATCAACAACGCCGCGCCGGTCAACGCGGGCAGTCCGGCGAGCTTCGAGCTTACGCTCTCCAATGCCACCAGCGCCGCCGTGACGGTGACGTATAGCACCTCAGACGGCACGGCCGTGGCCGGCACGAACTATTACGGCGTCAGTAGCGGGTCGATCACCATTCCCGCCGGTCGCTCGACGGCCTGGATCCCGGTGAACACCATGGATGACGGCCTGAACGAGGCCAACCAGGATTACTTCTGGGTCAAAGTGACGGGCGTCAGCAGCGCCACGCTGGCGAACACCTCGGCCAGCGCCGTGATTGAAAATGCCGGCGTCCCGGTAACCGTGGCCCTACCCGAAAATCCGGCCGCGGGAAACGATCCGGTCACGCTGACGGCTCTTTTGCCGGCCGGCGCGGCGGGCACCGTGCAGTTCAACGCCGACGGCAACGAGCTCGATACGGTCAACGTGTCGGACGATCCGTTGTCGCACGCACTGCAGTTCAACGACGGCAGCGGCTACGTTTCCATCCCCAACATGGCATCGACGAACTTCACTTTCTCGGCTTGGGTGCAGTTGGATTCGCTGGTGGACCAGCAGCAAGTGCTGATCGCCTCGGAGGGCACCAACGGCGGGTGGAGCCTGGGCCTGGATGCCGCCGGCGCGGGGGACGGCACGCTGTCGTTCTCCAAGACGGGCACGAGCGTCGTAACGAGCGTGGGCGGTATCCACGACACCGGCTGGCACCAAGTGGCGGTGGTGTTCGCCGACGGCAGCAGCGCTTCGGTCTCGTTCTATATCGACGGACGGCTCGACACGACCGTGCCCTACGGGAGCTACGTGCCCGGGGGCAGCGACAATTACGACCTGGGCGGCCGCCTGGGGCAGTCCACCCTGGACGGCGCCCTGGACGAGGTACAGATCTACGCCCGCGACCTTACACCTACGGACGTTTCCGCGCTCTATGCCGGCGGCCTGGGCATTTTGGGCCAAACCGTCCTGACCAGCCCCAAGGCCGTCTATCGTCTGGACGACGGAAGCGGAACGACGGCGACCGACTCCTCCGGCAACGGTCACAACGGAACGCTGCACAACAACCCGGCGTGGGTTGCGGGCCTGCAGGCGGTTTCGCTGACGACTACTAGTAGTACTGACCTGTCGGGAAACGAGACGCACGTGATCACGGCGGACTTCACCGCCACCGGCGATTCCTCGTTCGACGGCCAGTCGCCGCCGGCCAGCCTGCTGGTGCTCAACGTGGCGCCGCAGCCGGTCGATCAGGCCGCGCCGTCGCCGCTGACCGACGGCAGCCTGGTCCTGTCGCAGGACGACGCGGGGCTGACCTACATCAGCGGGGCCGCCACCGCGTGGAAGGTGATTTCCGCCGATACGACCATCGACGTCAATGACGGCTACCCGCTTCAGTCCGTCACCGTCCAGGCCTGGTTGGACGGCGTCGTGAGCAACACCGTCTATTACAGCGGCACCGACCTGACCGGCGGCGTGCAGAGCGACGACTACTACCGCTTCTCGGTGCCCATCGACGCCCCCCCGAGCCTGTCCACCGGCTGCTACACTTGGACGATGACGATCACAGAAAAGTACCAGGACGGCAGCAAGATCCCGATTTACGCCAGCGGCACTCAAGACCTGCTCAACCTGAGTACCAGCGATTACGGCTCGGGCTGGTGGGTTACGGGGCTCGACTACCTCGTGCCCGATGGCTCCGGCGGCGAGATCCTCGTGCAAAGCGACGGGACGATGGCCGACTTTACGAATAACGAGGGGACTTACGCCAGTCCCTCGGGACCGCTGGCCTTCAACACCCTTCAAGCCGACGATAACCACCAAGACCCGACGTACGGCGGTTGGATCCTGACCGGCCACGATGGCTCGGAGGAGACCTTCTATCCAAACGGGCAGTTGTACGAGGCCATCGACAAAGACGGCAACGTGACTAAATACGACTACGTCTCGTCCGGCGGTCCGCTGTCGAGCATCACCTATAACGGCACGACGACCTCCTCGTACGGTTACACTGGCGCGTGGCTGACGTCGGTCACCGACTACGCCACGGCAAGCGACCCGGGCAGCACGAACACGCTCGTCGATCCGAGCGGACAACTGACGGCCATCGAGCAGCCTGCCCCGGCGACGGGCCAACCCCAGCCCACAACCACCTTCACCTACAACGGCAGCGCGGGCCCTTTGAGCTCGATGACGGACGCCGACGGCAATGTCACCACTTTCAGCTACCGCGCCGACGGCACGCTCTGGCAGGCGATCAATGCGCAGGGCGCGGCGGTCACCTACCGCGCCGCGGACGCGCTGCCCGACGGCACGAGCGGCAACGGCTCGCCGGGCAGCCAGACCAACCCGGCGCTGCTGACGCTTTCCGCCGCCTCGCCGGCGGCCGAGTACGACCAGCAGCCACAGCCCACGCTCTATACCCTCGACCAGTTCGGCAATCCTACCTCAATAGAGAACGCGCTGGGCCAGACCACGGTCTACGTCCGCGATACCAATAGCGGCTTGCTGACCGAGATGGACCAGCCGGACCCGGCCAGCGGTGTCACGCTCAGCGCCAGCGGCACGCAGGGCCCGAAGACCACGTACTCGTACGATGGCGACGGCAATCTCGTCTTGGAAACGCTGCCCGACGGGACCGGCGGCACGAACGGGACCACGGAGAACTGGACGTATCAGTATGGGACGACCGACCTCAGCAGCGGCGCGCCCATCGATCTGATGACGAGCTCCTACCAGTTCGACGGCGGCGCCAGCGAGCAGATGGTCTACTCCTACGATGCCGACGGCGATCCGATCTACGTCGAACAGGAGGCCGGCGGCTATTGCTATTGGAATACCGCGCCGAGCGGGGCACCCGGGGCATATAACCCAGGGCAAAACACGGTCGCCGACGGCGGCAACCCGATCACCAGTTACGTGTATACCGCCTACACCGGCAACTCCGCCGACCCGCCCGGCGGCTTGGTGGCCAGCACCACCGACCCCGACGGCGACGTGACCGCCAACCTCTACAACGCGCAGGGCGACGTCACGGCCACCTACCAGGGCCAGACCCGCGGGCCCGACACGACGAACAGCACGACCTGGACCTATAGCGGCCTGGCGCCCAACGCCACGGCGACCTACTTTCTCTACGGCTACGCTGTCCCAGACACCAGCTACAGTGCCACGGACAGCGTCAGCGGCTCGCTGACCCTCAACACCAGCGCTGTCGATCCGCTTTCGGCCGCCTCGACGCTGGGTGCAAGCTGGACTTTCCTGGGCTCGATCACGCTCCCCGCCGGCGACGCCGGCACGGCCCTTAAGATCAACTACACGGGCAACGGCACGCCGGCCACGGCGCTCTGCCTCCTGGAGCAGACCTCGGCTACGGTCTACGACTCGCAGGAGAACCTGCTCTCCACGACCGACGCCATGGGCGATGTGACGGCTTCCACGTACAACAATCTGGGTCGCCCGCTGACCACCTCGCAAGGGCAGACACTGAACCTGGCTTCGACTTCCACTTCGGCCACGTTCGCCAACCTGCCGACGGCCGACGGCCAGGCCAGGAGCTACACGATCTACATCCAATGCAACGGGACGCCCGGGGGTTACAACGTCACGCAAAACGGCGCGGGCGGCCTCTCCTGCAATGCCACGAATCCTTGCACGCCGCCGTTGGGGACGGGCTGGTACTATTTGTGTACGGTGAACCTGGCGGCCGGCGATTCGAGCTCCGCGCTGACCGTCAGCTACACAGCATCCGACGCCACGCAGATCGCGCTGTTGGAGCCAACCTCCTCCACCGTCTATGACGCCCTGGGCAACGTGCTCTCCACGACCGACGGTCTCGGCGACGTCACCGTCAATGGCTACAACAACCTCGAGCAGCCGGTTTCCACCTCGCAGGGCCAGAGCGTGCCGGTCTCCGGCGGCGCGGCCGACGTCTACAACCTGCCGCAGACGCCCGGTAAGGGCCGCACCTACATCGTTTACGTGCAGTCCTCCACCACGCTCACCACGAGCTACGGGATCGGCGTCAGCGACAACAAGAATGGCGACCCGACCTATCACCAGGTCTTCTCGGCAACTCCGCCCCTTGGCGGTAACTGGTGCGAGCTGGGCACCGTGACCTTGGCGTCCGGCGACCTGAGTTCCACGGTCAACCTTTCCAGTCTGGGCGCCAACGTCACCGCGGTGTGCCTGGCGGAGCAGACCTCCGCGGCGAGCTACACGCCCGATGGCTTGGTCGCCACCCAGACCGACGGCAACGGCAACGTCACCACCTACGCTTACGATGCGCTGGGCGACGAGACGTCCCAGACCGATCCGGCCGTGGTCGCCGGTACGCCGGTGACCAGTTACGTCTACGACCCCTTGGGACGGCAGACCGCCCAGTTTTCCCCTCTCCCCGCGGGAGCGGGGCAAGGCGATGCTGTCACCACCTACAGCTACCAGTTCGGCACGAGTTCGGGTCCCGGCGACACGGTGACCACCTCGCAAGGCGAGGCCCTTGCAGCGCCGGACGGCTCGGCGATCTTCGCCAACCTGCCGCAGGACCCCGGCCAGGACAGGACCTACGCGGTCTACGCACAGTCGTCGACCGCTCTCAGCAGCGGAAGTTATACGCTCAGCCTCAGCGACGAGGGTATGACCTTCAATGGCAACGCTTTCTCCGCTGTCACGCCCTTGGGCAACGGCTGGTACGAAGTGGGCACGGTGACGCTGGGTTCCAGCGACTCGGCTTCCGCGCTGACGGTCACCTTGGGCTCGGCGCCCGTCGCACAGATCGCGCTGCTCGATCAGACCTCCGTCGACGCCTACGACGCCAACGGCCACCTCGTGAGCCAGATCGACGCCCTGGGGAACACCGCAAACTACAAGTACAACGCCTTGGGGCAGCCGGCGTCGCAAGAAGTCAACGACCAGTGGCTGGGCCCGGTCTACGACAAGGATGGCAACGTGGTCTCCGACACCGACCTCTTGGGCAACGTTACGACCTACCAGTATAACGACCTCGGCCAACTTGTCGTGACCACGCAGCCCGCACCGCAAACCGGTGGGCAGCAGCCTGTCACGACGGATTCCTATGATGCCGACGGCGATTTGCTCAGCGAGAGCCTACCGGACCCCGTCACGGGGGCGGCAGGAGGACCGACAACGACCTATACGTATGATGCCTTCGGTAACCAGGTCAGCCAGACGGACCCTGCTCCGACCACCGGCGGCAACGCGCCGACGACCACCTTCACCTATGATCTCGACGGCGAAATGCTCTCGCTCACCGATCCGGACCAAAACACCACCTTCTGGACTTACGACGCCTTCGGCAACATGGTCGCACAGAGCGAAAACGTGGCCTTGGGCTACTCTGGCAACTCGATCCAGACAACCACCGCCACCTACAATTATCAATACGACCTCGACGGTAACCTTGTCGAATCGATCGACGCCGACGCCAATTACAATAACAACGGCCACGTGACCACCTACACGTACAATGCCATGGACCAGGTGACGGGCGAGACGTGGTACACGAACGCGGCCAACGCGGCGGCGGGTACCGGTAGCACCGGCTCGCTCTCCTTCGCCTACGACCTCGCGGGCGACACGACGGCCGCCTCGAACACCGCCAATGGCGCCTCGATCGCCTCTTACGCCTACGATTACGACGCGACGGGTGATCTTGTCGGCCAGAACGTGCGCCTTGGCGACCTCGACAGTTGGCACAACGTGGTCCTTACCTCGACCTACGACGCCAAGGCCGAACGCCTTACCTTGGCCGCCAATATCGGCGGCATGTTGGGCAGCAACGGAACGGTCATCGCCGGCACGGGCACGCCCGATTTCCTCAACACGTATGGCTATGATAAGATCGGCAACATGACCTCCATCGTGCAAACCGGCCAGACCGGCCTGTCCAACCAAACTCCCAACGGCGTGACGACCAAGACCGTTTCGCTGGGCTATAACTACAACGACTGTCTGACGAGCCTGACCTGCTCCGACGGCAACGGGGCAAACTACTCCGCCACCTACACTTACGACAACGATTCGGATCTGACGGACCTGTCCTACGCCGCGGGGAACACTACACTGGCCGCCTATCACTGGGATTACGACCTCGACGGCCGGGTGCGCGATGAGTATTCGCGGAATGACACGTCCGGCGGCGCGGGGGCAAACTCCGTCTATACCGCCTGGGGCGAGACATCCTATTCCTACGACAACGATAGCCAGTTGACCGGCACGAACTACGAGAACTTCGCCCACGTTCCCACGACGAACACCAGCCCAAGCTACGATCTCAACGGCAACCGCAAAATCAGTTCGCTGCCCTCGGGTATCACGAGCGCGACGGGTGCCGGGAACCGCATGTTGTACGACGGCCAGTATTACTATACGTACGATGCCGACGGCAATCGCACGAGCAAGTACCAGTTGAACGGCACGAACCAGATAAACGTGACCAGCTACACGTGGAACAACGCCGGCGATTTGACCTCGGTGACCACGGGCGGCAGCACGGTTGCCTACACCTACGACGCCTTCGGGCGGATGGTGTCGCGGACCGCAAGCGGCGCGACGGAGAACTTCATCTACGACGGGCAGGACATCGTCCTGGTGCTCAACGGCAGCGGGCAGGTCATCCAGCGCAACCTTTACGGTTCGGCGGTCGATCAGGTCTTGGCCAGCGAGGCGGTCGCGCCGGTCTCAAGCGGCCCGCAGGCCGCCGGCACGGTGAGTTGGTACCTGACCAACAACCAGGGCACGGTCCGCGACGTGGTGCAGTACTCCGGCGGCGCCACGACCGTGGTCGATCACCTGGTTTACGACTCGTTTGGGCAAATCAGCTCGCAGACGACCGGTGCCGTGCAGCCGGCGTTCACCTATGACGGCATGTGGGAGGACCCCACAACCGGTCTTGACCACACCGCCACCCGCTGGTACGATGTCGTCGACGGTATTTTTGCCAGCCTGGATCCCACGGGCTTCAATGGCGGCGACACGAACCTGAGCCGGTTCTGCGGCAATAGCCCCACGAACGCAACGGATCCAAGCGGGGAAAGCGGAGTGTTAGCCGGTATATTCGCGGGGTTAGAACAAACTATCAACAACGTGAAAATCGGCGGGGAGGAAGCGCTCAGCCAGGCGGAGCAGGGTGGGGAGCAACTGCTCAGCCAAGCGGAGCAGGGCGCAAACGTGCCCGTTCTTTCGTACGCGGGCATAAACGCCGTCGTCAATCCATTTGAAGATACGTTTGGGCTAAGCGTTCAAAATAACGACTTCAGTTTTAACGCAATGGCAAACGCTAATGGGGTGTATATGGAGGGAACGGACGGTCCCTTTTGGGGGAGTCTTCAGAATAATTTTGGCAACGGACAGACTGGGGCGAAGTTGGGTTACTCTGGCCCAACCCAACAAGTGTTTGCAAACTTCAACTGGCTGAACAGCTCAAACAATAATGCACAGGTTTTTGCTCATAACGGCTCTGTCACTTTTAATGGCTCGGAGAATAACGGCAAATATGACTTTGGCAGTTCGTTCGGGCCGTTTGCCCTCGATTGGAATGGAAAGGGCCCGCAAGCTGGGCTTTCATTTCCCTTTGATAATGGTGACTCCCTGACAATTACGGCCGGTAAAGATGGATGGAAATTGAACGGCCTGTTCAAATTCGGTTCTGTGCCCGGTAATTCCGGCGGGTTTGAGGGGATCATGGTTAGCGTTGGTTCTGACCAAAGCCTGCTTGTTTCTTATTATGGTTCGATCGGGGGGCTACTTCAACTAGGTGCAGGATGGTTGGGTATTCCGAGCGCGACTAAAGGCCAATGAAATAGGTAGTTAGCCCGTGGTAAAGGAATGGATTTAGCTGCGGATCGAGAAGATGGCTGACTTGTTGCCCCGCGAGTGGGCGCGGCTGCGCGGAAGTTGTCGTCACACTCGGTAACCCGCGCTCACGAGGAGACACAACGCGGGGTGCCTTTCGCCGTCGCCGGTGTGGCTGACAGATTCATAGTTCGCGCGACTGAACAGGATTCCAACCCGAGGCGCAAGCGAGAACCGTAAGTCATTCCCTCACTTCGGGTTAGTTTGGATCGTATTATTTCAAACCGCGCGAAGAATCCTCGCCGAGCCATGGCCTGTCGCGGTGGTGATCGCTAGAACGCAAGGAGGTGCGAAATGGGTTTTTTCAATTCAAGAAGCAGATTTCGTTCGTTCAACTTCTATGGCGTGACAGTATCGTTTCTCGGCATGCTGACACTCATCGAATTGGAAGGTCGCCTTGAGGCACAGGTACAAGTTTCAGCTTCGAACACTTCTCCCCTGCCTGCTTGGTGTTTGCCGCCGGACGTCGAGGCCGATTTAGATTATCGCATCCGTTGCCTGAATGATGAGATAGGAGCCCACGCCCGGTATCGGGAATATGAAGAGGCACGCGAGCTTCAGAAGCAAGCTGTCGAGATCACGGAGAAACTTGCCGGGCCGAAGCATTTCAGAAGTATCATCCAGCGACAAAGTCTTTTGGAGTTTGAGCAGCTATGCACTCTCGACAAGACCGGCCGGGAGGAATTCCAGAAGGCCGCAAACTGGACAACGGACGCCATCAAAACGATTCACGAACAAGATTTCGGCGATGCAGCGGACCGTTTGGAGAAAGCTGACAAGATTCTCGCTCGCCTTCTCAGGCCGGACAGCCCATCGATTATCAGGTGCGACCAATTCCTTACACTGGCCTACGGTTTAAAAAACGATTTCGACAAGGCAAAGCTCTACGGCACAAAGTCGCTCGAAATGATCGGGCGGACCAACGGTGAGGATTCTCCCGATTTCGTAAACCAGCTCGGCATTCTCGGAGGGGCCCTGGAAGCGAGCAACGACCTCGAACATGCCGAACCGATGTTGCGCCGGGCCATCAAAGATGCCGAGCGACTTGGCGGCAGGCATGATCCGGGTGTGGCTCAGAACCTCCAGCGGCTGGGGAATGTCCTGCAGAAACGAAAGAAGTTTGCCGAGGCCGAAGCCGCGTGGCGGGAGGCAATCGCACTTTCCGTGAACTTCGACATGTCCGTTGAGCGCGAGGCGGTGCATTCGTACAGAGGGCTTACGGAGATCTACTGCGAGCAGGGGAAGTACGGCGATGCGGAGGAATGCATCCGCCGTGCCCTGGAACTTGATGAGCGGGCATTCGGCACCTGGCATCTCTTTGTTACAGTTGACCTTGATCGTTACGCGGCGCTGCTGCGAACGGTCAAACGTACCGAGGAGGCGGAGCGGATGGAGGCGCGGGCAAAACAGATACGCGCCCGCATCGAGGAGAACAAGAAATTGGCCAGGAAGCGGGCTTTGCAAGAGTTGCTTGGCGAGAAGTCTGATTTCTGAGAAGGTGTAAAGGCAAGGCGCGGGTATGCTTGGGGGATTGAAGGCGCCCACGTCGATTTCGGTGGCGATGCCTGTCTATAACGGCGCAGAGTCGCTCGATCGGGCGATCCGCACCGTCATGGCGCAAACGTTTCCCGACTGGGAATTGATCGCCGTGGACGATGGCTCCAGCGACGACAGTCACGAACTGCTCAGAGCTTGGGCGGAGCGGGAACCGCGAATTCGCGTGATCCGCTGCGCGGAGAACGGCGGTGCGAGCGCAGCGCGGAACTTGGCGATTCAAACGGCCCGCGGCCAGTTCGTCACCTATCTGGACCGCGACGACGAGTATTATCCCGACTACCTCGCCCGCGTGGCGCAATTGGGCGAAAAGGTGGACGTGCTTATATTCGCCTATGATTTTGTCTATGAGGATGGCGGGGCACGCGGCCGCCCGCCGGGTTGGGACCCGGGCAATCTGCGGCAGTTGCTCTTCGCGCAGCACCTTGCCGTGCCCCTGGGCGTCGCGCACACCCGTGAGTTGTGGCAAAGAGTGGGCGGGTTCAACGAGTTGCTCTGGCACGACGAAGACACCGACCTCTGGCGGCGAATGGCCCGCGCCGGGGCGCGGTTCGTCTTCCTGCCTCAGAAAAGCGGGCGGTATCACGTTCGCGGCGATAGCGCCAGCCGCGTGCCGCATATCACCTGGCGGCAAAGGCAAATGTTCCTGGAGAACTGGCGGGCGGGGAGAAAGTTGTATTACAACGGGAATGGGGAACCTGAGATTGCAGATTTGAAATTGGAGGAAAGCCCTCACCCTAACCCTCTCCCGGAGGGGGAGGGGACAAAGAAGAAGATTGCTTTTGTTTCGCCGCATTGCGTGATCGATTTCACCAACGGCGCGGCGACGGCCACGTTGGACGGCCTGGAGTTGCTGGCGGGGCTGGGTTTCAAGTGCCAGGCATTTTGCAGCTCAAGGCTGGATTCGTGCGAGGAAGTGCTTGTGGAAGAGGTGTTGGCGCAGCGGGGTCTCCGTTACGCAGTGCGCAACGCCCAGATCGGCCCTTACCGGGGCCGGATGATCTTCACCTCGTACGGCAAGGTCCCGGTGACGCTCTTCAACTCGGCCTCCACGCGCGGCGCGTGGATCAACGCCGAGGAGGTTCGGGCCTTCCTCACGGCCTGCGAGATCTTCTTGACAAAAAACCGGCCGGACGTGGTCTGGACCTACGGCGGCGATACCGTGTCGCTTGCCATCCAACAACTCGTCAAGCGGCTGGATATTCCCCTCCTCTTCGGCCTGCACAACTTCGCCTATATCGATCCACGCTCGTTCGGGATGGTGGATTACGTAATTGTGCCCACGGAATTCTGCCGGCAGTATTATTGGGAGGCCGTTGGGCTGGCGAGTTTGAATCTGCCGCTGGTGGTCGATCCCGCACGGGTGGCGGTGATTCAGAAGGCGCAAGGCCCTCAAGGTAACCTTTGCGCCGAAAAACAAGGCACCCAATCGCCAAAAGCCGAAATCCGAAGTCCGAAATCCGAAACAAATCCTGAAATTAAAGACCTGAAATCGGACACCTATTGCCATCACACTAACCCTCTCCCGGCGGGAGAGGGGACAATGTTCGTGACCTTCGTCAACCCTGTGCCGCGCAAGGGCGTGAACTTCTTCGCGCGGAGTGCGGAGGTTTTATCTGGGAGGCGGCCGGATATTCCGCTCCTGCTCGTGGAGGGAGCGGGCAAGGCAACTTTCCTGCCGCAGTTGGGCGTTGACCTGAGCGGCCTCAAGAACGTGCGAATCATGCCCAATTCGCCCGACGCGCGACAATTCCTTGCGATAACGAAGATCCTGCTCATGCCCTCGCTGATGGAGAATGCCGGGCTGGTGGCGATGGAGGCTATGTTCAACGGGATCCCCGTCGTGGCGAGCAACCGTGGCGGCCTGCCGGAGACGATCGGCAACGCCGGTTTTCTCATTGACATTCCTGCCCGTTACACACCGGAGACGCGCGATGTGCCAAGCGCCGAGGAGGTGGAGCCGTGGGTGGAGACAGTCATTCGTCTCTGGGATGACGCGGCAGAGTACGAGCGCCGGAGCCGTGCCGCGCGGGAGCATGCCCAGCAATGGCATCCCGACCGCTTGGCGCCGGTCTACCGGGAGTTCTTCAGCCAGATCACCCATCAGCCTGGGCCGCCACTGGTGCCGCAGTGGATCGCTTGGCAGCCTGGGCCACCGCTTACCGACCCGTCGGCTGTGGTCGTTTCCAACCGCGAACAGTTACTTTTGAAGTTTCCCCGCGATGCGGTAGTAGCTGAGATCGGCGTGAATGAGGGTGCGTTCACCCGTAGCATTCTGCGCACTGGTCCCCGCAGGCTTCATCTCATCGATCCCTGGCAGAAGCAGTCGGACGAGTATGTCAACGATCCCACCAACGACGGCGACTTTGAACGGAAGTATCGGACCGTTTGCGAGACGTTGGGCAGGCTGCCCAATGTGGAGATTATTCGCGACTATTCGCTCCGGGCCGCCGAGCAGTTTCCGGACGGTTATTTCGACTGGATCTACCTGGACGCCGACCATTCGTACGCGGCGGTAGCCCGTGATCTTGAGGCGTGGGTCCGCAAAATCCGGCCAGGGGGCATCTTCGCTGGCCACGATTACTGCAATTACAAGTGGATTCAAGTCCGTACCGCGCTGGACGATTTCCTCAATAAGCGCGGCAGAAAGCTGGATTTCCTGACAAGCGACGACGCCTACCTGAGTTGGGGATTCGTTGTTTGATAAACTGGATCGCTATATTAACAGTTGTGGGCTCCGAGCATGGGTGACTGCCGGAGTTGTCCCGGCGTCTGTCGTTGGAGGAGCGAATGCAGGTTCTGTACATCAATCTTCAGAGAAGGAAAGACGGCAACGAAGAGTTCCTGAGAAGGAATTCACGGAGCGCGGAGTGTTGCCGGATTGATGCCCCGGAAGGGACTGGACGAGCTGCCGGCCAAAGGGATTATCGCCGAGCCGCTGGATGCTTATTCGCCGCGTGTCGTGGCCAACGCCATCTCTCACAAGGAATTGTGGGAACGCGCGGTGTGTACCACGGCGTCCGTTACGGAGTACACGCGACCGGAGAATTTTACCCCCTGGCCCAGCGAGCATTAGACCTATGAATGCGGGCTGACCGACGCGAGTACTGGCTTGGCTCCCAGGCCGGAGCAATCGCAGCACAGTTCGGACATTCTTGTCCCCGACAGGGGACACTTCCCGACAACAAATACCAACCAACGCCCGTCCGTGTCCCCCAGCCATCGTGGTTTCTCACGAGTTCGACTCTTGTATTTTTCTCCCGTCGACGACGCGTCCGGCGATTGGGCAGTGAAGGCAGCCAGCCAACGGCGTTCCCTTCTGTAGGC
>Ga0181520_10009662_pt1 | contig 13227 bp, 14 predicted proteins | sample PEATcosm2014_Bin_29_FD_132451 | JGI IMG/M metagenome (GOLD analysis project Ga0181520, IMG submission 132451) | Peatland microbial communities from MTU Mesocosm Facility, Houghton, MI, USA - PEATcosm2014_Bin02_30_metaG | ecosystem: Environmental > Terrestrial > Soil > Wetlands > Peat | place...
ATGGTCGGCACCAGCCCGATGCAGCGGCGTTCGGAGCGCAACTGCGCAACCGCGGCTCTTGCCTCGGCGATGGTTTTCGCAATCAGCATCGCGGGCCGTCAGGCCTTGTTCCGGACTACAGAGTGGTTCGGAGATCCGTTCAGGGATCCATTCAGCGCCGTAGCAACGTCTTTGGGCAGGTGGTAACTCTCGGCGTCGGCGGGGAAGACCCGCGTTTCCACATCGCGGCGGTATCCCTCGATCGCGTTGCGGAAAAGCGCTCCTGCGTCGCCATACTGGCGGACAAATTTCGCGGGCTGCGTAAAGGTCAGATTCACCAGGTCATGGAAGACGAGAATCTGGCCGTCGCATTCTGGTCCTGCGCCAATGCCGATGGTCGGAATCCCCACCTCTGCAGTGATGCGCGCCGCAACTTCCCGCGGCATGCCTTCGAGCACCAGCAGCACGGCGCCCGCGGACTCCAGCGCATGCGCGTCGTGCAGCAGCTCATTGATGGCGGCCGCCGTTCGTCCCTGCACTTTGTAGCCGCCCATGCGATGCAAGGACTGAGGCGTGAGGCCGAGATGGCCGATCACCGGAATCTCCGCGGAGGTCAGGCGCTCCACCAACTCCGCACGGTTTGCGCCGCCTTCAATCTTCACGGCCTGTGCGCCCGCTTCCTTCACGAAGCGCACCGCGTTCCTCACGCCATCCTCGACGCTGACGTGATACGAACCCCACGGCATGTCCGCCGCGACGAGCGCCCTCCGCACTGCTCGCCGCACAGCGCGCGTGTGATGCAGCATCTCGTCCACCGTGACCGGCAGCGTGTTGTCGTAGCCGAGGACAACCTGGGCGAGCGAATCGCCGACGAGGATCAGGTCGATCCCGGCCTCGTCTACCAGCCGCGCCGTGGCGTAGTCGTAGGCGGTCAGGGCGCTGATGGGGCGGCCCGTCTGTTTCTTTTCCTGAATTGTCTGGAAGGTCACTGGAACCGGCGCGGATGCCGGCCCATCACTGCGGAACTGCGTAATGCTCATTGTCGTCTCCAGTGCGGCTCCTCCCGGTTGCAGAGGATGCCACCCGACCCCAACTATCGACGATACGCCCTCGACGGCAGAGAAGACAAACCGCCGCGCCCACTGGTCATCGACTGGAGTTGTAGAAGGAAAGGCCGGGATCGACAGCAGAGCGATACTCAGAGCTTTCGCAGCATTCCCGGCCACGAGTTTGGACGTACGGAGCCCCAACTGAGTTTCAGGCGCGAATCGAATCCGCTTCGTGTCTCCCGCCGGGCCAGGATTTCTACAGCTTCACCGTCTTCAGATAATCGCGGAACGCCGGCCCCAGGTCTTCACGCTTGAGCGCAAACTCGACTGTGGCCTTGAGCATGCCGAATTTGTCTCCGGCATCGTGGCGAACGCCCTCGAAGCTGTACCCGTAGACCTTCTCCGTTTGCAGCAGCCCCTTGATGCCGTCGGTCAATTGCAGCTCGCCGCCGGCGCCCAGCGGCGTGTGCTCCAGCAGATCGAAAATCTTCGGCGTCAAAATGTAACGGCCGATGATTGCATTCTTCGACGGCGCTTCCGTCGGCTTCGGTTTCTCGACCAGGCCCGACACATCGAACAGCCGGGGATTGTTCGGCACGGGCTTGCCATCGAGTACGCCGTACGCAGAGATCGCCGGCCCTTCGATTACCTGGGTCGCCACAATCGAGGACTGCACCTGCTCAAACACATCCATCATCTGTTTCAGGCAGGGGACCTTCGCGTCGATGACGTCATCGGGCAGGATGACCGCGAAGGGCTCATCCCCCACCAGATCGCGAGCCATCAGCACCGCGTGCCCCAGGCCCATGGCTTCCTTCTGGCGTACGTAGGAAACCCGCACCATGTGCGAAACCTGGCGGCTCAGCGCCAGCAGATCGGTCTTGCCGCGCTTCTCCAGCGTGCATTCGAGCTCGTAGCTCACATCGAAATGATCTTCGATGGCTGACTTGCCGCGGCCGGTCACGATCACGATCTGATCGCAGCCCGCGGCCAACGCTTCTTCCACGCCGTACTGGATGATCGGCTTGTCGACCAGCGCCAGCATTTCTTTGGGAATCGATTTGGTGGCCGGCAGGAAACGCGTGCCGAATCCGGCAGCCGGGAAAATTGCCTTGCGCACTTTCGTTTGCGTTGACATTTCTTTGATTTTAGATTCCTTCCTCGCGCGGGCCTCTACCACAAACCGGGCATTCTACAGCGAGACTGGATTAGGATGCGACCCCGGCTCACAGCGTTGGCGAATCGTCGCCGAGCAGCGCCTTGCGCACAATCCGGATGGGTGCGCCGCCCTGGCGCATGAAGTCATCGTGAAAGTTCTCGAGGGAAAAATTCGCGCCCTCCTTCTTCTGGAGGTCGGACCTCAGCTTCATGATCTCGAGTTTGCCCAACGTGTAATACAAATAGGTCGGGTCGCTGGTGCCGCGTTTCGTTTCCACTTCCGCGATGGGCCGCGCCTGGTAGCCCTGGTCGACGAAGAAATCCTCAGCCTGTTTTGTCGTCATGTCCTGGGTGTGCATGCGAATCCCCACGACGAAACGCGCGTCGCGCAACAGGGCGTCCTGCAGCTGTCCCAGCCGAATCAGCCGCGATTCGCGCTCGTCCTTCGCGCCCACGCCTGGCTGGTTGTAGCCCTCGTCGAGCATCATCTGCTCGCAGTAGTGAGCCCAGCCTTCGATGTTCGTGTTCGATCCGGTCAGCTTCCGTACCGCGCTCAGATTCGTATGATTCACCCACAGGAACTGCACATAGTGGCCAGGATAGGCCTCGTGGACGGAGGTGCTGATGATGGTTCCGCGGTTGAAGGCTGCCATGTAATCGTTGACACGCGATGCCGGCCAGTCTTTCTCGGGCAAGGTAACGTTGAAATACGCGGTCGTGGAGTGCTTCTCGTACGGTCCGGGCGAATCCATCGAGGCCTGCGTGGTGGCGCGCATGAAAGGCGGCGTCTCTTCGAGCGTCGGTTGCACGGTCGACGGAATGGTGATGATCTTCTTCGCCTGAATGAATCCGATCAGGCTGTTGAACGTGTTGCGAAACGTCGACATGAGCTGGTCCGGCGGCGGATGAATCGCGGCCAGCTCGGCCAGCACCTCTTTCGGCGTTTTGTTGGGATCAATTTCCTTTGCGATGCGATTGAACTCGGCCTGATTCTTGTGCAGGTCGTCGAACCCAATCTGCAGCAGACGGTCCAGCGGCACGTCGACCATCTCGTCGTAGAGCAGCTTCTTGCTGAAGGTCTCCGCACCGATGCGGAAATCGCCATTCGACTGCGGGAGCAGATCGGCTTTGAGCCAATTCTCGTAGCTGGTGAGCGCCGCAATCACAGCCGCGTTCGTCCTCTGAAACTCCGCGATCGTCGCCGGATCCTTCGCAGCTTTGAAGGCCGACGGTACATCGTGCTGGAAAAAGTCAATGATGTCGGGCAACTGTTCGAGCGCAATCTCGGTGTAAATGCGGGGCGGATTCTTCAGGTTCCTTTGCGCTTCGGTGAAGACTGCCGGCATCAGCCTCTCGCGCGCGACGAGCGACCGCAGCCGCTCATCTGCCGGCGCAAAATCCCGCTCCATCAGCACAAACGCGCTGTTCGCGATCCCGCTGGAGTAGTTGTCGGGGTTCTTTTCCCAGCCGCGAATCGTCTCCAGCTCCAGCAGATTGCTTCGCACGTGAGAGCGCATGATGGCGAGATCGCCCTGCGTGCTCTGGTCGAGACCGGCGGCAGGGAAGTCGTCGAACTTCCACTCGAACTCCTTCAGCGCCGCGATCTCAGCATCGACGCTGGCCCGGCTGTAGTCCTCCAGCTTCGTGTCGTACTGATGAAAGCCCAGCTGGGTCGCGCCCGTCGGTCCGTAACGAAACTCAACGTCGGAAAAATACCGATCCGCGAGCGCGCGAAATTTCGCTCCAACATCGGGGGCCTCGGAATTCATTGTTCGGGAAAACATCATCAGGCTGGGGATAGCAAGGAGGACTGCAGCTGCTCTGATCTTCATCGGAATTCAGTATCTTCTATCCGCACAAATTCCGTCATCCCACCAGTACCTATACTGGAAACCATGGGCCTCAAGCTCACCCGATCCGGCGCACTGCGCCAGCGCGCGGAAAAGCTCTTCCCCGGCGGGGTGAACTCCCCGGTCCGTGCTTTCGGCGCGGTTGGCGGCGAGCCGCCCTTCGTCGTGCGCGGCGAGGGCGCAACTCTCTGGGACGCCGACGGCAACCGCTACATCGACTACTTCGGTTCGTGGGGGCCGATGATCCTCGGCCACGCCTTCCCGCTCGTCGTCGAGGCGATCCAGCAAGCCGCTGCACGCAGCGCGAGCTTCGGCGCATCGACGCAGGCCGAAGGCGATCTCGCCGAGCTGGTGCTGGGTGCGTATCCCTCTATCGAGAAGATGCGCTTCGTCAGCTCCGGCACGGAGGCCACCATGTCGGCGGTCCGCCTCGCGCGCTCTTTCACGAATCGCAAGTACATCGTCAAGTTCGAAGGCTGCTATCACGGCCACGCGGACGGGCTGCTCGTCAAAGCCGGCTCCGGCGTGGCGACATTCGGCATTCCCGGCTCCGCTGGTATCCCGGAGGAGGTTGCCCATTTCACCCTGGCTCTGCCCTTCAACGACATTGGCGCCGTCGAAGCCGCCTTTGCCGCGGATCCGGATGCAATCGCAGCCATCATCGTCGAACCGATCGTTGGCAACGCCGGCTGCATTCCGCCAGCGCCCGGCTACCTCCAGGCTCTTCGTACCCTAACCGCGCAGCACGGTGCGCTGCTGATCTTCGACGAAGTGATGACCGGCTTCCGCGTCGGCTTCGGCGGCGCCCAGGCGCTCTACGGCATCCGCCCCGACCTGACCACGCTGGGCAAGATTGTCGGCGGCGGCCTGCCGGTTGGTGCTTTTGGCGGCCGCGCCGAGATCATGGATCAGCTCGCGCCCCTCGGCGCCGTTTACCAGGCTGGCACGCTCAGCGGCAATCCGTTGGCGATGGCTGCCGGGATCGCAACCGTCGGGTATCTGCGTGACCATCGCGCCGAAGTCTATCCAAAATTAGAGAAGGTGAGCGCCGAAGTTGCCGAAGGTGTAGCGGCTGCCGCAGCCAGCGCCGAAATCCCGCTCACCACCAACCGCGTCGGGGCCATGTGGACCTGGTTTTTCACCGCCGGTCCCGTGACGAACTACGAGCAGACCGCCCAATCCGATACGAAGCAATTTGCTGCGTTTCACCGAGCCATGCTGGAGGCCGGCATTTGGCTCCCGCCATCGCAATTCGAGGCGGCATTCCTCAGCACCGCGCACACCGACGACGATATTCAGCAGACCGTCGACGCAGCCCGGCATGCTTTCGCCGCAATTTCGAAAAGTTAGAAGGGAAGCGCCGCTTACCAAAGATGCAGCGTGAGCCCCGTGCTTGCCATCACCGGCGAGACGCCCGACCCCAGATAGATGTGCCCGTAGCCCACATCGAGGATCCGCCAGTCGACCCGGGGGAGAATCCCACGCGATACGCCGGCGTTGGCCTGCCACGCCGCGCCCCAGCCGGTGCCGTAGGTGCCCGTCGAGCTGTAGAAGCCACTGTGCCCCACCCCACCGCCGGCCTCTGCAAACACCCGCACGAAGGGCAGCGTGAGCGCCAGGCGCGGCCCGACGACCGCGTTATACACATGCGTATTCGCATTGCCCGGCAGCGCCGTCGCGCGCGCGACGACTCCGAGCACGTGCCCCTGAATATAGCCACCACCGCTTCCGCCCCACAGCACGCCGTATCCCTGGCCTACGCTGGCGGCCGAAGCCTCAAGAAAGACACTTCCTCCCCTCGGGCCGATGCCGAGTCCATCGTCCTGCCCAAAGGCGGGAGCTGAGAGGAAGGCGGACAACAGGAAGAGGGTGAACCAGGCGCGGCGGCTCTTCATTGGAGGTTTCTCCCAAGCGGAGTGAGTACATGGACGAGCGGGAGGGCCGACGGGATGCACGGTTGGTGACTAACGTTACCTGCGGAACGCGCAGCTCACCAGAAATCGTCGCCGCATCCTCCCGACAGGAGCACAATGCAGCCGGGAGGCGTGTATGGGCCAAACTCCCGCCACAATCTTCGTCGTCATCCTGTTTCCGCTGATCTTCGCGGTTTGCATTCTGTGGGCGACCCACGGCCACACTTCGGATGCCGACAACGAGGATCTTTCGGTGATGGCGAAGGATCGCTAACCGCCCCGGCCGGGCGAAAGGCGGTCTCGAGACTGAGGGAAAGTTCTGTTTGTCTCTGGGAGGCAACGAACGGCGACTTTGAGTGCTCTCTACTTACTGGAGTCACCATTATGGCCGGAACCCCCAACACCATTGGCGTCATTTTGCTCTTTGCCCTTGTTTTTCTTGTCTGCATTTTGTGGGCTACAGGCGGCCATACCGCCGAAGCCGACTCGGAAGAGCAGGACGTCGGCAAGCCCGGCAAGGACTCGTGATCCAGCAAGCCTGGACGGGAGCCCCGGACGACTACGCGGCGGCCGCAGCCTTTGTCTTCGGAAGAAATGCCCTGGCCACCAGCGATAGTCCGAAGCAAATGAGCAGGCACCGGATCAGCAGCAGCGGCTCATAGCTCCACGCCAACACCGCGAGGCACAGCGGCCAGGTCACCGGCAGTGTCTCGGCGACGATGCTCGTTGCCCACTCCGGCCGCGCCGCCGACGCCGGAATCCGCGGGCGCAGAGCGGGTACCAGCCTTGGCACCAGCGTCTTGTATTCGAGATACGACTCGCCGATCGTCCCCGCCAGAAACGCCTCTTCGCCGAGGATGAGCCGGAAATAAAACAGCCCCAGAAGCAGCAGAGAAACCACCGCACCCGACGGCGGCATCAGGATCGCTACACTCGCGGAAAAAAACCACGAGCCCAGGTACAGCGGATTCCGCACATACCTGTATGGCCCGGCAGCCATCATCCGCTCGCCGTGCATCGCAGCCGAGTGCACCACGCCCGCGCTCAGGTACGCCGTGCCCCACACCCGCAGCCACGCGCCCACAAACCCGAACAGGATCGCCACCACCGTCACCAGCAGCGTCGCCTGCTCCAGCGGCAGCCACCCGAGGCGCGCCAGCCAGGTCGAAAGCGCAAGCCAGGCCGTGGCCGCAGGCGGCAGGTAGTGGCCGGCCGTCCACGTCCACGGCGCCCAGAAGCCCACCATGTACAGCAAGACGATAATGATCAGCCGATACCGAAATTCAAACTGCGTCGCTTTCATCTCGTTCCCGTCCTCGCGAAAACCCGTCGCGGCAAAAGATACAACTCGCGCCGGGGCAAGGCTGGCGCCATCCACTGCGGCCCGTCCGCATCACCGTAAAGCTTCCTTCAGCCTTCCGTGAGCCCTGGCCAGTCTTGCCTCCGCTTGGGCGCGGCTCACTCCCAGCTTGTGCATGACCACGGCCGTCTTTACAGCCTCGGCCTTCGCCAGCAGCTGCGCCGCCTCGTCGTAGTCAAGGCCCGTGATGGTCGCGATGATGCGCGCGGCCCGGTCCTCCAGCTTCGTGTTCGCCGGCTGCACGTTCACCATCAGGTTCCCGTAGACATAGCCGAGCCGCACAAACGCGCCTGTCGACAGCATATTCAGCACCAGCTTCGTCGCCGTCCCCGCCTTCATACGCGTGGAGCCGGTGACGACCTCTGGACCAGTCTCCGGCACAATAGCAATCTCCGCCGCTTCCGCCATTGGTGAGCGAGGCACGCACGTCACGCCCACCGTGAGCGCGCCCATGCGGCGCGCGTATTCCATCCCGCCCAGCACATACGGCGTGCGTCCGCTGGTTGCAATGCCCACCAGCACATCGCCAGCGTCAAAATCGTTCTCCTCGAGGTCCATAGCCCCCAGCGCAGGATCGTCCTCCACCCGCTCCATCGATCGCCGCAGCGCTGCTTCGCCGCCCGCGATAATCCCCTGCACCAGTTCCGGCGGCGTGTTGAAGGTCGGCGGGCACTCCGATGCGTCGAGCACTCCAAGACGCCCCGAGGTCCCCGCGCCCAGGTAGTAGAGTCGGCCGCCCTCTTCGATCCGCGCCGCAATCGCATCGACCGCCGCAGCAATCCGCGGCAACTCGCGCCCGACCGCAGCGATCGCCTCCTCGTCCGCCGCATGGATCATCCCCAGCATCTCGAGCGTCGACACCTCGTCGATCCGCTCCGATGCCGGATTGCGCGCCTCGGTGGGCAGGTTTCCAAGGTCTGAGTCCGTCATTCGACTCGATGCTACCTCAGCGGCCGATGCGCAACCGGCGGAGCTTGGCCTCGGCCGCGGCGTCCGTGCGCACCTCGCACTCCCACAGCACGACAACGCGCCACCCCAGCCGCCGCAGCGCCGCCGCGTGACGACGATCCCGCGTCACATTCCCGCCTCGCTTGGCCGCCCAGAACTCCGCCCGCGTGGCCGGAACGACCGATCCATATTTGCAACGGTGACAGTGCCAAAAGCATCCGTGGACGAAAATGGCGGTGCGGAACTTTGGCAGCACGATGTCCGGCCGCCCCGGCAGGTCCTTGCGATGCAGCCGGAACCGGAACCCCATGGCATGCAGCACGCGCCGCACACGCACTTCCGGTTTCGTGTTTCGCGAGCGGATCGCCGCCATATTGCGGCTTCGTTGTTCCCGGGTGTGAACGTCGGTCATCGCTGAACCAGAACCGGCTCTTCGGGGAAGGGAAGTCTCACCGCCGCGGCGCGAATGCCGCGGGGCTCGGTGATTCCCGGCGTACCGACAACCCACGGTCGCATCGCCTGCGCCACCGCTGCGATTACAGGCACGGCCACGCTGTTCCCGAACTGCTTGTACGCCTGCGTGTCAGAAACCGGAATGTGAAAACTGTCCGGAAAGCCCTGAAGCCGGGCGCACTCGCGTGGCGTCAGCCGCCGCGGATTCTGGCCTTCGCCGCGGCTGATGAGAACCTCCGATCCATCCTTGTAATAACGCGCCGAAAGCGTGCGCGCGATCGAGTCTCCATTAACAAGCCCGAATCCAAACCCGTTGCCGGCCGCACGATGCTTTGCCGCGTACGCCTGCAAGTACGCCCACAATTTGTTCGTCAGCGTGTATTTCGGATTCACCGACGCCCGCGATTCCAGTGTGTACGGCGGCTCCGGCGGCTCGGTCCCATCTTCGGGATGAAGAATCGCACGCAGCCTTGGCCCCGCCTGCGACAGCCTCAGATCGGTCAGATCGAATCCGCACTCCTCGCGAAAACCGGCAATCAGAATCCGCTCACGATGCTGAGGAACAAAATGCGCGGCGTCGATCACCCGCCAGCAAATGCTGTAGCCGAGTTCCTCCTCGAGCGTCTGCCGGATCACCCGAAACGTACGCCCGCGATCGTGATTCACCAGGTTCTTTACGTTTTCGAGCAGAAACGCCTTCGGTCCTTTCGCCGCCAGGATCCGGGCCACGTCGAAAAACAGCGTTCCCTGCGTGGCGCACGCAAACCCATGCGGCCGCCCGAGCGCATTTTTTTTGCTTACGCCCGCAATCGAAAACGGCTGGCAGGGGAAACCGGCCAGCAGCACATCATGATCGGGAATTCCGTCCTCATCCAGCTCGCGAATATCGCCGGCGATGGCCTCGCCTGCGCCGAAATTCTCTGCGTATGTCTCTCGCGCCCACCGATTCCACTCGCTGGTGAAGACGCAGTGACCACCCGCCGCCTCAAACCCCATGCGCATCCCGCCAATGCCGGCGAAAAGATCGATGCAGGTGAACGCAGCCTTCGGCACAAACCTATTCTCCGCGTTTTGCGGAGAATTTCATGGCTTTTTTTGCGGTTTTCTTCGCCGTCTTCTTCGCGGGAGCCTTCCTGGCCACGGCCTTCTTTGCCACGCGCTTCACCGGCGCCTTCTTCCGCGCCGCCAGGGTCCTTTCGGTCAGCGCCGCGGTCAGCTCGGCCAGCTGGATGGGCCGCGCCGACTTCCGCAGCCGCTCGATGTCGTAAAACGCGCGCCGCTCGCGCAGGAAAATGTGGACCACGAAGTCCACGTAGTCCATCAGAATCCACTCGCCCAGCCGCCGCCCCTCGACCGAGTTCGGATACGTCGCAAACTCGCGCTTCAGTCGGTGCTCAATCTCGTCGGCAATCGCCTGCGACTGCCGATCATTGGCTGTGCTGGTGATGAGGAAGAAATCGGTGAAGGCCGAATCAGCGGGATCGAGCTGCAGAATCCTCGTCTCTTCGCCCTTTTTGTCTTCGCAGGCCGCGGCTGCGGCCAGAACCATTTTGCGGGTTTCCGTCGATGCCATGCGTGGGGTCAGCGCTCTCGTTTCGATGGTACGGCAATTCACTGTGCCTGGGAATCGCGATCGGGCGGGCGAGCAGAATCACGAGGCCCGGCTGTCCCGGTAGAGTCCTTGCTCGCGGATGTACGCCGCCACTTTGGGATCCAGATCCCAGCGCGGCTCGGCGCCCCGCTGCAGTGAGGCGCGAATGCCGCTGGCCGAGGCCAGCTCGCTCAGATCGGGCAACAGGTACAGCCGCGATTCCTGCTGTCCCGCGCCGTGCAGGCACAGCACCAGGTTGTCCGGCTGTGTGGTGTCGCACGAACCAACCGAAATGCTCGCCGGCAACGCCGCGGCAATCCTGCTCAGGTCGAATCCCGGCCGCGAGCCGACGATAAAATCGCACGCCACCAACAGGTCGCTGGAGCGATGCCATTTGCTGATGCTCAAAAACGAGTCGGCCCCCATCAGGAAAAAGAGCCGGTCCTCGTCCGTCAGCGTTTGCTTTAGCGCGCGTACCGTGTCGATGGTGTAGTTCGGTTTCCCATCGCCGTGCGGCGCGTCGATCGCCGACAGTTCCAGTCCCGGCTCACCCTCGATGGCCAGCTTCGTCATCTCCACGCGATCCGCGAAGGTCGCCTGGGCGCGATCGCGTTTGAGCGGCTGCAGGCCGACCGGCGCGAACAGCACGCGGCCGAGGCCGACGCACTCCATCGCCAGCCGCGCCAGCGCGACATGTCCGCGATGCGGCGGATCGAAACTGCCGCCAAAGAAGCCGATCTTCATGTCCTTTGAGGATAAACGCGAGGAGCGCCCGCGGCGAAATTCGAAGCGCCTGCGGCCAAATTCCATTAGGGTAACTTTGTGAGCCCGCTCGCCGCCATCGGCCTCGGCGCCAATCTTCCATCGCCCGCGGGCGCGCCCGAGCAGACCATCCTCGCCGCCATCGACGACCTTTCGGCCGCCGGCAAAGTCGTAGCGCGCTCGTCACTTTACCGCACCGACCCCGTCGGCCTCGCGGATCAGCCCGCATTTGTTAACGCGGCTGTTACATTCGAGACCGCCCTCGCGCCTGAGGCGCTCCTCGATTTTCTCCTCAGCGTCGAACGCCGCTACGGCCGCGAACGCAGCGTCGATCCTCCCAAAGGTCCGCGGACCCTCGATCTGGACCTGCTGCTGATGGACGGCCTCGTTCTCCATTCCCCGTACCTCACTCTCCCGCATCCCGCCCTGGCCGAGCGCCGATTCGTCCTCGTGCCGCTGGCCGAAATCGCTCCAGGGCTCCGCCATCCCGTTCTCAGCAAAAACATCGCGGAATTGCTGGCCGACCTACCCGCCGAAGGCCCCAACCGCATCGAATCTGTGCGAAAGATATACTCGCCGCAAGGCCTCTGAACGAAAGCGCATGCGCCTTTCCCCAAGCCGCATCCATCTCGCCTCCGCGGTGCTGGTTCTCGCCGCCGCTGCCTCCGCGCAAACCCGCGGCACGGTGCGTAACGCCCACGGCGACCCCATCGCCGCCGCCACCATCACCGACCTTGCCGGCAACCAGCTCGCAGTTTCGTCCAGTGACGGCGCCTTTACCCTGTCCCAGCCTCCGAACCAGATCGAAGTCTCCGCCGCGCATTACGTAACGGCCCTTGTTACGATAACCGCAGGACAGCCGGTCGACGTTGTTCTTCGCCAGCCGCTTGAAACCGTCACCGTCACCGCGTATCGCTCCGCGCTCGGCTCCTCCGATAGTCCGGCGAGCACGCGCGTTCTCGATACGCAGCAACTGCAACAGTCGGCCTCGCCTTCCCTCGACGGCAAGCTCCGCCAGGTCCCTGGGTTCGAGCTTTTCCGTCGCTCCAGCTCGCTGGTTGCTAATCCGACGACGGAAGGCGTATCACTGCGCGGCCTGGGCTCGACCGCAGCCAGCCGTTCTCTCGTCGTCCTCGACGACATTCCCCTCAACGATCCCTACAGCGGATGGATTCACTGGGAGGAATTGCCGGAGCTTTCGATTCGCTCTGTTGAGGTCGTGCGCGGCGGCGCGTCGGACCTCTACGGATCGAGCGCTATCGGCGGCGTCATCAGCGTCATCCCGGTGCACCCGCAGACCACTGGCGTCCAGCTCTTCGCAAGCGGTGGATCGGAGAGCACACTCGACGATGGCGCGCTTGGGACCATGAAGCGTGGCGCGTGGTCCGGGCTTGCCAGCGGCGGCCTCATCGCGACCGACGGCTATACGCTGATCGCGCCCCAGCTGCGCGGCCCCATCGATCAGCCCTCGAATGTGCACGCGCAGAATGGTCTTGCGGAGATCGACCGCACGCTGCCTGGTGACAGCCGAGTCTTCCTGCGCAGCAACGTCCTAACCGAAACTCGCCACAACGGAACGCCCGCGACCTGGAATGCTACCCGGCTGTGGCGAGGCGCGGCGGGCGCGGACTGGCACGACTTTGCGCTCCGGCTCTTCGGCGACAACGAACACTATCGCCAGACTTTCTCCAGCGTTGGAGCGGGCCGCGCGTCGGAAACCCTGACTCGTTTCGCCTTCGATCCCGCCGATGAACTGGGCGCAGCGCTGCGCTGGCATCGGCCCATCCGCTCGAACCTGCTTGTGCTCGCGGGTGCCGACACGCACGACGTCCGCGCCGAAGACGCGGAGCGCCTTTTCACCGGCAAGGGCGGCACTCTTGATACCACCGCGCGCCAACGCCAGACCGGCATCTGGGGCGAGGCGCTTTTCACGCCCGCGCAGTGGACCATCAGCGGCTCGGCCCGCGTCGATCACTTCTCGAACTTCGACGCGCAGCAGTTCTCGAGCTCCGCCGCGCCGATCCAGCTGCCCGCGTTTTCTGAGACCGTCTTCGATCCGCGCCTTGGCGTCGTCCGCCGCATCACGCCGTCGCTGTCGCTGAACGCCTCCGGCTTCCGCGCTTATCGTGCACCGACCGAAAACGAGCTCTACCGCACCGGCCAG
>Ga0181520_10009664_pt1 | contig 13226 bp, 15 predicted proteins | sample PEATcosm2014_Bin_29_FD_132451 | JGI IMG/M metagenome (GOLD analysis project Ga0181520, IMG submission 132451) | Peatland microbial communities from MTU Mesocosm Facility, Houghton, MI, USA - PEATcosm2014_Bin02_30_metaG | ecosystem: Environmental > Terrestrial > Soil > Wetlands > Peat | place...
GGGCCGTTCGATCTGCGATCGGATGAAGTCCTTGGCGTTGAGCGCGATGGCGATCAGCTCCGGGTCGGGCGCAGCCTCCCCCTTGCGAATCCGATCGAACGCGCTCTCGAATTCGTGGGTGAAAGCGGCGACCTGCTCGAACCCGAACATCGCGCCGGAGCCCTTGATCGTGTGGAGGGCGCGAAACGCCGTGTCGATGAGATCGTGGTCGTCGGGCGATCGTTCGAGATCGAGCAACGCCTGTTCGAGCAACTCGAGGAGCTCCGCGGACTCCTGGCGGAAGATGTCGGCGGGATCAGCGTTTTCGTTCATCCCAAAAACTTCTTTGCAGCGGCGAGGAGTTGTTCCTGCCTAAAGGGCTTGGTGATCCAGCCGGTGGCGCCGGCGGCTTTGGCTTGTTGTTTCATTCCGTCGTCCGACTCGGTCGTCAGGAACACGATCGGAACGCCGCGATAGGGCGGCAGTTTTCGCACCTCGCGGATAAACTCGAGGCCGTTCATGTTGGGCATGTTGAGATCGGTGACGATCATCGCGACCGCGTTGCTTTTGGCTTGAGCCAAGCCGTCGCGGCCGTCGCCCGCTTCGATCACCTGGTAACCGGCGGCGGTGAGCGTGATCTTGACCATATGGCGAACGCTCGCCGAGTCATCAACCGCGAGGATTGTTTTCATCGGACTCACGTTGAAGGTAGGGACAGCACGTCGGCCAGCGCGGCCGTCGACCGCTTCGGTAAGCGAAAACCGCAGCGATTCAGGGTCTCAGCGAGGAGACCGGCGGGCGGCGAGGCCAAGGCGACGGTCTTGCCGAACTGCGTCGCGAAGCGATTCGCGGCGACGAGAATCTGGATGAAGGCGACATCCATTTCGCTCGCGTTCGAACAATCGATAGCGACGTTGGAGTGGCCGCTCAGAACCGCGAACACTTCAGCGTGGACGGCCTCGGCCCGAGGCGTCGTCAGGCTGCCCGTCAAGGACAGGACGAAAGGCGAATCGACCGACTGCACTGAAAGGCCCCCGCACCCGAATAACTATTCCGTTACGTGAGGGACGCTGAACGCGGGTGGTTAATGATTGATTTACGCTTGCGGCGACAATTCGCCGTCGCCGCATCGTCAGCAGGCCGCCGTGAAATCCGGATTGAGCGTTGGTTCCGACAAATCGGAGGGATTTGCTGGAAGAATTCCACTTCATTCGAGGTTTTCAGACTGGCCCTGCGAGTCGCGGGCGCTGCAATGCCGCGACAATCCGCCGCAAGACGTCGCCGCGCCCGCCGACTTGAGAGCCGCATCCGCGCGGCGGATCGAGCCTGAAAGCGGTCCCCGCGGCGCCCACTCATGGCGCTCGGCGTCGCTTCGCCCGCGCGGCCTTTAGGCGGGCGGCGCGCCGGACGTCACGTCGACGTCCACCGTCATGCCGGCGAAGGCGTCGCCGGGGCCGACGAAACTGCCGGAGACCGGCATCGCCTGGCGGATATCGCGCGCGACGGCGACCGGAATGAGGTTGGCGCCGCCGACGCTGCGATTGGTCGGATCGAAGCTGATCCAGCCGGCGCCGGAGACAAAGACCTCGCCCCAGGCGTGGGTCGATCCGCCGTCGGTCGATCCTGTCAAGCTGCGATCGGGATTGAACAGGTAGCCCGAGACGATCCTGGCGCCGAAGCCGAGGGAGCGCGCCGCTTCGACAAACAGCACGGCGAAGTCACGGCAGGAACCCCAGCCGCGATCGAGAGTCTCGATCGGCGACTGTGTGCCTTCGTCATCGCGGCTCTGGTAGCCGATCCATGCGGAGACGCCGAGGCTGAGGTCCTTGAGCAGGGAGAGCGTATCGGTCCGATCGCCGCGGACGAACCCCCGCGCCCATTGCTTCAGCCGTCCGGCCGGGTCGGGATATTGCTGGATGGTCAACGCGCCGAGGTCGGTCCATTCGTCGTCCGAATAGCGAAACGGATAGACGATCGCCGAGGCCGCGATGTCGAAGATCGGCCACGCCGATCCGGTGAGCTCGAGCTCTGCGACGCTGTCGACGACTAGGCTGTCGGTCGCGCCCTGAAACGTCGCGGCGGCGACGGAATTGCCGAGAACATCGTGCGCCCACGTGACTTGCGCCGCAGGCGTAACCGTCATCGCGCTCGAAACCAAGCGCAAGTCGCGGCTCTCGCGCGGGCGAAGCAGCATGCGGTGCGGCCCGAGACTGACCACGCGCCGGTAGCGGTAGGTCGTGCGGTGACGGATCTTGAGCGTAATCATCGGCACATCCTCGCGCCAATCGGACGGACGTCGTTCAAAGGGCGCCGGCGTGCGAAGGCGCGGCCGACGCGCGCTCGGCCGCCGCTGACCGCGTCCGTCAAAGATAGTGTCGATCTCAGACGACAGTAGACGCCAGAAGGAACTTGTTGAGAAAAATCGCCTCGGAACCGCCCTCGGACATGTGGACGCGGGAGAATTCTCAATCTTGTTTCTTCGCAAAGACTATATATATATTGGGGATAGAGTGATTTGCGCGACTTCGCGGCGACGGCGGACGTCGAGCGCAAGGGCGACGCCGGGATTGCGGTCGCGGCGCCAAAGGAGACAAACATGGCCAAGTCCCAGCGGCGCGGCAACAAGGAAGCGCGCAAGCCGAAAACGGCAAAACCGGCCGGCGCGGCGCCGATCTCGCCCTTCGTCGCCAGAAGCGCGTCGGCCGCGACCAACCCGCCGAAGCGCAAGGGTTGAAGCCTTCACAAAGGCGAATGCGGATCGCGCCGAAGCCGGCGAGGATTCGCCGCCTAATCCGTCTGTCGGCGTTCGACGGCCCCAATGCGATGTTCGTCGTCAACGTCGATGAGCGCGCCGCGGGCTTCGCGGCCGATCCCGAAGGCGCGTCGGACGCGTCGCCACCGAAGTGAGTTCAATCATGCAATATCTCGGTCGAATCGCCGGCAGCGGCCAATTGATGCGCGACGGCGAGACGGTCGCCCGCGCTTCCTATGAGTTCGAGGGCTTCATGCGCCCGCGGGGCATCGTCGTCGGCTCAGGAGAGATCAGTCTCGCGCCCACAGACCTCAAAGCCGTGTTCGGCCGGCCTGGGGTTCAGCTCCGCACCGACGAAGGCCGTCTGCTGGATTTGAGATTCTCTGAAAAGGAACTGCGCCTCGCCAACGGCGTCGCCGAGGTCGAAGTGAGCGGAGATCTTCCGAGCGCATTGGCGGACTGGCGCGGCGGATCGACCGCAGCCCTCGCCTATACGGCGCCCGCGGACGAGGCCGAAGTCGCGCCGAGTCGAAGCAAGCCGCCGGCGTCGACTGCGCGCCGGCGCGTCTCGGCCTAGGGCGCGCGCCAACGCGACGGAAGCCGCCGGCGACGCGCCTGTTTGGCGCGCCGCGCGACGCTTCAGCCTGAAAGCGTCAGGCGGATCAGTAGTCCATCCCGCCCATGCCGCCGCCAGGCGTCGCCGGCGCGTCCTTGCCCGGTCTTTCGGCGACCATCGCTTCAGTCGTGATCATCAGGCCGGCGATCGAGGCCGCGTCCTGAAGCGCGATGCGCACCACCTTGGCGGGATCGATAATGCCGGCGGCGAGCATGTCGACGAATTGCTCGCTCTGGGCGTCGAAGCCGTAGGTCTGCGATTTCTCGTCGAGGATCTTGCCAACGACGATCGAGCCTTCGCCGCCCGAATTCTCGACGATCTGGCGGATCGGCGCCTCGAGCGCCTTCAACACGATGTCGATGCCCGACTGGATGTCGGGGTTTTCGTCGCTGAGCTTGCCGACCGCAGCCTTGGCGCGCAGCAGCGCGACGCCGCCGCCCGCCACGACGCCCTCCGCGACCGCGGCTTTGGTCGCGTTGACCGCGTCGTCGACGCGATCCTTCTTTTCCTTGACTTCAACCTCGGTCGAGCCGCCGACGCGGATGATCGCGACGCCGCCAGCCAACTTGGCCAGACGCTCTTGAAGCTTCTCCTTGTCGTAGTCCGAGGTCGTCTCCTCGATCTGCGCCTTCAATTGAGCGATGCGCGCTTCGATGCCGGCCTTCTTGCCGGCGCCGTCGATGATGGTCGTGTTGTCCTTGTCGATGCGGACGCGCTTGGCCCGCCCGAGCATGTCGAGCGTGACCTTTTCGAGCTTGACGCCGAGATCCTCGGCGATCACGTCGCCGGCGCTGAGAATCGCGATGTCCTCGAGCATCGCCTTGCGCCGGTCTCCGAATCCGGGGGCCTTGACCGCCGCGACCTTGAGGCCGCCGCGCAGCTTGTTGACAACCAGCGTCGCCAGCGCCTCGCCGTCGATGTCTTCGGCGATGATCAGCAGCGGCTTGGCCGCCTGGACGACCGCCTCAAGCAGCGGCAGAATCGTCTGCAGCGAGGAGAGCTTCTTCTCGTGAATGAGAATGTAGGGATCCTCGAGCTCGACGATCATCTTCTCGGCGTTGGTGACGAAGTAAGGCGAGAGATAGCCGCGGTCGAACTGCATGCCCTCGACGACATCGAGTTCGGTTTCGGCGGTCTTGGCTTCCTCGATGGAGATGACGCCCTCGGCGCCGACCTTCTTCATCGCCTTGGCGATCATGTCGCCGATCGACTTGTCGCCGTTGGCGGCGATCGTGCCGACTTGGGCGATCTCCTCGGAGGACTGCACCTTCTTGGCGCGGCGCTCGATGTCTTTGACCACTGCGGTCACGGCGATGTCGACGCCGCGCTTCAGGTCCATCGGATTCATGCCCGCGGCGACGAGCTTGAGGCCCTCGCGCATGATCGAGGCGGCCAGGACCGTCGCCGTCGTCGTGCCGTCGCCGGCGAGATCATTGGTCTTGGAGGCGACTTCGCGCACCATTTGCGCGCCCATGTTTTCAAATTTGTCGGCGAGCTCGATTTCCCTCGCCACAGTGACGCCGTCCTTTGTGATGTGCGGCGCGCCGTAGGACTTGTCGAGAATGACGTTGCGCCCCTTGGGCCCGAGCGTGACCTTGACGGCGTTGTTGAGAATTTCGACGCCGCGCAGCAGGCGTTCGCGCGCGTCGGTGGAGAATCTTACGTCTTTGGCGGACATGATTTTCGTTCCCATTGTTCGAGAGGCGGACAGGCGTCGTTCACGCGGCCTTCTTGGCCGCGGACGCGCCCTCGATCACGCCGAGGATGTCGGATTCTTTCATGATCAGGAGATCTTCGCCGTCGATCTTGACCTCGGAGCCCGACCATTTGCCGAACAGCACGCGATCGCCGGCCCCGACCTCGATGGCGATGAGCTTGCCGCTCTCGTCGCGCGCGCCGGGGCCGACGGCGACGACCTCGCCCTCTTGCGGCTTCTCTTTGACGGTGTCGGGAATGAGGATTCCGCCTTTGGTCTTGTCCTCGCCCTCAATGCGGCGGATCACGACGCGGTCGTGCAGCGGACGAAATTTCATGGAGTCCGTTTCTGGTCAGCGGACGAAGCCGGCTCGGGACAAATGCCCCGGCTCTCGGCGCGAGTCTGACGCCTCGCGTAGATAACTATCTTTAGCACTCGTTACAAGAGAGTGCTAACCGGAGCCGCTGGCGAAAACCGGCCGTCAATGCCTGCGATGGACGGCGGGAGCGGCGGCGAAGGCCTCAGCCGTTTCGCTGGCCACAGCCTCGACCGCCACGATCTCGTATTCCTTGGCGCTGCGCTCGAACGGCTCAGCCTTGCTCTTGATGCGGTAAGTCTGGGTCTCGGCGGTTTCCGCCGGCAGCACGCGCGTCACTTCATAGGGACCCGCTGGCCGCGGCGACGGCGTGAGCTTCCTGTCGTAGTCGACGAATTGCCCGACCGCGAATTTATGTCCGATCATGACATGGCGCCTCGCAGCAGAGTTGACGCGAAAAAAGGGCCAGGAACGATCCTGACCCTTCCGTTCGCCGCACGAGCGGCGCAGATCCATCACCGCTAGCGCCGGTACATCCGCGGTCGCCAGTCAGCATGATCCATCGCCTCGTTCAGACGGCCTTGAGCATATCCGCCGACATTTTGCCCGAGCGCTTGTCGGTGACCAGCTCATAGCTGATCTTCTGACCTTCGGTCAGGTCGCCCATGCCGGCGCGTTCAATCGCGCTGACATGAACGAAGGCGTCCTTGCCGCCGTCATCCGGCTGGATGAAGCCGAAACCTTTTTGAGAATTGTACCACTTGACTGTGCCTGTAGGCATGACGCCCCTCTTGGATGCGGGCCTAGAAACGCAACTCCGCGACGCGGAGTCATCGTCGTTTTTCGATTTTTGGGGGAAGAGCGTCGCCATGAGCTGATTGAACCGCTCGCGGCAAAGAAGGTCCGGCCGAATTTCGAAGCCTAAACATAAGACCGCTCGCGAAACATTTCAAGACCTCCCTTCCTGCGCGATTCCGGTGCCCCCTGCCGGCCTGCCACGCCGATCGGGCCCGGCGCGGCGGCGCTGAATCGCCAACGGCGGTCCGATACGCCGCGACGATGGGCTGGCGGCGGACGGTCCGTCGCGCCGAGACGTTCTCAGGCGCTGCGCAGGCTGCGCCGATCCTTGGCTTTTGGCGGCGCGCCGTCGGTGTCCCGCGCCGGCACGCCGAACGACGCGATCACGGCGTCGGCGGTGCGCACGAGATTGGCGCTCGGGCCCTGGGTTCCGACGCTGCGTCGGCTGACCCGCGCGCCTTCGATCAACAGCATCAGCGAATCGGCGAGCAGATCCGGCTGCGACGCGCCCGCCGCCTCGCACAGTTTCGCGAGACGATTGCGGTGCTGGACCTTGAAATCTTCGATCACCTTCAGCCCGGGATGCCCCTGCTCGGTGAGCTCGACCGCGGCGTTGGCGAGATCGCAGCCCCGTTCGTCCTCGGCGATGGATTTCGCCGCCTGCCGGATGATGCCGTAGAGCTGGCTGACCGGATCGCCTGGCCAAGCGGCTTCGATCTTAGCCCAGGTTTCGGCGGTCTTGCGCCCTTTGTAGTTCAGGTACTCGAGGATGAGTTCGTCCTTCGAATCGAAGTGACGATAGAGCGTCATCTTATTGGTGTGCGCCGCCTCGACGATCGCCTCGACGCCGACGCCGCGGATGCCGTTGCGATGAAAGAGATCGAGGGCGCAAGCGACGATGCGCTCACGTGGTCGCTCGCCGGCGGCGTCAGGCTCATGCGAACCCTCCGCCATCGAGACGTCGTCGCCTCCCTTCATATCTTTCTTCGCCATGGCTCTTGACTGTGATGTTACCGATCGGTATCTATACGACCGTTACTGACCGGTAACACACCATCATCCCGGGAGTCAACGCAAAGCGACGGATCGGCCGGCGCCGCGCGACGAACGTCCCTCCAAGCCGAAAGGGCGCGTCATGTCGCTCAATCACGTTCCGACCGTCGACGAACTCCTCGCGGATGGGCTGGTCCAGGCGGTCATGCAGGCCGATCACGTCGAGCCTGCCGAACTGAAGACGCTGCTCGGCGGCGTGGCGGACCGCATCGCCCGCCGGCGCCAAAGCGAACAAAAGGCGCTGCGCTTCTTCGCGACGCCGCGCCTTGCGTGGCGGCCCAGCGCCGAAAGCGCGAACGCTCTCGTGCGCGCTCTCCCTGGGCCCGTCGCCGAGGCTTGCGTCGCCGGGCTTTGCTGCTGATCCTGCACTGAATTTCCAGCGGAGCTGTGGTCCGATGGTGTCCTTTTTCATCCAACGCCCGATCTTCGCCTCAGCGATCGCCGCGATCCTGGTGCTCGCCGGGGCGATCTGCTTCTTCCTGCTGCCGGTCTCGCAGTTCCCCGAGATCACGCCGCCGCAGATCGTCGTCAGCGCCAACTATCCCGGCGCCGGCGCGCAGGTCGTCGCCGACACGGTGACGACGCCGCTCGAGGAGCAGATCAACGGCGTCGAGGGCATGACCTACATGTCCTCGTCGAGCTCGAACGACGGCTCTGCGACGATCACCGTCACCTTCAACGTCGGCTACCCGCTCGACATCGCCGCGGTCGACGTCCAGAACCGCGTTTCGCAGGCGGCCTCGTCGTTGCCGGCGATCGTCAATCAGGGCGGCGTGACGATCAAGAAGCAGAACCCAAACTTCGTTCTCATCGTCAACCTGACCTCGCCCGATCATTCGATCGATCAGGTCGCGCTGTCGAACTACGCCTATCTCCAGATCGTCGATCAGTTGAAGCGCCTGCCCGGCGTCGGCGACGTCCAGATCTTCGGCGAACGGCGCTATTCGATGCGCGTCTGGCTCGACCCCGACAAGCTGGCCAACCTCGGCGTGACCGCGATCGACGTCGAGAACGCCATCGCCGAGCAAAACGTCCAGGTCGCCGCCGGCAAGATCGGCGCATCGCCGGCGCCGGCCGGAACGCCGTTCGAATTTCAGGTCAACGCCGCCGGCCGGCTTTCCGACCCGAGCGAATTCGCCAACATCATCGTCCGCGCCGATCCGACGACCGGCGCCGCGATCCGGCTGCGCGACGTCGCGCGGGTCGAGCTCGGCGCGCTGCAATATTCCTCGTCCGCCTTTTTCGGCAAAGATCCGACCGTCGTCCTCGGCATCTTCCAGATGCCGGGCTCGAACGCGCTCGACCTGCAGCGTCGGGTCAAGGACAAGATGGACGAACTCTCGACGCGGTTCCCGCATGGAATCGCCTATGCGATGCACTACGACACGACGCGCTTCGTCTCGGCGGCGATGCGCGACGTCGTCGTCACCCTGCTCGAGGCGCTCGCCCTCGTCATCTTCGTCGTCTTTGTCTTCCTGCAGAACTGGCGGGCGACGATCATTCCGACGATCGCGATCCCGGTGTCGCTCGTCGCGACGCTGGCGGTGATGCAAATCTTCGGATTCTCGCTCAACATGCTGAGCCTTCTCGGCATGGTGCTGGCGATCGGCCTCGTCGTCGACGACGCGATCGTCGTGGTGGAGAACGTCGAGCGCCAGCTCGAAGCCGGGCTGCCGCCGCTCGCCGCCGCCAAGAAGGCGATGGCGGAAGTGACGGGGCCGATCATCGCGACGACGGCGGTGCTGATGGCGGTGTTCGTGCCGGTCGCCTTCATCCCCGGCGTCGCCGGACGACTCTATAATCAGTTCGCGCTGACAGTCGCGATTTCGGTCGGCATTTCCGCCTTCAACTCGCTGACGCTGAGCCCGGCGCTGAGCGCGGCGATGCTGCGCCACACCCCGAAGGGCTCGTCCTTCGTCTTTCGCTGGTTCAACGCCGGCTTCGACGCGCTGTCGCACGCCTATTCGCGTGCGGTCAGGCAGTTCGTCCGCTTCGGCTGGGCCCTGGTCGGCGTCTTCGCCCTGCTGGTCGCCGGCGCCTATGGCCTGTCGCGAACGGTGCCGACGACCTTCCTTCCGGTCGAGGACCAGGGCTATTTCTTTGTCGTCGTCCAGTTGCCCGACGGCGCCTCGCTCGAGCGCACCGACGCCGTCGCCGAGCACGTGCGCGACATCCTCGAGGCGACGCCCGGCGTGCAGATCGCCGGCGTCATCAGCGGACTCAACTTCCTCACCAATGCGGCGCAATCGAATTCGGCGGTCGAGTTCGCGATCCTGAAGCCGTGGGACGAGCGAGGTCCGGAAGAGGGCGCTTCGAATCTGGTCGCGCAGGTGCGGCCGAAGCTGCTCGCCATTCCCGACGCCTTCGCGCTCAGCTTCGATCCGCCGTCGGTCAACGGCCTGGGCGCGACCGGCGGTTTCGAGTTCGAGGTCGAGGATCTTACCGGAAAAGGAAGCGCGGCTCTCAGCGAGGCGACGCAGGCGGTGATCGCCGCCGCGCGCCAGCAGCCGGAGCTCAACCCGCAATCCCTGTTCACCTCGTTCTCGGCCTCGACGCCGCAGCTCCTCTATGACCTCGACCGGTCGAAGGCGAAGCTGCTTGGGCTGAGCCTGCCCGACATTTTCAACACGCTGCAGATCGATCTCGGCTCGCTCTACGTCAACGACTTCAATCTGTTCAACCACACGTTCCGCGTGACCCTGCAGGCCGACAAGGACGCGCGCGCCTCGATCGCCGACCTCGACAAGCTGTTCGTGCGCAATTCGACCGGCGGCATGGTTCCTTTGAGCGCGCTGGGCGCGCTCAAGCCGATCGTCGGTCCGGAGACGGTCCCACATTACAACAATTACGCCTCGGCGCTGGTGAACGGCGGGGCCGCTCCGGGCTTCAGCTCGAGCCAGGCGGTCGCGGCGATGCAGCGCGCCGCGACGCAGGCGCTGCCGCGCGACTTCGGCTTTGAATGGACCGGCGTCACCTATCAGGAGCTCAAGGCGGGATCGATCGCGACGGTCGTGTTGGCGCTGGCGATCTTCTTCGTCTTCATGATCCTCGCCGCGCAATACGAAAGCTGGTCGATGCCGCTGATGGTGCTGTCGTCGGCGCCGCTCGCGCTGGTCGGCGCGCTCGGCGCGCTGTGGGCGCGCAACATGCAGGTCGACGTCTATTCGCAGATCGGCTTCGTCATGCTGATCGGCCTGGCGGCGAAGAACGCGATCCTGATCGTCGAATTCGCCAAGCGCCGCCGCGCCGAAGGCCTGAGCATCGTCGACGCCGCGATGGAGGCGGGACGACTGAGATTGCGGCCGATCCTGATGACGGCGTTCGCCTTCATCTTCGGCGTCATCCCGCTCATGTTCGCCACTGGCGCCGGCGCTGCAAGCCGTCAGTCGCTCGGCACGACGGTGTTCGGCGGCATGGTCGCGGCGACCGCCCTGACGCTCGTCTTCGTCCCCGTCTTCTACGCCCTCATCGAACAGGCGCGCGAAGGCCGGCGCGTGAAAGCGGCTTCGCGTCGAACCACGCCGCACGCCGCGCCACATTTCCTCCCCAGCGCCGAAGGGCTGCCGAGCCCCGAGGCGGCGGAATGAATCCAGGAGTTTCCCCATGCGCATTCTAACGGCAACTGTAGCGTCCCTCGCCGCGCTCGGCGCAGCGACGGTCGCCGGCGTCGAGATCTCGAACCATGTCATGGGCGAGGCGAAGGCCTCGGCGCCGGGGACGGCAATGATGGCGATGCCCGTGCCAGTGGCGGCGGTCGTCAAGAAGACGCTGCCGATCTATCTCGACTTTCCCGGCCGAACCGAAGCGATCCGTAACATCGCCTTGCAGGCGCGCGCGTCCGGCTACGTCGAATCCCAGCCGGCGCCAGACGGGGCCGACGTGAAGAGCGGCGACCTCCTCTACAAGATCGACCCTCGCGACCTGCAGGCGGCCCTCGATCAGGCGCAAGCGCAGGTGCGGCGCGACGCAGCGTCGCTCGAATACGCCAAGGCCAACTTTGCCCGCGGCGACGAGCTGGCGAAGAGCGGTTTCGTCGCTAAGGACGTGTTCGACCAGCGCGAGAGCGCGATGCGCCAGGCCGAAGCGGCGCTGGCGGTCGATCAGGCCGCGGCGGAAGCCGCGCAGCTCAATCTCGGCTATTCCGAGATCCGCGCCCCGTTCGCCGGTCGGCTCGGCCGCAACCAGGCGGCGAAAGGGGCGCTCGTCGGGCCGGCGTCCGGCCCGCTCAACACCCTCGTCCAGCTCGATCCGATCTACGTCTCGTTCAATCCCAGCGAGACCGAACTGGCGGAAATCGCCACGGCGCGCGCCGCCGGGGCGGTGGAGGCCGAGATTTCCCTGGCCGGCGAGCCCAGCGCCGTGCGCAAGGGCGAGTTGACCTTTCTCGACAACGCAATCGACAAATCGACGGGCACGATCTCGGCCCGCGTGACGATCGCCAATCCCGACTTCGCCCTGCTGCCAGGCGAATACGTTCGCGTGCGGCTGCACGTCAAGGACGAGCCGAACGCCTTGATGGCGCCGCAGACGGCGCTCGGATCGAGCCAAATGGGCAAATACCTCTATGTCGTCGGCGCCGGCGACAAGGCCGAGCAGCGCCTGCTGACTCTCGGTCCGAGCGACGGCGCGCTCGTCTCCGTCGTCGCCGGCTTGAAGGAAGACGATCGCATCATCGTCGGCAATCTGCAGAAGATCGGCCCGGGCTCGCCGATCCAGCCCTTGGCTGCGGACGGCAAACCGAAGTCGTAAGGCGCGGACGGACGAGAGGGCGCGCGGTCTCTCACGCCGCGCGCCGCCAACCGACGCCGCGCCCTGCTTCGCGCGCGACGTCAGGGTCGCGGCCACGCCGGAGGCCGCGTTGCTCGATCCGTACGCCTGCGCCAATCTCAGCCCGGGACCCTGCTCGGCTGAATGAACGTCGGGGCCCGCAGCTGGCGAGCGCGCCCCGAGGATGAAGCTCCTTACCGTAATCCTGCCGATCTTCGCACTGATCGCCATCGGTTGGACCGCGCGACGCCTTCGGCTGCTGGAGCCGTCGGCGCTTCGCGGCCTGCGCGATCTCGTCTTCTTTCTGGCGATGCCGGCGCTGCTGTTTTCGGCGATCGAGAAGGCGCCGCCGTTCGACCTCGTCAGCGTCACCAGCGTCTATTTCGCCGCTGCGCTGTCGATCTTCGCTTTCGCCTCCGCCGTTGCGCGCCTGATGGGCGCGCCGCTGGCCAAGGCGGCGATGCTCGGCCTCAATTCGTCGTACGGCAACACGGTCCTGACGGGCATTCCGATCATCGTCGCCGCCCTGGGCGAAGACGCGCTGCCGCCGCTGCTGGCGATCATCGCCTTGCATTCGGCGATCCTGCTGCCTTTGGCGGGCGTGCTAGTCGAGATGGACGTCGTCGGATCGCAGCGACGGCGCCCCCCCGCCATTCTCGCGGCCACGCTGGCGCGAACGCTGCGCAATCCGATCATCATGTCGATCCTGGTCGCGACGCTGTGGCGCATGTCTCGCCTGCCCGTGCCGGCGCCGCTCGACGAGTTGCTGCGCCTGCTGGGCTCGGCGGCGACGCCGCTCGCGCTGATCTGCCTCGGCGGCTCCCTGCCCTCGCTCGGCGCGCTCGCGCCGGACGCGGGAGCAATCATCGGAACCGCGCTGAAGCTCTTGGCTCTGCCTGCGCTCATCTGGGCGATCGGCGGCTACGCGCACCTGCCCGATTTGCCGCTGAAGGTCGCCATTCTCGTCGGCGGCATGCCGACCGGCGCGAACGCGTTCCTGCTCGCCCATCGCGACGAGAGCCTGGCCGAGGCGTCGGCGGCGATCGTCATGGCGACGACGCTGCTGTCGGCGATCTCGCTCGCCGTCTGGCTGCAAGTCGTCATGTGAATCGACGAGGCGCCGGCTGTCGGCGCCGGCGGGATCAGGTCTTTTTGGCTTGGCCGTAGTAGGCGTTGGGGCCGTGTTTGCGCTTGAAGTGCTTGTCGCGCAGCTCGGTCTCGATCGGCGCGAGGCCCGGGGCGAGCGCCA
>Ga0181520_10009666_pt1 | contig 13226 bp, 9 predicted proteins | sample PEATcosm2014_Bin_29_FD_132451 | JGI IMG/M metagenome (GOLD analysis project Ga0181520, IMG submission 132451) | Peatland microbial communities from MTU Mesocosm Facility, Houghton, MI, USA - PEATcosm2014_Bin02_30_metaG | ecosystem: Environmental > Terrestrial > Soil > Wetlands > Peat | place...
GAGCCGGTGCCGGTGTAGGTCGTGACAGCACCGGAAGGGGTAATTTTGGTAACGCTATTGCCACCATAATTCGCCGTCCACATGTTGGTGCCGTCGAAGGCGATGGCATAAGGATATGAGCCGGTTCCCGTATAGGTCGTCATTCCGCCCGAGGGAGTGATCTTGGTGACGCTATTGGCGCCTTCGTTCGCCGTCCACATGTTGGTGCCGTCGAAGGCGATGCCAAGAGGGCTGGAGCCGGTGCCGGTGTAGGTCGTGACAGCACCGGAAGGGGTAATTTTGGTAACGCTATTGCCACCATAATTCGCCGTCCACATGTTGGTGCCGTCGAAGGCGATGCGGTAAGGACCGGTGCCGGTGCCGGTGTAAGTGGTCGTCACACCAAAAGGAGTGAACTTCGTGACACTGGCGCTACTTTCATTCGACGTCCACATATTTCCAGCTGCTGCCCCGGTCGTCGTGAATGTTCCATCCGATGAGTAGGTAGTTCCACCGCTGTTCGTGGCATAGGCGTCGAAGTAAATGGAGCTACCAGAAGGAAGCCCGGTCACGGGGATGGTGAATATGCCGCCGCTTGTGCTACCGGAGACAGTTGCGTTGCCGCGTGGTGACGGAGAATTTCCCCACGTAATACCTTCCGCGGTCAAGGTCGAGCTTCCGATCGAAGTGATGTTTCCTCCAAGCGTCGCAGACGTGTTGGTGATCGATGCCGATGTGGGAGTGGTGACGGTTGGGGTACCGATGGAAGTGAAGGATATGGTAAGACTCCCGTTACTATAATAAGCGCCCGTCTGGCCCGTGGCTGCCGAAGTAAGACTACCCGAAATATAGCCCGACCCGCCGCCGCCGCCCGAATCGGCATCCTCGCTGCCCGAACCGGATCCAGCCCAATATCCCTGTCCGCCAGAATAATACCCTCCTCCTCCTCCTCCACCCGCACTGTAGGAAGTCCCAACGGCGGATTGAGTTCCTGCGCCACCGCCTTGGCCATTTTCACTCCCACAGTCGTCGCTATAATAGGAAGTGCCGCCGACAGTACCCGTGGCACCGCCGCCGTTCCCGCCGGAACCACCGCTGAGGCTCTCCCCTCCCTGACCATCACACCCATTATCATTATCGACAGTTCCTCCCGCGCCACCTCCGCCGCCTGCCACAATAATGACCGATGAGCGGTTGAAAGTACTACCGGAACTGTACGGCTGAAGCCATGTCATACCGCCGCCATTATCAGACGAACCGGAATAGCCGCCACTGACGTTCTGCCCTCCGCCCGCGGCGCTGGTATCATATTGACCTCCAACGTAAAAATAATATTGCGTTCCGGGAGTCACCGCCAACGTACCCGTGGACGAACCGCCACGAGCGTCAGCCCCTCCGCCTTGCGCGCTGATCGTGATACTCGTCACGCCGGGCGGCACCGTCCATGTTCCGACGGAGCCGGTGTAAGGTTCCGCCACTACGGTGGTAGCGGCACGAGCTATGTTCGTGCGAAAACCTGAAAAAACAAAAGCGATGAATAGGAGCGCAAATAAGGAGAGAACTTTGGAAAAAATCGTTGTCTTTTTATTGTCCGCGATAAAAGAGTGCATCTTGGTTTGTTTTTATATTAATATTATGTCGGTGAAGTATCAATATCCTGGGATGGAAACGAATATCGACCCTGTTGATGATGTGTAATCAATATTGGAAGAGGACGCGAACTGGTTACTGACGGAGGTCGCCACCGTGCTCGAGTTCGGCCCACCAGACCAACTGGCCTGATCGAATGCAGCATTGTCGTTCCGGGTAATATATATAGCCATCGTGCTCGTCTTCCCACCAACCCAATTATACACCACCGAGACCTGCTTTGTGGAGGGGTCGTACACCGTGCCGGTCGACGTCACATTCCCGTTGGTATCGCGATAGACATCGGAAAGATAAAAGTAGCGAACGTAGGTCGTTGTCGCGGTGACGATGGACTCGATGCCCGTCGTGGCCACATAGGGCGATGAAGATGTTATCAGATGATATTGGTATGTCGAGCCGGTGGCGAGAGAGAGGACGTTTTGCCAACTTCCTTCGGACCACACGCGGACGTTACCCATAAGGCTCTGCGCGTTCGTCGCGGCCGCCTGTATCTTCGCCGCCTGTCCATTCTCGCTGAGCGATGGCGCGATGATCATGGCGATGCCCACCATAAAAATCGCCCCGACCGCGATCGCGACCAGAAGTTCAATGAACGATTGCCCCGACCGGGTGTCCTGCATGGCTTTATTCTATCATATCGCGCTAAGTAGATGACATTTCCGGACGACGCAATGGAGATCGTGGAAGAGAACGCGGCACTTTCCTTTGGCATATAGAATCCAATACTGGTCGAGACCGATGAAAAACCGGATATCGGGGAAAAGATAATATCGAGCGTGGCGCCCTGCGCGAGTGTGGTGGTTTGATATGCCACCGTCGGCGGCAATTGGTACGGACTGCCAACGACAGTCGCCGTACTATAGCTCGTGGTGAAAAGCGCATAAAAGGGGCGGGTGTTCGTCGCATTGGAAAAGTGAACCCCGAGCGGAACGTCGCCCTCTTGTGCCATCGCGTCACTTTGCGCCTGACGCAACAGCGCCGCGATCTGTTGGGTGGTGGCGGTAAGATCGGTGTTGGTCTTTCTTCCCGCAAGGATGGCGAACGTCACCGCGCTGATGGCGAGCATAAGTCCGAACACCAGGATAAGTTCAATGAGTGTGAATCCCCTTTTCACTAGAATTGGGTCGTTAATTGGTAGATGGGGACGATGATGGCAAGCGCGATGACGCCGACCATGACGCCCATGACAAGAAGCATGGCAGGTTCCAGAAGTGAAACGAGCGCCTTGATGTTCGCGTCAACATTCGATTCATAAAAATTGGAAAGGGTCGACAGGACCTCGTCGAGGTGGCCTGCTTTTTCCGAAATAGCCACAAGGTTCGTCACCATTTTGGGGAACACCGTCTCGCGACGGAACGCTTCGCCGATAGTGAGTCCCTTGCTCAACCCGTCGTTTGCAATGCGAAGTAGCGCTTCGCGATACTCCCCTACGCCGACCGTTTCGGCGGCGATGGTGATCGTCTGCACGATCGGCAGGCCGGCGCGCATCAACGAACTCATCGTGGAGGCCATGCGCTGGATGGCAAGCTCACGGTACGTCGTCCGGATGATGGGGAGATTGGTGAGGACGCGGTCGAACGTTCTTTTCCCGACATCGGTCTTGATCACTGCCCATGCGATCGCCGCTATGGCGATCAATAGCGACGGAAGGATGATATAAATATTCGCTCCCAGGAAAAGACCGACGGTGAAAACGACCTCGGAAAACCACGGCGGATTGATGCCGCTCTGCGTGAAGACGTTCGCCACTTTGGGAAGCGCGAACGTGACCAGGAACGTCAGGATCGCGGTGGCCATGCAGAGCAGCACGATCGGGTAGATCATCGCCGAGCGGATCTTGCTCTGTATCTCCGCATCCTTCTCAAGCGAGACGCTCAGGTCCTCGAACGTCTTCTGGAGGTTTCCCGATGACTCCGCCGCTTTGATCAGGTTGATCATCGTCGGCGAAAAAACGCGCGGGTGGTGCGCGAACGCCTGATAGAATGGCTGCCCCTTACTGAGATTGTCCCGCACCTCGAGGAGAAAATTTCGCACGGACGGCTTGTCAAAATCGTCGAGGAGAATGTTGATCGCGGAAAGAAGATCGGTGCCCACACGAAGCATGAGCGCAAGGTATTTAGTGAGGAAGACCTTATCTGACGTGTTGATGCCGCCGCCGAAAAATCCTTTTATGCCCAATTTTGTCTGCCCCATCGGCTTCACCGAAACCGGACTCAACTGCTTGCCGGCAAGAAAACGCAGAACGTCGCCGAGCGCATCTGCCTCAAAATCCCCTTCCGTCATTTTGCCCGCTGCATCGGCGGCAACATAATGGAATAACATACTTATATGATACCACAGGAGAAGGGTATCTGATGATTTTCTAATCTCTTAACAGACCAACGCGTTCCTTGATCTCCTCCATCTTTTTTTGAGCGATGACGTTGGCTGTTTTTGAGCCCGCCGCAAGGATGGTCTCAAGTTTTTTTGCGTCGCCGAGCGCCGTTTTTTTCTTCTCCCGGAATTCCGCAAAGTGCCCGCCCACGAGCGCCGCGAGTTTTTGTTTGAATTCGGAGTATTTCGCACCGGCGAACTCTTCGGCGACCGTCTTCGGCGCCATGTGCGTGAGCGCACCGTAAATGTCGAGTAAATTGGCGAGTCCGGCCTTGCCCGTTGGATCGTATTTTATTCTCGCGTCCGAGTCGGTCACGGCGCGCGCGATCTTGCGGTCGATCTCCTCCGGCGCATCGTCGATGAACAGGCAGCTGTCAGGCTGCGACTTCGACATCTTTTTCGAGGGGTCTTTCAAGCTCATCACGCGCGGCGTTTTCGTAAGAAGCGCCTTCGGCTCGATGAACATATCGCCGAATCTCGCGTTGAACTTCCGCGCGACCGTGCGCGTGAGTTCGAGATGCTGGAGCTGGTCGTCTCCAACGGGAACGAATTTAGGACCATAGAGAAGGATGTCGGCGGCCATCAGCACGGGATAGTCGAAAAGCCCGACGTTGATATTGCTTTCCTGCCGTCCCGACTTGTCTTTGAATTGCGTCATGCGTTCCAGCTCTCCCATCGGCGTGATGGTATTCAATATCCACGCAAGTTCGCTATGCGCCGGGACGCGCGATTGCTGGAAGATGGTCGATCTTTTCGGATCGATGCCCGCCGCGAGATAGTCCGCGGTGAGATCGAGTATCTGTTGATGCTTTTCCTCCGGGTCGAACGGCTCCGTGATCGAATGAAGGTCGGCGATAAAAAAATAACATTCGTACTCGCCGGAATTTTGGAGATCCACCAGATTTTTCAGCGCACCGAGGTAGTTGCCGATGTGCAACCGCCCCGTTGGTTGCAATCCCGAAACCAAAACAGCCTTTTTTTCCATGTAATGATTTTATCATGCCTTGCCGGGAAGCAAAACAGTGCCGCGCATTCCTGTTGAATGGCGATATTAAAAAATCATTAAAGGAAGCTTGCTGTGCTGGTGATATTCGTTATTCTTGAGGATATGCCTCAGGAAATAACCAACGCACAACTGGCCATAAATATTGAAGCCATCGCCCAGATGCTCCGCGATGGCTTCGAGTCCTTCGCCTGGAGGTTCGATGAGGTGAATTCAAAATTTCAAGAAATAGACCGGCGATTTGAGGCGGTCGAAAGGCGGCTTGAAAGACTTGACGAACGATTCGAAATGATTGAAGTGCGATTGGATAAACTCGAGGAGCGCATCAGTCGCATAGAAGAACGCGTTAGTCGTATGGAAGAGCGCATCAATCAAATAGAGGATCGCATCAACCATGTGGAGGAGCGCATTGACCGCATAGAACACACTCTCTACGAGATGCAAAGCGAATTTGAGGAAAGTCATCAGGAAATGCGCGGTGTCCACCGGGTGCTTGATGCGTTCAATGGCCGCATGGTGACCGTCGAGGATTATCTCGGCTTCCCCCGCGCTAATCCAGAATTTTGAGTGCGATCCAGACGTCCTGCCCTTCAAGCCTGGTGGTTTCCTCGGCTTGGAATTTCTCCGCGCGGCGATATATTATCTCCTTCGCACCGATCTCCGCTTTGAGCGCCGCCTCGTTTTTTGAGATCGTATCCCGTATGACGGTGGGAAATTCCATCATCGCGACGATCTTGTCCTTCGGTAAAAGCTGGGCTTTCTGGCGCAATTCCTGGAACATCCTCACAAGGTCGCGCAACAATCCTTCCGCGCGAAGCGCCTCGGTGATGACGGTATCAAGCACAACCTCTTTTCGTTTGGCATCAACAATGATCTTCTTGACGTTCACCTCTTCGGCGAGAACGGCCTCAAGCGCCGTCCCAAGTTTCACGTTGATCGTCATCGCCGCGAGAGGCTGGCGCACTTTAATGCCCGCTTCGGCGCGCTTCGCGAGACCAAGCGCCGCAAAACTTCGCGCGGATGCCATACCGACGATAAGCTTCTTGTCGATCTTTTTCTTGTCCGCTTTCGGCCACTCATCCAAATGCACAGAATCTTTCGGACCGCCCAAAACGCCGTACAGACTTTCGCCGAAGAACGGCGTGAAGGGCGCCATCAGCTTAGTGAGCGAAAGCAAAACATACCCAAGCGTCGCCGACGCGGCTTTATGATCGGCGGCATTCCCCGATTTTTGCAATCGCCGACGCGAGCGGCGGATATACCAGCGCGAAAGGTCGTCAACGAAGCCTTCGATCGCCAGCGCGGCTTCGCGGATATCATAATCATTCAATTTTTGGGTTGCGTTATCGATGACTTCATTGAGGCGCGCGAGTATCCACTGGTCTAAAATATTTTTACTGGAGACGGGCAGCTTCGCCTTGTGGTCGGCGTACGTCTTCCAGAACACGAATGAATTGTAAACAATGAGGTGCATCCGTCGGAACGATTTCGCGACCTCCAGCTCGTCGAAGTTCTTCGGCTCGCCGAGTGGCGACCCAGTGAAGAAATACCAACGCAACGCATCGACGCCATATTTATCGATGATGGCAAACGGTTCCACCACATTCCCCTTTGACTTGGACATCTTCTGTCCGAATTTATCATTAATGAGCCCAAGCGCCACAACGTTCTTATAGGGTGCCTTGTACCCGAGTGCCGTTGCGATCGCCATCATGGTGTAGAACCATCCGCGCGTCTGGTCCATGCCCTCGGCGATGAAATCAGCCGGATATGCCAGCCCGGAAAGCGTCTTAGTGTTGGTATTGATCTTCTTTGCGCCGGTTCCGGCGTTTGCAAAGGGATAGTGTGCCTGGGCGTAGGGCATCGAACCCGAGTCATACCAGACATCAGCGACCTCCGGCACGCGCCGCATGGGCGATGCGCATTTCGGGCACGGCAAAAGGATGTCGTCGATGAACGGCCGGTGCAGATCCGCCGCGCCGGTATCGTCGCGCGGGATCACCTTGAAGGAAAGCTTGGCGATCTCCGCGGGCTTCATAAAATTACCCCACGAGGCATGCCCGCCAAGCTTCTTCCCGATCGTGGCACGATCGTTCCAGCCGAATGCGACCTGCGAGAGCATCAATATCGTATCTTCATGGCTCACGATCAAGATATTCTTGCCTTTGAATTCCCTTTCGACGTCCTTAAAGAAGCTCCACGCGCGAGCGCGGACGTCAACCAACGATTCGGCTTCGGGATCGACACGCCGGACCAGCTTGTCGTCCTCCTCCACGAACGTCTTTCGATAATCGGCGCCCGGGCGCCCCGACCACGAACCAAGGTTGATCTCGCGAAGCCGTTTGTCTACGCGGACCGGTGCACCAAGGATCTTCGCCAGTATCTCGCTGGATTCCTGCGTGCGCGGAAGGTCGGACGAGAAAATAAGATCGATCTTTTCGGACTGTAATTTCTTCGCCGACCTCGCAACCTGCCCGCGGCCTTTTTCCGTAAGATGAAAATCCTGATCGCCGGAATCGATGACATCAAGCGTGACGTTATCAGCCTCACCGTGACGCATGGCCCAGTAGTTGTTCTTCGCACCGCCCGCGCGATGGTCAAGCTCATCCAGACTTCCGATAACCTCGGCATGATCGCATTTTTCACATTCCCAGATCGGCAACGGCGCGCCCCAGTAGCGCTCGCGCGAAAGGTTCCAGTCCTTCGCCTCGCGCAGCCATTCACCGAAACGGCCGGCCTTCACGTGCGCAGGGGTCCAATTGACCGTTTTGTTGTTCTTTAACAACTCGGCGCGAAGTTTTTCCATGGCGATGAACCATGATGTCCGCGCATAATACAAAAGCGGCGTACCGCAGCGCCAACAATGCGGATATTCGTGGACATACGCCTCCACGCGAAGCAGATTGCCGTGCGCCTGGAGATTGGTGAATATCTTTTCCTCGGTGTCCTTCGCCTTCACATATTTCCCGCCGAAGCCGTTCACCTCGTTGGTGAACTTTCCCTCCTCGTCCACGGTGTGCACTTCCGGTAACCCGAGTTTTTTGCCAAGCGTATAGTCATCGATACCGTACATCACCGCAGTGTGTACCACACCGGTACCATCGGTCGTCGTCACAAAATTCGCCGGATAGACCTTATACGAAAGCGGCGAACGGAGCGACGGCACGTCAAAGAGCGGCACATATTCCAACCCCACGAGATCTTTGCCTTTGATATTGTCGTGAACGATCTGCAATTCCTCCTGATCTTTGAAAACGCTCTTTATGAGATCGCTCGCGAGAATATAAAGCTCCTTCTCTCCCTTCACGCGGAGCGCGGTATAGGATATCTTCTCGCCGACCGCGAGCGCGACGTTGCCCGGCAACGTCCACGGCGTCGTCGTCCATGACAAAATATACGCCGACGATTTCGTGGTATGTTCGCCGAATTTTTGTCCCGCCTTCAATTGAAATTTAATGTAGACGGAATTGTCGCTCACCTCTTTATATCCCTGCGCAAGTTCATGCGACGAAAGCGACGTCCCGCAACGCGTGCACCACGGCACCACCTTATGCCCCTTGTAAAGCAACTTCTGTTTCGCGATCTGCGAAAGCGTCCACCAGATCGACTCGATATATTCCGGCTCGTATGTGACGTATGCGTTTTTCAGATCGAGCCAATAACCGATGCGCCGCGTCATCCTCTCCCACTCGTCCTTATATATCCAAACCTGCTCTTTCGCCTTCTCGTTGAAAAGTTTCACGCCGTATTGCTCAATGTCGCGCTTGGATTTCAACCCAAGCGCCTTCTCGGCGGCCATCTCGACGGGCAATCCGTGCGTATCCCATCCGGCGCGGCGCGGCACGCGAAATCCCTGCATGGTCTTGTAACGCAAAACGACGTCCTTTGTGATGCGGGCAATGACGTGATGGATCGCCGGCTTACCGTTCGCGTACGGCGGCCCTTCGTAAAAGACGAACGTCTTCGCGCCTGCTTTCTTTTTGAGCGACTGCTCGAAGATATGCTGCTCGTCCCAGAACTTCAAAATCTTCTCCTCGGTCTGCGGCAAATTGAATTCTTCGTCGATAAAATTTTGCGATGATGACATTCCTTTTAAAATAGCAGATTTTCACCAAATTTCCAAAGTGATGAGGCCAAGAAAAAGGGTTCCGCACGCGCTTGGGCGCATGGAGTATATCAGCAAACTATATTTTTTCAAGAACACCGATTCCCAAAAGACCCAGCCCCGATTTCAATATCTCCGCGGCGCAGGAGATCAACGCAAGCCGCGCCGAGAGGCGTTTCGCATCCTCATCTTTCAAGATGGGCGTCGTCTCGTAGAATTTGTTCACCAGCGACGCTAATTTATAGATATAGACGACGAGACTGCTTGGCGCATAGTGCTCCCGTGCATGCAAAACGGCATCGGGAAACTCGAATATTTTCCGCATGAGTGCCAATTCGATCTTGGAATCCAACTTCGCCATATCGGCCCCTTCGGAGCTTCGATCGAGCGTCTCCGCTTTCCGTAAAATGCTTCTCAGCCGCGCATACGTATATTGCACGTACGGTCCAGCGTCGCCCTCGAACGACAGAGATTTCTCGAAATCAAAAATGATATCCTGCCCGGGATTTTGCTTCAAGATGGAATACTTGATCGCACCGATCGCGACAACCTCGGTAACGGCCTCGCGTTCTTTTTCATCCAGGTCGCTTTTTTCGCTGATCCGACCGCGAAGATCTTTTTTGATCTGGTCGAGCAGGGACTCGGCGGTCACCACATCGCCCGTTCGCGATGACATCTTCCCGCCCGCAAGCCGGAGCATACCGTGCGGGGTATGATGCGTCCGCGCGGCGACCTCCGGCAGGACAAGCTCCATCGCCTTCAAAAGCACTTTGAAATAATCGATGATCTCATTGCCGGTCACAATGATGGAACGGTCCAATGGGTACAACTCGAACTTTTTCTTGTTCAATCCAAGCTCTTTCGCCTCATAGGTCGGCAGCCCCTTTGAGTTTATGAAAACGCGCGTATGCAATCCGTATTTTTCTCCCGGGAAAACGACAGCGCCTTCGCTCTTGATAAAAATGTCGCCGTGGGCCAGTACTAGGTCTCTTCCTTCTTTTGCCATCTCGCTCTCAAAAAAATATTCATCGAATTTTGTGCCAAGACGCTGGTAGAGCGTTTCGAAATATGCCAAGCTCCACGCGCGTCCCGTGTCGTAAAGCTCGTTCACCCCGGCATCGCTTCGTGAATATACTTTTTCATTTATCGCGATGATCGCTTCCTTTGCCTCCGGATCGCTTTCGTACGCGCTTGAACCAAAAGCATATGCCTTCCCCAAAAATCCCATTTTTTCCAGGACGCCGGCGGACTCGTCCGACATTTTCTCGCCATGGTGCTCCATCCCCCAGATGGCTTTTGCAACATGCAGCCCCACGTCGCCCTGATAGTTCGCACGAATGACCTTCGCGCCGGACGCCTCATAAAGCCGCGCGAACGATTCGCCGATCGTATTGCTCATCAGATGCCCGATATGAAAAAGCTTGAAGGGGTTCGGGTCGGTGAACTCTATCATCACGGTCTTGCCAACCAAGCTTTCATTCTTGCCAAAGTCTTTATCCTTTGCGATCCTCGTAAATTCTTCCTGGGTGGTCCGCTCGCTCATCCAAAAATTGATGAATCCCGGCGCCACCGCCTCCACCTTTTCAAAAAGTTCCGCAGGCGCGCGCTGCTTGATCTCACGCGCAAGCTCGTCGGCAAGCTCGATCGGTTTTTTCCCGCGTGCTTTGGCAAGCCGCATAGCCACATTCGTCGAAAAGTGCCCGAACGCCGGCTCGTCGGGAACCGAAAGCTCGACCGGCACGTCGGCACCAAGAACGCTTTTAAGGATGGCAATGATTTTTTCTTTCATGATCCGCTGCTCTTTGATAATAGATTAGCCGATAACCGTTGGCCAGCGCAATCCCCGATTCCCCGACTCTGGTCTATAATAGAGGGATGACAGCAACCAAGAATCCAGAAACTATAGCGGAGAACCGTCGCGCGCGCTTTGACTATGAAACGAAGGAGATATATGAGGCGGGCATCGAACTCCACGGCTACGAGGTAAAAAGCGCGAAAAACGGGGCATTGCAGATCGCCGGGTCGCACGTATTGATCCGCGGCGGCGAGGCATGGCTCGTGAATTCGCATATCCCGGCCTTTCAGCCGAAAAACACGCCGAGTGATTATGAGGACGATCGCGCACGGCGGCTTTTGTTATCACGCGACGAATTGAACGCGCTCGCGAACATTCTCAAAGACAAGAGTCTCCACGTGGTTCCCCTTCGCGCCTACGTCAAACACGGCCTCATCAAGATCGAACTCGGTCTTGGCCACTCGCGCAAAAAATCCGACAAGCGCGAAGTCCTCAAAAAACGCTCGCACATGCGCGAAATGCGTGAACGATAGCATCTGCGACGGCGAAATGTCCGCACAATAGAAAACAAAGCAGGCCCTTTCCGGCGAATTATTCTTATCACGAGCCGGGAAGGGCCTGCTTTGTCTTCTATTGTGCTGTTGTTGACGCCGTCGCAGATGCCAACGCCGCATCAATCACTTTTTTGAACCCGGCGTAATTCGTCGGATTTGGGATCTGTTTGAGATTCACGAAGAATGTCGGCGTATGGTCAACGCTCGCTGCATTACCACTCGCCACGTCAGCCGCAATTTTGTCCGATACTTGTGTGGAACTTATATCGGAATCGAACTTCGCGACATCAAGACCAAGTGATTGCGCATAGCTATTGAAATATTTCGCGACGACCTGTGTGGGATCGGTGGTGACCCAATCGTTCTGATTCGCGTAAAGCAGGTCGTGCATTTCCCAATATTTACCCTGCAATCCCGCCGCCTCGGCCGCCTGGGCGGAGATGCCCGCATTCGGATGGATGCTGTAAAGTGGAAATTCACGGAACGCGAAAAGCACGCGATTACCATAATCGGTAATCAACTGTTTCACGACCGGATTGTATTCGCCGCACGCCGGACACTCATAATCACCGTACTCAACGACCGAGACCGTCGCGGTCGCATCGCCCGTCGTCCAATCGGTGCTCGTTATCGCGGGGATGGTCGTCGCCACGAAACCTGCAGGGGTGGCGGTATTCGAAGAAGATGAACCGGAATACGCGGCCGCAATGATGACGCCTCCTACCACAAGGACAAGAAAGCCGATGATGAACCAAAGTGTCGCTTTATTGGTGCCGGAAGAATGTGCCATCGCTCTATAATACAATCACGCGCTATTCCTTCGCAAGCAGGGGTGATATTTCGAGAAGCGCGAGGAACAGCCCGAGCGCGAGCGGACCGAGCAGAAGGCCGATCGGGCCGAAGAATGAGAAACCGCCGAGCACGCTGAAAAGGACAAGAAGCGGATGGATGCCCGCCGTGCGGCCGACAAGCCACGGCCGCAGGAAATTTTCGATCACGATGGAAAGGAAGACCATCCAGATCAACAATCCGATCGCCTGTGGAAAACTGCCCAATGCCACAAGCCATAGTGCGCCGGGAATGACGACAAGCCACACGCCCACCATGGGGATGAACGCCGCGACGGCACCGACGGCACCCCACAAGATCGCGCTCGGGATCCCAAAAACGAAGAATCCAAGTCCGATGACGATCCCGTATATCACCGCGCCCGCAAGCGACCCGCGGATGATCGACGTCATTATCATATAAAGTTTTTTCGATAATATCTCGGTATGCTCGTGCGAAAACGGACTTTTTTTAAGCATAAGATCGTAAAATCTGCCGCCATCTTTCAGGAAATAGAAGAGCGCAAAGAGAGAAAGGAAAAACGTGATGATGACGGAGGCGATCCCCGAAAAGATCCTGCCGACATTATTGACGAATATCCCCGCGGCCTGCTGTAGGTAAAAATTGAGATTGAGGCCAAGCGAGGGAGATATCTTTTGCAGCCGCGAGCCAAGATACTGGACGACCGGAAAACTCGCCCCGGATGCGACGCTCGTATAGAATCCCTGCGCTTCCGCGAAGAGCTGGAATCCGAAGAACACGAATGGGCCGAGGATAATGATGATAGTGAGGAGAACAATGAGAAGTGCCGCGAGGCTCTCCCAGCGCGGCATCATTTTCAACAGCCAGCGGTGAAGCGGCGCAAAGAGCACGGCGAACGTGATGCCGAGCGCGATGACATTCAGTTCCGGAAGAAAGACCAGAATGACCAGGGCCGCA
>Ga0181520_10009667_pt1 | contig 13224 bp, 14 predicted proteins | sample PEATcosm2014_Bin_29_FD_132451 | JGI IMG/M metagenome (GOLD analysis project Ga0181520, IMG submission 132451) | Peatland microbial communities from MTU Mesocosm Facility, Houghton, MI, USA - PEATcosm2014_Bin02_30_metaG | ecosystem: Environmental > Terrestrial > Soil > Wetlands > Peat | place...
CTTTGCGCAGGCAGGAGACGATGTAATCGATCCGGTCCGGTTGGGGTTCATCGGGATGGACGCGCAATATCTCCGCGGACAAGGAGCCTACCTCGGTTCCCGAATAGAAGGAGAGTCTACAAACTCGGAAGCTATCACAGCACCAGCCGAGGTGCAAGTTGCACAACCAGCTTCCAGCCTCTAGCTTCTAGCTGCAACGCGGTTGTTTTGGCAGTTTTGTTTGCTCTTTTGGTCGAAAAGTGCGTTTGCACCGCACCCCCCTCCGATCGCACGACGGGCTACAGCAGTTTCGGAATTGGTGTAGACCGAAAGCACTCAGCAAAGTGGCATTTTCATCAAGAAAATGCCACCTTTCAATGCTCTCAAAAAGTCTACGTTAATTCCGAAACTGATCTAGAAGCTAGTAGCTAGAAGCTAGTTGCTGATCTTAGAATCGGCTTGAGCAGTGAGGGAATTACCATCGATGCCGGTCCGCGTGGTGGAAAGCAAACAGAATGCGCGTTTGAAGGAGTTGCGGAAGGCGCTCAACGCGCCGGGACGCGGGGCTCAAGTGCTCGTGGGCGGCGCCAGCGGCCTGGTGGGTATCGAGGGGCCGAAACTGCTCGAAGAGGCGCTGCGCGCGGGCTTGCGCGTGAAAACGATTTTTGTAGCCCAAGGTCCCGATCGAGCACCCGATCGAGTATCTGAGCGGTTGCTGGATAGGCTTCAGGTAAAGCGGGACGTGGAGGTTCTCCAACTGCCGAAGAAGCTGCTCGACCAGGCACTGGCGACCGAAACGCCGCAGCCGATTGCCGCGCTTGTTGAGCCGCCGAATTGGTCGTGGTCGCATATTCTCAACCAAAACCAAAAGAAAACGCTGATTGTTGTGCTGGCTGGCATTCAGGATCCCGGAAATCTGGGGACGATTCTGCGGTCGGCGGAGGCATTCGGCGCGACGGGCGTGGTGAGTTTACCGGGAACTGTGAGCGCCTGGAATGCGAAGGCGGTGCGCGCATCGGCGGGGAGCGTGTTTCGTGTGCCAATGCTAGCGGCGACCGTTGAGGAAGCGATGGCTCGGCTGCGCGAGGCGGGCGTGAAGGTGCTTGCGACAGCGGCACGGGGAACGAAATCGGCCGACCTTGTCGAGTTGTGTGGCCCGGTCGCTCTCATCATCGGCAACGAGGGCAACGGAGTGCCGGATGAGATTGTGCGCAAGGCGGATGGCACGATCGCAATTCCCTGCCCCGGCCCAGTGGAGAGCTTGAACGCCGCGGTCGCAGCCAGCGTGCTGTTGTATGAAGCATCGCGGCAGCGAGCGGCAACGGGCAGCGCTGCATCGAAGCAGCGGGGAGCGCGCCGATGAGCCTCTTCGACATCGAGCCCGAAATTCCACATCTCTCCTCCAAAGCGCCAATCCCCGGAGGGGCGCCGCTGGCGGAACGGATGCGGCCGCGCAGCCTTGACGAATTGCTCGGCCAGGAGCACCTGGTCGGGCCGGGAAAACCGTTGCGCGTGCAGATCGAGCGCGACGATGCGAGCTCGATGATCTTCTGGGGTCCGCCGGGCGTGGGCAAGACCACGCTGGCCAAGATCATTGCCGAAACGACGAAGGCCAGCTTCATTGAGTTCTCCGCGGTGACCAGCGGCATCAAGGAGATCAAACAGGTAATGGTCACGGCGGCCAAGGCTTCGCAACTGCATTCGCGCACGATTCTCTTCGTCGACGAGATTCACCGCTTCAACAAGGCGCAGCAGGACGCGTTTTTGCCCTACGTGGAGCGGGGCACGATCCGGCTCATCGGCGCGACGACGGAGAATCCTTCGTTCGAACTCATCTCAGCCTTGCTTTCGCGCTGCCGCGTGTATGTGCTGGAGCCGCTCAAAGATGAGCAGGTCGTGACTCTGCTGCGGCGTGCGCTGGCCGACAAAGAGCGCGGGCTGGGCGCAATGGAGCTGATAGCGGACGACGATGCGCTCGAATTAATTGCCGGCTATTCGAGCGGCGACTGCCGCAACGCATACAACACGCTGGAAGTTGCAGCCCAGTTGGCCGTCGCGGACGGAAGCAAACACATCACCAGATCAGTCGCCACAGAAGCCGCGCAAAAGCGCGTGCTGATGTACGACAAAGCGGGCGAGGAGCACTACAACCTGATCTCCGCGCTGCACAAGAGCGTGCGCAACTCCGATCCCGACGCGGCGCTTTATTGGCTCGGGCGCATGTTTGCGGGCGGCGAGGATCCGCTCTATCTGGCGCGGCGCATTGTGCGCATGGCCGTCGAGGACATCGGGCTGGCCGCGCCCGAGGCGCTGCATCTATGCCTTTCAGCGAAAGAAACGTATGACTTTCTCGGCTCGCCCGAAGGCGACCTCGCACTGGCCGAGGCAGTCGTCTATCTGGCGCTGGCGCCGAAGTCGAACGCGGTCTACACGGCATTCGGCGCGGTGCAGGACGACATCGAACATACGCGGCAGGAGCCTGTGCCGCTGCACCTGCGCAATGCGCCGACAAAGCTGATGAAGTATCTGGGCTACGCCGAAGGCTACCGCTACGCCCACGATGAGGAAGACAAAGTCGCCGACATGGATTGCCTGCCGGAATCGCTGAAGGGCCGCAGCTACTATCGTCCCACGCAAGAGGGGCGCGAAAAACAGCTCGCCGCGCGGATGGAAGAGATACGGAGGATTAAGTCGGCGAAGCGAGGTTAGCAAACAGCAGAGTCCGGACGATAATTGGCGTATGATAGTGAACTAATTCCCGGCATCTGCAGCCCGATGCTATGACCGCTGGAGTGAGACATGCCCGACCCGAATGAAACACCGGATGCTCCGAAGATCAAAGAGATGCCCTTGGTTTTTATCAGCCATGACAGCCGAGACGCCGAGCTCGCGGAGGCATTCAGCAAGCTCTTGAAGAGCGTTAGCGCCGGCATGCTCAAATCCTTTCGTTCGTCTGACAAGAAGGGAACAGAAGGCATCGAATTCGGCGACGAATGGTACAAGACGCTCATGTCCAAACTCGAAAAGGCCTCAGATGTGGTCTGCCTGCTCACGGAGCAGAGCCTCGACCGACCGTGGATCTTGTACGAGGCAGGCGTGGCAAAAGGGAAACTTGGCACGCCAGTGCACGGAGTCGCGCTCGGCATCGCGTTAAGTAGGGTGAGCGTTGGGCCGTTCTACCAGTTCCAAAACAGCGACGATACCGAAGAGTCCCTTACGAAACTTGTTCTCCAAATATGCCGCCGGATTCCGAACCTGGAGCCGGACGAGGACGTCGTCGCAACTCAGGTGAGGTCCTTCAAGGCAAACGCCGTGAGTGCCCTCAAACAAATTGGAAATAAAGGAAAACCGGAAGGTCCGCAAACTAAAGACGAGGCGGCGATAACCGGAGCGGCTGTGGCTAAGGTCTTAGAAGAAATGAAGCTCATTGTGCGCGAGGTGTCCGATCGGTCAGCCAAGCTGATGTCAGAAGGGGCAGAGCGCCTTCGACCGAGAAGATTCATGTTTCGCCGGATCAATCCACGAATGCTCGAAGAAATGAGTTTTATGATCTCGAGGCGTGAGGGCGATCCCATTGGGATCCTAATCCTCGCCAGTTTGGTTCGGGACGATTTCCCGTGGCTGTACGAACTTGGATTGGACGCCTATCGTGTCGCGAACAGAGGAAATCTAGAAAATACGAGGCTTGCGCTCCAAAGGTTTAGGGACGCAGCAGAATTCACAACACATGGACCTTTCGCCGTTGAAATGGGAATGGGGGATGTGGGAGTCGAGGAGTTGAGGGAACTCCCCCACCTCATACATCGTTATGTTCGGATAGCGGAGCAGACGTCTGCGAGCAAGACTACGTTGACCGCGAAGGTGAAGGCCGCGAAGGACGGCAGCACCGGTTAGTCTAGGGCGCCCGCCGCTGTCTCGATGCCCTTAGACGGCGTCAGTCTTCCCGCTTTGGAGTGTTGTTCTTCTTCGCGTCGCCGGTTTCCTCTTCCTCGTCGGTCCCTGTCGAGTCGGCGGGATCGACGGTTCCCAGCGAATCGTTGACAACGCCGTCGTCTTCCTCGTCTTCTGCTTGGCCACCGGGCATCTCGTGCGTGGACTTCGTTTTCGGGGTCATTGCGCCTCCTCATAATTATGATGCCGTAGATGCGAAGGGCGTTTGGAGACGAGAACAATCGCTGCACCGTATGCGTGTCTTTACGGCTGCCTGGACGAATCCGACGAACTCTGGGTTGCGGGGGTTTTGTGCAGACCGCCAAGCGCGTCTGTAACGATCCCCGGCGTGAGAACCTGCGGCAAGAGCTGCGGCGCGCTTTGGCCGGGAGTGTACAGCGCATAGGCGGGAACGCCGCTGCGGCCGAGGTCCGTGAGTGCCTGCGTGATGGCCGGGTCCTCGCGGGTCCAATCGGCGCGGAACAGTGCGACGTGGGCGGCGGCAAACGCCTGCATGACTTCGGGCCGGTCGAGAGCAACGCGCTCGTTGACCTGACAGCTCAAACACCAGCTTGCGGTGAAGTCGACAAAAACGGGTTGGCCCGCGGCGAGCGCGTGCTGGACGGCATCGGCGGACCAGGGCTGCCATGTGCTGGCCGCGGCGGCGCCTCCGGACGCGGGTTGAGCCGGCGCGAAAGACGGCGCGGTGGAGAATTGTCTGGGCGCGGTGATACACGCGACGAGCGCCGCAAGCAAAATGAGGCCCGCGACGACGGTGGCCCACCGCCTGGCCGGCCAGCGGCCGAGGAACCATCCGGCGATGGCGAGCAGCAGGAAGATCGCCAGCAGCGCAAGAAGCAAGTTGGCTCCGTATGCTTGCGCAACGACCCACGCCAGCCAGATGACGGTGGCGAAGATAGGAACCGAGATGGCCTGTTTGAGAATGTCCATCCACACGCCGGGCCTGGGCAGCAGGCGGGGCCACGCGGGCTGTAGTGTGAGCGCGACGTACGGCGCGGCGAGGCCGAGAGCCAGCGCCGTGAAAACGGCGAATGTGACGGCGGCGGGTTGAGCGAACGCGTAGCCGATCGCCGCTCCCATAAACGGCGCCGTGCAGGGCGTGGCGACGACGACGGCGAGCACGCCGGTAAAGAAGCTGCCCGCGTAGCCTTGCTTGGCTGCAAGAGAGCCTCCGGCGCTGGTGAGCGTGAGGCCGATTTCGAACTGGCCGGCGAGCGAAAGGCCGAGAAAGAAGAGGAGGCTCGCCATGAGCGAGAGGAAAACCGGCGACTGGAACTGGAATCCCCAGCCGAGCGTGGCTCCGGCAGCGCGCAAGGCGAGCAGCAAGGCGACGAGCGCCCAGAACGAGACCAGAATTCCTGCGGTGTAGACAAATCCGTGCGCCCGCAGCTTGTGCTTTTCTTCGTTGCCGGAGTTGACCAGTGCAAGACCTTTCAAAAACAGCACGGGAAAGACGCAGGGCATGAGGTTCAGCAGCAGTCCACCGAGGAAGGCCAGGCCGACGATACGGGCGAGCCCGGCGAGCGAGACTGTCGGTGCGAGAGCCGGCGCGGCGACTGTTCCGGGCGTCGCGGCGATTTCGTAGTTCCTGCCGCCAGAAAGCTCGATGACGCCTCTCAACTGCGTGGGCTTTGCGGCGAGGTTCGGATCCTTCTTCAGATCGAGAATGAGACCGGTCGCGTTGGGGGTTACCAGTTGCGGCGCGGGATTGTCGAGAATACTTTCGTCTTCAGGAAAGAAGGCCGCCTGCGTTTCGCGCTGGCCGGTAGAAATGGCGAGGCGGAAGCCAGTGGGCGTGGGCTGGAAAATGGCGGTGCCGGTTGAGGGAAGCGATTTTGGAAGTTGGCCGACCAGGCGGTCGTAAATCTCTCTGTCCGGTGAAAGCTCGGCGGCTTGCGCAGGAGTGGCCGGAATAACGCGGTCCACTTCAAGTTCCGCTTTGCCGGGAATGCAAACTTCGCGGCAGACAAGCCAGTTGACCTTTGCCTCGAGAACCACCGGGCCTGGCTTGGCCGAGCTCGCCACATCGAGGCTGAACGGGAAGAGGACTTCGTTCTCATAGCCGAAGTCCATCAAGGGGCCAAGCGGCAGGCGGCTTGGCGCCGGAAATTGCAGCGAGCCTGCAGTAATTCCGGGAGGCAGAGTCCAGGTGATGTGCGGCGGCTCGCCGGAGTCGCCCGCATTCTGCCAGTAGACGTGCCAGCCCGGCTCAAGCTTGAAATAGAGGCCCGCGTTCGACTTCGCGCCGCGATTGAGCTGCGCTGAGGAGACAATCAATTGCACATGCAGATGCGCAGCGTCGGCGGAGTTCGAAGCGGCGAACACTGCAGGCGGCGAGGCCGCAGCAAGAAGGAACGCGAACCCGAAGATAGAGCGGAAACGGCGCATGGCAGACAAACGCTGGACTAAGATTCTTAGCACCCGTTCTTTGGACTCAGTGTATCGGACGAAGGTTACAGAAATGTCGGCGCATCCCTGCAGGTCATCGGGCCATCGCCGCGTGCCGGCGGTAAATGCAGTCGTTCTGAACGCATTTGACACCGGCTGCGCGGGCGCGGGCGATGGCTTCGTCGTGGATCACTTCATCCTGCAGCCAGAGGTAAGGAATACCAAGGCGAATGACGTCGTCGACGATAGCCGGCACATTCTCTGAGGCGCGAAACACGTCAACGAGATCGATTCCCTTCCCTGTCTGGGGAGAACTCGCTTCTTTAAGGGCGGCGGCCTGCGCGGCGTCGAGGTCGGCGTAGCACGGCCCTCCCAGCACTTCAGTGAGCTTCGGATTGACCGGAAACACACGAAAGCCGGCTTCGAGGAGGTAGCGGCCGATGTTGTGGCTTGCGCGCCAGGGCTTCTCGCTCATCCCGACAACGGCGATGGTCTTTGCGGTGCGGAGCATTTCGTCGATGATTGCGGGGTCGTTGGTCATATGCGGAAAGTGAAGAATTCACGCTCCCCTGTTCCCTAGTAGCGCCGGCGTCCCCGCCGGCTGTCGTGCGGGCGTCCTCGCCCGCACTCCGCGTTCCCTCGCTCCCTCGCTCCCTTGCTCCCTTGCTCCCTGATTCTTACTCGTCCAGGTCGTCGTCGGGGCCGGTCGCGACCGCTGTGCCGCGACGTTTTGCCAGCAGGTAACCGCGCAGAAATGGTTCGAGGTAACCGTCGAGAACCTTGTCCACGTCGCCCACTTCGACCTTGGTGCGGTGATCCTTTGCAATGCGGTAGGGCTGCAATACGTAGGAGCGGATTTGCGAGCCGAAGTTGATGTCGAGCTTGGAGTCTTCGAGTTTCTTGCTTACAGCCCGCTTCTTTTCAAGTTCAAACTCGTAGAGGCGCGAGCGCAGCATCTTCATGGCTTTGTCGCGGTTTTTGTGTTGCGAGCGCTCGTTCTGGCACTGGACCACAATCCCTGTGGGGAGGTGCGTCATCCGCACAGCGGAGTCGGTGGTGTTCACGTGCTGGCCGCCCTTGCCGCCGGAACGATAGGTGTCAACGCGCAGGTCTTCGAGCTTGAGATCGACATGGATTGTTTCGTCAATCTCCGGCGAAACATAGACGGAGGCAAACGACGTGTGGCGGCGCTTGGCTTGGTCGAACGGAGAGATGCGGACGAGGCGATGCACGCCGCTCTCGCCGGCGAGCTGGCCGAATGCGTATTCGCCAATGATGGTGAATGTGGCGGACTTGATTCCGGCCTCTTCACTGGCCTGATAGTCGTTCATCTCGGTCTTGAAGCCCTGCTGCTCGGCCCAGCGCAGATACATGCGCAGCAGCATCTCAGCCCAGTCCTGGCTTTCAGTGCCGCCGGCGCCGGGATGCACGGTGACGATGGCATTGAGCGCGTCGGCCTCGCCGGAGAGCGTAGTGCGCGCTTCGAGATCTTCTGAGAATGCGCCGAGCGCTTTGACATCGCGCTCCAAATCGGCGAGGACGTCTTCTCCCTCGCGCGCCAGCTCGAAGTAGGCCTCGATGTCGCCGGTCCGGCGGACGAGCTCGTCGTCGTCGCGCACGAGCGATTCAAGGCGCTTGCGATCGCGCATGAGAGGTTTCGACGCCGTGGGATCGGACCACAACGCCGGATCGGAAAGCTTCTTTTCTAATTCGGAGAGTTCCCTGCGGATGCGGGCAGGGTCAAAGATACTCCCGCAGGTCGCGCACTTGATTGCGCACGGGAGCGTAGGCGAATTCGAGATCGTTCAGCGAAGACATGTTTTGCTCTTATGACCTGGCTTGGATTGATTCGTGAGGCTAAGCACTCTTGGCTCGTTTTCAGAATATCACTGCACAGGGTGATGCGTGCTGGGTGGCGATTCGATAGGTGGGATGATTTAACTCGGGCCGAATCCTCCTCATCCTCCCATTGGAACCCATTTGAACCGACGCCGATGGTTTGGGTCCTGTTCAGCGAGCGGAATTTCCTCAATCGTGAGTGGTCCATTGAAGTGGGATGCGATGAAGACCGGAAGTATGTTTGCAAATGTTCTCCAGACCGCATCAAAGAGGAACTCGGCCATTTCGGGTTTGTAGTATTCCGCGAATTTATCCGGGGAGGCCCCTCGGTGTTCAACAAAGTTGCGGAAGGCCTTCAGTCCGTCCTGCCAATTCACCTTTTGCGCGAGCAAATGGTCGAGGACGTTGGTTCGAGATGGATGGGCCGCTCGGAATGCGATTATGCCCTTCTTGAAGTCAGGCGGCTTTTGAAATAGAAACCCGAGGTCATAGCCGAGTAACTTCGTCGCCTTCGGCATAAGCGCTTTGTAGGCTCGCCACAGTTCACCCGCTAAACCCTCGAATTGCTGCCGCCGATTGAGTACCGGAATCTGTCGCCCGGTCGAGCCCCTTATCTCTCTTAACCGCACGTAAGCGGGCAGCAAGCCCTCGATCAATAACACCATGAGCGCATCTTTGACTTCTTGTCGTTCCGGATCGAAGATGGAAGTCGCGCCCATCAATTCCATGAATTCGTCGGCGAGCTGCCGCACAAATTCATCGTTGGTCCCAACTTCAGAGAACACTTCTCTCGGCCATTCGTTTGGCTCTTTGCCATTGTCATGCGTAACAACGATGCTCGATTCCGCAAGAATCGCCAGCGATATCCCGTATCGAACCATCCCTGTGATTCTTCCTGGCATAGTCCTCGACCTTGGCCGATAGTCTACGCCACCTTCACCTCATCCAGCAGTTCGGGATGCTGATCGAGCACTTTGAGAAGTTTCACCAGGGCCAAAAGCGGCATTGACCTCGCGCGAAAAACCCCGCATCGGCGGCCGCCGCATCTCAAATCTCCCATCGATGAATGGTGGGCCCAGGTCACCCCTGCAAGAGCTCAGCAATGGCTGACAAGGTGAACTCGATGCCCGTTCCCTCGAAGCGGGTAGACGCCGTAAGGGAACCGTCCGCGTAACGCATGAAGGCGCCGGTTGCCGGATCGACGACCCAGATCTGCGGTATGCCCATGGCCGAGTAATCGGCGAATTTCCGCATCATGCGGGGGATACGGTCCTCCGGGCTCAACACTTCAAATACCGCGATCGGCGGAAGAGTGACGATCTGCTCTTTCGGGTTGTTTCTGCTCATCACCGTGACATCGGGCACCCGGTAGTTATCCTTCGATACCTGGACTCGCAGCTCCGTTTGGACACGGAGATTCCACTCGTTAGCGTGCTGCCGAAACCAGTCGCGAATGGCCCCTTGCCAGTCGGCGTGGTCGTATTCACCCATGGGTCTTTCCTCGATCTGCCCGTCAACATACTCCGCATCGGGATCCCACTCAGAGGAATGCAAATAAAGTTCGACCGGAATGTGGGTTGTCGCGGCCATGAATCCTCCGATGGCAGGATTATATGCCAAGATTTTCGTCTTCGTTCCCAGCGAATGGCCTGCATCCCAATTCGCCCGGCAATGAACGAGGTTCCCTGGCCTGGCGTTTCCGGACCTGGAAACGCGCCGCCAAGTCAGACCCACCATCCGCCGCTACGCCACCTTGACCTCATCCAGCAGATCGGGGTGCCGGTCCAGCACTTTGAGCAACTTCACCAGCGCCAGCTTCTTGCGCACTTTGACAATGAACCCCGGGGTCGACGATGGCGGCGTTCACCTGCTAGGCAAAAGCCCGCATCTCGCGCATGACGCGCTCTGACTCGGCTCCGTCCAGGATGGACTCGGCGCAGGCAGGACAAAACTCGCCTGTCACCGCCGGAATCGTGGCGGTCTCGCCTTTGTAGGTGTACGGCAGGTCCCGGGTGTCCGGGATCAACTCCGCTGCTGCGCAAACAGGGCATTTCATTCACTTCCCCCCACGTGCATCGTCAGTTCGGGCATCGGATAGTGCTTCCGGCTGCGCGTCCACAGAGCGGCGTTCGAACTGCACTGCTGAAGCCGCAATCAACGCATCGCCAACCTCTACGTTGTGGCTCTTGGCGTATCGGAACAGATACTCACCCGCACGATGGCCGATGAGCGGATCGATGGACACACAGATGAGCGGGGTGAACAGCCTGGCGATGGCATCCTTCTCCCGGGGACGTGCTCCCGCACCCACCTCGGCAATCGTGACTGGCGAGATAAGGATCGCCACCTGAGAAGCAGCGAGCCGTTGCCAATTTTCGGTGAACGCACGATTTCGACCGCGCAAGACTTCGATGACCACATCGGTATCGATGAAAACAGTCATTTGGCGCGTAGTCCTGCTTGCGCACGCTTTAGCCGGGTGCCGCCGCGTATTCTTCTGACCATGGTTTCTGTATCTTCAAGATCGTCTCGGTCCTTCCACAAACCGATGATCCCCAGCATCGCTTGCCTGCGCTCTTCGAGGTTTCCCAAGTAACGTTCTCGCACGGCTACGCGCACCAGCTCCGAGACAGTGGCTCCTTCGAGCCGCGCCTTGGCATGAAGCGTCGACCAGAGGTCATCATCGAGGTAGAGTTGGGTTCTCCGCATGATGTATAGTATACATCACTTCGATGTCGTATGTTTCTCTTGACTTCGAGCAACGGGAGCAAGCCTCACGGGTGCAGCAGTTTTGCTCCCGCCCAGCCAAGAACACAGAGACTCAGTACACCGCAAACCCACGCAAACACATCGCCGTGGGCCGTGTAGAAGGTAATGCCGTCGCGGAAACCGAATTCGGCGGGCAGCGCGTCCACCTGGTGCCGGGGAACGCTTTGGCGCACGCGGCCGTAGGGATCGATGGCGGCGGTGACGCCGGTGTTGGTGTCGCGCAGCAGCCAGCGGCGATTCTCGACGGCGCGCATGCGGGCCATGTTCAAGTGCTGCCAGGGTGCGCTGGTGTCGCCGTACCATCCGTCGTCGCTGATGTTAACCAGGACCTCCGCGCCGTTACGCGCGAGCTCGCGCACTTCATCCGCAAAGACTGCTTCATAGCAGATGAAGACGCCGTAGCGATGGCGGCCGCCACTTTGCGTGTCGAGGAGAAAAACTTTGTGGTCGCTGCCGCGTGTGAACGACGAAACTCGGCCGGTCAGCTTGTGGGCAAAGGTGAGCAGGTTCTGGAACGGAATGTATTCGCCGAAGGGGACGAGGTGGATTTTGTCGTAGCGACCGGCCATCTGGCCGCTTGCGTCAACGATGAAGGCGGAGTTGTAGTCGTGCCACGCATTCTCAGCTCGCGAGAAATCCATGCCGATGCCTCCGACCACGAGCGGCGCCTGAGTGGCGAGGGCGATGGAGCGCATGGCCTGCTTGAAGCTGATGTCGTCTTCAATGAACGGCGCGGGCGATTCCGGCCACACCACGAGATCGGGATGCGTTGGGTACGGCGGGCAAATGATTTCGCCCATGGGCGCGCCGGTCTGCGGGATTCCTGCGACGTACGTTTTGCACTGCTCGCCGGCCAGCCGCGCAAATTCGGCGATATGGCGGTCCCACTCCGGGCCCTGCCAGTTGTTGCCCGCGCCCACGTCGAGATTGGGCTGAATAAGGACGGCAGTTGCAGTCGGATCGGTGTTGGGGGGCGGAACAAAGACGCCGGCAAGCCCTGAAACGAGCAGAACTGCCCCGCAAACGCCCCAAGCCCAGCGGCCCGCGAATACGCTTTTGGATCCGCGATCGACGAGCAATGCGCCGGCGAGGAGCGCATTCACCGCGACTAGCACAAAGGTGATCCCATACACTCCAGTCCACGGCGCGAGCTGGTTGATGAGGACGTTATCGACTTGCGAGTAGCCAAGCTGGTCCCAGGGAACACTGGTGATGCGCGCCGCGGCGAGGTCGAGGCCGGTCCAAAGCAACGGAGCAAAGGCAAGAGCCATCCGCGTCGATCCGGTTGCGCGGCGGACAAGCGCAACACCCCAGCCGAAAATGCCGAAATAGAGTCCGAGGACCAGGCTGAATCCCAGCGTGAGCAGCTCCGGCGCGAGAGGCGGCATGTCGCCGTAGTGCATCATGGTGTCGCGAATCCAGTAGCAGTTGCCCACGTACCAGAGGACGCCGCAAAGATAGGAGACGAGGAAAGCGCGGCGGAGAGAATGAGTCCGGGAAGAATTCGCGGCAGAAAGGAGAGCCCCGAGGAGCGGCACCAGGGAAAACCACGCAAAGACAGAGCGCCACGGCGGCATGGGCCCAGCGACCGGAAAGGGCAACTCAAGCAAGCCCGCGGAAAGTCCCGCGGCTGCCCACAGCTTCCAGTCCCGGGAAGAAGAAGACGATTCCATACACCGGCGAGTGTAAAGCATTCGAGTTGCGATACACCGGTTCCTGAGTTAGTGCATCTCGAAGCCGTCGCGCTCAAGTGGCTCTTTCCTCAAGAAAGAGCCACCTTGCACAACATAAAAAACGCGACAAAAACTCAGGAACCGATCTAGAATCGACGCATGATCCTGGCGGTCGCAGCAATCCGGGTGCTGGAAGCGATGTTCTTTCTCGGGATGATTGGGTCAGCAGTGGTGGTGCTGATCAGCTTCGTTGAGGACGGAAAAGAGCTTTTCGGCAAAGACTAGTTTGCCCTCCAGTGGGCCTTTGACGCCGACTCTCGTCCGGCGAATCATTCCCCTTCGCACCCAACCTGCAATGCTCCTCATCCCGGCCGCTCAAAATGATCCCATGCTTTTAAAATCATAGATTTAGTTCCCGGCTGACGATTGCCGAGGCAGGCGGAAGTGCGCGCGAAGGAATGCCATGAATAGTGCAGCATTTATTTCTCGTTGACACTGCCGTGATTGAAATCTAGACTCTACGCAGAGCGGTGGTTTCGCTCAAACGATTCTAACCACCGGCTGCGCCTCGCCGGACCCTTCGCGATGGCCTCTACCCGAACGACCGTAGCTCCCCCAAACGACC
>Ga0181520_10009668_pt1 | contig 13224 bp, 11 predicted proteins | sample PEATcosm2014_Bin_29_FD_132451 | JGI IMG/M metagenome (GOLD analysis project Ga0181520, IMG submission 132451) | Peatland microbial communities from MTU Mesocosm Facility, Houghton, MI, USA - PEATcosm2014_Bin02_30_metaG | ecosystem: Environmental > Terrestrial > Soil > Wetlands > Peat | place...
CACGCCAAGCGTTGCCATTCATACTCCCGCCGGCCATTTGCTGGAAATCTCCGTGGCTGACCTGACCAAAGCCTGGCGTGGCACGCTCGACTGGTGAGAAAGCGAACCAGTCGCCGAGCCGCCAGACCGGCAATCCATCCCGCGTCACTTGATCACTTCGCAGAGCACCTGATGGCTGTGCTCCCTCCAGACCCACTGGTCGATTACCTTCAGGCGGCAGGTGCGCAGTAGCGAAGCAAATGCGTGCTCGCTGTAGATGTACCAGACCGGAAGACAGGTCAGCTCGCCGTCTTCGATCCACTTGGGCCTTTCGACGACAATATCCGGATCGGGAGCCACGCGGTCGATCGTCCAGCCGAATTTGTCCCCGTAGTATTTGTTCAGCACCCGCCGGTCGCGCTCGCTCAGGGCCGCCGTGAACAGCACTCCATGATCCGGCAGAGTGACCTCCCCAAACTCGTTCTCCACCCTGGCCGGGAATGTGATCGTGTTGGTAATCAGAAACCGGCCGGTGATGGTGCGAAGGTTCCAAAGCGCCTCGGCCGGCGATTGCAGGTGATACAGCACGCCGGTGCAATGGACGATATCGCAAATACCGACTCGCGATAGCGACTCTCGCTTTCGCACATCGACGCAATCCACCTCGACGATTCCTTCGACACCGGCGTCAGCCACCTTGCGGCGGAAGGTCTCCCACGTATGCCAGTCCCGCGGCCGGATATCCGCCATGATGCAAGGCGATGCCCCGCGGGCCCTGGCGAAGGTGGCGCGTTCATTGATCGAATCCACGCCGACACCGCCGATATCCACGAAACTCCCGCCGGAAATCCGCTCGGCAATCCATGAGTCGGTCATGTCCTTGGGCGCGGGTGGTTCTGCGCGAGGCGATATCAATGACGATCCGAAGAGTTCTTTGGCGGTCTGCATCGTGGTCTGTTCCTTTCAAGGCGGTACAGAGAGCAGTAGTGTGCCCGGAAGTTCGGGCCGACTCCAGCAGCCGCTCTCCGGCGTTCCAAGGGAGAGTGTCCGATCTTTCGGGGCTGCCATCTTTTCATCCTCCCCTGGTACTCCGGGGGAGGAGTGAGGTGGGGGTTCTTCACGCGGCGCTCTGTCGCTTGACCCAAACGGAACCTCGCCACGGCGAACCCCCACCCCGACCCTCCCCCGGAATACCAGGGGAGGGGGAAAGAGAGGGCGGCCGCTTGCATCGGGCGCCCGCCGGCACCGTGAACAAACCGCGACTATTTCGCTCAAGCGGACGGAACTGGTAACATTTCGCACACTATGAATACCCATCGACATTCAATTTTGGCGGCGATGTGCGTTGTGGCGTGCGGGCTGATTTACGCGGGGCCGGCGATGGCCGGGGCGGAAGTGCAGGGCTGGGGAAGCCTCCGCGGCATCCGCGTGGAGGGACAGCTTATGGCCTTCGGATCGAGCATCCGCGCCGTCAGCGCCGACGGCACGCAGACCGCCCTGTCCGGCCGGGAACTTGTCACCAATCCCACCTTCCGCCGCGACGGCGCCAACCAGATCACGGCCGGCGGGCTGAACTTCGGCCCCACCGGAAGCACAACCCGCCCCACAGTCGCCGGCGGCGGCCGAGGGCGCGGCGGGCGGGGCGGCGCGGCGGGCCTGAGTTTCACGCAGACCATCACCGATGACGGCGCTGGCACCACCGTCGTTTCTCCCAGCGAAACCATCTCTGAGCCTGTCAATGAGCTTCCTCTGGTCGGCAGGATCGGTCATCTCGGAGAGGCAATTACCGTCAATATCCAGATCACCACCGGCACCGCGCAAAATCTCAGCGGTCTCTACTATGATCTGCTGCTCCCGCGAGCGGATTTCGCGGGCGCTTCAGTGGCGATCGCACCGCCATCGAATAACGCGTCCGGCAAAGCCGCCTTGGCAACCACGCGCCCGATTGGTGAAAACGTCTACCTCGGCGGGTCGGCAAAGAGCGTCACTGTCATAGGCTCGCATCGTCAGATTGAGGTCATCTTCGCCGACGCCCGCGACATCCAGATCAGCGATGATCCCATCCGTCATACCGACGACTTCGATCTCCGCATCACTCTCGCAACCGGAAACCTCGCCGCCAATCAATCGGTTCAGGCCAAGTTCACGATCACCGCAACCGGCGACGTCGATGCCACCGCCGCGCATCTGGCCGTCGATCCCGCCAATCCCGGCCGGGCGTTCGAGGGGCTGGGCGGGAACTTCCGGCTGCAAAGTCCGCAAGACCCGCCGCAGGTGCAATACGATCTGGACCATCTCCGCGTGGTCTGGGGCCGCGTCGCCATGCCCCTGGACCAGTGGCAGCCCAACCAAACCGCCGATCCCAGCAACACGCCCACGGCCAGCCTCAATTCCAATATCCGCCAGCAGATGGAAATGGCCCAGACCCTCGCCAAGCGAAACATCCCTATGATCATCAGCGTCTGGCAGGCCCCGCAATGGGCGCTCTTGCAAGGCCCGGAGGGCACGCGCGGCGTCGGCGGGCCCGGCGTCGGCCGTAAACTCGATCCCGCCAAGTTGGATGACGTATGCAAGGCCATCGGCTCGTATCTCAAATATCTCAAAGCCAACTACGGCGCTGAGCCCAAACTCTTCAGCTTCAACGAATCCGATATGGGCATCAACGTCCTGCAGAATGCCCAGGAACATTGCGACGCAATCAAGCGATTGGGTGCGTATTTCGCCTCGCAGGGACTTGTAACCAAAATGCTCCTGGGCGATTGTTCCGATCCCACACCGATCCATTTCATCGATGTGGCACTGGCCGACCCGGAGGCCGTCAAATACATCGGCGCGGTCTCGTTCCATTCCTGGCGCGGCGGGACAAACGAACAATTCGCCCGCTGGGGAGCGGCCGCCAAGCAGCTCAATGTTCCGGTCTTTGTCGGCGAAGGCGGCACCGATCCGGACGGATATCGCTATTCGGCCATCTTCGCCGAGCCGTGGTATGCCCAGGATGAGATCGGCCTGTACATCAACATCTGCCGCGTTGCCCAGGTCGCCAGCGTCCTCCAGTGGCAGCTTACCGAGAACTATTCCATCCTGACCGGCAACGCCACGACCGGTTTTCAGCCCGCAATGCGTTTCTATCAGCTCAAGCAACTCGACATGACCCCGGCCGGTTCGCTGGCATTGCCGATCACCAATGACAAGACCAATCTCCTCCCCTGTGCCTATCTGGACAAGGCCACCGGGACATTCACGCTGCACATGGTCAACGACGGCCCGACCCGCCCGCTGGTCCTGACCGGCGTCCCGGCCAACATCAAGGAACTGCACGTCTACGTCACGGACAAGACCCGCGGCATCAAGGAACTGGACAAGATCCCCGTCAATAACGGCGTGGCGGGCCTCACCGTCAATACGCAGACGATGACGACCCTGATGGGAACGCCGTGAGCAATTTCCTTGCTTAATCTGCGCCAATCGTCTAATGTGACCTTAACGACAAGGCGAGACGCGGCGGCCGGGGCGGGCGGTGCCTGCCGGCGGGCGTTGCGATTAGCCATGTCGATATGTTGAGTACGCCAGGGCGAACGGCCGGTGCGTATGTCGGGTGGGCGTTTAATCGTCCTTATATTGTTCATACCACCCGCTATCGCTTTCGTGGCTTGGATGCATAACATTCATGCCCGGACGGATCGAACCCGCCTGGCGACCTTGCATGGCACAACGACTCCTCCACTATGATGTCCTGGAGCGTCTGGGAGAAGGTGCGCGTAGCGTCATCTACGCCGTCATGGACCCTCAGACGCGACAAATCTACGCGCTGAAGCACGTCATCCGCGCCGATCCCAAAGACCTGCGCTTCGTCGAGCAGATGGAGACCGAATTCGAGGTCTCCAAACAGCTCAGCCATCCCAATCTCCGCAAGAGCTACGAGCTGAAGATCAACAAGAGCATGCTCATCAAGGTCACCGAGGCCTTTTTGGTCATGGAACTCTTCGACGGCACGCCCCTGGAAATCCGCCCGCCGTCCACCATGCCCGACATCATCGATACCTTCACCCAGGCCGCTCAGGGCCTCAAAGCTCTCCACCAGGCCGGATATGTCCATTGCGATATCAAGCCCAACAACATCCTGCGCTCGGATACCGGGCTGGTGAAGATCATCGACTTCGGGCAGGCCTGCAAGATCGGCACGACCAAGGAACGCATCCAGGGCACTCCCGACTACATCGCCCCCGAACAGGTCAACCGCAAACCCATCAGCATCCAGACCGATGTGTTCAATCTCGGCGCGACGCTCTATTGGGTTCTCACCGGCCGGAATATCCCGACCATGTACACGATCAACAAGAAGGGCGGGTACAACTTCGTCCTGCACGCGACGATCCCCGCCCCCAGCGAACTGAATCCGCGCGTCCCGGCGGCCCTGTCGCGGCTGACCATGGACATGGTCGCGACGCAGACGTCCAAACGGCCGGCCGACATGGATCAGGTCATCCAGCGGCTGGAACTTGTCCGCCATCAGCTTGCAACGCAGAAGACCACGGACGACGCCGCCACGGCCGCCACGGACGCGCCGGTCGCCGGGGCAACTCCCGGTCAACCACTGCCCCCGCCGCCGGCGGCGCCGCCATCAGCCCCCAGGCCATAGCCAAACCAGCCCGCGCCTTTGTACCATTCCCGTTTTGCCGGATTTGCAACACTGAGTTTACGGAGAGACCATGCCCACAACGACAACCCCGCCCAACCCACGAAAGATCGTCCTGGCCTACAGCGGCGGACTGGATACCAGCGTCATTCTTCCCTGGCTCAAGGAGCGATACCCCGGCGTGAAGCTGGTCGCGTTCGCCGCCGATCTCGGCCAGGGTGACGAACTCAGCGGCATCGAAAAGAAAGCCCGCGCCAGCGGGGCCGATGAGGTGGTCATCAAAGACCTGCGGCAGGAGTTCGCCGAGCAGTTCTGCTTTCCCATGCTCCGGGCCCACGCGGCGTACGAGGCGGATTACCTGCTGGGCACCAGCGTCGCCCGGCCGATCATCGCCAAGCACCAGGTTGCCGTCGCCCGCGACACCGGCGCCGATGCCGTTGCCCATGGCGCCACCGGCAAGGGCAACGACCAGGTCCGCTTCGAGCTGACCTACATGGCCATGGCGCCCGATCTGCGCATCATCGCGCCGTGGAAGGACACCGCCTTCGAGCTGCGCGACCGCGAGAGCGCCGTCGATTACGCCAACAAGCGAGGCATCCCCGTCGAGCAATCCAGGAAGAAGATCTACAGCCGCGACCGAAACCTCTGGCACGTCAGCCACGAAGGCGCCGACCTGGAATCGCCCGCCAACGAGCCCAAGGACGATCTCTGGATCATGTCCGTCCCGGTGAGCAAAGCCCCCGATGCGCCCCTGTACGTCGAGATCGATTTCGAGGCCGGAAACCCCGTCGCGCTCAATGGCTCAAAACTCCCCGGCCACAGCATTGTGCTCACGCTCAATGAACTGGGCGGCAAGCACGCGGTCGGGCAGACCCAACTGGCCGAAAACCGCCTGGTCGGAATGAAATCCCGCGGCGCCTACGAAACGCCCGGCGGGACCATCCTCTACGAAGCCCACAAAGCCCTCGAGCAAATCTGCCTCGAACGCGACACGTACCACTATAAACTCCTGGTCGCCCAGCGCTACGCCGAACTGGTCTACAACGGCCAATGGTTCCATCCCCTGCGCGAGTCGCTCCAGGCCTTTGTCGACCACACACAGGCCAACGTCACCGGCAAGGTGAAAGTAAAGCTCTTCAAAGGCCGCGCCACCGCCGCCGGCGTCACCAGCCCGTTCAGCCTCTACGACGCCAACCTCGCCAGTTTCTCGATGGAAGGTTACGACGTGACGGCCGCGAGAGGCTTCATCGACCTGTTCGGTTTGCCCATGAAAGTCGCGGCCCAGGTGAAGCGGCGGTGATGTCGCCGGCGCGCGTGACGCGATCGCCTGCTTTCTTATTCTTCCCCCTCGCCCTGTATTCAGGGAGAGGGTTGGGGTGAGGGTTCTTCGGTCTCGACGCGCGCATCGCGTTGCGGTATTGTTCCGCGACTTTCCACGGAGTTGCGTTATGGCGGAACTGCATTTGCTCTCACCCGGCGGATTTACGGCCGCTGGAATCCATGCCGGCGTCAAGTCGACGCGCAAGCCGGATGTCGGGCTGCTCGTGGCCGATGCCGCCTGCAGCGCTGCCGCGGTCTTCACGACCAACCGCGTCGTCGCCGCGCCGGTCATCGTCGGGCGCGATCATGTAGCAGCCGGCCGCCTGCGCGCGATCGTCGTCAATTCCGGCAACGCCAACGCCTGCACCGGCGCCCAGGGCCGTAAAGATGCGCTGACCATGTGCCGTCAAACCGCCGCCGCCGTCGGCTGCGAAGTTGGTGAGGTGCTTCCCTCATCGACCGGGATCATCGGGCATCTCCTGCCGATGACCAAGATCACGGCCGGCATCGCAGCGGCCGCGGCAAAACTCGGCAACAGCCACGAGCACGCCCTGGCGTTTGCCGATGCGATCATGACCACGGACACGCGCCGCAAATCGGCCGCCGGCGCATTCACTATCGCCCGGAGTAAAGCGATCATCGCCGGTGTGTGCAAAGGCAGCGGCATGATTGGCCCGCGCCTGGCCGCCACGCCGCCGCACGCCACCATGCTGGCCTATATCACCACCGATGTCGCCATCGCGCCGTCGCTCTTGCGCCGCCTGCTGGCCGACGCCACGGATGCCAGTTTCAACGCCGTCACCGTGGACGACCATTGCAGCACCAACGACACCGTCTGCCTCATGGCCTCGGGCCACGGCCCGGTCATCCGCGCCAAGAAAGACATCGCCACATTCGCATCGGCGCTGGGCGAAATCTGCCGTTCGCTGGCCTGGCAGATCGCCGCCGACGGCGAGGGGGCGACCAAGGTCGTACAGATCGACGTTCGCAACGCACAAGCGGAGGCCGATGCCCGCGCGATCGCCCGCGGCATCGCCAATTCGCCGCTGGTGAAATGTGCCATGCACGGCAACGACCCCAACTGGGGCCGGATCGTCTCCGCCGCCGGATATTCCGCCACCAGCTTCGACCCCGACAGATCGGTGTTGCGACTACAAGGCACGCCCGTCTTCCGCCACGGCCGCCCGGTTCCCTTCAATGCCGCCGCCCTGAGCAAGCGCCTGGCCAGCGATCGCGTGCTGGTCGATTTGGATTGCGGCAACGGCAGCGGCTGCGCCACTGTCTATACCTGCGATCTTTCCCGCGAATACATCCGCATCAATGCGGACTATCACACGTGAAATATCCGTCGGCCGCACGACCGGACCGTTGCCTTATTCCACTTCCGGATTCATCAGCCTGCCGATGAAGAGAATCTCACCGGTGGAGTTGTGCCGAATAAGGAAGATGAACGGATGGTCGGCGTTGAAGACCACGACATTCGGCTTCTCGCGCTCGGAGGCGCCCAGTGTGACATCTAACGTGGTTGCCGCCGCCGCCTCCGTGCCATCTTCGTCCACGGCTATGAAGGCCTTGTGAATCACCTCGGAGATGGGCAGTTTCTCGGCGGATGCCATTCCGGAGAAATTGGCTTTGTCCAAGTCAAAGGCATCCATCATGCCCAAGCGGCCAAGCTCCTTGGACAGCATCACCTCGCGGGAAATCTTGAATCCTGGCACGGACACGGCAACTGTCAAAGCCGCTGCCGCCGTGGCCCATTTGGCGAGATTTTCAGCGGTCAGATTCTTCTCGACACCACCGAGAGCATCGGGGCGTCTTGGCAAGAGGATGACCATCGTAAGCGCGCGGCCGCTATAGGGCATTTCAAGCATTTGGAGGCCATCGTTCTCGGCATATCGGAAGGTATGCGTTAGTTGCATTGTCGGCACTCTGACAGATCGGTCCGCGGAGGGCTTGAATGGCGCGTCTCTCGTTGCGTACTTTGGAAACTTGTCAGCCCAGGTGCTCTTGAAGTAGACGGCATTCGTGACCACTAGGCGGGTCAGGACGTCCAGAGCACCCTCGGGAACAAGGTCTTTGATTCTGTCTCTTGTCTGCCGGGCTGCCCAGTCGTTGATCGATTGGCGGGCTTGCTCGCTGTTCGTCCGGAAATCGACTTCGTTGATCGCCGCTCCGTAGCTGTGCAGAAGAAGCTTCATGAAACGCGGCTTGAATCCATAACCCTTCTGCCCCCAAAGGGCATTAACAATCGCCAGTTCGTAGGCCTTGATTGGCGTGCCGGACGCGTCGATGGCGCCCGTGGATAGCGGCGGGCTGTTGACGGTTCGCAGCAATCTGGCCAATGCGGCATGAAGCCCGGACGGCGGGCGGGATGGCTCGCTGTTGAGGGCCCGTAGCAGCTTGGCGTATGCGGCGTTGAGCTTTTCTGGCGGCAGCGTGAAACGGAGCGCCTTTGCCATTTGCACGGCCGTGTTGCCCGCCGCGCCGGCGTAGATCATCGCGAGCGCAGTTTCTATGCCGATTGGAGAGAAGAAGAGGTTGCCGGTCGTGCTAGCGGCCAGCCCCAAATACAAATCCGTCGCGAAGGCATTGCTCATCGGCGGCTGCCTCCTTATCCCTGCCAGCCTATCGCGGCACCGGGGGGCGTCAATGGTGCTGAATGTCTTGAGCGAAAATTGACGGACAATTGTGTTTTGGATTCAACGCGCCAGCGGCAGCGAGCCTTCGGGGATCAGATGCGACGCACGCGGCCGTCGTCGGCCTGACTCGCGGGCGGAAGCTTGTATACCCGGCAGTCGTTTTGGAACCATCCGAGGTTCGGCAGTTGCCGCCGTCGCTGGTCAACCGCATTGCGGTCGGTAGGATAACGGCGCGGTCGGTAGCGAGCGTGAGGAAACTGGTCGAGAATTTGCTGGATGTGGGGGAGATGAGGATCATCAAATGAGCAGGCCCATACTACTCGCGTTACTGTTTGCGGCGATGGTCAGTTTCGCGGTCGGTCAAGTTGTCGCCCCGCCTGCCGCGACGGCGCCTGCGGGGGCGGCAGCGGCATCGGCTCCGGCCGGGTCGTTGGGCAAGCCCGCGCCGCGGCCGCTTTTTCGCGATCCGGTTTATGACGACCCGACCGACCCTGTGCTGGTCTACAATCCCGAATCGAAACGATGGCTCATGTACTACACCCAGCGCCGCGGCGAGGGCATCGCACTGATCCACGGCACGAAGATCGGCATGGCCGCCTCTGAAGACAACGGCGTCACCTGGAAATACATCGGCACGGCCGACATCACCTACGGCCAGGATCAGCACCCCACGGACTACACCTATTGGGCGCCGGAAGTCGTCTGGGTGAAGGATCTGTATCACATGTTCCTCGCCTACGTTCCGGGCATCTTTGACGATTGGAATCACCCTCGCGAAATCGTCCACCTCACCAGCAAGGACGGGATCAAGTGGGACACCGTCGCCAAGGTCGACCTGAAATCCAACAAGGTCATCGACCCCTGCCTGTACCAACTCCCCGACGGCACCTGGCGCATGTTCTACAAGGATGAAGAAAAGCCCATGGCCCTCTGCTACGCCGATAGCAAAGACCTGAGCACATGGGAAGCCAAAGGCAACGCCGTCACCGATCGCAACGGCGAAGGCCCCGACTGCATCCACTGGCAGGGCAAATACTGGCTGATCGCCGACACCTGGTCCGGCCAGGGCGTCTGGTCGAGCGACGATTGCACCCACTGGAAGCCGCAGGACGGCGTGCTGATCGGCAACCACGGCGATTGCGTCGTGAGCGGCGACCGCGCCTGGTGGTTCTATTTCGGCGGCCAAACCGGCCGTAATGCCAATATCAACTGGGCCATTGCCCCTATCACCGCCCAGCCCGCCGATCTCATCGCCCCCGCCACTCCACCCACAACCGCGCCGGCCGCAACGCCCGGCCGGGGCCGCGGCGCAGGCGGCGGCACTGCCATCAACGTCGTCGAACTCAAAGTCATCGACGGCAAGCTCATGTACCTGCCCCCGACGCAGCCGACGTATATCAACCTCGCCAACCAGCGGGAAAAGAAGAAATAGACAAACCGTCCCCGCCGCTCCGTCTATATTGGTGTTGCGAGGAAATGCGGTGTCCGACGCCGATATTGATACTGTGCGCCCAAACGGCCGGCAGGTCTGGTTTCATCGCGATCCAGTTGCCGTGATATGCACGGTGCTGAAGAAGTCGCCCCCAATTCGCTATCGCTGGACCCAGGGCCGATTGGAGTGTATCCTACGTATATCCTTACGGAGGCGTCATGGCAGACGGAATTATTGAGAAGGTCAGCAAGGTCGCACGCTGGGGCAACAGCCTGGGATTCCGAATTCCACAGGAGGGCGTCGACCAGCTTGGGCTCAAAGAGGGTGAATCCGTGAAAGTACGGGTCAAAGGTGACACGATCACGATCCGCCGAACCAAGGCCCGCAGGAAGTGGACTGAAAAAGAACTTCTCAAGGGCGTCACGCCTGAGATATGCGGTCCCGAGTTGATCCCGGACAGGGTCGGCAGGGAACTTCTTTGAGCAGCCACACCTATCATCCCGAGCGAGGCGACATTATCCATTTGAACCTCTCGCCGTCAGCCGGCCATGAACTGACCGGCCCGCACTTCGCGCTGGTGATCAGCACGGCGCGGTTCTCCAAGGCGACCGGTTTCACGATCGTGGTGCCGGGAACAACCAAATACCATGCGGAACAAAGGCTCGCCGGCCAGCAGCTCATGGTGAAGCTGCCTCCGATTTCCACACTTGAGCGGGACGGCTGGTTGTATCCACAGCAAGTCCGGTCGCTCGACTACCGCGACCGCAACGCATCTTTCGTGGCCAAACTCGACGATGACGATTTTCTGATCGACGTCATGGAGCGAGTGCGGGCGCTCATTGACCCCGATTCTCTGGTTTGAAAGGCTCGCGTCTTTCGGCCTTATTTCCTTGCCTTCGCCGCCAGTGCCGCACGGACGCCGGCGGCGTAGTCGGGGTGGACCTTGGCGAAATGGCCGAGTTGACGCTCGATGATATTGTCCGGCACGCCCTGCATTGCCGCGGCGATATTCGAGAAGAGCCGGGACTTCTGGCCGGCGTCGAAGAGGTTGAACAGGGCGCGGGGCTGACTGTAATCGTCGTTGCCGGCGCGGTGGTCGTAGCGATTGGCATCACCGCTGATCTTCAGCGGCGGCTCGGCGAACTCGGGGCGCTGGACGGGGCCGTGGAATGAATTCGGCTCGTAATAGGCGTCCGGGTTGGGGCTGCTGGGCATGAATTTCATCTGCCCGTCCTTGTGATAGGTATGCACTGGGAATTTCGGCGCGTTGACGGGCAGCGACTCGTAATGAGTTCCCAGCCGGTGACGGTGGGCATCGGCGTACGAGAAGATCCGCGCCTGCAGCATCTTATCCGGCGAAAAGCTGATCCCCGGCACGATGTTCGACGGGCTGAACGCGGCCTGCTCAATGTCGGCGAAGTAATTCTCCGGGTTGCGGTTAAGCTCCATCAGGCCGGCTTCGATCAGCGGATAATTGCGATGCGGCCAGACCTTGGTCAGATCGAAGGGATTGTATGGCACCTTCTCGGCATCGGTTTCCGGCATGACCTGGATGAAGAAACGCCATTTCGGGAAGTCGCCCTTCTCGATCGCGAAATAGAGATCCTCCTGTGTGGATTCGCGCGTCTTGCCGACGACGGCCTCGGCCTCGGCGTTGGTCCAGTGTTTGTGGCCCTGCAACGTTTTGAAATGGAATTTGACCCAGACTCGCTCGTTTTTGGCGTTCAGGAAACTGTAGGTGTGGCTGCCATAGCCATTGATGTGCCGCACGCCGATCGGCAGGCCGCGATCGGACATGAGAATCGTCACCTGATGGAGCGACTCGGGAGAGAGCGACCAGAAATCCCACATGGCCGTCGGCGAGCGCAGGTTGGTCTTGGGATGCCGTTTCTGTGTATGGATGAAATCGGGGAACTTGTACGGATCGCGGATGAAGAAGACCGGCGTGTTGTTGCCCACCATGTCCCAGTTGCCTTCTTCGGTATAGAACTTGAGAGCAAAGCCGCGCACGTCGCGTTCGGCATCGGCGGCGCCGGCCTCGCCCGCCACGGTGGAAAAGCGGGCGAGCATCTCCGTTTTCTTGCCAACCTGGGAGAAGATTTTGGCCTTGGTATAGCGCGTGATGTCCTGCGTGACGGTGAATGTCCCGAAGGCGCCCCAGCCCTTGGCGTGGACTGTTCGCTCGGCGATGCGCTCACGATTCTGGTGAGCCAGCTTCTCGAGCAACTGATAGTCCTGCATGAGCAGCGGACCCCGCGGTCCGGCGGTCAGGGAATTCTGGTTGTCGGCGATGGGTGCGCCGGCCGATGTCGTGAGTGTGGGGTTGTCTGACATATTGCGATCTCCTGATATTTACTGGTTCATTTGATTTGCAGTTCATGCCGTTTGTGGCGGTTATGACGACCATCCGCAACGCATGCCTGTTGTAACATCGCGAAAGCGGCATTCAAAGAGATTTTCCCGCCAATCACGGCCGCCGTGCGCTGCATGCACTGGTTGCCGCAGCCGCGAATCGTGCAAAATTGAACGGGAATTTTCACGGGAATTTTCAATCCGGCGAACCTTGCGCGTTGGATCGACGTATAAATCTCAGTTTCGATCCTCCTTCCCTGGGTGCCGTGGAATCCGAGAGTTCCACGGCACCTTTTTATTTGGGCGGGCCATGATTGGGCGGCGGGACGGTGCCGGCGGCCGTCCAACCCGCGGGGCCGCGGGCAAGAGTCAATTTCACAACGGCAGCGACGGAGTGCAGGCTCAGTCGCCAGATTTCCGGACCGCTCCAATTTTCGTTGCCTTCGATTTCCAAGTCGCAATCTCCCGATTCAATTTGCCGCACGAACCCTCGATTGTCGGACAGCGGACCTTCGTAATCGAGATAGCGACGGCGATGGTCCGCCAGCCGGACAGCGGGGATCTCGCCGATCACCGGCCACGTCTCCAGCCGCCATGTCCCCAAGAGCGAATCCGGCGATGTCTCGACCATCAGGTCCAGATGCGGATGGTCGATCCCATCATGCCGCAGCACGACATATCTCAGGCGATGAGAACCGGCGGCGGGATGTACTGGCTGCGTACCCGGCCGCTCGGATCGCTGCTGCTTTTCAGATCGCACGGATGCGCCTCCGATCCCATATCAAAATCCTTCCGATACGCATCGGCCAGCTCGCGCAAAACGGCGGGGGGGATGGCCGGCTTATCGACAGCCTGGCAGGCTTCGG
>Ga0181520_10009671_pt1 | contig 13221 bp, 9 predicted proteins | sample PEATcosm2014_Bin_29_FD_132451 | JGI IMG/M metagenome (GOLD analysis project Ga0181520, IMG submission 132451) | Peatland microbial communities from MTU Mesocosm Facility, Houghton, MI, USA - PEATcosm2014_Bin02_30_metaG | ecosystem: Environmental > Terrestrial > Soil > Wetlands > Peat | place...
CGCTGGAGACGCCCGATGTGCCGGAGGTCATTAGAACAATCTCGCCGGGTGCGGCCGCCGGCTCGGGCGGAGCATGAAGTAGGGCCACCTGAAGCGGGCCGACGGTCGAGTACGACTGCGCGCCGAGATCGCCGGTGGGCAGGCGCAGCGCGGCCATCGCGAATGCGCCCATCGCCGTTGCAATCTCGCGCAGGCGCGCGGCATGGACGTTGGGTGGCAGCAGCGATGGTACGCCGCCGCCCATCAGGACACCGAAATACTGGTGAAGCAGTTCGCGGCTGTTGGACAGACACAGCAGAACCAGATCGCCGGGGCGCAGGCCGTGCCGCTTCCAGGCTTTGCCCAGTGCGGCGCAGTCGGGCGTAGCCGTGGGAAAGCCGCTGGGCAGCGCGTCGATAGTGCGTTCGACAAAGGAATCCAGGAGCTGCGGAGAGAGGAAGTTCTTCATGCGCTGGCTCCCGAATTCAAAACCTCAGCGGTCAGCCAGGCAAGCTCCGGCGCAGTCAGTTGCTTTCCAGTGGTTAAGACTCCTGGCGGGGCTAGCAGAAGCGCGCGAGCCAGCGTTGCGCCCGCGGCATCGGTCCTGCAGGCCGCCACCACCATCAGCCGCGCGGCCTTCCGCGCGAGCCACGCCTGGCAGAGAGTCAGCGCCGTGGGCAGCCCATCTTGCGGGTCCATGGTGAGACTCAGCGTGGGGCCGCGAAAGCCAAAAGCGATACAGGAAACGCCAACCAGCGTCCATGGGCCGGAGGCCGCGTAGTGCAATGGCGAAGAGAATCCCTTGGTCCCCTCCTCCTGCATTCCGGCCATGGTCGCGCCCGGTCCCTGATTGCCGAGGACGATCATGCCGATCTGGTGGCGCAACTCGGACCAGCCATCGCCCGCGGCGGCAAGCGTCTTGGTCACCGCCGTGGCCGTGATCCACGCTGCCTGATCGGCATAGCGAATCGAGGCGCGAATCCTGGGGTCAAAGAGGTCGCGCTCGAAGGCAGCCGCCTCCCCCGATCCGGCTACGATGAATGCACTCAGATCGCTCATGAGGCCGCCTCGAAGATCAAGCTGGTATCAAAGCCGCCAAAGCCGAGCGTGAGGCTCAAGGCGGCACGGGCAGAGCAGGGAACTGGCCGGCCGATCGCCAGCGGTAGGGAAAATTCGGGAATCGGCAACTCCAGTCCGCGAATTGGCGGGACGCGGCCTGTGCGCATGGCGAGGATCACTGCGATGGCTTCGATGGCTCCAGTTGCGCCGAGCGTGTGTCCAAAATTGCCTTTTGTCGCAAAGATCAGCGGGCGGGAATCAGAGAATATCGCGGTGAATGCATTGCTCTCCGTGGTGTCGTTCATCACCGTTCCCGAGCCGTGTGCATTGATCAGTCCGATGGCCGAGGCGGGCAGGCCAGCATCGGCCAGAGACCTCTCCATCGCATAACCGGCGGACAATCCGGTGATGTCGGCCATGGTCATTCCTGTGGCGTCGTTGGCCGAGCCCACGCCGGTCAAGTAAGCCAAAGCAGGCCGGTTTGACGTTTCGGCTTCGAGAACCAGAAAGCCCGCGCCCTCACCCAAAAGCGTTCCATCGTGGCGGGAATCGAAGGCGCGCAATTCGGTGGGCGACATGGTGCCTAATGCCGAATGCGCCAGACGCTTGTTGGACGTAATCACATCCGCGCCTCCGCAGACGCAGCATTGGGCCTCGCCGGAGCGAATCAGTTCGGCTGCTACCAGGATTGCGTCCGAGGCCGAGGAGCAGGCCGTAGAAAGCACAACTGGAGGAACTGCCGCGCCCAGCTCCCGCGCCACTTGAGAGGCCCACCCTGAGAGCGGAGTGCGCGAGGACGATTCGTCCAGATAAGCGCCCAGGCTGGTGCTGAGAACATACCGCAGTTGCAGGTCGCCAGGTTCACGGTGGGCCGCGGCCAACGCCTTGCGAATGGTTGCCGTGGCCATCTTGACCAGCCGCTCGGTGGGTGGAAGCTCCGTGCTTGAATCTATGACCGGCGCAACCAGCAGACTTCGCAGACGACCAGAGTAGGCGACCGGCCTCATCCCCGATTTTCCATCGAGCAGAGACTGCCAGACCAGCTCCAACTCATCGCCAAGAGCGGTGAGCCAGGCCATCCCTGTGACGGCGATTCTCGGGCCAATAGACATCTGGGGAATCCTATTCAAGCGCAGCGTTCAGACGCGGCGCATCTCAGGTTTCAGGGCGCTTGGGGGAAGCGCCGCGCGATCTTGTCTATGCCGCGCTCTTCTGACCTTGCAGGCGATCGATCAAGTTCGCCAGCAAGCGGATGGAGGTGAAATTTTCGGGAGTGTAATCGTTGTCGCTGATCTCGACGTTGAACCTCTGTTCGCAAAGGACGCGCATCTCTACAAAACCAACCGAATCCAGGCCAACAACGGTCCGCAGACCATCATCCAAGCCAATATCCTCCTCGGCGATCTCGACGTACAAATCGTTGACGATCATCTTGCGTAGAGCAGCGATCAAATCATCCCGCATTATCAACCCCCTCATTGAAGTATTTTGCCGCAATCCTGCGGCATAGAATCGATAAGTCTTTTGTCTGCAACGATCTGATTCTAGCAGAAGGCGGGGCGGCTGCCAAGAGAATTCCCGTTCACATAGGTTACTAATGCTGGTGCGACGGCACAATGCGGTGCTTGCCCGCGCCGCCTCAGACGCGCAGCACTTCGATCCCCTGGCGCTCGAAGGCGGCAATAGCTTCAGGCTCCGCGCCGGTGTCGGTAATGAGCAAGTGAATCTCGATGGCCGGACATATAAATGCAGGACTGACCGCTCCCAGCTTGCTGGAGTCGGCGACAACGACCGTCTTCCGGGACTGCTTGAGCATCTTGCGGTAGACCAGGGCCTCGTCCGGTTCCAGTGTGGTGGCTCCGCGTTCGGAGTCCAGCCCGGTGACGCTGAGAAAGACGATATCCATATAGACATCGTCCAAGAAGTTTAGTGCCGCGCTTCCGGTGAGCGAAAACGACCAGGCCCATGGCACCATGCCGCCGGTAAGATAGGTGCGGATGCCAGGCTGGTTGCATAGTTCCATTCCGATATTGATGCCGTTGGTGACTACTTGAATTTTGCTGCGGTGGCGCAAGCTTCGGCCGATATGCGTGGTAGTGGTGCCGGCCGTAAGCCCAACAGTCTCACCAGGCTTGACCAGTTCGGCCGCGGCCACTCCGATGCGGCGCTTTTCAGCGGCATGGCGCTGCTCACGGGCCAGAAAGGAACTGTCATACCGGAATGGCTCATAGAGCAGCGGCTCAACCAGTTCCGCGCCTCCATGTGTGCGGCGAATCAACCCGCGAGCTTCCAAGCGCGCCAGATCACGCCGGATGCTGGGCGCGGAAGACCCGGCGACGGTCAGCAACTCTTCTATGGTGGCGGTTCCGGTGCGCAGAAGATACTTGACGATCTGCTCGGAACGGCGACTAATCGAATCGGACATATCACAGCGATTCTACTCTGCCAGCGCGAAAAAAGTGAAGGAGAAATCGAGATTGTTACCTCAAATAACAACAAAAAACGCTAGATGTGTTCATCAAAGTGAGCATTATGGCATAATATGGTCATATCAGGTTTTGTTTTCTGCCTGTTAAAACAGGCCGCCGGAGTGAGAAAATGCCGAGCTTTACGCACGAAATGCTGCGCGAGATCTACGAACAGCCCGAGGCGCTGCGCCGTACCCTGGCGCTCTATCTGAACGACGACGGCTTGAAGCCGGAGGTTGCTGGACTACTGGCCGGTTGGGCCATTCCCGAGGGCGAGGTTCTGATTGCCGCCTCTGGCTCAAGCCGCCATAGTGGTCTGGCGGCTGAGATTCTACTGGAAGACCTTTGCGGCCTGGCCGTGGATGTGGAATACGCCAGCGAATACAGTTGTCGCGGCGGCGCAGACAAGATGGAGTCGCACCACCCCAGCGTATTGGTGCTCTCCCAGTCCGGCGAGACCTCCGATACGCTGGCGGCGCTGCGCGAGGCGGCTCGGCGCGGGCAGCGCACACTGGCGATCACCAACGTGACCGGCTCTACGATGGCCCATGAAGCGACGGTCTCCATGCCACTGGCTGCCGGTGTGGAGCGCGCGATTCCGGCGACCAAGAGTTTCACCTGCCAATTAGCCGTCTTGTACCTGTTGGCGCTCTATGAGGGCGCACGGCTTGGCCGCATGGACAAGGCAGCGCTGGCCCAGCACATCTCCGATCTGCGCGCTCTGAGCGGCAGCATTGAAGCCCAACTGGACCCCTGGCGGCAGCAAATGACCACGCTCGCCTTCAAGTACAGAACCGCGAATACCTTTCTCTACCTGGGCCGCGGCATTCATTACGCCATTGCGCGCGAGGGTGCGCTCAAGCTCAAGGAAGCCTCCTATGTTCATGCCGAAGGCTATCCGGCAGGCGAATTGAAGCATGGGCCAAACGCGCTGGTCAGCGATCGCGTGCCGCTAGTGGTGCTGGCCACGGTGGATCGAGCGTTGGAGGCCTCCGTGCTGCGCTATGAGCGCACGCTGCAACTGCTGCGCGAGATGAAGACGCAGGGTGCCAGAGTCATTGCGATTGCCAACTCCGGAGATACTGAAGTGGAGGAGTTAGTCAGCGATTTTGTGCCCGTCGAACCTGCGCCGGAGTATCTGCTGCCCATCTCCGAGGTCGTTCCGCTCCAACTTTTTGCCTACTTCATGGCGTTGGAGCATGGGGTGGACGTAGACAGGCCAAGAAACCTCTCCAAGGCGGTCGTCGAGAAGCCAGAGTAGTTAGAGCCTCACTTGTAATCGATAGCCATTCGTACTACCGTTCCTGTAGCTCATTTTCAAGAAAAGGATTTCGATGACCGCCAGTCACCTCGACAGTTCACAGCGGCCCATCCGCCGACATCCGGCCGCCTGGGTGCCCACGCTCTATTTCGCCGAGGGACTTCCATTCTATGCCGTCAATTATATGGCTCTCTACTTTTATCAAAATATGGGCGTCAAAAATGCCGTTACTACTCTAGTGATTAGTCTGCTGGCTTTTCCTTGGACGCTCAAGCCCATCTGGAGTCCGATGCTCGAAATGTATAAGACAAAGAAATTCTTTGTCGTGGGCACGCAACTGATCGGCGGGCTGAGCCTGGTCTTGATTGCACTGTCGTTGAATCTGCCCGGATACTTTCGCTATTCAATTGCGATATTTGCAGTGCTGGGTTTTTGTTCGGCCACTCACGATATTGCCGCGGACGGAATTTATATTGCCGCGCTGTCTCCCAAGGAACAGGCGGCGTACATAGGCTGGCAGGGTGGCTTCTACAATCTGGCGCGAATCTTTTCAACGGGCGGCTTGTTGTGGCTGATTGGAGTTCTCGGCGAAAAATTCGCATTGGCGCACGTTGCAGCCCCGTTGGTGCGTGCCTGGATGGTGATCTTCGGCGCGGTGGGGCTGGTTCTGGTGGCGTTGAGTCTATACCACGCGCGCATGTTGCCAACTGGCGGAGAAGAAAGAAAATCCGAAAGTATTCGTCAAATGGCCCGGACTTTTTGGGAAGTTGTGGTAAGTTTCTTCAAGAAAAGGAATATTTATTTACTGCTAGTCTTTATTTTTCTGTATCGCGCTGGCGAGGGGCAGGTCATCAAGGTGGGTCCGCTCTTTCTGCGGGCTTCGCGTGAGACTGGCGGCCTCGGATTGAGCTTTCAAAAAGTGGGAGCCATCTATGGAGTCTTCGGCAGCGCGGCATTTATTCTGGGCAGCGTTTTGGGCGGATACTTCATCGCGCGATTGGGCCTGAAGCGCGCCCTGCCGTGGCTCATCCTGGTACTGAATCTGCCCATGCTTGCCTATTGGTATTTGAGCGTCGCGCTGCCTGTTAATCCAGTTCTGGTTACAACCGCGATGAGCGTGGAAATGTTCGGGTACGGCTTTGGATTTGTCGGCGTAATTTTACTCATGATGCAGGAGATCGCTCCCGGAAAATTCCAGACAGCCCACTACGCTTTTGCAAACTCGCTGATGAATCTTGGCGTGATTCTGCCCGGAGCCGCCAGTGGATGGATTCAGACCAAGCTCGGTTACACGCACTTTTTTATCTGGGTAATCATTGCGGCGCTGCCCGCGCTGATTCTTTCGCGCTTCATTCCGATTCGCGGCGGAGCGCGGCCGGCGTCGCAAATTGCCGAGGCATAAGGGTAAGTCATTACTGATTTTTACGGAGGAATCGCAAATGGTCGACGTGCCGCAATTGAAAACTCTCGAATCTGCATCGGGAAACGACCAGGCCGGATTCAAGGCCGTCATTTTGGCGGCTGGCAAGCAGGCCATTACGGCCAATGGCGAGCCGCTGGTGCTGCAAAAACTCGGTGAGCGCAGCATCTTGCAGTGCGTGGTGCAAAATGCACTGCAAGTTGTCCATGAAGAAGACATCTATGTCGTTGTCGGCTATCGCCAGCAGGATGTGCGCGAACATCTCGGACCGAACTTCCATTATGTCGTTCAGGAAGCCGCGCTGGGCACCGGAGATGCCATGCGGCAGGCTTCACATGAACTCAAAGATTATTCGGGCAATTTATTGATCCTTTATGGAGACACTCCGTTGTTTCGACCCGATTCGATCCGCGGATTGCTCAATCGCCATCAACTGCAGAAGGCCGACCTGACTCTGCTCACCGCAAATGTGGACCGAGTGCTGCCTTACGGGCGCATCATTCGCGACGCCGCCGGACAGATTATCGACATCATTGAAGATACGGAGGCCTCTCCGGATGTGCGCCAGATTCGCGAGTTGAATGTTGGAGCCTATGTAGTCAATGCTGGAGTGATCGCAGTGGCGCTTGAAGGCTTGACTCCTTCCCCGCGCGATGGCGAATATCGATTGACAGACTGCGTTCATCAATTGATTCGCTCCGGCCTTCGCGTTGCCAGTTATCAACTCTACGATCAGGACGAAGTGCAGGGAATCAACACACCAAAAGATCTGGAACATGCTGAATTCATCTTGCAAAGACGTCTTTTTCGCCCCCATCGTCAAGAAGAGCAGAATATGGTTGCCTTTGGAACCGGCGGTTGGCGCGCCATTATCGGCGAGGGCTTTACGATGCACAATGTCCGGCGGTTGAGCCAGGCATTGTCGAATGAAATTACCCGGCGCAGAGATGAAAAGCACGGCGTGCTTATTGGCTACGATCGGCGCTTTTTATCCAAGCAGGCTGCCGAGGCATCCGCGGAGGTCTTTGCCGGCAATAATATTCCAACGATTCTATTAAGTGAGGATGCGCCGACGCCGCTTATTACTTACGCCACGGCGCTGGAAGGCGCCGTCTACGGCCTGGTTTTTACGGCTAGTCACAACCCGCCGGAATGGAATGGACTGAAGGTCTTTCGCTGCGATGGCTCCCTGCTGCTCGACGACGAGACTCGCAAGATAGAATCCGAGACGAACACGCTGGGTCCAAACGGCGCAATTAAACTCGAACTCGATATTGCGCTTGAAGCCGGCATAGTGAAGCGAAAAGACTACACCAATCAATACGTCAATGCTGTCGAGGCGCTGATTGATTTGGAGGTCATTCGCAAGGCAGGTCTTAAGGTAATTGTCGATCCGATGTATGGCGTTGGGCAACTTACTCTTGGCATCGTTTTGACCGAGGCACGCTGCCGCGTAACTTTTATTCACGAACGCCATAATCCGCTTTTTGGTGGCCGTTCGCCCGCGCCGAGCCTGGAAGGGCTGCGCATGTTGAGTTCGCAGATGCAGGAAGAAGGCTATGACGCAGGCCTGGCAATGGATGGCGACGCGGATCGCATTGCGATTCTCGATGAGAAGGGTCGTTACATTTCCGTCAACGATCTCTTGCTTCTGCTCTATTGGTATCTGCATGAGGTGCGCGGCGAACGCGGCGGCGTAGTGCGCAACCTGGCGACGACGCACCTTCTTGATCGGCTGGCGCACCACATGGGCGAGCAATGTTATGAAGTCCCAGTCGGCTTCAAGCATATTGTCAATGTGATGCAGCAGCACAATGCGTTATTGGGCGGCGAATCGTCGGGCGGGCTTACAATTCGCGGGCACATTTTAGGCAAGGACGGTATCTTCGCATCGGCTCTGGTTGTGGAAATGCTGGCTCGCACCGGCCAGAAAATCTCCGAGTTGCGCGACCGCATCTATGCAATCACGGGTCCGCTCTACGATCTGGAAGAAGGTATTCCGGCGACGCCGGAAATGAGGATCGCCGTGCCGAAACTGCTCAAAGAGACACCGAGCAGCCACATTGGCCGCTATCCAGTGACCAGGATTTCATATGCGGATGGCACCAAACTATTTTTGGAAAATGATAACTGGGCGCTGCTGCGCTTTTCCGGAACCGAGCCTGTGCTGCGACTCTCCGTGCAGGCAGACACAGAGGAGAAGGCCAGGGAATTGATAGATTGGCTGCGTCAGTTTGTGAAAGCAAAGAGTTAGGCGCCAGCGCAATAGAGCGACGGATGTGTCAGGCCGTGTTATTCACTTTGGAGGATTGTCTTGCGCTACGGTTATTTTGATAATGAAAAACGGGAGTATGTGATCGACCGCGTCGATGTTCCTGTCTCGTGGACGAATTATCTCGGCGTAAAGGATATGTGTACCGTTATCTCGCACAATGCGGGCGGATATTCCTTTTTCCAGAATGCCGAACACCACCGCATTACACGATTCCGCGCCAACGGCATTCCGCTTGATCGGCCTGGGCATTATGTATATCTTCGCGACGACGATACGGGCGAGTATTGGTCGATCTCATGGCAGCCTGTCGGCAAGGATCTGAACAAGGCAAAGTATGAATGCCGCCACGGACTTTCTTACTCGAAGTTCTCCTGCGATTATCAAGAAATCCATGCGGAACAAACGCTATTTATTCCAATCGACGACGATGTTGAATTGTGGGATGTGAAGATCCGTAACACGGGAGGAAAGCCGCGGCGGCTGAGCGTCTTCGGATACGTGGAATTCTCGTTTCATCACATCGAAATTGACAATCAAAATCTTCAGATGAGCCTTTATGCGAGCGGCGCGGATTATAGAGATGGTGTTATCGAATACGATTTCTATTACGAACCATCGACCTTTCACTATTTCACCGGAAACTTCGATCCGGACAGTTATGACACAATGCGCGATGGATTTTTGGGAAGCTATCGTACAGAAACCAATCCGCTGGCCGTAGAACAAGGAGAATGCAACAGCAGTGCTGAGTTGGGAGGAAATCACTGCGGTGCTTTGCACAAGCGAGTCGTGATTGAGCCCGGAGAAGAGTCGCGCCTTGTCTTTATGCTGGGAGTTGGGCCGAGAGAAAAAGGTAAGGAAATAAAGGATAAATATTCCGATCCGGATAGTGTTGACAGGCTTTTTTCCGCTTTAAAGAATTATTGGGAGAATAAACTAGCGGTTTTTCAGTGCAATACTCCACACCCTGGACTCGACACCATGGTAAATATATGGACGCTTTACCAAGCGGAAACATGCGTCGTTTGGTCGCGCTTTGCCTCGTTTATTGAAGTTGGCGGACGCACCGGCCTTGGCTTTCGCGATACCTCGCAGGACGTAATGAGCGTGGTGCATACCAACCCCGCGAAGTGCCGCCAGCGCATTGTTGAGTTACTGAAGGCGCAAGTTAGTCGAGGTTATGGTTTGCATTTATTTGATCCCGACTGGTTCGATGCGGAGAAACAGAAAGCTCCGGAGTTCAAATCGCCGACGATTGCCCACGCGCCCGATGTGAAGAGCATGATTCACGGCATTGAACATGCCTGTTCCGACGATGCGCTGTGGATTATTGTGACAGCTTGCGAATATGTGAAGGAGACGGGCGACATTGCGCTGTTCGACTTGGTGCTTCCATTCGCCGATGCGGGCGAAGCCACGATTTACGAGCACTTGAAGCGGTCTCTGGATTTTTCCGCGGAGCAGGTTGGGCAGACGGGGATCTGCAAGGGACTGCGCGCCGATTGGAACGATTGCCTGAATCTGGGCGGCGGGGAAAGCGCGATGGTTTCGTTCCTGCATCATTGGGCACTGCGCGCATTTCTAGAAGCCGCGGAATATCTGGGCCGCGACGAGGATGTAAAGAAGTACCGCGCTGTGGCGGAGAAGGTTCGCTCGGCATGCGAGAGAGAGTTGTGGGACGGCGAATGGTATTTGCGGGGAATTACCGCCAAAGGAAAAATGATTGGTTCAAGTGAGTGCGAGGAAGGAAAGATCTTCCTTGAAAGCAATACGTGGGCCGTGGTTTCCGACGCAGCTTCCGCCATACGCGGAATCTCTGCCATGGATGCGGTGGATAAGTATTTGTATTCAAAGTATGGAATTCATTTGGCCTGGCCTGCATTTTCAAAACCGGACGATGACATAGGATTTATGGGTCGCGTCTATAAAGGCGTGAAGGAAAATGGAGCAATTTTCAGTCACCCGAATCCTTGGGCTGTCATTGCGGAGTGCAAGCTTGGACGAGGCGAGCGAGCGATGAAATATTATAACGCGCTGCTTCCTTATAACCAGAACGACGAGATCGAAGTGCGCGAGGCGGAGCCTTATTCATACTGCCAATTCATTATGGGCAGGGATCACACAGCGCATGGACGGGCGAGGCATCCGTGGCTTACTGGGAGCGGCGGATGGAATTACACGGCAGTTACTCGCTGGATACTTGGAGTTCGGCTGGGCTTCGATGGACTGATTGTCGATCCCTGCATTCCGCCTGACTGGAAGCACTTCAGTGTAACTCGTCATTGGCGCGGGGCGATGTTCGATATTAGAGTCAAGAACCCGCATGGCGTAGAGAAGGGCGTGATCGGAGTTACACTGAACGGAGAACTTGTGCGTGGACCTATAAAGCCGCAACCGGCGGGTTCAGTCAATGAGGTTATTGTGACGATGGGTTGAATGCGCGCACTGAATCTGCGGGGGGGCTTCACTGTCAAGAAATATGAGTAGAAACTTGCTCTCCGGAGGTATGTCTCTTTGATGGAATCGTATTTAACGCGATGGCTATTTTATTTGCGGAAGACCCCGATATGCGCGTAGCCAAGTTTATTGAATAGAATGCAGAGGATTGCCGGAAGTTGGAACAGTAATCCCGTGCGTTTGGCTGCGGCAGGCTTGCAAAACTAGCAGATTGCCGAAACACTGCGGTTTTCAGGATGAATTAGCGGAGAATTCGTGTCTGAGGCCACGTTCACGCCAATTATGAAAGTCCAACTGCATTGCGCGTACTGCCGTGAATAACCACAATAGCGCGCGTTCCGCCACGTAGCGTACGCTTGAACCTCGTTCAATTCGAGTGAGAATAGCGCCAGTATACTTCAACCCTCTGCCGGCAGATCACGGCCTTGCTCCTTCCCCCCCGTCCCCTTCTCCTCTTGTGGTACCCAGAAGCGAAAACATGCGCCTTTCCCCGGAGCGCTTTCCACCTCGATTCCGCCGCCATGAGCCGTCAGAATCGCGCGCACAATCGCCAATCCCATCCCTGATCCTTTGCCTTTTCCGGCGACATTCCTGCCCCGGTAAAACTTCTCGAAGATGAAGGGCAGGTCGGCGGCGTCGACGCCTGGACCATCGTCCTCGACGCTGAACTCCAATCGGTCGCCAACGCGCCGGCTCCCAATCAAAATCCGTCCGCCATGCGGCGCATAGCGCGCGGCATTTTCCAGCAGGTGGCGCAGCACCCGGCTCAGCAGATGAGGGTCGAACCAGGCCGGCCTATCCGGCTCATCCGGCTCCTGAACCACAATTACCAACCGATGTTTTGCCAGGATAGTTTGGGACTCCTCGACCGCCTGCTCGATCAACGCGCGTGGATTCTGCGGAGCCGAGCGAACTTCGACCGCATTGGCGTCAATCTCGGCCATCTCGATCGCCTCGCCGATCAAACGATCAAGCCTCGTAGCCTCCTCGTCTACAATCGCGGCCAGGTCAAGCCGCCCGGCCTCGTCCAGCCCGTCGCCTTCAAGCAGCGTGGTTGCCGCGGCCTTGATCGAGGTCAAAGGGGTGCGCAACTCGTGAGTCAAAGAGTCGATCAGCGCCGTGCGCAGACGGTCGCCCTCGCGCGCCGCCTCCAGGTGCGACGAGGCCTCGATTGCCGTGGCGCGGGTCAGCGCGATCGCCACCTGCGCGCCAACCGCTGTAGCCGCTTCGTTGGATAGACGTGCCGGCCGCAACCCAAGCGCCCCCACTGGGCGCAATCCAAGCATCAGCGTCCGGACGGTAAACTCTCCTGGAATAACCAGCGTCGGATTCTGGCCCTGTGTCATCGCCCGCAAACTGGCCTGAATCCCTATGGGGAGATCGGTAGTTGAAGTATAGAAGCGGTCTTCGTCGCAGACGTATAAAACCACCCCTTCCAAAGCAAAGATGCGCGCGATCATCCTTGGCAGTTCGCGCGTCAGCCCCGCGGCATCCTCTTGCAGCATCATCTCCTGCGAGAGTTCGTAAAGCCGCTCCACATCCGCGCGGCGGCTCTCGGCCTGCCGCGCCTGGTTGCGCGCCCGCTCCGCAACGCGGCTTACCACCACGCAACTCAGCAGAAACGCGAGCATGGCCACCCACTCCTGCGCGCCCGCCAGCGACAAGGTGCGGTACGGAAGCAGAAAGTAATAATCGAAGCTGAGTGCGCACAGTGCGGCAATAAACAGCGCCAGCCATTGCCCGGCCTGCGTCGACGACCACACCACCAGCACCAGAAAAACCATCCCCGCGGCGGTCGAATCCGCGCCCAGCGAAACTAACACCGCCGTCGCCAGCGCCACCATCAGCGATCCCACAATCCAGTGCAGAATTCCCCGCGAATCGGTGAGTCCTTCGGTGATTTTCATGACATAGATCATACTGGGCCTAGCCAATGATGTAATCTTCTTGTTGAAAGAAGAACGAAATGCCCGGCAGAATTCTAGTCATCGACGACGAACCGCAAATCACCCGCGTGCTGCGGGCCGCACTCTCCGCGCAAGCCTTTGATGTGCGCACGGCAAACGATCCCGAAGAAGGCCTTGTGACCTTCCGCGAGTGGAACCCAGACCTGGTGGTGACCGACCTTATGATGCCGGGCATGAGCGGCGTCGAGGTCTGCCGCTCGATCCGCGCCCAATCTGCAATACCGGTGCTGGTTCTTTCGGTCCGCGACCATGAGCGCTCCAAGATCGAGGCACTGGACGCCGGCGCCGACGACTACGTGACCAAGCCCTTCAACATACAAGAGTTGCTGGCTCGC
>Ga0181520_10009672_pt1 | contig 13220 bp, 14 predicted proteins | sample PEATcosm2014_Bin_29_FD_132451 | JGI IMG/M metagenome (GOLD analysis project Ga0181520, IMG submission 132451) | Peatland microbial communities from MTU Mesocosm Facility, Houghton, MI, USA - PEATcosm2014_Bin02_30_metaG | ecosystem: Environmental > Terrestrial > Soil > Wetlands > Peat | place...
AGAAACGCCCTACGCAGTAGTCTTGGCGCAGAATTCGTCGAATGCGCGAATCAGTTCGCCCGCAATCTGCTGCGCGGTTGCCTGCTCAATCACGAAGCGCTGCATCAGGTAGACGAGCTTGCCGTCGCGAAGAAGCGCGATGGCCGGCGAGGTCGGTGGGTTGGGTTCAAAGTAGCTGCGCGCACGCTCCGTGGCCTCGCGATCCTGGCCCGCGAACACCGTAATCTTATGGTCGGGGGCATTGGCCGAGTTGGCCAGCGCCAGCCGCACGCCGGGACGCATCTTGCCCGCCGCGCAACCGCAAATCGAATTCACAACCAGCAGGGTGGTCCCAGGCTGGGCGAGCGCCGCGTCCACTTCCTCGGCGGTGCGGGTTTCTTCTATGCCCGCGCGGGTCAGTTCCTCGCGCATGGGAATTACCATCAGTTCTGGGTACATGTTTGCCTCCGGCTGGGAAGTTGCCTGTTCCCATCTTACAGTGAAACTGGTCTTGTGGTTTTTCAGGGATGCTGATCGAAGAGAACAAGCCGCTCGCCCCATTCACCACCTTCGGCGTAGGTGGTCCCGCGCGTTGGTTTGTCCGAGCGACGGACGAGGCTGAGATTCTCGAAGTCGCGACCTGGGCTAGCCAACGCGGAGTGCCCCTCTTCGTTCTTGGAGGCGGCAGCAATCTGCTGGTTTCTGACTCCGGATTCCCAGGTCTCGTTCTCCATCCAGAGCTGAAGGGCATCCGAGCTGTGGATGATGGCGAGACCAGAATCTACGAAGTCGCTGGCGGGGAGGATTGGGACGAGTTTGTCCAGCGCGCTGTCGACGATGGCTGTGCGGGCATCGAGTGCCTTGCCGGCATTCCAGGCACCGTCGGCGGAACGCCCGTACAAAACGTCGGCGCCTATGGGCAGGAGGTGGCTTCGTCTATCGAGCGCGTGCGTGCCTTTGAGCTGCAGTCACACTCTTTTGTTGATTTCACAGGAGACGAGTGTGGCTTTTCCTATCGCCGCAGCCGATTCAATTCGACCGACCGAGGTCGATATCTGGTTACACGTGTTGACTACCGGCTTGCTCCAGGCGGAACCCCGACCCTCCGCTACCCGGACGTCAAGCGTGCAATCGCCGCGCATGGGGCAGGGAACGGGACTCCGACGCTCGCGGAGGTTGCTGAAGCCGTTCGCACCGTGCGCAATTCCAAAGGAATGCTGCTTGTCGAAGGCGAGCCGGACTGCCGGAGCGCAGGCAGCTTCTTTAAGAACCCTGTGGTAACGGAGGGACAACTTGACCGAATCCGGCAGGCCTCCGTCCAGAGTCCGCCCCAGTTCCCGGCTGGATCCGGCATTGGCAGCGTGCAGTTGACAAAACTCCCTGCGGCCTGGCTCATCGAGCAAGCCGGCTTTCCGAAAGGCTATCGTCTCGGGGCCGCCGGGATCTCTTCGCGCCACACGCTCGCGCTGGTCAACCTCGGCGGCGCGACAGCACAGGAGATTCTGGCGCTCGCCGCGAGCATCACGGAAGCTGTGGAAGCCCGCTTTGGCATCCGCCTTGAGCGGGAGCCGGTGCTTGTCGGCTTCGACTAAAGCCGGCCTGGCTCCGAACGGGCTGCGCCCGGTTCTAACCGCCGCCAATTCGCGCCAGCAGCCTCTGACGCTCGTGCGCGAGCACCTGGTGCGCAGGTCCCAACGCCTCAAGCTTTCCGTCCATCAGAAGCGCCACCGCCGCACGCGTCGCAAATGCATCCGTCGCATCGTGAGTCGCCATCAGGGTCTGCACACGATTTGCGGGGAGCCAGCGCTCCAGGCGCGCCAGCAGTGCGTCGCTTGATGCGCCATCGAGCGCAGAGAAAGGCTCATCGAGCAGTAGCAATCGCGGACGCGGGGCAAGCGCGCGTGCCAGCGCAACACGCTGCGCCTCGCCGCCCGAAAGCTCCCTGGTTCGCCGGTTCACCAGCTCCTTCGCATCGACCAGTTCCAGCATCTCTTCCCCGCGCGCCTTCCGGGCCTTACGATCGAGGCCGCGCAGTCCAAACTCGATGTTCGCCACTACGCTCAAATGTGGGAAGAGCGACGGTTGTTGCGCAACAAGCGATGTCTGCCGCCTGCCGGGCGGCAATGCAAATCCGTTTGCCGAGTCCGTCAGCAGTTGCCCGTCCAGCGAAATCCGCGCCTGCTCAGGTCCATGAACCGCGGGCTGGTCCAGGCCCGCCATAATACGCAGTAGTGTGCTCTTGCCCGATCCTGACGGGCCAGATAGCACTGTCCACTCGGAGAGAAGCAGGCAGTCCACTTCCAGCCGAAAGCTGCCGCGGCGTGCTTTGACTGAGATTTCAAGCACGGCGCCCTCCCCGTGGCCGCCACCCCGCGTAAATGACACCCAGGGCCAAAACACTGAGCGCAAAGAGAACTGCCGAGGTGCGCGCAGCGGCCGTGTAGTCGAAGTTCTCCACCTGGTTGTACAGAACAATGGAGAGCGTGCGCGTTGCCCCGGGAATGTCCCCGCCGAGCATCAACACGACGCCAAACTCCCCCACCGTGTGCAGAAAGCTCAGGATCGCCGCAGCCAGCAGCGATCGTCGCGCAAGTGGAACCAGCAGGCTCAGGACCACGCGAGCCGGACCTGCTCCCAACAGCCGCGCCGCATCCACGTATGCTGTCTCAACCGCCGCGAACCCCGCTACCAGTGGCTGCACGGCAAACGGCAGACTGTAAATGACCGACCCCACGACGAGCCCGGAGAAGGAAAACGCCAGCGGATGGCCCAGCAGCGTGGTAATTCCGCGCCCAATAAGAGTTCGCGGTCCCAGCAGAACCAGCAGAAAGAATCCCAGCACCGTGGGCGGGAGCACCAGAGGCAGCGCGGCAACCGCCTCAACCACGCCGCGCCAACGACTGTGTCCGAGCACCAGCCACGCCGCCAATGGAACAGCCACGGCAAGAAGAATCACCGTTGTGGTCGCAGCGAGCTTCAGGGTGAGTGCGAATGCTTGCCAGTCCATGCCTTCTACTTCACAGGCGTAAGCCCGCCCTTGGCAAGCTGCGCCTGGATTGGGCTCGAGAGGAGAAAGTCGAGCAGTTTGTGCGCTGCAGCGCGTTGACTTGTGTTGCTCACGATGACCACTCCCTGTTCAATCGGAGGATACAGCTCACGCGGAATCACGAAGTAAGTGCCTGAGGCCGAGAGACGCGGTAACAGCGCCGAGGTTAATGAGATCAGTCCCGCATCGGCGTTCCCTGAGTCAACAAACTGCGCTGCCTGTGCAATGTTCTCCGCAGTTACGAGGCGCGGCTTGAGGCCGTCGTAGAGCTTCAGGCTGGTCAGCGCGGCAACCGCCGCGCGGCCGTAGGGCGCACGATCAGGATTGGCGATAGCCAGCCGTTTCAACTCAGCCCCCCGCAACAGATCGAGAGATGGGGCTGGAAGATGTGAGTCCTTGCGCGTCCACAAGACCAGCGTTCCCCGCGCATAGACGAGCGGCGTGGTCGAGTCGGCAGTGCCTGCGGCGTCTGCCAGTCCCGCATCGATCAGCCGCTTGGGATATCCGAGATCCGCTGAGAGAAACAAGTCGAACGGGGCGCCATTCTGAATTTGTGCGGCCAGAGCCGCCGATGCCTGGAATGTCGCCTCCGCATGAACGCCTGTAGCCTGCTGGAACTGCTCCAGAATCGGGGGCAGCACCGGCTCCAGATCAGCAGCAGCGGCCACGCGCAGGGGCGTTTGAGCCGGCGAAGGGAAGATTGCTCCCGCCAGCACAGCCATCATCGCAATGGAGCGGAAGAGCGCTCGCACGTTTCTCTCCGGGACGCAGGAGGCAGAACCACAAAGGGAATAAACCACTGGGGAACACTCCTCACCGTAGGCGTAAGACGGGCCCGCGCTGATAGGCTAGCATCAGGATAATTGAACACTTGAGCATGAACGACAATCTTCATCAGCTTCGCTGTTTCGGCTGTGGTTCGCAGATCGTGGCATCCGATTCCAAGCCCGACTTTCGCTGCTCCATTTGCGGGGACCTGTTCGAGGTGGAGTACCCCGGCTGGCATGAGCGGAAGGGACCCGATCGCCCCAACGCGGGCGCATTGAAGTGGCTGTGGCGCGAGCGTCGTATGTCGTCTGAGGCGCTCGATCACTCCGGCGTCTGGCGATTTCGCGAGCTGCTTCCCATCCTCAACAACTTCGGCAATGCCGTAACCCTTCGCGAGGGCAACACTCCGCTCTACCACCTTCCTCGCGCAGCCCGGGCTCTCGGCATCGACCAGCTCTACGCCAAACACCAGGGAATGAACCCGACCGGGTCTTTTAAAGACACTGGCATGACAACGGCGCTCAGCGTCGCCCGCGAACGCGGATTCGAGTGGGTCGCCTGCGCGTCGACGGGAAACACCTCCGCGGCGATGGCCGCCTATGCCGCGCGCGCCGGCCTGCGCAGCCTCGTCCTGATCCCCGACGGCAAAATTGCATGGGGCAAACTCGCCCAAGCCATGGACTACGGCGCTGTCACTTGCCAGGTCAAGACGGACTTCGACGGTTGCGTCCGTGTTCTTACGCAGGTCGTAAAGGCCGCGCACATCTACTTGCTCAACTCTGTCAACCCGTATCGCCTCGAAGGCCAGAAGACCCCTGCTTTTGAGTTGGCTGAGGCGTTCGATTGGAACGTCCCTGACCACTTGATCGTGCCGGGAGGCAATCTTGCCAATAGCTCGGCACTCGAAAAGGGGTTCCGGGAGATGCGCGAGCTGGGCCTCGTCGCGCGGATGCCGCGTATCTCCGTAATTCAGGCTGCCGGAGCCAATCCGCTGGCGCGGAGCTTCCAGGAGAATGCAGGCACCGCGATGACCCCTGTACAGGCGCACACGCGCGCCACCGCCATTCGCATTGGCAATCCGGCCTCGTGGCGCAAAGCCGCTCGAGCCATTCAGGAAACAGGCGGTTGGTGCCTCGATGTCACCGAGGCAGAGATTGCCATCGCTAAAGCCGAGATCGGAGCCGAAGGGCTAGGGTGCGAACCGGCTTCCGCCGTCACGCTCGCCGGGCTCAAGAAGTTGCGCGCGCTAGGGTCCGTTGCCTCCGGCGACACAGTGGTGCTTATCCTCACCGGCCACTCCCTCAAGGATGCGGACTACACCATCGACTTCCATCGCGGCGAGCTGCTGCGCGCAGAGGAGAAAGCCGGCCACGAAGACGAGATCGAGAAGCTGCGCCGCAATGCCGTGTCCGTCGAACCCACGATGGAAGCTGTGCTTGCCGCGCTGCGGGGCGTAGTGGGATGAGCCCCGATTCAGGCCACGATCCGCGTACCTCTGCGGCCGGAAAGCTTCACCTTCGCATGCCGGCAACCTCGGCGAATCTTGGCCCGAGCTTCGACGCAGCCGCCGTGGCCCTCGACTTTGCGCTCGAGATTGACGCAGAGCCGGCGTCCGATTTCTCCATTCAGGCCACGGGCCGCGATGCGGAGCGCTGCGCGCGGCTCGAAGACAACCTGCTCCTCGAGATCTACAACGAACTCCTACTGAGTCACGGAAGGCCGGTCATTCCTCTCGCGATTCGCATGGAGAACAGCATTCCGCTTGGCATGGGCTGCGGTTCCTCAGCAGCGGGGCGTCTGGCTGCGATTGTGCTCGCCGTGCACTTCGGCCAGCTCGGCTGGAACTCCGAGCGCATTCTCGAAGAAGCCTGCGTCTTTGAAGGCCATCCGGACAATGCCGCTGCGTGCTGGCTGGGCGGCTTTGTCTCCGCCGCCAGCGAGGGCAGAAGCGTCCACGTTGCGCGCGTTGACCCTCCCTCGGAGTGGCGCGCCATCATCGCGATTCCTCCTGAACCACTGGCCACCAGCAACGCCCGCGCTGTGCTGCCTGCAACCTACTCCCGTGCCGATGCGGTTCTGAACATTCAGTCGGCGTCGCTGCTCGGGCTAGCGTTTGCCCAGGGCAGGGGAGATCTGTTGCGGGTTGCCATGCAGGACCGTATCCACCAGCCTTATCGGGGCCTGATCTGCCCGCTTCTGCCCCGTCTTCTGCCCCTTGCCGGCCAAAATGGCATTTTAGGTGCTGCACTGAGTGGCGCTGGCCCCTCGGTCCTTCTGATCGTCGACGGCGAACGGAGTCTGGACCCGGCTCTCAGCGCTATTTCTCGCGAAATCAAGGATCTACAAGATATTGAACTCCGAGTTTCTAGCTTTCCGACAAGGGGCGGACGCGACTCGATCACCGATTTCCCGGTCTGAGAGCAGCGGGATTGGATGCGACGTGGCCGGAATGCACGGGTCCTTTCGTATCGCTTGAGTAAACTCTTCTGACTTGATATTAACTAAGTAGGTAATCACCCAACGGTCATTACTATTTGTCATTACCGAAGTTTTCTTGATATTCCAAGATGGAACACATACATTCGCAGCGTGGGCAGTTCTGGGGGAGGGCTGCTCTAGCGCCCGTGATCCTAATCAGGATCCGGGCGCTTCTCGTTAGAACCATTTGAGCCATTGGAAGCGTTTACCTTCTGGCAAATCTCGCGACAAAAATCCTTTGCGCCGCGCTCCCCAACCTCTCACAGCTTTGTCATCTCTTCGCGAACCCCCCCTTGCGACTTTCGTGCCTCCGTGCGCATCTCACAGGAGCGCGGTTGCCGATATACTGGATCGGATGCGGGAGAACCCCGACTCGGTTGTGTGAGGCAATTGCAAGGAGGAGCATGGCAGGAGCAGGAGTTTTGGAAGTAAGCGACGCAACGTTCGATAAGGAAGTGTTGCAGAGCGATCAGCCCGTTCTGGTGGATTTCTGGGCGGTTTGGTGCGGTCCCTGTAAGGCGATTGCGCCCATCGTTGACAGCGTTGCCGCCTCCTACGCAGGCAAGCTCAAGGTTATCAAGGTGAACGTGGATGAGAATGGCGCCACCCCTTCTCGCTATGGCATTCGGGGCATCCCGGCGCTCTTGTTCTTCAAGGGGGGCAAGGTCGCCGATCAGGTTGTCGGCTACGTTCCGCAGAGTGTGATCGATGAGAAGATTCAGCGCCTGCTGGCCTGATCTTTCTCGAGATTTGCGAATACAGGCCCGGCTCCGGCCGGGCTTTGTTGCGTGCATTGAGTCATTGTGACCTTAGTAGCCAACCGGCGAAGCAGTAGCCACCGCCGCCGCGATTGGTTCAAGACCAAGCCGATTGCGGCAGTCGTCCAGCATCTCCTTGGTGCGCGTTGCCCCCACACGCGTCACTCCGATTGCGCGCACGGCGAGCAGCGCGTCCAGATCGCGAATGCCGCCGGCAGCCTTCACCTGGACACGCGCTGTTGCATGCTTGCGCATCAACTGCAAGTCCGCCATGGTGGCCCCGCTCGCGGCGTATCCCGTGGAGGTCTTCACCCGATCGGCGCCCACCTCGCTACAAATGAGGCAGAGCCGCTGCTTGGCGACATCGTCAAAATAGGCGTTCTCGAAGATCACCTTGATCTTGGCTCCGCTGCCGTGGATCAACGATGTCAGCGTTGACAACTCATTCTTCACATAGGGCCAATCGCCGCTCCGCGCCTTGCTGATGTTGATCACCACATCCAGCTCTTTGCCGCCGTCGGCAAGCGCCTGCTTCGCCTCGGCCACCTTGATTGTGGTGGCGTGGCCGCCATGCGGAAAACCTATGGTCGTGCTCGGAACCACCGACGTGCCCGCAAGGCGTTGCGAGGTTCTTGGCAGGTAATACGGCAGGATGCAGACACTTGCCACGTTGTAGCGGATCGCAAGCAGGATCCCGTCTTCCAGTTCTTTGGTAGTCAAAGCCGGATTCAGCAGCGAGTGGTCGATCATCTTCGCGATTTCGCGGTAATTGTATGCAGGAGGCACAGGAGTTCTCCATTTGTTCAACAGTGAGTGTCCGGAACTCGGACTGCAGTGAGCAAAGGGAGGGAAAAGCGTGCCCACACATTCAAACCGAGTGTACATCCGGAGCCGCGAAGGCTGCGATGCCCGGCACGTCAAAAAGAGAGCAGTCGGCCGCGAAAAGGACATAGACGCGGTTTCGAAATGGGGTGGCGATTTGCTCCCGCCATCGCAGCCCCGCCTCTTATCGGCCAAACGGTCCCGCGCGGAAGGCCGCCCTATTTGTACTTGCGGAGAACTCCCAGTACACGCCCCTGAATGGCCACCTGTCCGGCCGGAACGTAAATCGGCTCCATCTCGCTATTGGCCGGCTGGAGGCGCACCTGGCTCCCCTCGGAGTAAAACCGCTTGAGCGTGGTCTCGGCGCCGTGAACCAGCGCCACCACAATCTCTCCCTGGCGCGCCGTGCGCGTCCGCTCCACCAGCACGTAATCCCCGCTGATGATGTGCTCATCGCGCATCGAGTCGCCCCGCACTTCGAGTGCAAACACATCGCGGTTGCCCACCACATCGTGCAGCGAGATGGTCTCCGGATTCTCGGTTGTTTCCACCGGCAATCCCGCGGCGATGCGCCCAGCCAGCGGCAGCCGATCGCTTGTCCGTGTCCGGGTTCCCGGCGGGACTACATCGATGGAGCGGCTGCGATTGTGCACACGGTCCAGCAGCCCCTTCTTTTCGAGGTTGGTGATGTGCTTGTGCACGGTGGCCAGGCTCTTGAGCCCCATGCCGCGCGCAATCTCCTCAAACGACGGTGAATAGCCGTTGCGCCCAACAAATGACTCCAGGAAATCGAGAATCTCTTTTTGCCTACGGGTAACTGCCATGCGGAGAGTATAGCGAATAAAAAGCGAATCGAACAGAGATTTTGAGTTCTATTGCTCCTTCCTGGTTAACCGGACGGATTCCTCTGCGCTCTAATCCCATTCCGGAGCCCTTCGCCCGTACTGTTTCGAGTCCCTTTCGCTCCCGCGAAAGCCGGGCAACACCCGGAAGTCACCTTCCCGCTGAAGCCGCGCTCCGGATTTGCCGATGGGACCTACGACTACTCGCAGATATTCTCCACCTTAGCCGGGAGCAAAGAGCGCCGATGATCTCGCTGAAGAAATACCTCGATTCCGATCAATTGGATCTGCCCAACGTAATTTGCCAGGACCCCCGCGAGGTGTTGCCGGCTGCAATCAAGGCCTACCGCTCCGCCCTTGTCGAGATGGGGAGTTGCAGCACCGATGCCTGCCCTGCGCTCGGCGCCGACCTTAAGCGCGAGCTTGGCCGCCTCGAAGCTGGCCTTGCTGCGGTTGTGAACCGCGAACAGGTAGAGACCACCCGGCAGAACGTGCAGGAACAGTTGCAGGACTGGGGCCGCCGCACCGCCGCTCACTATCGGCAGACGACCAGCGAGGTGAAGGACCTTCTGCTGGTCATGGCTCGTGCCGCTGAGGCGGTTGGCGAGCGCGACCAGCGCTGTGCCGGCCAGCTCAACAACGTCACAGCGCGCCTCGAGAGTATTGCCAGCCTCGAGGACCTGGCGGAGATTCGCGCTTCCATCGAGCAAAGCGCCGCTGACTTGAAGAGCAACCTCGACCGGATGGCCGCGGAAGGCAAGGCGGCCGTCGAACAACTGCGCGCAGAGGTCTCGCTCTATCAGGCCAAGCTTGAGATTGCTGAAGAAACAGCTTCGCGCGATGCCCTCACGGGTCTCCGCAATCGCGCCTGGATGGAGTCGCAGATCGAGCGCCGGATCCTGCGTAACGGGCCGCTCACGCTGGCCATCGTCGACATCGACGGCTTCAAGGCCGTGAACGACGAGCACGGCCACCTGGTCGGCGACGAGCTGCTCCGTATGTTTGCCGGCGAACTGCAGTCCGCCTCGCGCTCCACCGACCTGATCGGGCGATGGGGCGGCGACGAGTTCATTCTCGCTCTGGATTGCAGCATTGAGGAAGCAAAGACCCAGATCGACCGGCTCAGCGCCTGGGCTTGTGGCGGCTACAAGATCGGCGGCAACATCGCGCCGATCGAGGTGAAGGTCGAAGCCTCTGTCGGCCTTGCCGAACACGCCCCGTACGAGTCCATGGTCGATCTGCTGGCTCGCGCGGACGCCGCCATGTACAAGGAAAAACACGCCTCCCGTAACGGCCCCATGCGCCTCAGAAGCTGACTGCCGCTCCCGTCCGAGGCATCCATGCGCGTCACAGAGGTTCAGTGTCTTTTGTTCCCATTCCGGGATTCGCCTTCTCCATGAAGCCAATCGCGGAATGCTCCGCAAACCTTTTCTCGCTCCAGCCTTGAGTTCCTCAATGCGCGGAGAGAAGGTGAATGTGTGCCCCGGCTAATGTCGGCCGAGGGATGGTCAGGCGGCCAGTTAGGGCATCCGATCCCGGGCACAGAAACCGAAGGAAAGGTTGCAATGAGGCTATTGATCGCCGAAGACGACACTGCGTTGGGAGTGTTCCTGAGTCGTGGCCTTGAGGCCGATGGCCACCGCGTTCGACTTGCTCCCGATGGTGCGGCCGCCGTGGACGTGTTTCGTCAGGAATCTCCCGACTTGACCATCCTCGACCTGAACCTGCCGGTCAAGGACGGCGAGCAGGTACTCGAGGAATGCCGCGCCATCGACCCGGACTCGCCAGTGCTTGTGCTTACGGCCCGGCAGGAGGTGGATACCCGGGTCCGTTGTCTCGACCGGGGCGCCGACGACCTGATGATCAAGCCCTTCAGCCTGCATGAACTGCGTGCCCGCTGCCGAGCCCTTTTACGTCGCAAGCGGGACACGCGGCTGCTGCTGCGTGTGGGAAACCTTGAGCTCGACCGGCTCGATCACACAGCCCGCCGCGATGGCCTGCCTATCCTTCTTACCAACAAGGAATTCGCCCTTCTCGAACGTCTGATGCTCAACCGCGGGCAGTGCGTCTCCCGCGTCGAGCTGCTGGACACGGTATGGAACATGGAGCCTGCGCAGACCACCAACATCGTGGACGTTTACGTGAACTACCTGCGCCGCAAGCTCCACGATCCGCCGCCGGGCATCCTGATTCACACCGTGCGGGGGCAGGGCTACATGGTGCCGTCTGATGCGGAACTTGCGCTGATCGGACCCCCGACCGCCGGTCCTCTGCTGCCGTGCGACATGCTCCCTGTCTCTGAAGCCCGCTGACCGATCTCAACCGATTCGCGCCGAGGTGAAATTCCATGCAGTTTGTTCCCGCACCCGCTCTTACCACCAGTCCTGTGCGTCCGCGCCCGCGTACGGCTCTCGTCGCCAGTGCCGATCGCAGTTTTCGCCAGCGGATTACAGAAACTCTCAGCGGACTGCGCTGGCAGGTTCGAGAAGTCGAAGGTGGGGCCCAGGCGTGGGCCGAGGCTGAGGCAGCCGCGCCTGAGGCCATCATCGTCGACTCGTGGCTGCCGGATCTCGAGATGAACGAGTTCCTCAGGGAGTTTCGCGGGAGCTTTCCGAATGTCGATGTGGTAACGGCCCATGGCGAGACGGAGCTGAATGCTCCCCGCGGACCCTACCGCCAGGAACTGCTCTACGCCCTTCGCCGCTCTCAGGACAGCGACACGGCGGTCTGGAATGCAGCGCCGATGCTGTCGGAGGCGAACGCCATACCAGCGCGCAGGGCGTCTCTTCCTGCTTTACCGTCCACGTTAACCGAGCAGGTCTCCGCAACTGCCAACCTCGTGGGAGGTTCGGTCTCGCTTCCGGGCTCAGTCTCCATTTCAGGAAAGACCGTGCCAATCCGGTCCGCGGCTCCTGCTGTGGGCCCGTCCGCATTCCCTCCCGAACGGCTTCCGGAGCTGGTCGGCAAGGATCCGTGCATGCTCGAGGTCAGCCGCCGCGTACGGCTGGTGGCTCCACGCATGGCCCCTGTGCTGATCGAGGGGCCAACCGGATCGGGCAAGGAGCTGGTTGCCGAGGCGCTGCATCGCCTCTCGGCACGCAGCCGCAAGCCCTTCGTCGCGATCAACTGCGCGGCCATCCCCGAGGCGCTTCTCGAAGCCGAGCTCTTCGGCCACACCCGTGGCGCCTTCACCGGCGCGGTGCAGGGCCGGGTCGGGCGCATCGAGGCCGCCGATGGCGGGACTCTCTTTCTGGACGAGATTGGCGAGATGCCGCTCGCGCTTCAATCCAAGCTCCTGCGCTTTGTGGAGTGCGGCGAGCTGCAGCGCGTCGGCGACAACGAGACCGTGAAGGTGGACGTGCGCATCATCGCCGCTACCCATCGGCACCTTGCCCAGCAGACACAGACCGGCGCCTTCCGCGCCGATCTCTACTACCGGCTGGCGGTCTTTCTGATCCGCACGCCCGCGCTGGCCGAGCATCCGGGGGATCTCTCGGTGCTGGTGGACCACTTCCTGGCGCGTCTTGGCCGGGAAGCTCCGGTCAAGCGCATCGAACCGGCCGCGCTGTCCAAGCTCGCCGCGCACGACTGGCCGGGGAATGTGCGCGAGCTTGAGCACGTGCTGGAACGAGCGGTGATCCTTGCCGGCGATGAGCCGGTGGTCAGCTCCCGCGAGATCGACTTCGGTCTCGACATCAACTAGGCAGATCGGAGAGTCAATTCGCGCGAAGGAGCGTTTGGAGATTCGGCTTATGGAGATTGAGACCCAAATGGGTGAGGCGCTCGGCCGCTACCTCGATCTTGCTACCAGCGAGATCAAGCTCACGGCTGTCAATATGGCCAACATCGACACGCCGGGCTACAAAGCGGTTGGATTGGACTTTGAGTCCGAAATGCGTCAGGCGCTGAGCGATGTCGACAAGGGACGCCCTGCGCGCGCGGCGCGCGTCCGGGTTGTCGAAGGTTTGATCGCGCGCCCCGATGGCAACGATGTCTCGATGGACCGCGAGAGCCTCAACCTGGCCGAAGCCCAGTTGAAGTTTCGGGTCGGTGTGACGCTGCTCCGCGCTGAAAACCAGCGGGTGATGGACGCAATCCGGGCAGACAGCAAGTAGTTGGGCAGATTTCTCCCGCTCGGGCGGGTTGGTTTGGAGATTGCGATGAGAGGAGGGCGGCGATGAATCTCTTTGCAATGATGGAGACCTCGGGTGGCGCGATGCAGGCAGAGCGCATGCGCGCCGAGGTGGTCGCGGCCAACATGGCCAACGCGGAGACGACGCGCACCGCCTCGGGTACCCCTTATCGCCGACAGCATGTGGTCTTTGCGGCGAACACGGCCAGCCAGGATTTTAGCGGCGTTCTTGAAGCCGAGACCGGGAGCGTCCCGGCCTCTGCGCTTTCAACGCCGGGGCTCAACCAGGTCTCGAGCCAGGCTGTTGCGCCCGGCGTGCACATTGCCGGCGTGGTCGAAGATACTTCGCCTCCGCTCAAGCGCTACGACCCGGGGCATCCCGACGCGGGACCGGA
>Ga0181520_10009673_pt1 | contig 13220 bp, 13 predicted proteins | sample PEATcosm2014_Bin_29_FD_132451 | JGI IMG/M metagenome (GOLD analysis project Ga0181520, IMG submission 132451) | Peatland microbial communities from MTU Mesocosm Facility, Houghton, MI, USA - PEATcosm2014_Bin02_30_metaG | ecosystem: Environmental > Terrestrial > Soil > Wetlands > Peat | place...
GACGTTAGCCATAAAGTCGTCTTCACGAATAACAACCTACTTGTCGCTTGTTTTGGAGCACTTGATAAGACCAACTTTGCTTTACTTGAGCAAGAGACTGGCCACACCAACGTCTGGGACTTCATATCGAGTGCATATGGAGCGACAGTCACGGGAATATCGGCGCAGCAAAACGTAAGACAGCTTCAGCAGTATCTTGCTCTGCTTCTTTTCAAAACAACCACGGCGCCTGTGGGATTCGAACGTTCTTGGTTACAATTCGACAGAGGAGATTTCAGAGGATTCATTTCAGGAGATTTAGCGAAGGACGGCAAAGTCGCCATCGAAATATACATCAGGCAAGAGGATGAGTTTTTGGATGTGCTCATCAAACGGAAAGCCAAAGCTGGTGAGATGTCGGACGTTTACCACATCCTCTCGGTGTTAACGGTGGGACCAATTCCTAATTAGCCAACTTGTTTTCCTTCTATGTCCGCCAAATTTTCTGACCGGTTCGAGTTTGAACGTGTGCTCTGGCAGAAAAATGTCGCGCGCGTCGCGGGCGTGGACGAGGCCGGACGCGGGCCGCTCGCCGGGCCGGTCGTTGCCGCCGCCGCCATCCTGCCGGCGAAGTGGGCGGTATCCGGCCTGCCGCGCGAACTCGAAGGCTTGAACGATTCCAAGCAGCTCACCGAAGCGCAGCGCGAGAAATTCTTCGCCTTCATCACCGCTGGCGGCGAAATCGAATTCACCATCGCCGAAGCGGACGCTGCGGTGATTGACGAAATCAACATTTTGCGGGCGACGCACCGCGCGATGAACGACGCGCTGGCCAGGTTGAATCCGCCGCCGCAGCACGCGCTGGTGGACGGCCGCCCGGTCAAGACCATGCGCGTGCCGCAAACCGCCATCGTCAAAGGCGACGCGCGCAGTTATTCCATCGCCGCCGCGAGCGTGCTGGCCAAGGTCACGCGCGACCGGCTGATGCTGGAATTTGATCGGCAATTTCCTGAATATGGTTTCGCCGGGCACAAAGGTTACGGCACGGCGCGGCATCTGGCGGCGATTACACAATTCGGCGCGTGTCCGATTCACCGGAAAAGTTTCGCGCCGTTGAAGGCGATGGACCCAAAATTATTTTAATCACGGATGAACACGGATTGGAAAAATGCGCGAAGCGCGGCTCCGTCATCCATGTCCATCTGTGTTCATCCGTGATTGATTTTTCTGCGTGAGCTTATTTGAAAAAATCAGATCGGCATTCGCCGGCAAGGCGAAGCCGGAGCATCTGCGGCGCGGCGAACTCGGCGAGCGGGCGGCCAAAAGACATTTGCAAAAGCTCGGCCTGAAATTTCTCGCGGCCAATTTCCGCTCCGCGCGGGGCGAGATTGATCTGGTTTTCCGCGACGACGACTGCCTCGCGTTCGTCGAGGTCAAGACGCGCTCGTCCGAGGATTGGACGCGCCCGGCGGCGGCGGTGGATGCGCGCAAACGGCGGCTGCTTTCCCAAACCGCGCTGGATTATCTGCGGCTGCTAAAAAATCCGGCGGTGAAAATCCGGTTCGACATCGTGGAGGTTTTGCTGGCGGATGGCGAAGTCCGCGAGGTTCGGCATCTGCCGAACGCGTTCACGCTGTCCAAGCCGTATCGCTACGGCTGAATTTTCCTTGCGCCCGACCGGAAACAGGTTGAGCTTGAGCCAACGGCCATGAGTCAAATCCTGCAAATTGCGATGGGCATTTTCTGGCTCGCCGCCATTCTGGGCTTGGCAGGCTGGCTTTTCATCCGCGCGCTCAAGCGCAGCACCAATCCGCCCGCGCTGATTCTCAAATGGATTGTCACCGCAGCGGCCCTGTATTTTCAATTCACCGTTTCCGTGCCGGCATTCAGCCGCGGCGGGTTTGAAGCAATTTTTGGCCTGGTTCTGACGCTCATTTTCGGGCTGGTGATGACCATCGTCTGGCGGCACAGCGTCACCGACATTGTCGCCAACGGCTTTGCCTCGCTTTATGACGGAGGCATCGAACCTCCGGAACCGAAGCCGTATTATTCCATCGCGCTGACGAAGCGGAAACTATACCGGCCGCTTGAGGCGATAGTGGAAATCCGCAAGCAGCTCGCACGGTTTCCGAATGATTACGAAGGCATCAACCTGCTGGCCACCATTCAAGCCGAGGACATGAAGGATTTGTCCGGCGCGGAAATGACGCTGAACCATTTCTGCGAATCGCCCGCCGCGCCGCCCAAACAGGTCGCCGCCGCCCTCACGCAGCTCGCGGACTGGCATCTCAAGCTGGCGCAGGACTCCGACTCCGCATGCGCCGCGCTGGAAAAAATCATCGCAAAATTTCCCGACACCGAGATGGCGCTGGCGGCGGCGCATCGCATCGCGCATCTGGGCGGCGCTGGAAAAATATTGCTGGCCGCGCACGACCGGCGGCCGGTGGCGATGCCGGAAGGGGTGAAAAGCATCGGGCTGCGCGATTCCATGAAGGATTTAATTCCCACCGAAGCCGATCCCGCGAAACTGGCGGCGGATTATGTGAAACATCTGGAGCAGCATCCGCTCGACTCCGAGGCGCGCGAGAAACTCGCCACCCTTTACGCGACTCATTATCAGCGGCTGGATCTGGCGACGAATGAAATCGCGCAGCTCGTCAACGAGCCGAACCAGCCGCCCAAGCGCGTGGCGCACTGGCTGAACCTGCTCGCCGATTTGCAGATTCGCGCCGGCGCGGATTATGATACCGTGCGCCCGACCTTGGAAAAAATCATTGAACATTTCCCCGGTCTGCCCGTGGCGGAACTCGCGCAGTCGCGCCTGGACCGTTTGAAACTGGAAATCAAGGGGCAAAAAGAAGAAACGCCGGGCATGAAACTCGGCGTTTATGAACAAAATATCGGCCTGAAATACGGCTCACCGCATTGATTGCAGTTGCAACCCGACTTCCTTCTCCAGTTCATGCGCGAGATCCAAGTCGCGGAAGCCGGCACGCGTGCGCACCTGCACCTGCACCTCGGTGATTTTCGGGTCCACCGGCTCGACGCTGATCCAGACATTCCGCTGGTTCACCTTGCCATACATTGAGCGCACGCTGTTGGTGGTGTCGTGCGGGATATATTCGGTGAGCAGCACGCCGTTGTTGTTCAACACGGCGACGGACGCCTGATAAACTTGGTCTGGTGATCGCTCATACCGGCCCGCGAAACTGTCCTGTCCCCACGACATCGCCGGTGTCCTGGTGCCGCTGACGGTGTGGATGCAACCGGCGGCGAGGAGGATCATGCCCGTTCCGACAAACGCTGCAAAAACTTTTGTTTTCATATTTCACACAGTCCAATCCAAACCGCGCTCCGCGTCAAGCACGATTCGCGCTTCCCGGCCATCCGTGGCGCAGCTCGATTTCTGGCCGGCTGTTCTGTTCCAAAGGGCCGCCCGTGCTGCTGGATAATATTGTCTGAAGTCTGATTTCCGGAACTTTCCCCGACCTTTTGTGATTCAGCAAATGGTTGAAAGCACGGCCTCAACCACGCGTTCGACGCCGATGCTGTTCATGCAGCGGAAATCAATCGGACAATCGCGCAGGAAACAGGGCGAACACGGCGCGCCGGATTTGAGCAGATGGTGACGCAAGTCTCCCGGCAAACCCGGCCCGGTTAGTTCCGGCGATGTGCTGCCGAACGGCACGACCACGGGCGTTCCGAGCGCGGCGGCAACGTGCATCGGGCCGGTGTCGTTGGTCAAAAGCGCACGGCAGAGTTTCAGGAGCGACATGAGTTCGCGCAGGGAAGTTTTCCCCGCGAGATTGGAAATTGCGGATCGCGGATTGCGGATCGCGGATTCAATCTGCCTTGTGATGAAGGCGTCGCTTTTGCCGCCAAACAAAAGCCAGATGCAGTTTGTCCGCTGCTGGATTTCCTTTGCCGCGGCGATGAATTTTTCACTTGGCCAGCGTTTGGCCGGGCCGTATTCGGCGCCGGGATTCAAGCCGAGGATCGGCCCGGCGGTTTTTTCCAGCCCGAATTTTTTCTTTGCCGTTTCAATTTCTTCCGTTGTTACCGTCAATCGCGGCGCGAGCGGTTCCGGGTTGGCGCCGAGCGCGGCGGCGAGGTGCAGATACTCGTGAATTTGGTGCGCGGTGGTTTGTAGGGCAGGCGTCGCTCCCGTCTCCAAATTATTACTTACCGGATCGGAGACAGGCGCGATGCCAGTCCTGCGGCGGATTTCGGCTACCGTCAGTTTCCGCATTTTGATGGCATGGGCCCGCGGGGCGACGGTTTGTGTCAGGAAGAAATTCCGCCACGGGCGCGCGTAACCGATGCGTTGCGGAATTCCGGCGAGCCAGGGCTCAACCGCCGAGCGCGGCGAATTGGGCAGCACGAGCGCAAGGTCAAACTTCTCCGCGCGCATTTTTTTAGCGACGGCAAGAACGTTTTCGCCTGGGGAAAATGAAACGGTTTCATTCACCCCCGGCTGGTTGAGCCACAGGTCACGCAAATTTTCCGGCGTGAGAATTGCGATGCGCGCTTCAGGGAATTTTTCGCGCAGCCTCAGCAGCGAGGGCGTGGTCATCACCGCGTCGCCGAGCCAGTTTGTCCCGCGAATCAGAATTCGCGGGGCAGAGGACAGGTGACGGATGGCAATTGGGGGATTCATTCGACAACGTCCGCGTTGGGCCTTGGGCCTTGGGCTTTGGACTCAATCGCTTTCCAGCGGCGGTGGACCCAGAACCAATTGGCCGGGTCGCGGCGCACGGCGATTTCAAACGAAAGGTTCACGTCGCGCATGATGGCGGCGGTCGAGCGCGGCGCGCCGTTTTCGCGCGTGGGAATTTCATCGCCGATTTCAATTTCCCATTTTGCCAGTCCGACACGGTAGCAAACAGCCGTGTGCAGCGGACAGTGGTAGCGCAGGGCAAAAATCGCCGGCGCGGGAGAGGTCGCGCAATCGTGGCCGAGAAACGGCAGGCGCAATCCGCCGCGGCCTTCGCTTTGGTCGGCCAGCAGGCCGAGCAGCAGCCCGGTGTCGGAGAAGCAGGTCCGCAACGCCGCGCCTTCGGTTCGCCGCTCGAAGAAGCGGCAGCCGGAGCGTTCGCGCAGGGATTGCATCAGGCGGTTCAGCGCTGGCTGGTTGAGCGCGCGATAAGTTGTGGCGCATTTGAAGGCGGGAACAAACTGGCCAAAGCGGGCATAAAGCTCGAAATTGCCGAAATGGCCGATGGCCACGACGCGGCTTTGCGGGCCGGCATTGGTCTCGTGCGGCAGGATTTTTTCCGCGCCGGTGAAAACAAAATGCGGGAGCATTTCCGCCGGAGTCATGGCGGCGGTCTTGATTGCGCTGCAATAATTTTCGCCCAAGCGCTTGAAATTTTCCCTGGCGATGGCGCGGATTTCGCCCGGCGATTTTTCATTTCCGAAACACATCTCCAGATTTTGCAACGCCACGCGCCGATGCCGCGCGTCAAGCCGGAATGCCAGCGCGCCGCCCGCGCGTCCGATCCGGGCGACCAATTTCAGGGGCAGCGACTGCAAAATGGCGACAATCGCGCGGGCGGACCAGTAAAGCAACGTGTCCATCAGCGGAAACAGATTTTGCGGACACAATCCTGAAAGTCATTGGCGCCGCTGATGATTTGGATTTCGACGCGCATGAAATAAATCGGCAGATCACGCCGGTCAATTTTCGGGAAGCGCACGGCGTCCTTCTGTGTGGTGATGATGACTTCGGCCTGGCGTTTTTTACCTCGGTTGATGGCGTTCAAAACCTCCTGCTGCGTGAAGCGGTGATGGTCGGCGAAACGTTTGGAATACACGAGTTCACCGCCGAGCTTCACCAGGCTTTGATCAAAACTTTCCGGCTGGGCGATGCCGCTCAAGGACGCGACCTTTTTTCCGGCCAGAATTTCCAGCCCCTTCCGTTCGCCGGTGAACACGTCTTCAAGATACAACGGATGATGAACGCATTCGATGATGGCGGCAACGGGATTCAATTTTGAAATGCGCCCGCGAAGTTCGGCGGTCTGGCCGTCGCTTTTGGTGATGAAAATCGTGTGGGCGCGGGCGAGATGTGACGGCGGCTCGCGCAGGTTGCCGCGCGGGATCAGGTGCTCGTTGCCGAACGGCTGCTGGCGGTCAATCAACACGACATCGTGCCGGCGTCCGCGCAATTTCCAGTATTGAAACGCGTCGTCGAGCAGCAGCGTGTCGCAGCCGAATTTTTCAATCGCATAGCGGCCTCCTTTTACGCGGTCCTTGTCCACAAGCACGACAACGTCCTTGAGATTCGACGCGAGCATGTAAGGCTCGTCGCCGGCCATTTCCGAATCGAGTAAAAGCGATTTGCCGTCGGAAACAATGCGTGGCGGCGTCTGGTCTTCGCGCAGGAGGATTTTATTCAAAATTTGAATGTGCAGCGGAGCGGGTTTGGAACGGTAACCGCGCGAAAGAATGGCCACTTTGCGCCCGGCATTCTGAAGTTCGCGCGCGAATTTTTCCACGACCGGCGTTTTTCCCGTGCCGCCCCAGGTGAGGTTGCCGATGGCGATGACCTGAACGCCCAGGGTCTTGTCACGAAAGATGCGGACGTTGATCAGCCAGCGGTGAATCTTGATGCCAACCTGGTAAAGCCTTGAACTGACGAAAAGAATTGCGCGTGTCAATTTCGCCTTGAAATCATGGCGTTCCTCGAAAATGACTTCAAAGAAAAAAGACTGCAGGTTTTCAGCCCAGACATGGAGCTTTTCGCGCATCGCGGCTCAATGTGCCAAGTGCGCGGAGTTGCGGCAAGACGAAGCAGCGGGATTTAACCACGAAACACACAAAACACACAACACCAGAAAAAGTTTTATTCCCGTCCGCCACGAAAAATTTCCGTTTGTATTTTGTGGTTCCGGCTTCTCAGTAGCCGAGCCTGGCAACTTCCTGCTGTAAGGCGAGTTGAAATTCCTGCACGTCGGGCTGCGAAGGTTTGTAGCCCGGCTGCTTCGGCACCACGCCAAGCCGGCCCGTCTGATCCAGATACCAGTCGGCGGTTTGGCCGTCGCTGAACGCGACCTTGCCGCTGACAATCGCGCCGGGCCGGGTGATCTGGTCAACGCTTACGGAAACTTTGTGGCCGCCGGGTGGTCGCGGCGCCTCGTCACCGGGCAACTTTGCGCCAGGAACCGCAGCATCACCCGCCGGTTTGGAGGCTGTGGGCGGCGCGTCGGTCTTCGGCGGCTCCGGATCTTTCGGCGTGAGCTTCAAATCATCCACAAGGAAACGCACTTCCATGTAGGTGAGCTTCAGGCCGAATTCCTTCAAGAGCCGGTCCTGGATTTCCGAAAGTTTTGCGCCTTGCAGAATCCACGCGGTGACGCGTTGCCGTTGGGCTTCATCCAAATTCATGTCAGGGATTTTAGCCGTTGGCGTTTTGAAAATCCAGCGGCAAGGTTGCGCTTATGCATTTCACCGGGCGCGCGGAGTCAGGGCCATTTTGCCGATCTTGGCGAGCACGTCCCACGCCGGCCCGGGGAATTTGTGCATTTGCATCATCACATCCTCAAACGCGGTGAGGAACCACCGCGCATCGGCTTCAGTGATGACCAGCGGCGGAAGCAGCTTGATCACATCAATGGCATGGCCGGCGACCTGCGTAATGATGCGATGTTTGTCCATCAACGGAATGATGGCCGCCTGTGGAAACAGGCTTTTGTCCAGGGTGTGACACATCGTCCAGGCCATTTTCAGGCCGAGCGATTTCGGCGGGCCGAATTCGATGCCGATCATCAAGCCGCGCCAGCGGACGTCCTTCAGGAATTCAAAACGCGGCAGCATCGCGCGCAAACCGTTGCCGATGAAATCGCCCATGCGGGCTGCGTTTGCCATGAGATGTTGACGATCCAGCACGTCGAGCGCCGCCAGCCCGGCGGCCATGGCCAGGCTGCCCTGGCTGAAGGTCGAGCTGTGGACCACTGACCGTTGCATGGAGGAAAAGACCCTCTCATGAATCCATTTTTTGCACAGCACCGCGCCAGCCGGGACGAAACCGCCCGAAAGTGTTTTGGCCAGAATCACGATGTCCGGATCCACGTCCGGGCCGTCGTGTTCAATGGCCAGGAATTTTCCCGTGCGGCCCATGCCCGACTGCACCTCATCGGCCACGAACAGCGCGCCGTGTTTGCGGCAAAGGCGTTGCGATTCCAGCAAATAACCTGGCGCGGCCAGGTTCACGCCCTTGCCCTGCACCGGTTCGACGACGAACGCCGCCACGTCGTCCTTCTGGAGTTCGGCTTCCAGGGCCGCAAGATCGTTGAACGGGACCGCCCGGCAATGCGGCAGGAACGGCTCGAAGCCCTCGCGGAAATTGTCGTCGCCGTTGATGGAAAGCGCGCCGTAGGTCAGCCCGTGAAACGACTTTTTGCAATGAATCACCGTGGGTTTGCCCGTCGCGCACCGGGCGTATTTAAGCGCCGTTTCAACACCCTCCGAGCCCGAGTTGGTGAAGAAGACCATGTCGAGCTGGTTCGGCATGCGTTTTTTCAATTCCGCCGCCAGCAGGCCGGACAGCAACGGCGCCTCCAGTTTCACCAGACTCGGATAATCCGCGTTTAGAAAATCAATCAGCACGCGGCGGACGTCGGGGTGGTTGCGGCCCAGGCCGAACACCCCGTAGCCTGCAAGCAGGTCGAGATATTTTTCCCCTTTGACATCCCAAAGATACGGCCCCTCGGCGCGGACGTAACAGCGGTCAAAGCCGATGGTCTTGAGTGCGCGGACGTTGGCCGGGTTGACGTGCTCGGATTGGAGTTCGTAGTTCGTGCCCGCGTGCTGTTTAAGCAGGCCGGCAATATCCAGACTGGATTCCTGCGACATGAAAAATTTGCCGGCAGGATAGGCGCTCAACCTTTCAAAATCCAGTCATATCCTTTCGATTCGAGTTCGAGCGCGAGTTCCTTGCCGCCGGTGCGGACGATTTTGCCGTCCACCAGCACGTGGACGAAATCCGGCACGATGTAATTCAGCAGCCGCTGGTAATGCGTGATGACGAGCTGGGCGTTGTCCGCGCGCTTCAACTTGTTGACGCCTTGTGAAACAATTTTGAGCGCGTCAATGTCCAGTCCCGAATCCGTTTCATCGAGGATGGCGAGCTTGGGCTCCAGCACGGCCATCTGGAAAATCTCGGCGCGCTTCTTTTCGCCGCCGGAAAAACCTTCGTTGACCGAGCGCTTGAGCAGATCGTCCTTCAACTCCAGCAATTTCATCTTGTCCTTCACGAGCGAAAGAAATTCCATCGCGTCCAGTTCGGGTTCGCCCTTGTGCTTGCGGATTTCATTCAGCGCGGCCTTGAGAAAATAGGTGCTGTTCACGCCGGGAATCTCAACCGGATACTGGAACGCGAGGAACAGCCCTTCGCGGGCGCGCTCCTCGGGGTCGAGTTCAAGCAGGTCGTGGCCGAGGTAATTGACCGAGCCGCCGGTCACGTCATAGCCGTCGCGCCCGGCCAGCACCGCCGCGAGCGTGCTTTTGCCGGAGCCGTTCGGCCCCATGACGGCGTGGACTTCGCCAGCGCCGATGGCGAGGCTGACGCCCTTGAGGATTGGTTTGCCCTCGACGCCCGCCGAGAGGTTTTTGATTTCAAGAATTGGTTTGCTCATTTGTAAAATTCTATATTAGCCACAAATGGACACGGATGAACACGGATAAAAAACTTATTTTGAAATTGTGTCTCCCCTCAATCGAATTCCTGTGTCACAAGAAATCTGCCATGCTGTTTCTTCAACAGATCGCGGTATTGTCCAACAGCCGTCAATCCACAATTTCCGGCCGGTTTTGTGACGCGGTCCCAAGCGATAATCACTTTGACTGCTGTCCCCCGGTGTCCATATGTAAAAAATCTCTGTAAAATCGTTTAATGGCGTTATGCGCTCGGCCAAAACTTTTGGGCCAAATAAAAAAAGAGCTCGCTCACGAACAATGCCATTCGCTGGTTCAATGACTGGGAACCATTGAACAGCGATGCCAACCAGCAAAAATGGCAAACACATGATAACCACCCAATACCAATCTATTCCGAAATACACGGAGATTCCGATGACAGCAGCCATTATCAAAAACGCAGGCCAAAAAATTCGATGTTCAAGGCGCACAATACATTTGTAAGTGCGCGGAATGTAATTATCCGTATCCATCCGTATCATCCGTATAAATTCGCATTCAAATTTCAGCCGACGCTTCCTTCCAAACTTACACCCAGAAGTTTCTGCGCCTCGACGGCGAATTCCATCGGCAGTTCCTTGAACACTTCCTTGCAGAAACCGTTCACGATCATGTTCACCGCGTCCTGCGTCGAAAGCCCGCGCGAGTTGCAGTAAAAAATCTGGTCCTCGCCGATTTTCGATGTCGAGGCTTCATGCTCGACGGACGACGACGTGTTTTTCACCTCGATATACGGAAACGTGTGTGCGCCGCATTTTGCACCGATGAGCATCGAGTCACACTGCGAGAAATTGCGCGAGTTCGCCGCGCTCTTGCGGATTTCCACGAGGCCGCGATAGCTGTTCTGGCCGCGACCGGCGGAAATGCCCTTCGAAACGATGGTGCTTTTCGTGTTTCTGCCGATGTGAATCATCTTCGTGCCCGTGTCGGCCTGCTGCAGGTTGTTGACGACGGCGACGGAATAAAATTCGCCCTTGGAATTATCACCGAGCAAAACACAACTCGGATATTTCCAGGTGATCGCCGAGCCGGTCTCCACCTGCGTCCAGGTGATGCGCGAATTCCTGCCTTTGCACAGGCCGCGCTTGGTCACGAAATTATAGATGCCGCCCTTTCCGTTCTCGTCGCCGGGATACCAGTTTTGCACCGTGCTGTATTTGATTTCCGCGTTGTCGAGCGCGACAAGCTCAACCACCGCCGCGTGCAACTGGTTTTCATCCCGCATCGGCGCGGTGCAGCCTTCGAGATAGCTCACCTGCGCGCCGTCGTCGGCCACGATGAGCGTGCGCTCGAACTGGCCGGATTTCGCGGCGTTGATGCGGAAATAAGTCGAAAGCTCCATCGGGCAGCGCACGCCTTTCGGGATGAAGCAGAACGAGCCGTCGGTGAAGACGGCGGAATTGAGCGTGGCGTAATAGTTGTCCGTGTAAGGCACGACCGAGCCGAGATATTTTTTGACGAGGTCGGGATGTTCCTGCACGGCTTCGCTGAACGAGCAGAAAATGATTCCCTTCTCCGCGAGCTGTTCGCGATACGTCGTGCCGACGGAAACGGAATCAAACACCGCGTCCACCGCCACGCCGGCGAGACGACCCCGTTCGCGCAGCGGAATGCCGAGTTTCTCGTAAGTCTCCAGAAGTTTCGGGTCAACCTCATCCAGGCTTTTCGGCGCATCGCCTTTTGGCTTCGGCTGGGAAAAGTAGGTGATGTCCTGAAAATCAATTTTTGGATACTTGACAAACTGCCACGTTGGTTCGGGCATGGTCAGCCAATGGCGATACGCCTTGAGCCGCCAGTCGGTGAGCCACACTGGCTCCTTTTTCTTCAACGAAATCAGCCGGATGATGTCCTCGTTCAATCCCGGCGGCGCGGACTCGGATTCGACGTCGGTGACGAAGCCGTATTTATATTCCTGTTTGACCAGGCTCTCGATGGTTTCGGTGGCGGTGCTCATCTTTCGTAAACTTATTTCTTCTTCGCGCAATCCGCGCAGGTGCCGTGGATCGCGATTTCGTAATGCCCGGCCTTGAATCCGCGCGGCAACACGACGCCGGGCTGCGGTTTCTCCGGCAGATCCACGTCGAATACCGTGTCGCACGCGTCGCAATAAAAATGGCAGTGCTCGTGCATGTTCGGGCAGAAGCGCGTCGCGCCGCGGTCCAGCGTCACCTGCCGGGCCAGCCCGCACTTTACCAGCGCGTCGAGGCAGTTGTAAACCGTCGCGTGGGAAATCTCCGGCATCTGCCGCTTGGCGCGGATGAAGACCTCCTCGGCGGTCGGATGGTCGCGCTTGTGGAGCAGCACGTCATAGACCTGCCGCCGCTGCGGCGTGAGGCGGAAGCCGGTTGTGTTCAACCGCTCGGTCAGACCGCCTTCCAGTTTTTTCTCGACCACATTCATGGCATCGGCAAAATAAACATGAATCCAAAGCGTGTCAAGATTTAGAATAATTCTAAATTGGTTCCGCCCGGCAACCCGGAACGGTTTGGTTTGGATTTTTTATACAAATCCGACGGGTGCGGTGTCTATCCAGTGGGAACGCAACAAGATGAATCCATGAAAACAATTATTAAATTCTTTGGCGCAATGATTCTCGGTGCCGGATTGTTCGTCGTCGGCTGCTCCAAAAGGCAATCTGCATCATCGTGGTCGCTCGACAAGTCAGGAGCTTCCGCGCAGTTGAAGCAGTTCATCGCGGCGCAGGAAACGCTGGCGCGCGCGCTGGCGAAACAGGACGGGAACAAGCTGCCTTCGGAATTCGATGCGTTTTACCGGGCCGCCGAAACGGGCGACTGGCAGGATGCGACCAACCTTTTTGGCCAGATGCGAAAGCGACTCGACGGCGACAGCAGTCTGCTCGGAAGCTGGTGGTCGGCGACGCTGGATGCTTACGGCGTGTTTGTGGTGTTTCCGCCGGGGGACAAATATGCAATCGCTTTCGGCAACGACATCATTCAATCCATCCCGGCAGGAAGCATTTATTTTGGCGGAGCTGATCCGGGGCGGTTTGCCGTCACGGCATTGATGGAATCTCATGCGGACGGGAAACCGTTTTTCGCGCTTTCGCAAAATCCGCTCGCCGATGTGACCTATTTACACTATCTGCGGACGATGTATGGCGGGGAAATTTATACGCCCACGGACGAAGATTTGCAAAAAAGCTTTCGAGATTACACGACGGATGCGCAGCGCCGTCTTGCTCACGATCAGCAATTTCCCAACGAGCCAAAGCAACTCAAGCCCGGCGAGGACGTCAGGCTGGATACCAACGGACTGATCCGATTGAGCGGGCAGATAAATGTGATCGGAATCAGAGAACTTCTGACTAAAACCATTTTTGACAAAAATCCCGACCGCGAATTTTACCTCGTGGAAGGTTTTCCGCTCGACTGGATGTATCCATATCTTGAGCCGCACGGCTTGATCATGAAAATCAACCGGCAGCCGTTGCCGGCGTTGTCCGATGAAATCGTCCAGCGCGACCGCGATTACTGGACAAAATATCTGACGCCGATGATTGGCGGCTGGCTGAAACCAGACACGAC
>Ga0181520_10009674_pt1 | contig 13218 bp, 11 predicted proteins | sample PEATcosm2014_Bin_29_FD_132451 | JGI IMG/M metagenome (GOLD analysis project Ga0181520, IMG submission 132451) | Peatland microbial communities from MTU Mesocosm Facility, Houghton, MI, USA - PEATcosm2014_Bin02_30_metaG | ecosystem: Environmental > Terrestrial > Soil > Wetlands > Peat | place...
AACGCAAAGTACGCGCCCTTGACACCGGCCTTCCCAAACAAACGACCCTCTATGCTCTTTTTGCGGACGAACACCCCAAAAAAGAGCCTTGACAAAGCCGACGCTGTCATACACGGCGCTACACTCCAATCGAGCGGTCACGGTGCTAGGCGATGTCTTCCGGGGCTGCGGCTGGATCCACCGCCAGGGCGGCGGGGAATGGCTCGCCCGCGGCCCACACCGCCCCGTCGACAAACGTCTCTTTTTTCCAGATGGGGACAGTTCTTTTCAGCGTGTCGATGAGCCAGCGGCAAGCCTCGAAGGCTTGCGCCCGATGCGCCGAGGCCACCACGATCAGCACGCTGCTCTCACCCACTTGCAGCCGCCCCAGGCGGTGGACGATGCTCACATGGCGCACGCCAAACCGGCTCCGCGCCTCCGCGGCCATCTCCTCCAACTGGCGCGCGGCCATCTCCTCATAGGCTTCGTAGTCCAAATAGAGAGTCTGCCTGCCGCGGGTATGGTTACGCACGATTCCATCGAAGACGACTACCGCGCCATCCTCGCCGTGCTTGGCATGGGCAACGATGGCCGGCGCATCAATCGGCTGGAGAGTGAGCGCCGTGATTCCAACGCGAATTGGCTCTGTTGCGCTGTGCGGCCCGGCGGAACTCGAACTCCCACCCGAGACCGGCGGCAGCAAACCCACTTCGTCGCCATCGTGGAGAACCTGAGACCGGGACGCGAATTCGGCATTGACACTGACCGCAATGCCGCGCAGCAGCGGTGCGCAAGAGGGAGTGTTCAGGCGCTCCAGGATATCGGCCACAGTAGCGCCCTCAGGCAACTCCACCGCCGTGTCGGCAGCGCCAAACGGATCTCTCAGGACTCCAAATCGAAGAACTCGCACCTGCATCAGGGGAAAAGAATATCACCAACAAGTTCAAGCGGACAGGTTGGAAGTATGGCGCGAGGAAGCCATGGCTCTTGGAACGCTTCGCCGACACATGAACTTGGGTGCAGCAGGGTTCAAGCGATCAGGCGCGGCTTTGGCGTGAAAAGAGCGGCCAGGCTTAGCGCGCATTTCTCACAAGGCGCGTCAATGAATTTGTAGCGCTGGCCTCCTGGCCGGCTGTAGCGTGGGTCTCCCGACCCACGCCGGACACCGCTTGCTCCGTCGCGGTGTATGCAAGCGGTATAGAAGAATGGGGCTTCGCGCTGGCGGCGAGGACGCCGCCAGTACAGCCGACCAGGAGGCCGGCGCTACAGAGCGTCGATCTAGCCGTGAGAAATGCGGGTTAGAGACTCAGCCGAGCATTCGGGATGACCACTCCGGCGCGCATCAGGGTGCAACTTCCAGACTGATCGCACCGGTAATGAACATTTGCGTGATAGTCCTGCCAGGAGATCACGGCGCTTTCCGCCGCTGTTCTGCCAATGACGAATGTCTTCCCCTCGTGGGTTGCAATGGTCCCCTCCGAGGTATCGTAGTCAACTACAGTGACGTCGCCTTCGATGATGAAGGCATAGCGCTCTACCGCATAGGCAACCTGCTCAACCGCAGGGGAGAGGGATGTTTTTGCGAGCGTGTGCTTCCTGCGGAAGAGATGCGGCCTGAGGCTGAAGGAGGCCATGCGCCGCGCCGAGGACTTCTTCCTGGCAGGTACCGGGTGCTCGGCGGCTGTGGTGACTGCGGCAGTTTTCGCGGTGGAGGCAAGCAGCTCGCCCGCCTGGCTTCTGGCCGGGAGTTCGGGAATCGGAATTTGGCTTACAGCGACAACCGGCGCTGCATTGGATTCAGCAGCCTTGGCTGTGACCTGCCCCAAACTTGGCGCTGACGCCTGTGTGTTTGAAAACCAGGGAGAAGCCGCCAACGCGATTCCGGTTAATGTGCCTAAGGCTATGCCAAGAGCGGCATACAGCACAGTGGACCCCATCGCGGTTCCGGCAGGTCCGCCCGTCGAAAGTGGCCGGAATCCCGATCCTGGTTGAAGATTTGGAAATTCCTGGTAAGCAGTCGCCATCAGGCCACATCCTTTCCGTTTCTCTAATTCCCTGGAGCGGGGTCAACAAGATTGAACCAAGTTCGCTATCGATGAGCAATGCACCGAAAGGGGCATTGTCCCTCCCATGCATCCCACCTGGTGCCCAGGCACACGTAGCCTTGACATCTCCTTATCGGCAAGGTGCGTCTGTGGATCATGACTGTGCGGAGAATTCAGTTACCTTGGAGTAGCGCTCCATCCTACATGGCAGGATGAAATACTAAGGCATTTATTTGCATGTATTTAAATTGGACAATTGAAACCATATTCTCGGCAAATCCGACTGGAGTTCTTCCAGCCAAACCGTTGATCGTTACGCGCATACGGAAACCCGCCCCGTCCTTGGCGACGGCGTCATCGGGAATGGAAGCCAAGGAGTCCTCAGGACTCTGCTCCTCGACGGCGTCACTCGGTTTACGGGCGAATCTGCGGGCGCTCCAAAGCAGAAGAAAAATCGAAGTAGAGTTTACACGCCGCTCAGCAGCGCCTTCACCGCTGGCTCAATCGTATCGAGAAGGATCTTTGGGTAGAGACCGACAAACAAGCTGACAGAGGTCAGCAGCGCGACGCCGGTGACTTCAGGCCAGGTGATCGGCGCCAGCGCGTGTGCATGTTCATGCTCCAAGATGTGCGCCGTGGGCAGCACGTCGCTAAAGAAGGCCTTTTGCAGCGCGCGCCAGGTATATGCCACGCCCACAACAATTCCGATTCCAGCGAACAGAACCCACCAGGGATTAACTTGCCACGCGCCCACCAGCACTTGCAGTTCGGCCACAAATCCTGAGAAGCCTGGCAGTCCCATCGAGGCCATGCCGGCAATCACAAAGGCCCAGGCGGCGAATGGCAACCGCTTGGAAAGATGCATCGTCTCAAGCTCGGCCAACTGCCGTGTATGCGTGCGGTCATAGACGATGCAGCCCACAATGGCGAAGAGCAGCCCGGCAATGATGCCGTGGGAGAACATTTGCAACACCGCGCCGGTTACGCCAATCTGGTTGAGCGTGACCAGGCCGAGCAGCACAAAGCCCATATGGCTCACGCTGGAGTAGCCAATCACGAACTTGAAATCGGTCTGCGCCAGCGCCACGAGCGCGCCATACACAATTCCGATGACCGCAAGAATGGCAAAGACGTCGCGCCACGAGCCGATGCCAGCGAAGGTGAAACCCCAGGGATCCATGCCGTGCGGGAATAGCGCAATTCCGACACGCAGGCAGCCATAGGCGCCCAGCTTCATCACCACTCCCGCCAGCAGCATGGAAGCGGCCGTGGGCGCTGCGACATGGCCTGTGGGGGCCCAGGTGTGGAAGGGCCACATGCCGGCCAGAATTGCAAAGCCTGTAAAGACCAGCGGAAAACACCACATCTGGAAGCTGACCGGCAAGCCGGCATGCGCCAGGCTGATCAAGCCGGTGGAGTGGCTACCCGCCGTGGCGTACGCTGCCAACAGGCCGATCAGCACCATCGCCGAGCCGGCAAAGGAGTAGAGCGCCAGCTTCATGGCTGCGTATTCGCGCCGCGTCGAACCCCAGATGGCGATCAGGAAGTACTTGGGAACAATCGCTATCTCATAGAAAACGAAGAGCAAAAACAAATCGAAGCTGAGAAATACGCCGTAAACTCCGCCGATGAGCGCCAGGAAGAAGGCAAAGAACTCATTGGTGCGCAGTTCGATGTTCCAACTGAAGAGCACACCGGATACCGCCGCGAGCCCCGTGAGCAGCACCAGTACGCGGCTGATGCCGTCGGCAGCAAGAAGGTAGTGGACACCCATGGTGGGAACCCAGGGAATATCGACAAGCACCTGCCGGCCTTGCCCCATGCCCACCACAAACCCCTGCACCGCCACTGCCAGCCCAGCCACGGCCACCGCCAGCGCCAGCCAGCGAGCCAGCGCGGACCGTCCTTTGGGAAGCAGCGCCTGGACCAGCGCCCCGGCAAACGAGAGATAGATCGTCCAAGCCAACATTAAAATCTCCAGTGCGCCAGCAGGTTCACGACGGTTGGGTTCACGCTGTCCAAAATCAGAGAGGGCAGGAGGCCAATGAGCAGCATCAGGCCGATTACGGGGATGAGCGCCATGCGCTCCCCATGGTGCAGGTCGGGGAAGTTGGCGCAATGCGCCGGCGCCGGCCCGCTGAAGACCTTCTGAATCACGGTCAGGATGACGGCCGCGGTGACCAGCAGGCCGAGGATGGAAACCGTCGCCGCCACCCAGGCCAGCGGGAAGACGCCGCGGAAGATCAGGAACTCACCCACAAAGCCGTTCAAACCCGGTAGACCGAGCGACGAGAAGAGGGCAATCCCCATCAGCCCGGCCAGCACCGGCGCGGGCTTGCGGATGCCGCCGAAGTCGTCAATGCCGCGATGGCCGCCGGTGCGAGTTTGCAGCATGGCCACAAACCAGAACAACGCCGCCGCCGTGAGGCCGTGGTTGAACATTTGCAGAATTACGCCGTTGAGCGCTGCCGCCTGGCTTGCTTGTTGCGATGCTCCCAGGGCGGGAACCGCCAACGCGAAGATGGCGAGCAGACAGTACCCCAAGTGGTTCACCGAGGAATAGGCAAAGACGCGCTTCAAGTCCTTCTGCGCAGCAGCCGCCCACGCGCCCATAACGACAGTGGCGGCCGCCAGCGCCAGCAGCGGCGTGCGGATTTGCGCGATCTGGTGTCCGAAGAGCGGAATCGCAATCCGAAGCAAGCCGTAGACGCCCATCTTGGACATGGCGCCGGTCAACAGCATGGTCACCGGCGAAGGCGCTTCCGCGTAGGCCGCGGGCAGCCAGGTGTGGAACGGAACCATGGGCACCTTGACCGCGAATCCGGCCAGCACGCCAACAGCGAGCCACAGCATCACTGCCGGCCCCAGATGCGCCGTGACCGCCCGCTCCAGTGCCCCCGTGGAAGCCATGGCTGCCAGTTGGCCAAAGTCCATTGTGCCCGGCCCATCAAAGCTTCCCGTCGAAAGAAACACCGCGAGAAACGATACGAGTAGCGCCACGCTGCCTGCCATGGTGTAGACGAAGAACTGCGTTGCCGCCGGACCACGCCGCGCGCCGCCCCACAGCTTGATGAGGAAGAACGCGGGAATCAGGCTGAGCTCCCAGAAGAGAAACCAGTGGAAGAAATTCAGAGCGGTGAAGGAACCGAAAAGGCCCGACTCGAGCAGCAGGACCAGCGCGAAGTAGAGCCCCGGCGAGTGATGCACGCGATGAGCGGCGTCGACCGACATCAGCGTCACGATGGCCGAAAGCACCAGCATCAGCGCGCCGAGGCCATCCACGCCCAGGTGATACTCGATACCCAAGGTCGGCGCCCACTGGTGCTGCTCGACGAATACCATGCCGCCATTTGCGGACAATCCGCTCCATACCATCAGCGACAGGGCCAGGCAAACGAGCGTCGTCAGCAACGCCACATTGCGCGCCTGCTTGCCGGCAAAAAAGGCCACCACTGCGCCCACCAAAGGCAGCACGGTCAACAGCGTCAGTACAGGAATTCCGCTCATGCCCGGCTGCTCCAGATCAGAATTGCGGCCAGCGCCACGACGGCCAGCGCGAGGATTCTCAGATAGGTTTGCACGCGGCCGGTCTGCACCCGCGCCAGCAGGCCTCCGCCCACGCCCAGCTCTTCGCAGCCCTTGTCGAAGCTGCCGTCCACCACATTGGTGTCGAGGAAGCGGTTCAAATGCGCCCAGACGCGGAAGGCCCACGCGACCAGAGCAACCAGCCCGCCCCAAACGCGGCGGTCGAGCCAATCGGAAACTCGCGCCAACAGCCAGTAAAAGGCGATCACCGTAACGCCATAAAACTCATCCATATAAAAGCGGCTTTGCAGCAACTTCCAGATCGGTGGAACAGTTTTCTCCAGCGCATCCGTCTGCTCAGGTTTTTGGATCTTGCCGCCGTAAAGCCAGCCGCCCAGACCGAGGCCGAGGAATACCACCAGGGTCGATGTAGCCATCAAAGCAACCAGGCCCGGCTCGGCGAAAGCGTGCAAGTTGACGGTCAACTTCTCGCTTTCGAGGAATGCCTTGAACCACGGCCAGAGCGGAGTTCCCACGGCACCCAGCGCCATGGCGAAGAAGGCCAGAATCGCCAGCGGTGCGGTCATCACCCACGGGCTCTCGTGCGCAGGCTTCTTGCCGCGCCAATGGCCAAAGAAGACGTAGGTCACCTGGCGCGTCATATAGAAGGCCGTAAGCAGCGTGCCAAAGACGAGCATGTAGAACGGCGTGCGCGCCACGCTCCAATGGCTCGCGGCATCGAGGATGCCGTCCTTGCTCCAGAAGCCGGAGAAGAAGAGCGGAAAGCCGCACAGGGCCAGCATTCCGACCGCATAGGTGAGGAAGGTCAGCGGCATGTCGGACTTGAGGCCACCCATGCGGCGGATATCCTGCTCGTCGTGGCAGCCGTGAATCACCGAGCCCGCGCCCATGAACAAAAGCGCCTTGAAAAATGCGTGCGTGATGAGGTGGAACATGCCCACCGCAACGCCGCCCATGCCGAGGCCGGCCATCATGTATCCGAGTTGCGAGACGGTGGAGTAAGCGAGGATGCGCTTGATGTCGTTCTGCGCTACGGCGATGAGCGCGGCAAAGACTGCGGTGAATGCGCCCACCCAAGTGACTACCGTCAGCGCGGAAGTGGTTCCACCCGCCAAGGCCCCGGCATGCATCAGCGGATAGACGCGGGCGATGAGATAGACGCCAGCGGCGACCATGGTGGCCGCGTGGATCAGCGCGGAGACCGGAGTGGGGCCTTCCATGGCATCGGGCAGCCAGACATGCAGCGGAAACTGGCCGCTCTTGCCCGCCGCTCCGGCAAAGATCAAGAGGCCAATTGCGCCCGCTGCTGACAGGCCGAGCGCTGCGTGCTGCGCAAGCAAGCTGCTCAATGCGCCGGATTCGATGGAGCCCGCGCCGTTGTTGTAGAAGAGCAGCGTGCCAGTTTGCGCGAAGAGCCAGACGATTCCGAGCAGAAAGAAGACATCGCCGATGCGCGTGGTGAGAAAGGCTTTTTTGGCGGCGGCTGCGGCGGCGGGTTTCTGATACCAGAAGCCGATCAGCAGATACGAAGTGAGGCCGACGAGCTCCCAGCACATGAAGAGCAGCAGCAAGCTGTTGGAGATGACCACACCCAGCATGGCTCCGGCAAAGAGCGAGAGGAAGCAGAAGAAGCGGGTGAAGTTCTCATCGTGCTCCATGTAGCCGACGGAGTAGATGAAGATGAGCAGGCCGACAAACGAGACCATCACCAGCATCACGGCGGAGAGCGGATCGAGGACCCAACCGAGATCGACGTTGGTTGTGCCGAACTGAAGCCAGGTGAAGTTGACTGTCTCGCGGAGAACCCCGGTAGCATTTGCTTGAACGATCGCCGTCGCGCTTCTCAAAATGGGTTCCGAAATGACATGAACGAATGCCGCTAAGGACAAGAGAAGAGAGAAGGCCAATGACCCGATGGCAAGCGCAGATGCGGTTTTGCGCCTCGGCCGTTTGAGCAGCGCGATTACACCCGCAGCGAGAATGGGTAAAGCAGGAATCAGCCAAAGATAAAAGGCGATTGGAGAAACATAGCCGTTCCCCAATGTCTGAAAGGCGACAGATCCTTCTTGCATCATCATCCTTTCACCCCTTCATCCTGTTCATCTGGTCGAGATCGGTGGTATGCGCGTGGCGATAGATCTGAATCACCAGCCCCAGTCCTACCGCCGCTTCCGCCGCCGCCACCGCAATCGAGAAGATGGCGAACATCATGCCTGTGAGCGCCTCGGGATGCGGCCCGTAGCGCCAGAAGGCGATCAGGTTCAAGTTGGCCGCGTTCAGCATCAATTCGATGCCAATGAGCACGAGAATCGCGTTACGCCGCGTCAGCGCTCCGGCCAGGCCGATGGCGAAGACCAGCGCGGCCACCATGAGAAATCCGGTAAGCGGCGTCATTTGGGTTCCTCTTTCTCGTGCATGGCCACAATCACTGCGCCAATCGTTGCGGCGGTGAGCAGGATCGCCACAATCTCCAGCGGCAGCACGTAACGGCTCATCAGCGCAATGCCGATGTCCTTCACGGTTACGTCGGGCACGGCGGCTTCATGGGGCAGAACATTTGAGCTGCCCAGCACGGCCCAGCCCAGGACGGCAAAGACAGCAGCGGCAATCGCCAGCCCGGCCAGCCATGTGCTGCTGAAGACGCCGTCCTTGGGCGTTTCAGAACCTTTGGTGAGCAGAATGGCGAAGACCACCAAAATGGCCACCGCGCCGATGTAGACCAGAATCTGCGCAAAGCCAGCGAACTGCGCGTCGAGATCGAGAAACAGGAAGGCCAGCCCGGCAAAGGCCACGGTCAGCGCCAGCGCGCAATGCACCGTGTTCTTCAGGAGCACCGCGGCCATTCCGCCAACCACGGTCAGCGCAGCAAGAACGCAAAACACAAAACTCATCGGCAGGCGCTCCTTTCGCTGGTGCGGCGATCCCACCCTAGCCGCAAGAACAACGACGCGGCCAGGGTGGAGTGCCCAGCCTTTTCACGCTCGATGCGCCACAAATGCCCCGTGCCCCATCCATGCGCCGGCTTTTCGGGCCATGGGTGGGAAGCCAAAAACCTCACCGAGCCGCAGCTACTCCGCATACCGGTACCTCCTCGGTCCAAGGTTCCCCCCGCGCATCCCCAGAAGCCCCATCCCCACATACGCAAGCACAAGAATTGCCGAGCAGTAGACCCAACGCTCCCATCCCTCGCCCAAGAACCGCCAGAGCGCGGTCACCATCAGGTTGAGCAGCGTCAGCGGCAAAACAAACTTCCAGGCGAAGTTCATCAACTGATCTTGTCTTAACCTGGGCAGAGTACCCCGCAGCCAGATAAAGACAAAGATCGAAAGGAACATTTTGGAGAAGAACCAGATCCACGAGGGCACCCAGCCCAGCCACGAGAACGGGGCCGACCATCCGCCCAGGAAGAGCGTCGTGCCCACTCCGGAGATGGAGAACATGGCCAGATACTCGCCCAGGAAGAAGAGCGCGAATTTGAAGCCCGAGTACTCGGTGTGGTAGCCGGCCACCAGTTCCGATTCGCCTTCGGGCAAATCGAAGGGCGAACGGTTGGTCTCTGCCGTAGCCGCAATGGCGTACATCACAAATCCTGCGAATCCCCACGGGGTAAAGATGTACCAGTGGGGAAAGCCCAAGGTGTACTGGTTTTGCGCCTCGACAATCCTGGTCAGATTCAGCGAGCCGGTAATCATTACCACGGCCACGCTGGACATGAGCAGCGGCACCTCGTAACTGATCATCTGCGCTACGGCGCGCATGGCGCCCAGCAGCGAGTACTTGTTGCGGCTCGACCATCCGGCCATGAAGACCGACAGCTCGGTGGACGCACCCATCGCAAAAAAGAAGAGCAGGCCGGCATCCATATCTGCCAGAACCATGTTGCGGCCCATAGGAAGAACCGCAAAGCCCATGAAGACGGCGACCACCAGCACAATCGGCGCCAGGAAATGCACCGCCGCATCGGCGCTGGCCGGAACAATGTCTTCCTTGGTCAGCGATTTGATGCCATCGGCGATCGGCTGAAGGAAACCAAATGGCCCGGTGCGATTCGGGCCAAGGCGATTCTGAATGCGGGCCAGCCCTTTGCGCTCGAATACCGTGGTCAAGGCGAACAGCGCGGGAAAAAGGCAGATGATGACCACCACGCTCAACAGCACGCTGACTGCCGGCCGCAACCCGGCGGGCAAGAAGCTCACCAGCCAATGTTGAAGGAGGACGAAGATCTGGTCCATTGTCTTGATCATGGGCTAGACTCCTCCCGTCGCTGCTGCTGCCGCAGCAGTTGCCTTGGCTTCGGCCTTGGCCTTTTCCGCTGCCAGCCGGGCGTCAACTTTGGCTGCCTCGGTGGGATGAATCTCCTTGTAGTAGGTGTTCGGCTTGGCCAATTGCTGGCGATCCAAGAGCAGTCCGCCAAAGCGGTCGGTCGTGCTCAGTTCATACACTGAATCCATCTTGATGGCTTCGAAGGGGCAAACCTCCACGCAGATCTGGCAGCTCATGCAGACCGAAATGTCGATATCGAAGCGCGCCGGATAAAACTGCGGCTTGCCTAGCGCATCCGGCTTCTTGTCTTTGGACTTCTCGATAAAGATGCACTTGGGCGGACACTCTTTCTCGCAAATCTGGCAGGAGACACAGCGCAGCCCAGCCGCCCAGTCCGGGCCGTCATAGACCAGAAACGGGAAAACGCGCGCAGCCTCGATGGGAGCGATGCGCCGCTCCGGATACTCGACCGTGGTCAGCCGCTCGGCCGAGACGTAGCTCAGGAAGAAATTCCTCGCCGTCTCCGCCAAGCCCTTTAGTATGCCCTCACCCAGCAAATGTGTTCCTCCGAAATCAGTTTCAAACTGCTAGAAGCATGCGATCCTTGCGAACAGTCCACCAAACCAAGCCCGCAGACAAGAGCGATATTGGGAGAGCGACATAAGCCAAATGATTCGAAATCTCAAAACCAAAAAGGAAGCTGACGTTTAAGGGGATAACTATCTCCCTTTCACCCAATACCCTGAATTCATCTGGCCACATCAGCATTGAGCCTGCGCTGAGAACAGCAAATGTAGAAATTCCCGCTATCGCGCTCTGCTTTGCCGCTGATGCTTCAGCAAATAGAGATAACACCCCTGCGATGGTTCCTACAATGAGTCCAGTAAGTACCGCGGTAAGCATGTCAGATACTGGTCTACTTCCTGTCCCCCAGCAGGAGGGCGAAGGACACACATCTGTGAGCAAAACGTCGCATACTACAGCGGTAATAGCTCCAACCGACACGGCGCGATGCAATTCTCTTCCTTCCCTTCTCCTTCTGCCAACAATCCCTGCGAATTGGTTTCCGCCAGGGGCTAAAGCCCCCTTTTCATTTTGTTGCACTTACGGCACGACTGAAGTCGTGCCCTTTCAAAACATCAACTTCATACGAAGTTCCCGCGTGAATCCTCGGCTGTTCCCTATTCCCTTTTCCCTGTTCCCTGCCCTACCGATCCACTTCTCCCAGCACAATATCCACGCTGCCAAAGATCAGCACCACGTCGGCCACATCCGCGCCCAGGCACATATCCTCAAGCACTGTCAGGTTGATCAGGCTGGGCGGCCGCACCCGATAGCGGTAAGGATTCGGGCCGCCATCGCTGATCAGATAAAACCCCAGCTCGCCCTTGGGCGCTTCAATGCGCCCATACGCCTCGCCCGGCTTGGGACGGAAACCGCGGCTCTTGGCCTTGGGGTCCATCACCGGGCCGCCAGGAATATCCTTCAATGCCTGCTCCAGGATCCCGATTGATTCGCGCATCTCCAGCAGGCGAATCATGAAGCGGTCGTAGACGTCACCATGGTCACCCAGCGGCACGCGAAACTTGAAACGATCATAGATGCCGTAGTGGTCCACCTTGCGAATGTCGTAGTTCACGCCCGAAGCCCGCAGCATGGGGCCGGTAATCCCGGCATTCACCGCCAGTTCCGGGTTGAGAATGCCAACCCCCTGGCAGCGGGCCATCAGAATCTCATTCGAACGCAGCAGTTGCTCAAATTCGTCAACAAAGCCAGAAAGCCCCGCCACCACGGCGCGCGTCTTGTCGAGCCAGGCCGGAGTAGCATCCACGCGGCAGCCGCCGAAACGCATGTAGTTGACCATCATGCGCGCGCCGGTCAGCTCCTCAAAGAGATCGAGAATCTTCTCGCGCTCGCGGAACGCATACATCAGCGGCGTACCGCTGGCGCCCATCTCCTGGATCAAAAAACCGATTGACGAGGCGTGGTTCTGGAAACGCGTCAGCTCGCCCGTGATCACCCTCAAATACTCGGCGCGCTCGGGGACCTCCTGGCCGGTAAGCTTTTCCACTGCCAGCGCGTAGGCCCAGTTGTTGGTGATCGGGCAGATGTAGTCAAGCCGGTCGGTATAGGGCATCGAGGCCAGGTAGCTGATACCCTCTGCAATCTTTTCGTGGTTGCGGTGCAGGTAGCCGAAAACCGGTTTCAGCCGGATCACCCGCTCGCCGTCCAGCGCCACGTCCATGCGGAATACACCGTGCGTCGACGGGTGGTGCGGCCCCATGGCCACTTCCAGCAAGTCCCCTTCGCCGTGTGTCTGCATTACCGCAGGCTGGTTCCAGCCTGCGGGCTTCTCCTTCTTGCGGAAGAGGGCAGGAAAGTTCATGCCTTGGCCCTTTCCTGGCTCGCGGACTCCTCGGGATGCGCAGCCCGATGGGCCTGCGTCCGCGCCAACACCGCATCGTGCGCCGTCGGTTCGAATTCAAAGTCGTCGGGTTCAACGTAGTCGCGGCGCATGGGGTGATCCTTGAATTCGGGCCACATCAGGAGACGCCGCAAATCGTGGTGCCCGGTGAAGACGATCCCGTAAAGATCGAAGACTTCGCGCTCCTGAAAATCGGCCGACCGCCAGATGGGCGTCAGCGAGGGCAACTCGACCTGATCGGTGCGATTCGCTGTGCTCAAGCGCAGGACCACGGGCCCATGCTTCCACTTGACCGAAAACAGGTGATAGACCGCCTCCAGGCAACCCGGCTCGACCCGCTTCCGCGTCTCCTCGACGGTCTCTTCCACCGTTTGCTCCGCGCCGTCCACCACCTTGGTTACGGTGCGGGTGACTTTCACCCTTTCGGCGACTTCCTTGTCCGGCCAGTCAACGCCTGTCACATTGGAGAGAAAGTCCAGCGCCAGTTCCGCGTCATCGCGCAGGAACGCCGCCACCTCGAGCGCACAGCCCGGCGCCAACCGCAGCGAGTGCTGCCCAGAGACGCTGGGGTTGGGCACAATCTCCACCCCCGCGCCGGGCACCGCTGCTTCTATCGCCGCCTTGATCTCTTCAACCGTCTTCAAACCTTGGTCCCTCGCGTCCAGACTATTTCCAATTGGCCGATATTATTATCGCCATATAGACAATCATCAACATTGATCCCTTGAAGTATTCGTTGTTGTGGCAACTCTCTCGCTTACGAGGTTCTCTTTCAAAGCACGCCTGTTATACCTTCTGCAGCATCGAAGAGCGATTATCAAAGGGCTTATGAACATCAATGGAAGCCCAACAATGTCAAGGAGAGCATCGAATGACAGCCCACGGAGATGAACTTCCTCCCAGAATTTCATTAAGCCAAGGAGTAACCCACCTGCCACGAATACAACGGCCGTGATCCAT
>Ga0181520_10009676_pt1 | contig 13216 bp, 10 predicted proteins | sample PEATcosm2014_Bin_29_FD_132451 | JGI IMG/M metagenome (GOLD analysis project Ga0181520, IMG submission 132451) | Peatland microbial communities from MTU Mesocosm Facility, Houghton, MI, USA - PEATcosm2014_Bin02_30_metaG | ecosystem: Environmental > Terrestrial > Soil > Wetlands > Peat | place...
ACTATGGAGACAGCATTGAAATTTAGTCGCGATCCTGAAGAGATTCGCCGATTGAATAGCGAGGCATTGACACGGAAGAAAAGTCCGGCGGACAGAACTTGACAGGCTGGGTGCTGAAAAACAGATGCCGGCAGCCATTTCTTCTTGTCTGATGCCTTTTGATTAAGTATATTTCACTATTTTTCGCTTTTCAGAATTACTTAAGTGCCCCGAAAAGGCATTTCAAACCCAATTTCAGCTGTTTTGACATAGTTCATCCCAGTCAGCAATTCGTCGAGCAAGTTTATTTATCATTAATAGGACTGAAGCTCTTCAATGCGGCCCATGCCTCCAATAGTGTGCGTTCACGGTGAAGTGATCTTTTAATAGGAGCTTACATTGCCGCGCTTCTTCCATTGCCACTACCAGAAATTTCCTCACTACCTCATTCTCAAGTAGTAGCAGGTCATAATGCAACCGCTCACACAACTGTTGCTCGTGGCGCACTGAATACAAGGAGGAGCCGAAAACTCTTCTGAAAAATCAGGAAAGGGAATAAAAAAGTTCAGTGAAGCAACCTATTTTCTCGCGAATAAAGCCTGGTCAAGGAACTAATCGAGTCACAAAATAAAAAGGTTAACCTTCGTGAATGTGTAAAACTAAGACTTGAATGACAATGAAATAGCTATAAAATGGACACAGCAAAAGGATTTTTCCTGTCCGCGCAAAACTGACTTTGACATAACCGATAACTCCAACCACCGTTTAGTTCTCAGCGCAAAAACTCAGGTGTCTGATTAGCAACCTTAGACCGTCGATATGCTTCCTGGTACGAGGTTGCGGGTTGAATTATATATCGATTTTGCGTGCCGTCGCACATAAATTTTGTCTGTGCTACGATGTTTGGATTTACGCAAAAGCCTTTAATCTTGCCGTTAAATTCGCGCGTTACCCACCAGACACATTGTTTTTCACCTTCGCGGCAAAGACAGGACATATTCTACCTCATTATTTTATTAATTCTAACTACGTGTAACAATTCAGGAACTTTTACATGACATTAACATATTAATTTAAATTTGTCAAATCATTATCGATGTTTCTGGAAATACTTATTTGCTTTAGTGCGGGTATCACTACTTTAGTCAACTGTCCTTCGGATTAGAATCGCTCCATGAGGTAATGTAGCGATAGATGTTTCCCAGACGTTTTTCGGTGACTTCGATTTCGTAAGTTTTACCGATTTCAACCTGTTTTACTGGCCCGATAAATAGTTCGCCTTTGCTATCTGTGTAAAACATTTGATCCCGACGACCGAATTCAAAACTACAGCTTGTTAGCGTTAACTTGTATTTCAATGTGAATTCCCCTGTTAACTTCTTTAAAGAATTATGGCACAATAATTAACATAAAAAAATTCTTTGGAAGATACATATGAAAAACACAAATTAAACAGCACCCTTAAGCCCCTGATATTTATATTTTTAGGATAAGATTTTTTCTCTCACACACAAACCTCCTTCTTGCCCAGCTCAACCTCATTACAACTGTTGACCTAATAATACAATATCTATTTAAAACAGAAGGGCAGAGCACCGCGGACTTGCACGTGGGTGAATGTAAGGGCTAAGGATATTCATTCTTTTTATATAATATTTACCCAGGTTTAGGTCGAGAAAAGCTTGAATATTTTAGAACCACGAGTTTGCCCGTGGCTATCTATGGTCTTGGTGCACCAGAGGATGGTCAATTACTTTGAGAATTTACATGGTAAGCTAGTTTGAGAATTTTCCCACGAAAAGTGGTCAATTCACTTAAGAAACTACAAACAGGCAAGATTTAGGATCTTGTGTCGCAATGCGTGATGGTTCAAGTCTCGCTTTCTCTACTGTCACTGTTCAACTTAAAAAATTATAGTTTGCAAGGCCTTTTCTTCCCGGCGCATAATAAATTTCGCCTGGCAATAATATTAAACCCCGTTTGTTCCTGCCACCGATGTCTTGCGGTTTATTGCCTCCCTGATTGCATCGAAGGCAGGCCGGTCTTTAGGTTTAAATCGAATCTTGATTTCCTGTCTGAAGTGGATCAGAACACCCTTTTGTTCTTGGCTGTTTGCAAATGAAAACACAAAATAATAAATAAAAAGGCCCCTCTTTACATATCCGATATCGTAAACCGTGGATAACGGAATATCTAAATGCCGATGACTTATTTTGAATATCATCCTGTTTTCACTGTTGCTTGTGATGCGAAGAATATCTGAAAAAAGAAGAAGGTGTAAGTTGGTGCCAAAAGCTTCTAAAATGGGTTTCGTTTCCAATATTATTTACTCACCGGAATTTAAGCTATCATGAGATTATTTTATCACATCTTTCCTGGTAAAGTTGTTTTCTTTTCCATGATTTGGCGTTGAATTGTCAAAGCGGACCAAAAATTTTATTTTAGGGCATAAGGTTGGTCATTTTCAAGGTCCTGCTCTTCGATTAGATTCGCAAACTGCTCAAACCTTGAAAATCAACTTCTCTTGGAGCGGTTGACCACTCCGAACTGAAAACGTCGGCAATGTTCTGAATGCGAATGAATACATCATCCCCAAAATACTGTAGCCTGTGTTCATATAACAAATATATCAGGTTATTGGACTAAAATTTTTTCGTGCCGGTTAATACGCGATCTTTTCCAGGGGGCGTTTCGTACATCTTTCTTAATTGTTCCGGATGCAGACTATGGATCATCGCCTCTTCGACCGTGATTACATACCGGTTAACTAAGTCGGCCAGAGAATCATCCAGTGTACGCATGCCTTGCTGTGTCCCAAGTTGCATCAAACTGTATAATTCCTGACTTTTACCCTCGCGAATAACGTTTCTTACCGCATCGTTAGCGAGCAGTATTTCAAAAACTCCGATTCGCCCGCCGGAAGTTCGATTCAAAAGAGTTTGAGATAGTACAGCTTCAAGGGTTTCAGCAAGCTGCTGCCTGATTTGATGCTGTTGGTTTGGAGGGAACATATCAATCACACGGTTAATCGTCCGGAGTGCATCGGTAGTATGGAGTGTCCCAATTACTAGATGCCCTGTTTCCGCAGCGCGCAACGCGGTAGATATTGTCGGAAGATCTCTCATTTCTCCTAATACAATCACGTCCGGGTCATGACGGAGTGCGTGTACTAAAGCGGTGTCAAACGACTTCGTATCATCCCCAAGATCGCGCTGGACGATAACGCATTTTTTATTGGCATGAATAAATTCAATCGGGTCTTCTATCGTAATTACGTGCCGCCGGGCATTCTCGTTGAGATAATCGAGCATAGCCGATTGGGTTGTCGACTTACCCGCGCCGCTTTTTCCGGTAACCAGTATCAGGCCGGCTTTCTTCAGAATCAAGGATTTGCAGATTTGGGGTAGCTCCAGTTCATCAATGGTGGCAATTTTTATCGGCACGAGGCGGAATGCCAGGCTGGGTGTTCCCCTTTGTTTCAATATATTTACACGGAAACGGGCCAAGCCAAAAAAACTGTAAGCAAAGTCTAATTCCATTTCCTGCTGGAATTCTTCTCTTTGTTCTAATGTCGTTACGCGTTCCAGTATTGTTAAAATATCCTGCCGCGTAAAAGACGGAATTTCTTCCTGCGGTAGCAGCATTCCGTTGACTCGCAGGATTGGTGGACTGCCAACATCCAAATGCAGGTCGGAAGCCTTCTTATCAATTACCATCTTAAGTAGTTTGTCTAGTTCCATTTCTGTGCTCCTGTGCAATATTCCCTCTAAAGCCTAACAGCGTTGATTAAACTTGTAAATTCTGCAATCGTACCATTCCATTGGACTACCTTAGTACTAGTTTATTAAACCAAACAGAAATATAGTGTGGCGATTGTAAAAGACAAAAATGGAACTTAAAATAAAAATATAAACTAAATTACTATGCTCCTACAGTACCTCTTGGCTATTTACCTCCCAATAATATAGTTATAGAGTAGTAACGGACAGATCAATAATATGGTTTAGGGGGTGCAACATGCAAGCAAATGAAAACAATCGAAATGTGAATGATAAAAGGGCTTCTGACACCCCTATTGAGTCAGTGAAAGTCGGGGATCGTATTTTTCACAAAGCAAAATATGGTCTTATCGAAGAAGAAGTACGCTCTTATGTGCAGGAACTAATCAGCCAACATGAGAGCATGGTGAAACGACAGGAACATCTTGCGGCATTAACGGAGCTTGCCGAGAAAACGGTCATTGAAGCCAATAACTTGTCCCAGCTAATGATGAAAAAATCTGCTGATCAGGCTAGAGCTGAAGGGGACAAAATCAAAGCCCAGGCAGAACAGGATTGCAAACAAATGGTTGAAGCCAAGAAGAATGAAGCGAAGGCTGCAGCAGAAAAAGAAGTGGCGCAAGTGAAGGCGGAAGCGGATCAGCAGGTAAAAATTATACGAGAAAGACAATTAGAAGCTCTCAAGGGCGAAGCCGCGTTACTATCACAAAAACTCCAGAACGAACTGCTAACCAGTTTGGATGCCATAAAACAACAAGTGCTTTCAATTGGGGCCAATTTTGACCCAAAGGCTTTCATCGATCATGAAAATCCCGTTGTCATATTAGAAGGCACAACGGCACAATCGAAGCATTCATTAACCGACAATGAAAAAGGCGTGCTCCTAAACCATATTCCCTGGTTAGAAATAGAGATTTTACCGCCACTTGACATCGAGAAAGTGATGGAATTGATCGCGACTCTTGAGGCTTTACCGGAGGTCAAAACTACAGACCTGCTTCCGGAAACGCCCAATCCTCTTATCCGCGTGTTCCTGAACGAAACGTGTCCGCTGGCAGAATTGTTGCGAACATTACCTCTGATTGCGCAAGTCAACGAAATGCCGGATGATGGAGAATTCGACATCCAGGGAAGCGAAAAGCGTAAGCGAATTCAGATTGTGTTGGGAAAGAATCCCCAAACCAAAGAAAAAGAGAATAAAAAAAGCCCGACCAGCAAGGTTAGTTAATCCTATTGGTCAAAAACGCCATCATTTTCGATTGACCAAAGTAGAGACAAAGTCTGACGTCACACTTATTCATTCTAACACGCGCATAGAATAGTCTACGCTTGAATCTTCAATCACACCGATAAATTTGGGCCTAGGTGTTGACCTTCGTCAAGTGATGACCCAAAAAACAACAAGGTACTACCACCTCCAAAATCGAAATGCCTATGTTCCATGATACCAGTTACCTATTTACAGAAGCTGAATAAAAGTAATACACTATTTGTAATTCAGCACTTCCAGAATTGAGTAGTTAAACGGCAAATGGCACATTACGATTAATCATAACCTGTAAAATCAACTCTTGTCATTTAGACCTCAAACAGAGTATTATGGTTATGAACAATAAAATTGTTCGCGAAGCTAAACAAATTAGTCGGGGGAAAAGGGTAACAAAACTTTCATGGTTACAAAAACAGCAGATTCCGGCTCAGCGCTCAAAGAATTGATCAAACAGTATCTGGAAAAGCGTGGATATAAGACTACCGAGGGCGCCAAGATCCTGGGAAAATCGGGTGCGGAACACACTTTTGATTTGTTGGCCCGCCGCGATCAGCTTTTCGCTAGTCATTCTATCGGTATTGCAATTGTGCCGGAAGTTGACGAAAAAACGCGGATCAATTTTTTGCATAATTGCGCCAACCGGGCATATGACGTGGGGCTAGCCGGATGTGTGCTGGCTGTGACCTCGCCGCTGGGGCAGGAAGCACAGAGTTTAGCGAATCATCAGCACATGAAAATTATCAGCGCTGACGATGTTAACAAAATGGTTACTGATTTACCGCGAAGCCCAATAAAATTTCCAGATACGGCTGTTTTTGAAAATAAAGCCCAATTAATAAAAGCTTTAGAAAATCTCAATTATCGGGTTGAACGAGATGTTAACGTTCATGGCAAATCAGGAACCGAATATCATTTTGACATTATTGCTTATGATGATGATGCGGTTACTCAACATCGTCTGGTTATTGATTTCCTGGATGGTGAAAAGGAATTACGACTGGAACAAGTTTCCCTTTTTGAAGTAAAATCTTATGATGTTGGCTTCAGCGACAAAGCGATAGGTGTTTCAATTCCATTAAGCCGTGAAGCCATGCTGTTTGCCCAAAAATATGCCATTCAGGTTATTCAGATCGAACCTAAACAGACCATTTCCATGAAAAGGGCGGCTTTAGAGCTGCCAGATACAGGGGTGAAAATAAATGATAAGGTTCCGGTCCCCCTAAAACCAGTCAAGTTAATCCCTGAGGCTTCAGCTTTGAAGCTTGTCCCGGAGGTCATGGCGCGCCGGTTGAATCTTATACCTATTTCGGTAGCCAATAATACTTTGACCGTTCTCATGGCTGACCCGACCGACGTTTTTGCGCTGGAGGCAATTTCTGCCAGCACCAAAATGCGGGTAAAGCCTGTCGCCGGAAAAGTCGACGAGGTCCGGGATGCTATTGACCTTAATTACAAAGGCTATGGCGAAATTGAAAAACAAATTTCGAATGTTTCAGTTGGTGAGGAAATCACTGACGAACGACTGGCCATGGATGCTGCTTTTGATGCTCCATTGGCCCAGGCGCTAAGTATGATTGTTGAGGAAGCCGTCAAGACTCGGGCCTCTGATATCCATTTAGAGCCCGAGGAGAACCGCATGCGAGTACGTTACCGTATCGACGGTATTTTACATGAAATGATGTCTTTGCCGCTTAACATAAATAGGGCACTTATTTCCCGTATCAAAATTTTGAGCGATATGAATATCGCTGATCACCTCCGTCCTCAGGATGGACAATTCTCGTTCGATGCTAAAGGTCGTCCCATCAACGTTCGTGTCGCCACGGTGCCTTGCATCACTGGGGAAATGGCCGTACTGCGTCTCCTGGATAAATCACGCGCCAGCCGCGGTTTGGCGGAATTGGGGCTTCTACCAGAAAGCTTGAAAATTTATGAATCCATGCTTAGCGCACCTTATGGCATGATTTTAAGCAGCGGACCGACTGGGTCAGGCAAAACGACGACACTCTATGCTTGTATCAATAGCCTTGATTTGGTTGCGAGGAACGTGATCACGATTGAGGACCCCGCAGAATATCATTTTAAAAGCATCAACCAGATTCAGGTGAATCCGCAAGCCGGGATCACTTTTGCCGCTGGTTTGCGGTCCATTCTGCGCCTTGATCCAAATGTTATTCTAGTCGGTGAAATTCGTGATAGTGAAACCGCAAGCATCGCCACACAGGCAGCGTTAACAGGGCACCTTTTACTTTCTTCTGTTCACGCGAATGATGCGGCTACTACAATTGCTCGTCTTGTCGATCTCAAAGTCGAACGCTTTCTTATTGCCTCTTCAGTGATCGGCGTTGTGGCTCAGAGAATGGTACGGCTTGTTTGCCCCGATTGCGGCAAAATGATGGAAGCGACCCTTCCCGAACAGATTGCCTATGAGAAGGCCATCGGTGAAAAGCAGACGGAATTCAAGTATGGTATAGGGTGTGAATCATGTTCTTATACTGGCTATCTTGGGCGTATCGGTATTTTTGAAATTTTACGGATCAGCGATTCAATTCGAACCATGATTGTGGACGGGGCAAACAGCGGTCAAATCCGCAACCAGGCAGTAAAAGAGGGTATGGTCAGCTTGTTGCAGGATGGGATGCTCAAAGTAAAATCGGGGATCACCACCCCAACCGAGGTATTGCGTAGCGCTTACGCACCTGAATAGCAGCAACGAGGTAAGAAAATGGATTTTCAATATTTAGCTTATACCAGTGAAAAGAAAATGATTAAGGGGCAACTAGCTGCTCCCGACGAAGAAAAAGCAGTGGCTGAACTCAATGCCATCGGTTATCAGGTACTCAATATTAAATCACGGAATTCGTTAGGAAAATTAAGTGGTACTCTGAATATTTCATTGACATCTCAAGTGAAGCCCAGGGAAGTCATCCTGTTTTCCCGACAGCTAGCAATCCTCCTGGAATCAGGCATTGACATCGTTACTGCCATCGATTTATATAAGGCGCAAGCTTCCAATAAAATCTTCCAAAAAACGCTCGAAGAGATGATTGCCGATCTTCGGAGCGGCACATCTTTTTCAGGGGCGCTTGCCAAGTTCCCCAAAGTTTTTTCGACCATGTACTGTCGAACGATTGCCGCCGGGGAACAAAGCGGTAATTTGGATCAGGTTTTACGACGCATGGCGGACTACATGGAAAGAACGGCATCAGCCTCAAAAAAAGTAAAAAGTGCGATGACCTACCCCATTATCGTTCTGTCAGTAGCCATTGTCGTGGTCGCGGTTTTGGTCTTTTTTGTGATGCCGACGTACACTAATCTTTATAGCAGCTTGGGGGCGAAATTACCCACAATTTCAAAGATCCTTATTGATTTTGCCAAAGGGGCCGCTGAGTATGGTGGGTACGTTTTACTTGGTTTGGCTGTGTTGATTATTGGGATGGTGCTTTATTTCAGAACTCCCTCGGGTAAGATCAGATGGGACGGATATATGCTTCGTTTGCCTATTATTGGGCCGATTGTACAGCTAAATGAATTGAGCCGCTGCGCCCGTACAATCTCGATGCTGATCAAAGTTGGTTTACCTCTTCCGGACATTGTGGCCATGTGCATTCAGAGCAGTGGGAATAAAGTTGTTGGGCAAGCTTTGAATGAAGTGAAACAAGAAATGTTGGCGGGAGAAGGCCTAGCCCAACCCATGTCCAAACGCAAGATTTTCTTGCCACTGATGGTGCAAATGGTTGCGGTAGGGGAAAAAACCGGTAATTTGGGCAATACTCTCACCACGGCAGCCGATAGCTTTGAAGCCGATGCCGATGAAAAAACGATGACTGCCGTAGGATTGTTGCAGCCGGCACTGACGATTGCGATGGCCGTGGTGGTCGGATTTATCGTGATTGCTATGCTTTCTGCGATGTATGGGATCTATGGTCAGTTTGGCTCCGGATAAATAAACGGGGTGAAAGCGATGAAAAACGTTGTTCATCGTAGTAAATAAAATGAGTAAGGAATGATCAAATGAATTCAAACAGGATGCTAGTGTTCATCTTACTTGCCCTGGTTGTCGTCTTTGTGGGCGTGGGGGGATGGTTATATTCGAACAATAATAGCGAAGTTACCAAACAAAATAACCTGAAAAATCAGATCGTCCTCGATAAAAAAACTTTGACACAGGACCAAGCCGCAAACGCTGTTCAACAACAGCAGTCGGTTGCTTTGCAAAACGAAGTCGCCACTGCTCAAACAACGGTCGTCCAAATCAATTTTCCAACTACCGCCCAGACTGTTGATGATGACCGGACGCTATACTCTATTGCCGCAGATACAGGTTTACAAATCACTAGTCTAACCGCCACACCCGCCACAGACACCACTGAGAATAGCACCAATTATCAACTTACAACGTTTACAGTGAATGTCACCGGTTTGGTTCCCCAGCAGGTTTTCGCGTCAACGGCAGATTCTGCGAGTTACAATCAGGCGGTTGTAAATGATATCGTGGCTTTTACACATGAAGTAATTACCAACTCTGTCTTTAGTAGCGGAACAGTTCCGTCTGTCAACCTGACTTCACCGGCCCCAATGACCGATACTGATATAGCAACCCTCAATACTACGATTAATAGTGAGGTTCAAGCAGCATTACCCCCTGACAAGACACAGGGGCTGACTTCCGATCAAATTGCAGCTTTGGTGAAGAGTACATTGGCAGCGATGACGCCGGCTCAGGTTCAGGCACTAATTGAGCAGGCAGGCTTTACGGGACCAACCGCCACATTTACCATCCAAGTATGGACGATAAAGGGGGAATAGGCTAATGGCAGAACGAGTGATGTCTCTATTTTTCGAAGACAACAATATTCGTATACTAGTTGCTAAAGATAAAAAGGTTGAGCGTTGGGCCAATATGCCCCTGGAACCGGGTCTAGTTAGCGGGGGCGTAATTGTAAACGAAGGCCAGGTGGCTAAAAAAATCAGGGAGTTGTTAACTGTTGTTCAACATGTTAAAACTGAAACCTCCGGCATTAAAAAATTGACCGAATCTTTGACAGAAACTTTTGCCGGTAAAGGGAAAATAGTTGTCGGCTTGAGCGGGCGTGACTCTTTGTATCGGGTACTTTCCTTACCGCCATTGCCTGATTCTCTTTTGCCGGAAGCAGTGCGACGCGAAGCTGGCAGAGTTTTGCCAGTTTCCATAAACGAACTCTACCTTGCATATCAACGCATTCCTAGCGGCCCAACAGAAACACGCGTTTTTGTCGTTGGGTTTCCTCGTAAAAATACCGATGTTTTAATCAATGCTTTGCATTTGGCAGACGTCAAACCACGCGTGTTGGATCTGGTACCGCTCGCACTCAGCATTTGTGTGAATCAACCGAGGGCGATCATAGTTGACGCCACTTCCGATAGTCTGAATATTATTATCCTGTCAGAAAGGGTGCCCCAAGTTATCCGAAGTCTGGTTCTGCAAAATGAGGGGAAGAGCATTTTCGAAAATATGTCCACCATTAGTGAAGAGTTTGCCAGAACAGTCGCTTTTTATAATTCCAGTCATCCGCAGGACCCGCTCAAAGTAGATGTTCCCGTATTTGTTTCAAGCGATTTGGCCCGGCAACCAGAAACATGGAAAGCTCTAGTTGGCACCTTGAATTATAAAGTCACGGTTTTACCCAGCCCTATCCAGGGTCCCGCAGGATTTCCGGTCAACGAATTTATGGTTAACCTGGGACTTGCCACCAAGGAACTTGAGCTTCAAAAACAGCCTGGGAACTATTCCCTAGTAAATCTAAATGCTCTTCCGGCTTCATCGTTACCTAAGCCTATCAATATTTATCGGATAGCGATTCCTGTGGTTGCCGTGGCAGGTATCGTTGGTTTGATATTGATATGGAACATGTGGCAAAATACGAAAAATAATACTACTACATTACAATCCCAGTCGAGTAGCATCCAGAGCCAGAGTTCAAGTGTTGCCAAGAGTACCGCAGAGATGATAACTCAGAACAAAACGCTGCAGGCGCAGATTCAGCCGATTTTGGATACCGCCAACGTGCTGAGCGCAAAATTAAGCGCGCTTGCCACAGCCCGTACCATCACAGATGCCGATGTGCAGCAGATCGTAGCATTATTACCCCAAACCGTGGCATTGGGCACGATGACATACGGCAATTCTGAGATTACCGTCGCTGGTACCTCCACAAGTGAGACAAGCATTTTGGATTATGGACAGGCTTTGCGAGATACTGGGGGATTTACGATTGTAGTATCTTCGATAAATTATACTACGGCCACTAATGATGCCGGAGTAGTAGTTGGCACTTATAACTTTTCTTTCCAACTTAAATAAAGCGATTTGAAGAGGAAACATGTATCTATGTTATCGATTTCATCATGCTACCATCCGTGGTGAAGATATTAACATCCGTCAGGGTATTTGTTTAATTTTTATCGAGTAGATGAATAACGATCTAAGTGGTTAATCTCATGTTAATTATGCAAGTTGTTTGAGGGCCTAAAGGAAAATCCGATGTTTAAAATAATCACTCAAAAGTATTGTTAAAGGGCCAAGCGCAAGTAACAAGATGGTGGAAACATCTTTATAATGTGCAAATGTCTCATATTGGGTTTAGTTTCGATAAAAATTTTGGAGTTACGATTTCGCTAAAAGAGCGAATTGAACCTCCATTAAAATCAATAGTTACTCATGATTGGACAATTCGCCACTGGGTAATTCGGAAAATCGCAGAATTGGTTTTTCAATACTAGTACGAACGATTAATAAAACTAGGTCATTTAGGCAATTGACAGCACACCATAAACATATTAAATTGAGTATATGAACTTTTGCAAGTGGAGTATGGTCATTGCTGCACGAAGTCAGGTTGATAAAGGAGGCGAAATAAAATAATAATTAATAGGGGCCAAAATCATAATATTTAGATAGAGTGAATGAAGTATTATTCTCATCGCATAGTCACAACACAAATATTTCTTTTAACGTGAAAGTAAAAATATAAATAAATAAAATGGAGGTTTCCAACAAGTGAACAAACTTACAAAGAAATTCCTCAACTCCTTCCGAGCTGGAGAATCTGGCTTCACCCTCATCGAACTTCTGATCGTCATCGCCATCCTGGGCATCCTGGCTGCGGTAATTATCCCGAACGTATCTAAGTTTGTTGGCACCAGCACTGTCTCGGCGGCTAATTCCGAATTAGCCCAGGTAGGAACTGCTGCACAAGCTGCAGCGGCCCAGCAAACGGGCGGTGTATTCACCGCGGGTTTCCTTTTGGATGAGACCACCTTAACTACTGCTGCTGATCCTGCTTATGCTTTACAACCTTATATTACCGGAAAACTTCAGGGGTATTATTGGATCGATACTACCGGTGTTGTTGAAGTGGCAGGAGGTGGTGCGGCCAAAACAATTACAAGTGGTACAGCTGCTGGTGATCCTTGGTATTCAGGTCTTTATTTTGATGAGGCCAAGGCCCAATTCGTAGGAAGCGTTATTACAGCTGATTCTGCGGTAACGACTGCCCAAGATGTTACGGGCAACATGCCGTAATTACAATCATCTAATAAAAAAGAAGAATAACATCATCTAAGAACAAATACCGAACGGCGAGGTTAATCCCTTCCCGTCCGGTATTCTGTTTTTATAAATGCCTAATTTATGACTCGAATATCAAGTCACAAACTAAAGATGTTCTTTATCAACTTAAAAACACCCTTTCAGCTCTAGTTGATTGAAAGGCGAAGTCTGATTGAACATTCCGATATCCCGAATAACCATGATTAACTTCCCAAAAAACGTGCCACCCCAGCAACTTGCCCAGTTGTCATTTGTAACCTTTTGACTGTCTTTTTTACCCAAAGTACTATTGATTTCTCCTCAAGCTTAAAAGATAATGAAAATACTTTCCATCTTTCCATTAGCAATCAGACAAAGATTCGTGGCTGAAAGCGGCATTTATCTCATGACAAACAAATGGAAAACATTTGGTGAACTGATTTTGTGGCAATTGTTGCCTTTCCCTCGTTGCATTATCTCGGTATTCGTATTCATTCCATCGATCAGAATGTTACTCTCCATTATTTCAATGTTGCCGCCATTGTTGTCCCTATCGTTTTTCTCGCTTGGGGTAGTGCTATTGCGATATTCGGTTAATAACCGGATGTCATGTAATTC
>Ga0181520_10009677_pt1 | contig 13215 bp, 13 predicted proteins | sample PEATcosm2014_Bin_29_FD_132451 | JGI IMG/M metagenome (GOLD analysis project Ga0181520, IMG submission 132451) | Peatland microbial communities from MTU Mesocosm Facility, Houghton, MI, USA - PEATcosm2014_Bin02_30_metaG | ecosystem: Environmental > Terrestrial > Soil > Wetlands > Peat | place...
CCAGCGGTCTGGGCTGGATCTGGAGGCGATATAGGGCAAAATTGGACGGTTTGGCCAGCTTGAAAACCCAACGATGGAGCCGCGAAGAAAAGATTTCGTTCCGGCGGATATCCACGGTTTCCCATGCCAGCCCCCCGTCATTGGAGCCGAGCAAAGCCCAGTCACTGGGATCACGCGCGGGGATATCGTTCGCGGAAGTCAGGGCGTAACCCACAAGTGTCCGCGCTGATTTGGTTGCCGAGGCGGTAAGATTGGACAGGATTTGCGGCGATTTTTCCAACAGCAATGTCGGGGTGGCCATCAAACGGGTGACCATCCGTAGCTGGCTGACATTGGTCATCAGCATTTCCGAGCGGCGGACATATTCGCACTGGATCCAGCAACCGCCGTCCTTGTAGGGAGCATAGTCAAGCCATTTGGTCTCGATATCCCCGTCAAACGCATTGACCGCCGCCCCCAGCAGGGGATGCTCTTGGGAGGACGTTATCTGCGCTTGCAAATCGGTTTCCTTGGCCACGCCCACCACAGGTCCCATCAATTCAATCTCCGCCAGAGCAACCCCCTTGTCTGCATTCGCTACATCCGCATCCACTTGCAGCCGGTAAATCCGGTAGGCGGTTTGATTGGAAATAGTAAACACCCTCCGGCTGCCAGCACCGGATGATTGTTGGTTCACGCGCTCATCCAATTGATTCCAAGTATGACCATCATTAGAAGCCAGCAAGCGCCAGGCAGCGGGGTCGAATGAGGCCCAAATGTCGAGAACCGAAGTCAGTGCGTAGGAGGTCACGACGCGGGCAGGCGCGGGCGCAGGCTCCTGCCCAAATGCCAAAAAGCAGGCGAGAGCCTGCCAAATGAACAGCGGCCATAGCTTTTTCACGCTCATCAATCGAATCATAGACAATATCGGCAGAATTATGAAATCCTTAAGCAGATTGAAAAATGGCGGGAGTGGCGGGGCTCGAACCCGTAACCTCTGCCGTGACAGGGCAGCGCTCTAACCAATTGAGCTACACCCCCGCGAAGGGGGACGTGACATTAAGCAAAGCCGGTGCCGACGTCAAGTTTGCTTTGGGGGATTTCGCACGCCGGTCTTAAGAAAAATCCGGGCAGCAGACGCCAAGGAGGTGGGGGTGGGGAACCCCGCTGAAGAAACGTACTGCTACCCGAATAATTTAATGTTACAGTCCCGCAACAATTTGTCAATCTTTGAACTCAACAATCGGATGCAAAATCCGCTTTCTATCAGCGGTTTACCGGTAAATGAACGGTCCGCGGGTCTTTTGGCTTGAAACTGTGCATAAATGTGCCCTCTTGGAAATTCAGAAACGCCCCAGCCACTGCTCCCGCCGGCACTCCGGAAATTTCCCGCTTGATTCCCGCCTTTACGCCAGCGGGATTTTCCTTAGAGTAACTAGGTGATGACCTTGGAAACCATTCCGTTGTTCCGCCTTTTGAACCGCAATGAATTGCAGGCGCTCCATTATATCACCCAGGAGCGTCAGTTTGCGGCCGGACAGGAAATTTTCCAGGAAGGCGCGCCCGGCGATGGTGTTTATTTCGTCAAATCCGGCCTGGTGGAAATTTCCGCCGGCAAGGCCAAACGGCACGTCTTTTCGCGGCTCGGTCCCGGCGAAGTTTTCGGGGAGATGGCCGTGATCGAACATCGTCCGCGTTCCGCCGCCGCCTCGGCGGCGGTGGCGACGGAGGTTTTTTTTCTGCCCCGCGGGGAAATGCTCACGTTCATCGAGCGTTCGCCCGGCCTCGCCTTCGCCCTGCTGCAGCAAATCAGCCACCGCCTGCGCGAATTCAACCAGCTTCACCTGCAGGAACTCGTGCAGGCGGAAACGCTTGCGGTCATTGGCCGGTTTGCCCAGGGCATTGTGCATGACCTGAAAAATCCGTTGAGCATTATCAGCCTGTCCTCCGAGATGTTTGACATGCCCGGCGTCAACCCCGAACTCCGCGCCAAGGCCCAACTTCGCATCCGCAAGCAGGTTGAACGCATCAGCGACATGGTCAGCGACATTCTGATTTTCACCCAGGGCACGCACCAGGAGCCGGAACTCAAAGCCGGCGATTACCAGGCCTTTGTGCTCGAACTCATCGGCGACCTGCGCGCCGAGGCGGAACTGAAAGACGCCCGGATTGAAATAAAAAATCCTCCCCCCGCCCTGCCCATCCGGTTCGACCCGCGCCGCATGAACCGCGTTTTTTTCAACCTCGTCCACAACGCCACCGATGCCATGCTCAACGGCGGCACAATTTTTCTGCGCTTTCTGTTCAACGACCGCGAAATCATCACGGAAATGGAGGACACCGGCCCGGGCGTTCCGCCGGAAGTCGCCGACAAACTGTTCCAGCCCTTCGCCACGCACGGCAAGAGCCATGGCACCGGCCTCGGGCTTTCCATCTGCAAAAAAATTGTCGAGGATCACGGCGGAAAAATTTCCGCGCGCAGTGAAGCGGGACGCGGCGCGATTTTTTCCTTCACCCTGCCGCTCATGAAATAATTCGTCAGCGCACAAATCGTGCAGAGTTGCATCGGGAACCCGGGACGGTCAAACTGAAGGCCCGTGCAACGCTGTCACGATTCAACGTTTCACGCCCAAGCATGAACCGCATCAAGCTCCTTTCTGAGCAGGTCGCCAACCAGATCGCCGCCGGCGAAGTGGTCGAGCGGCCCGCCAGCGTCGTCAAGGAACTCGTCGAAAACAGCCTCGACGCCCAGGCCCAAAAAATTACCGTGGAAATTGGCGCCGGCGGCCGCAGCCTCATCCGCGTGACCGATGACGGCGCCGGCATGAGCCGCGACGACGCCCTCCTCTCGCTGGAACGCCACGCCACGAGCAAAATCCGGCGCGCCGAGGATTTGGCGGCCATCGCCACGATGGGTTTTCGCGGCGAGGCGCTGCCCAGCATCGCCAGCGTGAGCCGCTTCACGCTGATCACGCGCGAACGCGACGACCATTCCCCCGAAGGCACGCAAATTATCGTCAATGGCGGAACGATTGCCGACGTGAAAGCCGCCGGCAGCGCCGCCGGCACGAGCATCGAGGTCCGCCAGCTTTTCTACAACCTGCCCGCGCGCCGGAAATTTTTGCGCGCGGAAGAAACCGAGTCGGCGCACATCCAGCATTATCTCACCCTGGCCGCGCTGGCGTTCCCCGAAGTGGCCTTCACCTTTGTCAAAGACACGCGCCCCGTCTGGCAACTGCCCGCGCAGAAATCCGGCGCGGCCATTTCCAGCCGCATCGAGGCCCTGCGCGAACGCCTCCGCGCCTTGCTGGGCGACGAGAAATTATTGCCCGTGAATTTTTCCACGGCGCTGGACGAACCCGAAACCGTGCCGGACGAATCCGATATTTTTGAAACCGCCCTGCCGGAAAAACCCGCCCCCGGCTCGCCGCTGGCCGCCCCGCGCCCATCACTCCGCGTCTGGGGGCTGATCGGTTCGCCCGGCGTCTCCCGCGCCACGCGCGACGGCCAGTTCACCTATGTCAACCGCCGGCCCGTCGAAAATCGCGGCCTCAACTATGCGCTGATCGAGGGCTACCACACATCCCTCATGAAAGGCCGCTATCCGGTCTGCTGCCTGTTTCTCGAAATCAACCCGGCGGCGGTGGATGTGAACATCCATCCCGCCAAGCGCGAGGTGAAATTCCATCGCGAATTTGAAATCCGCAAATTTACCGCGCAAGCCGTGCGCGAGGCGTTGCTGGCCTTTCATTCCGAACCCGCCAGGACCGGCGCCGCCGGACCGCCACGGCCACAGTTTGAACAGCCGGAAATTATTCCCTCTGGTGCCGCGACGGAAGTTTCCGCAGCCGCCCCGCCGCAGTTCCCGGAAAAACTAAAACCCGCCGCGCCGCCAGCCGCTCCGGCGCAGCAAACGCCCTTGCCCATGGGCTTCTCGCAGCGTTCTGCCGAAGCGCAGCCGTCCATATCCGTTTCAACTTTCTCAACGCCGCCATCCGAATCAGCCCTGGGCCAGCGGCCAGCGGCCCTACCGGTTCCGCCCTCTGGCTTCCGCCCTCAGCAACCTCCTGTCCCGCTCCTCGATGTGCCCCTGCGCATGGTCGGCGTCATCGGCAAGCTCTACGTCGTACTGGAATCCGACCGCGGCCTCGTGCTGCTGGACCAGCACGCCGCTCACGAACGGATTTTGTTCGAGCAGATGATGACCCGCATTGAGTCGAATACCGCCGCGCCCTCGCAAAAATTGCTGCTGCCGGAAACCGTCGAACTGCCGCCGCGCGACGCGCAGTTTTTACGCGAGCAACTGCCTGCGCTCACGCGGCTCGGCGTGGGCCTGAGCGAATTCGGCGAGCGCACCTTTCTGCTCGACGCCCTGCCGCCATTTGTAAAGGCGCCGGACGCGCGCCGGTTTGTGCTCGATCTCGTGGACGAATTGCGCGCCGCCGGCCGCGAGGTGAATCTCGCCCGATTGGGCGAACATACCGTGGCGAAAACAGTTTGCCGTCATGCCGTGAAAGCCAACGACCCGCTCGGCGGCCCGGAACTGGAAAATCTGGTGGAAGACCTGCGCCGTTGCGCAATGCCCTACACCTGTCCCCATGGCCGCCCGACGCTGATTGAGATGAACTACCGCGAGTTGGAGAAGAAGTTTGGCCGGGTGCAATAGTCCAAGTGGGGACAAACGCAGAGCCGCAAAGAATATAATTTTCACACCCTAAATGAAAAAATGCGGTTACTGTGGCCGGGAAAATGAAGACGCATCCACTCACTGTGGCGGATGCGGAACCGAACTGCCGCTTGAAAGCATTCCGGCTTCCACCGTTATTGAGGCCAGCCAGCCGGCGATAGCCCGTCCGCACTCCGCGATAGCCTGCCCTCACTGTGGAGGAGCAGATCAGCTTGAACCGGTGGTCTTTCCTCACCGGAAATTCAGCTGGTCGGTTTTCTTCTTTGGCGGAATCTTATCCGTCCTGTTTTTAAACAACAGCCGGCCCAGGCGGTTTCATTGTAAAAAGTGTGAAACGTCATTTTGTACCCGGACGACCACGGCGAAGGTCATGCTCGTTTTACTGGTAGTCTGGCTGTCGTTCATCTGGCTGCCATTTTTAGTGTGGTTGGGTTATACTTTATTAACGTGAAAACGGCCAATTCCAAAACCGACCAGTCGCAGGTTGAATCAGCCGACGAGGTTTGCCAATTCAGTTCAGCCGAAAATTCCGGCGAACACTGGCGGTATTGTCTGCGTTGCGGACACGAATTGATCAACGAAAAATGCAAGCTGCGCTGTCCGCGCTGCCATTACTTCATGAGCTGCTCGGATTTTGATTTCTCAGGATGACCACGGCGGAATGATGACATTCAACCTTGGACTGCGGCGACACGTCGCCGCTTTCCCACTGGCAGACATGTCTGCCAGTTCCCAAGGCGGGCCCAAATTTGCTCCTTACTTAACAGCCGCATCCCTACGCGCCAGCGTCTTGACCCGGTCAGGGAGTTTTCAAACCCCGATGTCCTCGTTCCACAATTCCGGTTTGGCTGCGATAAATTCACGCATCAGCCGGATGCACTCCTCGTTTTGCCGCACGTCCACCTGCACCCCGGACTCGCGCAACTGCGCCTCGTCGCCCATGAACGTCACATTCTCGCCCACCACCACGCGCGGAATTTTGTAGAGTTTGATGGCCCCCGAACACATCGGGCACGGCGAAAGCGTCGTGTAAATCGTGCAACGCTCATAGACCTTCGCGGGCAGGCGCCCGGCGTTTTCCAGGCAGTTCATCTCGCCGTGATGAATCACGCTGCCGCGCTGTACCCGCTGGTTGTGGCCGCGCCCGATGATTTTCCCATCGCAAACCAGCACCGAGCCAATGGGAATACCGCCCGTCGCCAGCCCTTTTTTCGCCTCCTCAATGGCCGCCTGTAAAAATGGGTCCATAAGCCGGTTTCATCAGTTTACGCCCCCGCCGGGCTGAGGTCGTAACCGCAGTCGCGGGACAATGCAAGGATCTCGGGATGCCCGGCAAGAATCTCCTGAAGATGCTTCTGGTGCGCCGGATTGCTCCGCCATTTTTGCACGCTGTTGGTGTCAATCGGCCGGATCGAATGCATCGCGCGAACATTTTCATGAAAGCGCGGGAAAAATTTGTACGCCTCGACAAACTTCCGGCTCTCCGCCAGACCAAACGCCTGCGAAATCCGCGTCTGCATGGCATCGGGATTGCCCACCAATTCTTCATAGCGCACGGCCAGCACCTGCGGCTCGTCCTTAAACTGGAGATAAAGCTGCAGGCTCTTGATCAACCGGTCCGGCGGCACATAATACTTGTCCGGCTGATTGGCATGAATGGACGTCAGAATATCGCGCGGATCGCGCAGCATCCACAGCACCTTCACCTCGGGGTTCGCCCGCAGGAGTTCACGGTCCATGGCCAGGCTGTTTTCATAATTACGGCTCGCCACGCGGACTGGCGCGCTGGCGGCCGTTGGGGGGGGCGGACCTGCGGGTTTGCCGTTTTGAGTCACGCCCGCGGCGGGCTGGCGCAGCAGTTCCACCAGATGGGCCAGCGAACATTCGGCCGTGTCCTTCGTGAGCTTGACCAGTTCCACGCTGCGGAAAGCGGAGCCGCACAATTCCCGGATGAGCGTATTGCCGGACCGCGCGCAGCCTTGGATGTAAATTCCCCGGGTCATAGTCATCATAAAGTGTTCTGCTGCCAAGTTACCGGGGGCAAATGAAGTTGGAAATCAAAAAACCCGCGCGCCCAGGCCATTTCACATGAACTGCGTATGAAATCGCGGGTCGACCAGGATTTTTTCATAGATCTGCTCACTCAGCGCTTCGTTTTTGGAAAGGAGTTTGTCGGAAGCTTTCCGCCGCATCCTTCGCCCGTAGCCGGGTAGCAATTTTGATAATACCCGGTCGCCAGTCCCCAATGCCAGATGCTCCCGGTCCACCCGGCACTCACCTTTCCTGAAACCGGCCCCGTGGTGATAGACCACATCACCGTAAATGCCAAAAAACAAGGGATGCAGGTTGGTTTTGTTGCTCCGCAAAATGGGAAGCCAGTCAATGCCACGGTCGGCGAGCTGTTTCAACAAGTTGCCGCCGACACTGGTGATGTCTTCGCCCTTTTCATTTTTCCAGTGGTAACCTTCTTTCCAGTCGCCCTTAAGCTCGCGCCAAAAGCCTACCGTCGTGGCGCAGAAGCACGGATGCGGTTGGGTGTCGCCATTGTTTTCCAGCCGCTGAACCGCGATTAACTTCTTGGTTTGCAGTTTTTCCGCGATATATGTTTCAATGTCAGCAATCGGAAAGGCATCGCCATCGAGAAAGATCAAGATGTCGTCCGGCCGCCCGGATGACGCCTGGATGATGTCCGCAAGAATGTTCAATTTAATCCCATGTGGTCCGATCGGCTCTGAACAGGCATAATAAAAGGAATCCGTCGGGGCCTTGGGAATATTGTTCAACCAGGCATAAACCCGGAAATCACTTTTCAAATGCCGGCGCAGGAATGCCATTTGCGGAGCAATCCACCGGTCCGTATTCCAGTGCACCGTGGCGAAATGAATCATAGGTAAAAATTACTTAACGTCGTCAGAGTGTTCGCAGAAACTCCGGAAAATAGTCTTCGCCCTTCAAATTCAACAGCTTTCGGCGGTTGTCTGCCAGGGAATGGTAGTCCATCTTCTGCAATTCCCCCGCAGCAAGACCCAAAACATCGTCCGCTGCGCCTCGGGTGATGATGCCCAGTCCAAAATCGCAGTCTAGAACAAAAACCTTCAAATCGGTCCGCTGGCTTCTCAAATGACAGATTGTCTTCCACACGTCGCCCATCCACCCACCGTTCCAACCGGGCAGTCCCAGCGAAGCGGCGTGAGCATAGGATTGGGCCGGATAGGCCGTGGCTGGATCAAGTGGGTTGCAATCGTGCATGATGATCACGCCATTTTGGCCCAGGATGCCCAGGGCATTTTCGACATCTTTCAATGACTGACCATAGGTGTGCAGCCCGTCAATGAAAATCACGTCAAAGCTGTGGGGAAATCTTACCTTTGAAAAAAAATCGTCGCTCGTTAATTCATGATATTGGGACCGCCGGTTTCGCCACCTGATTTTCAATTTGCGCTCTTGGGGCAGGTTGAATTTCGGATCCACCGCCACTTTGCGCCGGGCTTTGATGGACAGGAAACAATCCCCCCTTGAAACCCCAATTTCCAAATAATATTTCGCCCCGGTTTTCCTGATGATTTTTTGGATGACATCGATTCGATTCATTGTTTAAGGGCGCGGATATTTTTAGGGACACATGATTTTAAGTTCACAAAATTGGTCTTTTCCACGGAAAATGGCCTCTCATTTTTTAAAGCCACCTGCCTGTTCCAAGATCAGTGGCCTATTTTCCGCTTATGTTGAGACTGAATTGGGATTGCGTGCAACAAAAACTTTGCACTTTTGATCTGCCGCGGAAACCTCGCGAACCGGCAGTGGCGGGTTGAGCGTGAGCGGCCAAGGCCAGCCTCACGCTCAAAGCCGCCAAAGCGGTTTGGGCGAAAATGTATACCCCCTCAAAAAAAACGACCCGTCTAATCGTGTTTTCTGCATCAGTGTATTTTGTACCTGCCTCAAAGCTTAAATCTTGCACAGCCTCGCAAATCCGTCAAGGCGGCGGACAGCCGGTTTTTCTCGAAAAATGCCTTGGTTGAGTTGCAAATTGGGATCAGATGATATAGATTCCCATCATGAGTAGTACTGTGCTCAGTGTAGCGTCAGCGACCAGCCCCAGCCGGAGCGTGGCCGCTTACCACAGTATTGTACAGAGCAAGAGCAGCCCGACGAATGCGGTGGAAGCTGTTAAAGCCGGCAGCCGGGCACCCAAATCCGGCATTGTACCGCCCGCGCAGACCGCCCCAACCGTCCCGCAACAAAATGTGCCACTGGGTTTGTTGCTGACGATCAGCCCGCCGACCGCCAATAATATCCAGGCGACTGCCGACTACAAACTTTTGAGAGGCGCCTTGCAATCTGGCAATCTCACCGGTGCGCAGCAAGCTTATCTTCGTCTGCAAAGTGATGTCCTGCTGGCTTATCCCACCCAATCCGCCCCGCAGACCGCCGCCACACTTCCAGGGAGCCATTTGAGCGAGGCGGCCTGATTGGGTTGAAGTCTTTTCTTTTAGAGTTTCGCGGCGTTGATGGGGAAAAACAAAGGCCGGTTGCCCGTTCCATCACGGCCAAATTCATGGAGAAAATCCTGCACTTTTGCCGACAATAGAAATTCCGACAGCGCGTGCGCCCCGGCAAAATTCACGTCCGGGAAAATTTTGGGATTCGCTTCCATGACGATGTACGGCCGGCGCATGACGGGGTCATTTTTGACCAGAATCTCCATGCCGTCATTCTGCATTTTGCCGGTCAGCGCCGGGATATAACCGACCACCACGTAGGCCTGATTGGAACGGCAGAATTGCAGCACATTCCATTTGGAGATGGCGGTGTCATCCTTGATAACCCAGTCGCCTTTCGGCTCCACGCCAGCCAGCCGCCACAGCGTATGCGTCAATTCCCGGCTGCCAATGCCTTGAAAATCCACAAACTTCGCCTGCGCTTCAGCAATCTTTTTCAACGCCAGCGCGCCATTGGTCATCCCGCGAATTTGCGCCGGGTCATTCGTCGGGCCCACGATGACCAGTTCGTTGCGGGTCCATGGGCGCATGTTCACGCCGATGCCGTCCGCCACGATGTCCGTGGTGATGTCGCCGGAGTGCATCGTAAGCAAATCCACCTTCCCGGCACGGATGGCCTTGTCCAGCAGCGGGCGCTCACCCGTGGCCACCACCACGACAAGATAGCCGGTTTGCGCCTCAAACATTTTGGAAATCTCCGGCCACAAACCGGTCATCGTCATGCCGCCAATAACCGCGCAGCGCACCACCTGATGCCGGGCGGAATTTTTTGTCAGGGTGTGCCAATGAACCGCCAGCGTGACGGCCAGTACGGCCACAATCACCAAAATGACTTTTTGCCTCATAAAGACTGCAGCCACCGACGTGAGGAGGCTACGACCCTCATGGGTTTGAGCCTCGCGGTCATGGCGGCTGTAAAATGGGTTCTCATGCTTCAATAATTATGCGCCAGCGCATCGCTGGGCGTGCCGGTGAGCCAGCGCACATCGGCCCGGCCCGGGTCACCCACGCCGCAGCCGGCGTATTCCCCTTTAAATGACCGCACCTCCCCGGCGACGAACAGCAGATTGATCCGGCGGACATGCCGCGCCACAATGCTGTAAGCCTGGGTTGATGGATAGGTCGAGGCGTAAGGCCCGGGACTTTCGCCCATCGCGACACAGAAATCCGGCTGAACGACGGCGGCAAATTTCGTCGCCAGCGGCAGATTCCACGTCGAAAGATTCATGTTCATGCCATAGCACAAAAAATAAGTCCCGCCCGGATCAGTCGCGTCCGGGCAGATGAAAATACTAGGCTCGCCCGCCGCCGGTTTATTCCCGTCGTTAACGAGTTGCTCGAAGGTGGGCAGATTAAAATAGGGCGGCAACGCGTTGAACCAGTCATCCAGCCGCGTGATCAGCGCCAGCGTTTGCACACCCTGGCCGCGGCGCGGCAGAAAATCGCCGTTGTCGTCGGCATACATTCTCATCGCCAGCCCCCACTGGCGCAAATTGCCGGCGCATTGAACTGCCCGCGCCTGGTCCTTCGCGCGGGCCAGCGCGGGCAGCAGCAGCGCCGCCAAAATGGCGATGATCGCAATGGTCACCAGCAGTTCAATCAGCGTGAACGCGCCACCCGAACAAAAATCCGAAGCCCGAACCTGCCGGTCCGTCCGCGCTTTCGGCATCACATTTTTCTTCACGTTAAACCTCATCTTCGGGATTCGGCCTCCGGCCTGCTTTCGGATTTCGGATTTTGCTTCATTGGCTCAACCGGTAAAAGCTTTGCGCGTTGGTCGCGCCGGAATCGTCAAACAGAATATTGCCGTTGCCGTCGGCGGTGGCCAATCCAATCGTCAGCCAGTTGGCCATCGCCAAATTGGTGCTGGTCTGCACTTGATAAGTCGCATGGTTGTTCCCGATGCCGGCCAGTTGAAACAGGCCGTTGGTGAAAGTGCCGGATAGAATGGTCAGCACCGGCGTGGCCACAACCTCGATGTAAGGCTCGTTGCCCCGTCCGTATTTATAGGAGTTGAACAGGTAGCCCACCGCGTTGTCCGCCGCATAAAACAGGAACGTCACATTGCCGCCACTGGAAATATTGGCGACCAGATTCGTCGTCAACGGCAGCGGCCAGAAGACGTGGACGTTGTTGCCCGGCGGCACATACGTGTTGGTGCAGAGAATTTCATGTGGCGGCGCCAGCAGCGTCGGCAGCGAGTCATAGCAGACGCCATCCGTGGTGGGCAGATTCGGGGTGCCGGTGCCTTCCACCCAATTGGAGTCCGACAACCATTCGATGACGAACTGCCCGCCGCTGATGACATTGAAAATGGGATTGTTTGGCTGCACGCCAGCCACGCCATAATTGCTGGCCAAATCCAGGGTCACCCCGGTGATGGTCCAGTTGTTCGAGCCGTAAGCTTAGTTGAACTGGGCCACGCCCCCCGCCAGGTTAAACATGATGACGCTCTGAAATTCGCCCTTCGCCGAGGTCGGCGGTGAAATCGCCAGCGTGCCCGCCGCGCCGAAGTTCACGCCCGTCAAATCCGCGCCGTCCTCATAGTTCGCGGAGCCGGTGCAGAGAAAGACATCCTCCGTATCTATCGAACTGTTCGTCACCTGCGCCCCGGCGAGGTGGCCGAGGCACAGGCTGGCGATGATTAAATGATGCCGGCGGCAAATCATTTCCGGGTTTTCCACCGGCAAATAGAGGCTAATCCCGCAAGTCCACACGCTGCCATTGCCCAGGCCGACGGTTCGGGTATGGCCACCACTTCAAACGTGAGCGTCGGCAGGACAGAGGCCCCGCCGGTGAAAATCGTCAGGCCCGTCGTCGGGCTGGTGGCCATCAGGTAAAGCGATACGTTGGGATCACTGCTGGCGGTTGCGGAGGTGATGTCGTTCACAAAACTCGGGTCCAATATCAAGTCATAGGAAATCGTCGCCTGCTGGATGCCGGTTTTATCCGTTATCCATTTGCTGGTGCCTTCGTCAGCATCCGTGCCGGTGTAGCCCGGTGTGCTCCAGTTGTAGTATTCCGAACCAATGAGTGCCTGGCCGCCAGACCAGGCAGACAGGCCAGCCGCCGTGGTGGCATACACCGGGTTAACCGAACCCTGCACCCAACTGTCATTGGCCACCCAGTAAATATTGAACCCGCCCGCCCCGGCATTGAAGCGCGAATTGTTGGCATAGAGCGTATATTGAAACGTGAGTTCGGGATTGGCGATCGTCCAGTCGCCCGCGCCGTAAGTTGCATTCAGCGAACTCACCGTGGAGCCAACCCCAAATTTGAACGTGTCGTTCGCCGCCAGAGAACTGCCACCAATGTCGTTGAGGCCGGATGCTCCCTGCACACCCACAGCCCCGCCGGACCAGGATGTGCCATCGCTCATGATCATGCAACTGGTGGCTGCCGCCCCGCTCCCTCCCGCACCGCTGCTGATGGAAAAATTTTCGGTGGCCAGAACCTGGGCGGATGCGGTTGTGGCCAGAAAAGCTGCCGCTGTGAATGGAATGGCTAATGTTAATTTTGGGTTCCGTGACGGGTATGGTTTCATAATGGTTTTTTGTGTTGGTTTATGTTTGTGTGAGCCGGAAAAAATTCAGGTCGTCGTTGAAAAAACCTTGCGTTCAAAGCGGTCATCGGCCACGACGGGCTTGTCCGGCACGCTGTCCAGCCAGCCACGGCGCTGCACCGGATAATTGTCGTATTGCGGAACGTAGGGCTTGATATCCAGCAGCGGGGTGTTGTCCAGAATGTCCACCTCGGCAAGGCGCAGGATGTTGCCCTCGATGTTCAACAAGCGCACACAGGACATGCCAATCGTGTTGGGCCGCGCCGGAACGCGCGTGGCAAACAATCCATGCGCCACCGTGTCCCGATAGGGAATCACGCTCATCTTGGCCGCTGACGCCCGATGAAACCAATAAATCAGCCAGATGCGGTCGAAGCCGGCGAGCCCGTCCAGCCCGTCCACACATTCAGGACGCACGATCACATAACCCGGCGCGCTCCCGGCGCGATAAAGCTGGATCGGCGTGCCGGTCGCCTGCATAAACGGCG
>Ga0181520_10009678_pt1 | contig 13214 bp, 4 predicted proteins | sample PEATcosm2014_Bin_29_FD_132451 | JGI IMG/M metagenome (GOLD analysis project Ga0181520, IMG submission 132451) | Peatland microbial communities from MTU Mesocosm Facility, Houghton, MI, USA - PEATcosm2014_Bin02_30_metaG | ecosystem: Environmental > Terrestrial > Soil > Wetlands > Peat | place...
CAATCCGCAGCCAGCACCACACGGTTCCCTCAGCGCTGGCGTCGCTTGCCGATACCACCCCGCAGACGGTTCTGCAACGCGAACAGCGCGAGGCCCGGATGCACCTCGGGGCGACGCATGTTCCCCTGGCGGACCAGGACGTCTTCAATAATGGCGCGGGCAATCAGTACGGGAGTGCATATGATCGCGACCGCACGCCGCCGCAGCAGGGCATTGCTCCCGAGCCGACGCCGAACGCGGCGCGCACCGGGCTTGCCGACAAGGGCCGAAGGATCGGCGACGATGTCGAGGATCGCGGCCTCTACGGAGCTGCCGGTGGCGGGACTTCGCCGCATCCCTCCAACCGCATGAAGGAGATGTACGAGATGGGCGACTCGCCTTCCTGTGCGACGTGCGGAGCTATCATGACGCGGTCTGGGTCGTGCTACCGCTGCATGAGCTGCGGCAGCACCAGCGGCTGCAGCTAGGGCGGACTCCCCTGGGGCACGGGACGGTTGAAACAGCACGACGATGCCAGCCGCTAGTTCTCGAAGAGCCAGTCCAGGTTCGGCGGCTGGCCGTTGGTCCCTGTGGTTGAGAAGTTCACGTGTGGAGTTACGTGGGCGTTATCGGGAATGAAGCCGACAACGACATACGCTCCTTTGCCAAGATCCAGGTCGTTCGCCCCAGCCGGCAGCGGTTTCGTCCACACCGTAACCGGGAGCCCCACCGCGGTCGTGATGGCGTCGGGCAGCAAGATGTTCCACTGCTCCGTAGCCGGCGATACATTCATCGCCTTGCTGGAGGAAGACTTGAAAAACCCGACCAGGATTTGCGCCGGACTTGCGAGGGTGAAGTGGATGGGTGTCTCCTGGCGCGCCGACACGCGTATCCCGGTCAGACCGTCCAACTCCGGCGCGACGCTGGCGATTGACGTTTCCGTGTCCGCGTAGAGCTTCTCGCCGGGGCGCACCGTAAACGTCTCACCCGCGCCCGAGGCGAGCGTGAACGCAACCTGAGGAAGACGCGCAGGAGTTGCCGCCGCGCCGGCCGGCGGTTCGGAACCGAGTGATTTGAGTCTGCTTTGAAACGTCGCCAGCTCGTTGCGATAAACCGGCAGCAGATCGCGCCAATGGTTCGTCGCCGGTCCGCCGCGGACGGGAATCTGCCGCTGCGAGGTCTGCATCCCCGCTGCGTTGCGATAGGTTGATTCGGTGAGTTGCGCAAGCCGTGCGAAGTCGTCGACGCTGGCCGAGAGCAGCGGCTCAGCCTGGCGCAGGTCGGCGGGATCGTGATCGTATCCGAACTGCATCACCAGGGCCGCTGCCTGCGTCTTGTGGTTGTAGTACGACATCAGTGCGGCGATGGCGCGCATGTCATTGACGATCCGTTCGTACTCCGGGCGTGCGTTGGCGCTGATTCCCGGAGCGGCTGCTTCCGCCTCGGCGACCGCATTTGCCGAACGCGCAGCGACTTCCGCAGCTACGCCCAGGGGAGTCTCGCCGTGATGCGGCTGGTGGTTCACCTCATTTGCGACGTACTCGTCCAGCCGCTCGCCATCGGGCGCGTCGCCCGTCCATAGGGTTTGCGCCGGATTGAATCGCGCTGCGTCGATCAATTGCGGCATGGTCATGCCGAGCGAGAGGACTTCGCGGTTGCCCTCGGTGATGCCGATGCGCGGCAACAGCTTCGGCGCGCAGATGCCGGAGAGTTCATATGCGGCGAGAAGGTGCCGGGCCGCATCGGCGGTTCCAAACCGCTGCGCAAACTGTGCGACCCAGTATGCCTGTTCCTTCGCCGGATCGCGCTGCGGGTTCCATGCGTAGCGTGCCCAGGCCTGGTACCACACCCAGTCGCGATCCATCTGCATCAGGCGCGGAGTGGTGTTGTCGGCGGTGTAGGGCCAGTCCCAGTACCGCAGCGGATACAGGTGCAGGCCTCCGATGCCGATGCGCACGAAGTTGGATTCTGTCTGGCGAATGAATTCGGGATCGCCCCAGCGAAAGGGTTCGAGGTTCGAAAGCAGATGGATGTTCGCGGTCTCGACATTGGAGGCGGCGACCAGTTTCTGGAACTCGTCCTTCACCGGCCCGCGGACATTGGTCCAGGTCAGCGACTCGCCGTTCCACTTGAACATGGTGTCGATGTTGGAGTAGAGCGGCTTAGCCGCGGCCATCACATCGTAGATATCGGTCGCGTGCGCTCGCACCACGATCGGCGGTTCGGGAACCGGATGCCCAACTGCCTTTGCCTGCTCAGCCAGGCCATCCCTGACGCCCGGGATGATGGTCTTGGTCAGCCACTCCGGTCCGTAGTGCGGACCCATGGCCTCGCCCAGCGTCATGAAGATGCCGACATTCGGATATTCGCGAATGAACTCCGAGATGCAGTAGCGCGTGTACTCGCTGGCGAGCGGCGTGGGCGCGGAAAGATGCATCGGCACGCCGTGCACCTTGGCAAACGTGTGCGACAGGTGAATGTTGTAAAAGCCCTGCAGCACCCAAATGCCGCGCTTGTCTGCTTCGGCAGTCAGCCAGCGGAACATCGCGATATTCTTCTCGAGCTGCGCGTCCGTCAGCTCCTGGGCCTCGGGATACTTTGGCAGCTTGAGCAGCGAGGTGAAGGGATGTCCATTCCACAGGTACAGGGTGTTATAGCGCTCATCGGCGAGTGTGTCGAGATACTTCGTCCACGCGGTCTTGTCGTAGAACCAGGGAAACTCATCTGACGTGTAGCGATAGTCGTACTCCGCGTCGTCATACGTAATCTCCGGCCGCTGCAGGCCAAGCGCCGTGCCGCGCAGCTTGAGTTGCGGGTGATCTTCGTAATCCAGCGTAGCGGGCAACGCGTGGACGGCACGGATGCGGTCCGCCAGTTCCATCGCGCCATAGAGCACGCCCGACGGATCGGATCCCGCCACGATGATCGTGCTGCCAAGCCGCCGCAGAAGGAACGCCTCCTTCGCATCCGGCCCAAAGGCTGGAATCTTCTGGTCGAATGGCTTTAGCAGCGGATCGAGCCGCGTAGCCAGCAGAATCTGCTCGTCGCTTGGAAGCCCTTCGATCGCCTGCTGCAGCCGCTGCTCTGCAAAGATCTCCCGCGGCGTCGGATTTGCCGACACGTGGATGTGTGGAGCTGCCAAGGCGCTGGTCGATGAGGCAAGAAACAAGAGGAAGAATGCAGTTCGTATTCTCGTCACGTCAAACCTGGCCTTGTTGCTACGTGAAGTTAAGGTTAACCATATCGCCTGCCGCCAGCGTGAGACTCAACTCATGCATTTGTTTGGTGCTCATCCGTTTGGCGACGCCCAATGTCGCAGAGCATATGCTCTGATTCGGCGGGGCGGCGATGCGGTGGGTGCTGCTGATTCTGGCATGCAATCTGGCAACCGCGGGGAATCGTCGCTCCGGGCGTTCGAGCGTCGATCGTCAGCGTTGCCCGTGTCCGGCTCTGTCCCAAGTTGGGCAGGGAGGTGGCCGAGATTCCGGCGGCTGCCAGCCCCGCGGTGAAATGCCTGCGATTCATGGCGCGGTCCCGGCAGCCGCGACCTGAGCCAACGTAAATTCGAAGCTCACGCGGTGGGAGAGCGCACCAGCCGCGACAATCGCCTGGTCTCCGCTGGCCGACACGGCCACAGAGCTCGTTGGGATCGGCTTTCCGTCAAGTGTGGCCGCAGAAAGTCTTGATCCCCGGGGCAGCGGAACATGCACAAAGGTATCGATCGCGCGCGTTCCCGGGTCGAATTCGAGCCGAAAAGCCGTCGGCGAGACGCGAGTCAGCTTGACCGACACTGTCGTTCCGAGTGTTGTTGGAGTACGTTCCAGGCTCGCGACGTCACCCGGCTTGGCAATCCACTCCGCCGGCAGACCGGAAAGCAGGTGCAGGGTAGTCTTGCTCGCATCCGTCACCGGTGCATCGGTTCGCTCCTGCACCAGCATGTCGCGCAACAGGTCAACGGCATTGGCGTTCCCCCACGCCTCGGGCATGTCGCCCGTGCCCTGCATGTTCTCGCGCTTGCTGGGCGGCGTGTCGCACGCGCGTCCCTTGGTCACGTCCGTCAGAATCTCTTCCTTGAACACATTGGTTGTGTATGAGTGATTCAGTGCTGCCAGCAACATCGCTGCATTCTTCTTCACGTCGTTTCGCAGAAGATAAGTCTCTGACATGTTCATCGCCTCGCCGGGCCACACTCCGGCTGGTCCTGCCCAGGCTACATTTGTCGGCAGCCCTTGCGACTCTTCGCCTTCCATCCGGGTAAGGAGTCCGTTCACCAGCGGATCGTCAGCGCTGTAAAGCCCGGTGGGCCAGACTGCCAGAAAGGTCTGCGAGTAGGCCGCGTCCGGCCGCGTGGGTTGGGCGGGCAGATAAGGCATCGCTGTCTTTTCCAGCGTCGCGGACCTGTCGACTGATTCCCGGATCGCCGCAGTATATGCAGCGTACTCTTTGTCCAGCCACGCCGCGTCGTCCGTCTTGCCCAGCACCCGCGCCGCCTCTGCGCTCACTCTCACGCCGTAGGCCGCCAGAAAATTGTGCGAGTACGAATGGCCCTCCGGCAGGCCTGAATCGCCATACGACCACGGCAGAAGGCCATACCAGTAGGCCTTCTCTCCTGGCTTCAACTCCGGCTCCGGTTCCGGCCTGCACTTCGATCCCGTCAGCATGCGCTTGATCGGCCGCGCACCAATCGGAATCTCCGGGACATCTTCGAGGGTTGTTTCCTCGCGGTGGGCGTGCACCCACACCGACGACCGCAGCAGGTACGGGTAAGCCTGCGCCAGCCAGGCCTTGTCCCGCGTGTACAGGTAGTAGTCCCACACCGCACCTGCGTTGCCTCCGATGTTGTCCCACGCCGGCCATCCGCTGGTCGGAGGCCCATCCCATTCGCCATCGTCAATCATGATGTGGAACGCATGCTCAACCGACTTCCGTGCCGTCGTGAGGTAACCCGCGACCTCCATTGCCCGCGCCTGAAAGTATTCGCCGCGCCCCCAGTACTGGCGGTACACGTCCGGCCCATCCAGCGCCCATAGGTCGCCTTTCGCGTCGTACTCCGTCAAGATCAGAACATAGGCAATCGAAGAATCGAAGAAATCGTTCAGCGACTGCTGCGGATAGTGGATGCGCGCGCCCCGCGCCCAGATGGCGTCCCACTGGGCCGTCGCCTTCGCTAGCAGTTCCGCTCCGGAAAGCTGGGTTAACTCTGCCTTACGGGATACCGGAAACTCATACGGCAGCCGTACCCAAAGGATTCGAGAACCGCCCCGCGGAATTGGAAGCGTGTGCCGCAGGGTGAGACCATTGTTCTCGGAAAATGTCTCGTCAAGAAAGCTATTCTGCCGAATTGCCTCCGCGGGCGGCATGGGCGGATCGTAGCTGATGCCGTCGACCTCAGCGATCAACTCGCCGCCGTGGGTGACTAAAGTGTCGCCGTCGACATGGCCGGGCAGGTTGCGCGAGCGTCCAGAAAGATCAAGACGGAAATCGAGCGCCTCGCCGCCGGCGTTATGGATCTTGATACGGACGACGTCGAGGCCTCGCGCGCCCGAATCTGCTGTAGGCAGTTTGGTCGGATCCTGGCCGGGATCGACGGAGAACGCGAGCTCTTCGACCTCGAGTCCTCCGCCAGAAAGCCGCGAAACGATGAAGGGATAGCGGCCCCGATAGAGCGTCTGCGACTGCATTGACAGAGGGGTGGAGTGTGGATGGTCAAGACTGACGCCGTCCGCGAACGGTTCAATCGCGAGGGCACCATCCATCTGGCTGGAGAATCCGATCGGCACGTCGAGCGGCTTTCTCTTCAGCGACCACTGCGACCAGCGCAGCGAGCCATTTTTCTCCACGGTCGTCTTGTGCGATCCCAGGGGAAGGCCGATCAGGCTCTGCGCGTCGGTATTGGAATAGCGATGATCAATAGTCAGGCCGGCGGAGGAGTCCGCACTCTGCGACCACATCGGAGCGGGGAGGAGAAGGGAAACGGCGCCAAGAACAAAGAGGCCAAGTCGGGATGAATTTAACGGGGCTTTCGTGTCGGCCTGGTTGGGCAAAGGGCACATTTCATGGGAAGTCTATACGCGATTTTCGATTCGGCATAGCTACTTCCGCTGACCGGGCTCCTCAATTGCGGGTCGGCTATTGCCAGCCTGGAGTATTTGATTCGAGTTGAGTCGCTCCGCCTGAAAGAATTGCGGCTACCTGCTCGACAACACGTACGAGCCAGCAGCGTTCAGGACTACGGTCGCTCTCGTTCCGCCTTCGGAAGGCTTGCTGGCCCGGCTTTGACCATTCACGAGCACAGCAGCTCCAGAGTGGACCAGAGGGACGGAGACCGTTGCTGCCACTCCCGGCGGAAGGCCGATCGTGACCGCTATGGGTCCGCCTTCGTTGCGGATGTCAACTTTGAGCAGGCCATTCGGGGTTGGCTCAGCGCCGCGAGCCCACTTGAGGTCAAGCGGGTCGGGACGAATGTCGACCGTGCTGAATCCTGCGCCGCGCGAGTGGATTCCAAGCACCTGTTCCATCAGCCAAGGCGTTGGACCACTGGACCACCCGTGGGCGAGGCTGACAAAGTAGCCGGAACGGTTGTCGGCCTGCAGGGAAGCGTGAAAATCCTCCTTGAACCAATCGGGATCGTAGGCCTCCCAGAAACTGGTTGCGCCTTCGTCCAGCATGCCGCCCCAATACTGCCGCATCCATTGAAGCGCTTCCTCGCGATGGCCCATCTTCGCCATCGCGCTGATGATGTAGTAGTTGTAGTACGGCGTGGCCACGCGGCTGTTGAAGTGAACGTGGCCCACATTGGAGAGCACGTTCTTCCAGATCGCCGCATACTGCGACGGGTCCGCGACGTCGAAGAGCACGGCGGCCGCGTTGGTCTGCCACAGAGAGCCAAAGGTTCCCGTCGAAGGATCGAGCAGGTGCTTCTGAGCTGCGGCCTTGATGGCGGCGGCACGCTGCTCGTAGTGAACGGCATTCGCCGTATCGCCGAGTTCGCGCAGCAGCCACGCACCGTCGCGATATGCACTATAGAATTCGAGGGTGGTGGCGCGGCGGGACTCGGCCGTGTCGCCATTCAAATCCGGGGACCAGTCGACAAACAGCCACACGTTGGTTTTGTTGGCGTACACATCCTGCGCGTCGAATTCCTGGTCCACATACGCCAGCAACTGCAGCATGCGTGCATGTTCTTTAATCAGGAATTCCTTCGAGCCAGTCTGGCGATAGTACTGCGCCACACCGGTAAACCAGAACGCGGAATAGCCCGGAATCCCATTGACGTGCTGCTCGACCGGCGCCGGTCCAAGCAGCCGGTCCAGCGTGTCTTCCATCAGAAAGTGGTCGTCGAACACGTCTTCGATGGTGCGCCCCATTACATCGGTATCGCCCATCCACCGCCCACGGTCGCGCTTGGGCGAGTCCCATACGCCATCCTGCATGCACAGATGGGCGGTGTAGGCACCCGTCTCCCAGATGCGGTTCAGCAGCGGGTCGGACGACTCGAACGATCCCTCATACTTCACTGGATAAAAAATGTCATCAGCCGCAATGGACTTGAAGCGCAGATCGGAGCCTGCGAGAAACACGACCTTGGCGAAACGGAAGGACGTTTTAGGCCCGTGCGCTGTCTGATGCGGAGCAATGGTCAGCAGGTTGATCCCAAGGTAAGGAGACTTCAGCATCTCGTCGTACGACTCACCATATTGAATCGTGACCTCAGCGGTCGTGTCTGAATCGGACACCAGTTCAATCCGCCCCGTAATCTCCTCGCCAAAATCGACGATCAGGCTTGGGGCCACTGGCGCGGCCGCGACCCGGACGGGCAAGTGCACGCGAAAGTCCGCTGGCTTAAGCGCGTCTGTCAGCGCCGACAGATTCTCAAAGCGGCCATTGCCCTGGCTGGCGGAGAGAATCTCATGGATCGGAATCCTTTGGTGCGCGAGGAACGGCGAGATTCCTTCGTAGCCGGGCCAGTCGTAGAGGCCCGCATCGGCATTCCACTGGAAAAGATCAATCGAGCTCTCGATACCGCCAAGACTCTGCACGCTCTTCCACGCGGTGTCGTCGAATGCCGGAGACTCCCACCCGCTCGTCTTAACGGTTGAGCTTTTCCACGCCTGATCGCTCATCACGATCGGCTCCGCCAAGATCCCGGGGGCGCGCGGAATGATCTTCGCAACCAGCACCTCGCCAAACGTTTGTTGCATCACCAGAGCGCTGTTGGTAAAGCCAGTCACGCCGCGGCCGCGCACCGCATCGATGGCCAGCAGGTTCCTTCCCGTCTTCAGAAGGCCTGCGACCGGAACCGCGAAGACATGCATGCCCAGCGGCTGCGTGACATCGCTCTCGACGCTCTCGACCAGTCGTCCATTCAGGTAGAGCGCGGCCGAGCGCGGACCCGCAACGTACAGCGTCGCCTGGGGTGGAACTTCGTCCAGGTCGAACGCTCGCCGGAAAAAGTGCGCCTCCGTTTTTTCCGTCACCTTGGGAAACACGTAAGCGATGCGGTCCGCTCCACTGGCGGGCTGGTCCGGCGCAGTCCAGATGTACTGCTCCGGCAGTGGTTGATGCAGACTGCTTTCGACGGGAGCACCCGCGGCATCGCGCGTCGGATCCAGTCGCGCTTGGGAAGATGCTCGCAGCGGAATTAGCGAAAACACCAGCAGCAGCGCAATGGGCGCCAGCGAGCAGCGTGACGAATGGCAACGTGCAGTTCGATCCACCGGGAGAGAAGCCTCGCGAGGCAGCTTTTGCCTCAGAAACAATCCTTTTCACGCGTTATACGCGCCGCAGGTCGTGGTTGGCAATAAGACAGATGCCCATCGTTCGATCGCCAGACGGGAGAGTATGACGATCACATCCGGATTGCAGGCTGGAGTCCGTGTTACGACGAAATTGGGAGGATGGTCGCGGCCTTTCGCGCGCGACCTTCGGCCACGTTGAATTGCCTGGCGGAACTTCAGCCCTATGCGTCAACCACAGCCAGAGCGCGTTCACTCGGGCAGCGGGAAGGTGCCGCTGACTCGCATTTCGGTCTGATGCGCACGAGCGTCGTCGATGCTGCCTCCGATGCCAACCCGGTATTCGCCGGGAGTCACGGCGCGCTTGCCCTTCCCGTTCACCAGGCTCATCTGGCGGGGGTCGAGGTTGAACGTGACCTCCTTGGTTTCCCCCGGCTTCAAGCGGATGCGCTGAAAGCCCTGCAGCGTGAGCAGGGGAGCACCTTCCTGCTGTGGCGGGAATAGGTAGAGCTCGGCCACCTCATCGCCCTCCAGCTTGCCACTGTTGGTCACCTTCGAACGAACCTGGATGGTGGACCCGGCCTGCACGGCACCGGATGCAAGCGTCGGCCTGGAATAGGTGAACCGGCTGTAACTCAGCCCGAATCCGAAAGGAAACAGCACCGGGCCAGCGTGATAGCGGTAGGTGCGATCCTTCATCGAGTAGTCTTCAAAGTCGGGCAGGTCGGCAGTGGATCGATAAAACGTGACGGGCAGGCGGCCGGCAGGATTGTAGGTTCCGTCCAGGACCTCGGCGATGGCCTCGCCGCCCGCTTCGCCGGGATACCACGCGCACAGGATTCCCGCGGCATGAGCCATTGTCCACGGGGAGGTGAGCGCGCTGCCCGTCATCAAAACGACGACGACGGGTTTGCCGGTGCCGCCCAGCTGCTCGAGCAGCTTCTCCTGGGGCGCGGGAAGTTCAATGCGTGTGCGGTCGCCGCCAAGAAAGCCATCCGCGTTGACCGTCATCTCTTCGCCCTCGAGCAGAGGTGACAGTCCCACGAAGGCGACGACCACGTCTGCGGATTGCGCGGCCTGGACGGCGTCCGCCAGCAGCGGAGCCGCGGGCGGCAACCACTCGAGATTGATGTTCTCGGTCGCGCGGATGTATTCCAGCACCAGGTCGTGGGAGCCTGCGGCGGTGAAAGTCATCGTCGCTTCGTTGCCCGACTGGCCGTCGAGGACAACCTTCCCATCCAGAACCAGCTTGAACTGGCGCTCAGTGGTCTTGCGTGTTCCTGTGACGCGAATCCGGTAGTCGCCTGCGCCGGGCACCAGCAAGCGGCCCGTCCAACGGACGGAAAACCGGGTGGTCGTCAGCGGCGTGCCGGCCGGAGGGCCTTGTCCCCAATGGAGATTGATGATCGGATCGACGCGCGTGAAGGCCGGTTCACCCTTCAGTTCGGAGTTGTCGAAGTACTCGCCGCGGAGCCCCGGCTGATCGCCCGATGTGCCGGCGCGCAGGTAAGCGGATGGGATCGGCTGCGGGATTTGCGCCGTAAAGGTCGCTCCGGGCGCATAGGTAATCGTGTCCATGCTGCCAAGGTGATCGCGAATGCCCTGCAACGGCCGCACCGGGTTGGACGGCGTTCCCATGTAGTTGCCTTCGAGCGTCTCGATCGTCTCCGCGGAGGGGCCAACCACGAGGACCCGTTTGCCTGCTCCCTTCAGTGGCAACACACCATCGTTCTTCAGCAGCACGATCGATTCGCGCGCGACCTCGAGCGCCAGCGCTCGATTGGCAGGCGTATCCACGTCGTTTTGGGAGAGCTTCGAAAACGGCACCATGGCTGGCGGATCGAACAAGCCCAGCCGCATGCGTGCGGTAAACAGGCGGGTCACTGCTGTATCCAGATCCTTCTCCGGAAGCAGGCCTTGTTTGATGGCATCGCCGAGTGCCGCGTAGGTCTTGCCGCAGTCGAGATCCGTGCCGGCGCGCACCGCGTCGGCCGATCCATGCGCAGCATCCGGCGCGGTCTTGTGTCCGGAGACGATGTCGCCTACCGCATCGCAATCCGAGACGACGTATCCCTGAAACCCCCAGGCCGAGCGCAGGTCGTCCTGCAGCAAGAGCGGACTGTCGCAGGCCGGCAATCCATCGATGGCGTTGTAGGCGCACATGATGGAGTCGGCCTTGCCTGCGGTGATGGCCCGGCGAAACGCGGGCAGGTAGGTGTCCTCGAGATCGTGCGGAGAGACGTCGACATTGAAGCGATGCCGCAGCGGTTCCGGCCCGCTATGCACCGCGAAGTGCTTCGGCGTTGCGACCAGTTCGAGATAGCGCGGGTCGTGGCCCTGCAGCCCCTTGACGAACGCAGTGCCGAGCGTGCCGGTAAGGTACGGATCTTCGCCGTAGGTCTCCTGTCCGCGGCCCCAGCGCGGATCGCGAAAGATGTTGATGTTGGGCGACCAGAACGTGAGCCCAGCGAAGCGCCCATGGTTGTTGGCCTTTTGCGCCTCGTTGTACTTCGCCCTGGCCTCGGTGGAGATGACGTCGGCCATGCGCCCGATCAGCGGTTCGTCCCACGTAGCGCCCAGCCCGATGGCCTGGGGGAAGACCGTTGCATATCCATTGCGCGCAACTCCGTGCAGCGCCTCATTCCACCAGTCGTACGACGGCACACCAAGCCGCGGTATGGCGGGCGCGACTTCGAGAGTCTGCTGAACCTTCTCCTCCAGCGTCATCCGATGCACCAGGTCTGCAGCTCTTACATCCGCTGGCAGGCTGGCATCAAGATATGGGCAATTGGCGGGGGAACACGGGGGGACGGGGACGGCTTGTGCTGTAGCGGCAGCTGTCGCCATCAGAAAGACGAGTGGCGTCATGGCATACGCCAATTTCATACTCATACGCAGTTGGTTGCTCCTATGCGGGAATTCGGCACGGACATCGCTTCGAATGGTACTCCCTTTGAAAGCGAGAAATGCGAATGAGAGAGGCCAGAAACCGAGGCACAGGTCGCTGGTCTCTCGTCATCGAGAATGCTTGAGTTGAGTGAATCAGAAAATGGCGCGGCCGCCGCGCCGGGCTGTCACTGGCGCTTGGGAGCAGAGGAGGTTGCACCGCCTCACGGCGAAGCAAGCGGCGAACGGCTAGGCCAGATCCACTTCGATCTTTTCCGATTCGCGATCGAGTTTTGCGATGCGGAAGCTGCGAATCTGGCCGACACCCAATGGCTCGGGTTTGCTCGCCGACGTTGCCGGGCCACCCTTCCAGCGGGCCTTCAGCATCGACGTCAGTGCAGACAGGTCTGCCGCGCCGTCGCTCTGGCTCGCTGCGGCAGCAGGAGTTTTTACGGCGATTCTACAGACCGCGCGAATCCCTTCGCCGAGCTCGATCGTGGTACTCTCCGCCGACTGTTCCACAACCCGCCCGGAGACCACATCGCCTACGCTATGCTCCTCCAGGTACTCGCCGATGCTGGTGGGAACCAGTTGCTTCATGCTCAGCTTGATCTGACGCTTTTCCGGATCGATGCCGAGCACCTGCGCCTTGACCATCTGCCCCGCGTGCAAGACGTCTTGCGGATGATTGATGCGGCGCTCGGCGGTAATTTCGCTGACGTGCACCAATCCCTCGACGCCTTCGGTCAATTGCACGAAGGCCCCGAACTTCGTCAGCCGCGTTACCGGGCCTTCGATGGCCGCACCGACTGGGAATTTGCGCGGCACGTCCACCCACGGATCTCCCAGCGCCTGCTTCAGCCCAAGCGAGATGCGGCGCTCGCCCGCGCTCACCGCGAGGATCACCGCCTCCACCGTGTCGCCCTGCTTCACAATGTCGCTGGGCTTGTGCACCTTCTTCACCCACGACATTTCGGAGACGTGGATGAGGCCCTCGATGCCAGGTTCCAGCTCCACGAACGCGCCGAAGTCCATCAATCGCGTTACCGTGCCGGTGACCCGCTCGCCAACCTTGTACTTCTCGGCCGCGGCGTCCCACGGCTCCGGCTGCAGCTGTTTCAGTCCGACGGAGATGCGCTGGTTCTCCGCATCCACCTTCAGCACCTTCAGTTCCAGTTGCTGGCCGACCGTCAGGATGTCTTCCGGCGCGTTCACGCGGCTCCACGCGAGGTCGCTGATGTGCAGCAGCGCGTCAATGCCGCCCAGGTCGACAAACGCGCCATAGGTGGCCAGGCTGCGCACTTGACCACTGACGATGTCGCCTTCCTTCAATTCGGAGTAGCGGCCCTGCGCCAGCGCTCGCGCCTGCTCTTCGGCGATCGCGCGCCGGTCGACGACCACGTCCTCTTCAGCCACATCCAGCTTGGTGATGCGGCAGGTGATCTCCTGGCCCACCAGCTTTTCCATCTCGGCGGCGTCGCGCGTGCCGCTGCGCGAGGCCGGCATAAACGCGCGCACGCCAATGTCGACCGTGAGGCCGCCCTTCACCACCGCGGTTACGGTGCCCACCACCGGAGTCTTCTGGGCGAAGGCCTCCTCCAGCGACGACCAGTC
>Ga0181520_10009680_pt1 | contig 13213 bp, 9 predicted proteins | sample PEATcosm2014_Bin_29_FD_132451 | JGI IMG/M metagenome (GOLD analysis project Ga0181520, IMG submission 132451) | Peatland microbial communities from MTU Mesocosm Facility, Houghton, MI, USA - PEATcosm2014_Bin02_30_metaG | ecosystem: Environmental > Terrestrial > Soil > Wetlands > Peat | place...
CCACCCCGGCGGGTCCGGGGGGCACCACAAAGGAGAAATGATGGACCACTACCTCGCCGCCGGTTCGGGTGGCTACCAGGCGTTCAGCCTCAGGGGACAAGATTGGACCTGGCTGGTCTTCGCTGTCGCCTGCTCCCTCGTCGCCATCGGCACAGGGTTCTTCATGAGGCGCCAGGTGTTGAAGGCGGACCCTGGGACGCCGGCGATGATCGACATCGCCAAGGCGATCCAGGAGGGTGCCGCCGCCTACCTGAGGCGGCAGTTCAGGACCATCGCCATCGTCACGGTGCCCCTGGCCGTCCTGGTGTTCCTCACCGCCACCAAGGTGGTGGACCCTCTCACCGGCCACACCGTGCTCAGCTTCGGGCTGTCGGGCCTGTACCGCATGCTGGCGTTCTTAGTGGGCGCGCTGCTGTCCGCGCTCGCCGGGCTAATAGGGATGACCACGGCGGTTCGGGCCAACGTCCGCACCGCCGCCGCCGCCCGCACCTCGTCGATGCCCGCCGCCTTGCGCGTGGCCATCATGGCCGGTGGCACCACCGGGGCGTTCGTGGTCGGGTTCGGCCTGCTCGGCACCACGGTGATCGTGATGCTGGCCCAGCACAGCCTTAGCGCCATCCTTGTCGGGTTCGGCTTCGGTTGCTCGCTGCTATCGCTGTTCATGCGCGTGGGCGGAGGCGTTTACACCAAGGCCGCCGACGTGGGCGCAGACCTGGTCGGCAAGGTGGAAGCGGGCATCCCTGAGGACGACCCCCGCAACCCGGCCACCATCGCCGACAACGTCGGCGACAACGTCGGCGACTGCGCCGGCATGGGCGCCGACCTTTTCGAGTCCTACGGGGTGATCCTGGTGGCGGCGCTCATCCTAGGCACCGGCGCCTTCACCTCCATCGGGCGCAACCCGGTCTTCGGGGTAACTTTCCCGCTGGTCGTGATGGGCATCGGGGTGCTGGCGTCGCTCATCGGCATTTTCTCGGTGCGGGCCACACCGCGCGACCGCTCGGCCATGGCACCGATCAACCGGGGCTTCGTCCTGGCCTCGGCGCTCACGCTCGTCGGCAGCTTCTTCGTGGCCCAGTTCTACGTCCACAACCTGAAGGTTTGGTGGGCGGTCGTGGTCGGTGTAGTCCTCGGGCAGGTCGTCAGCCGGATCGCCGAGTACTACACGTCGACCGAGACCTCCCCGGTGCTCGAGATCGCCGAGTCCACCCGGACCGGCCCGGCGACCACGATCCTGTCAGGCATCAGCTCGGGCCTGGAATCTTCGGTTATCGCCCTGCTGGCCATAGTCATCGCCATCGCCATTGCCATCGGGATGGGTAACGGCAACATCCAGTTCACCTTGTACCTCGTCGCCCTCATCGGAATCGGGCTGCTGTCCACCACTGCCTCTGTCGTCACCGAGGACACCTATGGCCCCGTGTCCGACAACGCCGCCGGTATCGCCGAGATGAGCGGGGAGTTCTCGGGCGAGCCCGAGCGCATCATGGCCAGCCTTGACGCCGTGGGCAACACCACCAAGGCCGTGACCAAGGGCTTCGCCATCGGCTCGGCCGTTATCGCCGCGCTCGCCCTGTTCGCCGCCTTCATCCAGACGATCGGCCAGCAGCTCGGCCTTCACGCCGTCGGCAATGCCCTCTACTCAAGCGTCTCTACCGCCATCAACGTGGCCAACCCGAACATCTTCATCGGCATGCTCGTCGGCGGGTCGATCGCCTTCCTGTTCTCTTCGGCGGCCATCAGGGCGGTGGGCCGCTCGGCCGGGACCATCGTGCAAGAGGTGCGCCGCCAGTTCCGGGAGCACCCCGGGATCATGGACCGCACCGAGCGCCCCGACTACAGCAGCGTGATCGACATCTGCACCAAGGGGGCGCTGCGCGAGCTGGTCACCCCTGCCCTGCTGGCGGTCCTGGCCCCGGTCGTGATCGGTTTCGGTATAAGCGACCTCGCCCTCGGAGGTTTCTTGGCCGCGGCCATATTGACGAGCCAGCTGATGGCGGCGTTCATGAACAACGCCGGTGGTGCATGGGACAACGCCAAGAAGTACGTCGAGGAAGGCCACCTCGGGGGCAAGGGCTCAGAGGCTCACAAGGCGGCTGTGGTGGGCGACACGGTGGGCGACCCGTTCAAGGACACCGCCGGCCCGGCGTTCAACCCCCTCATGAAGTGCATGAACCTGGTCAGCCTGCTGGTACTGCCTACAGTGATCACCCTGCGCAACAACAACGCCGCCCGCTACTCCATCGCCGCCGTCGCCTTGGTGATCGTCGTACTCGGCGTCGCCTACTCCAAGCGCAAGGTAGCCAGCGTGGCCGATACCCCCGCCGCTACCGGGGCCCCGGTCAGCGGTGTGACCGCCGCCACCGCCGGTGCGGTCGCGTTTGCCGCGGCTGGCGCCGACACCGCCGCCACCGACGCCCCCGATGGACAGGGCCCGGTGCCGACCTCGTCCGCCCCTGGTCTCGGCCACGGCGAGCCCCCTGGCCCTGTCGGGCCGCCTACAGTACCGGGCCGGAGGTAAGCCCCGTAGATGCCCAAACCACTGGTTATTGTCGAGTCGCCGGCGAAGGCTAAGACCATCGCCGGCTTCCTCGGCAACGGCTACATGGTCGAGTCCTCGGTGGGCCACATCCGTGACCTGCCGAGCGACGCCCGTGACATCCCGGCCGCGTTCAAGGGGGAGCCCTGGGCGCGGCTGGGGGTGGACGTGGACAACGGCTTCAAGCCGCTCTACGTCGTGGTACAGGGCAAGAAGGAACGTGTCACCAAGCTGAAGGCTCTCCTCAAGGACGCCAGCGAGCTCTACCTGGCCACTGACGAAGACCGAGAAGGCGAGTCGATAGCGTGGCACCTGCTGGAGGTGCTCAACCCCCGCGTGCCGGTGAAGCGCATGGTCTTCCACGAGATCACCCGGGAGGCCATCCGCCGGGCCGTCGACAACTGGCGCGACCTTGACCGCCGGCTGGTGGACGCCCAGGAGACGCGAAGGATCCTCGACCGCCTCTACGGCTACGAGGTCAGCCCCGTGCTGTGGCGCAAGGTGCTCCCACGCCTTTCCGCAGGAAGGGTCCAATCGGTGGCGACACGCCTGCTGGTCGAGCGTGAGCGCGCTCGCATACGCTTCCGGGCCGCCTCCTACTGGGACGTCTCGGGGCGCTTCCGGGCCGCCGGCGGCGGGTTCGGTGCCATGCTCGCCGCCCTCGACGGTGCCCGCCTGGCGACGGGACGGGATTTCGGCGACGACGGCCAGCTGAGCCGGGCCGACGTCGTCCGGCTGGACGAGACCGGCGCCCGCGGACTGGCGGACCGGCTGTCGTCGGCCAAGTTCGGCGTACGCAGTGTCGAGGAAAAACCCTGGCGGCGCTCTCCCTATGCCCCGTTCCTCACCTCCACGCTCCAACAGGAGGCCGGGCGGAAGCTGCGCTTTTCCGCTGCCCGCACGATGCGGGTGGCCCAGGATCTCTATGAGGCCGGGCACATCACCTACATGCGTACCGATAGCACGGCGTTGTCCGACCAGGCCCTGACGGCGGCCCGCGCCGTCGTGCGCGACCTGTACGGGGCTGACTACCTGCCGGCTGCCCCCCGGCGGTACGAGAAGCGGGTCAAGAACGCTCAGGAGGCGCACGAGGCCATTCGCCCGGCCGGTGACGAGTTCCGCCACCCTGAGCGCAGCGGGCTGGGCGGCGACCAATTGCGTCTTTACGACTTGATATGGAAGCGCACGGTGGCGTCGCAGATGTCCGATGCCCAGGGCCTCAGTGTGCAGGTGCGCCTGGGAGCCAAGAGCTCGGGGGGCGAGGACGCCGAGTTCGCTGCCAACGGGCGGGTCGTCAATTTCCCGGGTTTCCTGCGGGCCTATGTGGAGGGGTCCGACGACCCAGAAGCCGAGCTCGAGGACAGGGAGGTCCGCCTGCCCAGGCTGGTGCGGGGCGAGGCCGTCAACGCCGAGGAGCTGGTGCCCGAAGGGCACACCACCCAGGCCCCGGCCCGCTACACCGAGGCGTCCCTGGTAAAGGCCCTGGAAGAACTCGGGGTGGGACGCCCTTCCACCTACGCCACGATCATGGACACGGTGCAGAGCCGGGGCTATGTCTGGAAGAAGGGCACGGCCCTGGTGCCGTCGTGGACGGCGTTCGCAGTCGTGGGCCTACTAGAGCAGCACTTCGCCAAGCTGGTCGACTACGGCTTCACGGCGCAGATGGAAGAGGACCTCGACGGCATCGCCCGCGGCGACGGGGAGCCTCTGCCGTGGCTGACCCGCTTCTATTTCGGCCCGCCGGGGGGCAAGGGCGACGACGAGGGCCTCAAGCAGATGGTGGCCGAGCGCCTAGCCGATATCGACGCCCGCGCTGTCAATTCGATACCGGTCGGGGACCCGAGCACAGGAGTGGTGGTGCGCGTCGGGCGCTTCGGCCCTTATGTCCAGGAGGGCGAGAGGCGCGCCTCGCTCCCCGAGGACCTCGCTCCTGACGAGCTCACGGTGGAGCGCGCCTACCAGTTGCTCGATGCCCCCGCGGCCGAGCGGTCCGACCGCGAGCTCGGCCCCGACCCGGCCACCGGTCTCCCGGTGCTCGTGCGGGCCGGGCGCTATGGCCCGTATATCCAGTTGGGGCGGGCCGAGGAGCTGAGCACCAAACCGAAGACGTCGTCGCTGCTTTCGGGCATGGTGCCCGAAGAAGTGACCTTGGAGGACGCGCTCCGCCTGCTCACCCTGCCCCGCAAACTTGGGAAGGGCACAGACGGCGAGGAGATCGTCGTAGACAAGGGCCGTTATGGGCCGTACGTTCGCAAGGGCACGGACTACCGGTCCCTCGAAACCGAGGACCAGCTCTTCACTGTCACCCTAGAAGAGGCCGTAGAGCTCTTCTCCCGGCCCCGTACCAGAGGTAACCGCCAGGCCAGCGCGCCCCTGGCCGAAGTCGGGACCGACCCGGTGAGCGGGGGCGCCATCACCGTCAAGGAGGGTCGCTTCGGGCTCTACGTGACGGACGGGACAGTCAACGCCTCACTGCGCCGGGGCGACTCGGTCGAGACGCTTACCCTTGAGCGCGCTGCTGAACTGCTAGCCGACCGACGCGCCCGGGCCGAGGCCGAGGCTGCCGGCGGCGGGCGCCCGGCTCGGGGCCGGGCGGCAAAGTCGCGCAGCGGCGCCAAGGCGGCCCCGGCCAGAAAGGCCACTACCGGCCGGAAAGCGCCTGCTGCCCGTAAAGCCCCTACTGCCACGAAAGCGGCTACTGCCCGGAAGGCCGGCCCGGCTCGCAAAGCCGGCGCTCCGGCGAAGAAGGCTTCTGTGGCGAAGGCGGCTGCCACCAAGACGGCGGCGGCCAAGAAAACGTCTGCGGCCAAGAAGACGTCTGCGGCCAAGAAAACGTCTGCGGCGACCAGTAAGACGGCTGTGGTCAAGAAGGCTTCTGTGGTCAAGAAGGCTTCTGTGGTCAAGAAGGCTTCTGTGGTCAAGAAGGCTTCTGGGGCCTAGAAAACCCTGCACCTCCGCTTCTCGGCTCCGACCTCACCGAGAGGCTGCGTGCCGAGGTACCCACCACTCTGAGCGTGTGATTAATTTGTCACTTACTCGGCATGGGCCAGGAGTCTTTTGCAGTTCCTTACCGAGGCCGGGGGCTTTTTGCAATAACTGCCGTTTTCCAGCATGAACCGCCAAAGGCCCCCGCCACAGGTAGGCGAAGGTGTAAGTAACTACACTGACACTCGGGTCATTGACGAAGTAATTGGCAATTACTTACAAAGCACGTGAGCTTGACCGCCACCGGGCCCACGGATCCTTAGTTAGGTGGGCGAATTTCGCCGTGGCTCAGGCCCCTTGTCACCTGGACATAGCCCACACCGATGTGGGCGTCAAGCGTCAGGTTCGGGGCAGTCCCACCGCTTCCAGCGCCTTGAGGCACCGACTTTAGTTGCACCTGCCGGCCAGAGTTGCCAAACACGTCGACTTCGCCCACACCGGCGTGGGCATTGACATTCACGACGGCGTCGTCCGGCACTTCCACGGTCAGATGCCCGAGCCCGACGCTGATGTCAACTTTCTGTCCCTGGGCGGGGAACCTGACCGCGCTCAAGTTGACGTCCAGGTTCCCTATGCCCAAGTGGTACTGCTTGGTGACGGCAGACGCCGTTGCCGGCGTGAACCCGTTGGCGCCAACTCCGCCTCGTAAAGAAGAGCCGCTACCGAGGGTGACGCTCACGGCCGCGATAACGGCACATAGCAGGAACCCAAGAAAGAAGGCCACAAAAACCCAAATCCCTCGGCGCGCCGCCCGGCGCCGTGTTTGTGGTGGCTGGGCCGCCGCCGGCGGAGGTGCAGGGCTTACCCCAGCCGCGGCCAATTGGGACTGGGCCCATTGAGCGGCCGTCAATCTGGCCTCGGCCCAGTCCGCCTCCTCGGGGCCGGTGGCACCGATCAATCCCGTCGCGCCCGCCGGGCCCGTCGCGCCTGCGGCGCTGATGGGATCTGCCGTGCCCATCGGACCACCCGTGCCCATTGGAGCGGGGCGGTCTGCGGAACTGGGGCTGTCTGCGGGACCCGGTGACGAGCCCGTTGGGCCGGGTGAGCCCGCGGGACCCGGGGTGTACGACGCCGGCCCTGGCCCCTGCGTCGGTCCCTGCCCTTGACCAGGCTCACGCAGCCCTTGACCAGGCTCACGCACGTTGCACCGAGGCCTGGTTAGCGCCCACAGGGCGACGCCCGTCAGCGCCAGCAATGCGGGGAGCGCCCGCCAGTGCCACCATGGCCAGAAGCCGAAGGACCAGAACATGGCCAGCACTACCGCGCCGAGGACCAAGGCCCAGGACCTAGCGGTACGGTCCCTTCTCCAGTCCTGCCACGCCGGTCCCGAAAAAGGGTTTGGCACGTGGGCGGCGGCCCTTCCCTCCTCCGGGACGAATATCCAGGCGGCGACGTACAGCAGGGGACCGCCGATGCCACCCAGGAACAGCAGTGATGCCAAGACGAAGCCGACGCGCAAAGCGGTGGCATCGACGCCCAGATAGTCACCGAGCCCCCCGGCCACGCCGGCGATCCGGCGGTTCGTCAAGCTCCGGCGGAGGCGCCGGGGCGGCCTGGGCTGGGGCCCGCCGTACTGGGGCCCGCCGTACTGGGGCCCGCCGTACTGGGGCCCGCCGTACTGGGAGCCATAGGGCGGAGGAGGTGGGGGAGGGGGTGAATACGGTGGAGGGGGAGGCGGGGGGAACGTTCCGGCGCCCGGTCCCGCGGTTTGGTCGCTCATACAGACGATCATGGTCCCCCTAGTCGGTCCCGGCTATGGGGGATGGCCCTCAGAAAGCCCTGATGTGAGCCTGGGGCGACCGGGGCCCGAAGGGGGCACTACCTGGTTCCGCGGTCAGGGGCGGGCATGAGACTATGGGTGTATCCACTACGGGAACACCTACCAGGGCCAAGACGATCCGGCCGCGGGGCCGTTTGCGGGCGGCAGGTCGACAGCTCCTGCCTGGGCCGCTACCCCCTCGCCCGCCACCCCCTCGCCTTCGCCCGCCGCCGGCCCGACCCCGCCAGGTGATGGCGCAGAGGACCACGACCGCCCAGCCCCTCCTCGGTGGCCGACGGCACCTAACCGCAACCGGCGTCCTGCGCTCAACACGCAGGCCTGGCGCCAGGCCCGGCGTCCTACGCAGGGCCGGATGCTGGCCGGTGTGGCCGGGGTCCTCAGCGACAGTGTCGGGGTAAGCCCGACAGCGGCCCGGGCGGCATTGGTGGCGCTTTCGTTTTTTGGTGGCAGCGGGATCGTGATCTACGTCGCCGTGTGGCTCCTGGTGCCGCCGGCGGGAAGCGACGAGCCCGTTTTCCGGGGCGCCATGGGCGACCGCCGGACCATCTCGCTAGTAACGGCCGTAGCCAGCGCCCTGGTCGTGGCGCTCGTAGTGGCCAGCGTCTTGAAGACGCCGGCGTTGATAGGGGATGTCTCCCCCGGTGTCGTAGCGCTGGCCGGCCTGGTCGTCGTATGGCGTCATGCCGGCCCGGAAGACAGGCAGGCCGCGGCTCGGCTGGCGAGCCTTCTGAGCGGCGCCGGTCCGGCCGCTGTCCCCACCCGGCGACGGTTGCTGGTGGCCTCCGTGAGGCTGCTCGCCGGCGTCGCCCTGATTGCCGGCGGTACGTCGGCGGTGCTGGCGCCCAAGCATTTGACGGAGGCGGACTTTGCCGCCGCGGCCGGAGCCCTCGGGGTAGTGGCGGGTTTCGCTCTCGTGCTGGCCCCGTGGTGGCTGCGGCTCGGCCGGGACCTCGCCAGCGAGCGTCGGGAGCGAGCCCGGGCCGAGGAACGAGCCGAGATGGCGGCCCACCTCCACGACTCGGTGCTCCAGACCTTGGCGTTGATCCAGCGCTCGGCCGCCGACCCTCAGCAAGTCCAACGGTTGGCCCGCGCTCAGGAGCGCCAGTTGCGGTCGTGGTTGTTCGACTCGACACCGGGCCAACGCGACGGCCTGGGCCCGGCGAGCGTCAGTGGGGCCCTGCTCAGGCTCCAGCAGGAGGTCGAGACGGACCACGGCGTGCGGGTCGAGCTGGTGACGGTGGGCGACGCACCCCTCGACGAGGCATCGAAGGCGCTGCTGGCGGCGGCGCGCGAGGCGGCCGTCAATTCGGCTAAATGGTCCGGGGCGGACGTCGTGTCCATTTATGCCGAGGTCGAACCAGCGGCCCTTTCGGTGTTCGTACGCGACCGGGGCCGGGGCTTCGACCCGGCCGCGGTGGCGCCCGACCGGAAGGGAATATCCGAGTCCATCCACGCTCGTGTCCGTCGCTGCGGGGGGACGTCGTCGGTGCGGAGCTCTCCAGGCCAGGGCACCGAAGTGGCGCTGAAAATGGAAAGGCCCGCCTCCCGATGACCGCCTCCCGATGACCGCCTCCCGATGACCGCCTCCAGATGACCGCCTCCAGATGACCTCCTCCAGCCCTCCGCGGTCGCCGGCGGTGGCCGGCGCGGCCCTGCGGGTCTTCATCGTCGACGACCACCCGCTTTTCCGGGCCGGCGTGCGCCACGAGCTGACCGCCCACGCCGATCGGGTCGAGGTGGTCGGAGAGGCGGGCGACGTACCCTCCGCCGTCGAACAGATTTGCGGTATTTCACCCGACGTGGTGCTGGTGGACGTGCACATGCCAGGAGGGGGAGGGCCTGAGGTCATCAGGCAGGTCGCGGGCCTACGACCGGCTGTCCGTTTCCTCGCCCTGTCCGTCTCGGACTCGGCGGACGACGTCATCGAGGCCATCCGTGCCGGTGCCCGTGGTTATGTCACCAAAACGATCTCGACCGCCGAGCTTGTAGACGCACTGGCCACCGTGGCTGCGGGGGACGCCGTGTTCTCGCCTCGATTGGCCGGGTTCGTCCTCGACGCGTTCGGTGGGGGGCCGGCGCCGTCGACCCTTCACCTAGACCCCGAGCTCGACCAATTGAGCACGAGGGAGCGCGAGGTACTTCGCCTGATCGCCCGCGGTTACGCCTACAAGGAGGTCGCGCGCGAGTTGTTCATATCCGTCAAGACGGTTGAGACCCATGTATCCGCCGTCCTTCGCAAGCTGCAGCTCACCAATAGGTACCAACTGACCCGCTGGGCCATGGAACGCCGCCTCGTCCCGCCGGAGGTCTGAGCGCTAGGCGCTACCTTGGGGCTCGTGAGCCGGTTCATCGTGCTGGAAGGCGGCGAGGGTGTGGGCAAGTCGACCCAGGCCGCCGCGCTCGCCCGGCACCTCGGCGCCGTCCTCACGCGGGAGCCCGGGGGCACGGCGCTGGGCGAGGCGCTGCGGGGCCTCTTGCTTGGCTCCGACCGCCCGGCACCGGTGGCCCGGGCCGAGACGCTGATGATGCTGGCCGCCCGGGCCCAGCATGTGGCCGAGGTGATCGAGCCCGCCCTGGCCCGGGGCCAGGACGTCGTCTGCGACCGTTACTCCGGCTCGACCCTCGCTTACCAGGGGTACGGGCGCGGTCTGGACCTGGGCGAGATCGCCGAACTCGACCGCTGGGCCAGTGGGGGCCGGGCCCCCGACCTAGTCATCCTTCTGGACATGCCTGCTGAGGGGGCACGACAGCGCCGGGCCGGTTCCACGCCCGACCGGATCGAAGGGGAGGGCGACGATTTCCTGGGACGGGCTCAGGCCGGGTTCCGGGAACTGGCGGCGGCTTCGCCCGGCCGATGGAAAGTGGTGGACGCCTCGGGCGAGGTGGGGGAAGTGGCGGCGGCAGTGAGGGCGGCCGTCGGGTGAAAGGGTTCGCCGGTCTGGTGGGCCAAGCGCAGGCAGTGACTGCGCTCAGAGCGGCGGCGGCCAAGCCGGTCCATGCCTACTTGTTCGTGGGCCCCCCGGGCACGGGCAAGATGGAGGCGGCCGTGGCTTTCGCCGCCATGTTGGTCTGTCCAGATGGCGGCGACGACGGTTGCGAGACGTGCCGGCGGGTCTTCGACGGTACGCACCCGGATGTGGTGGTGGTCGAACGGGAGGGCGCCGCGTTGTCCATCGCGCAGGCGCTGCAAGTCACGCGGCTGGCGACCAGGAGCCCTCTGGAGGCCACCCGCACGGTCCTGGTACTGCCGGACATGCACCTCGCCCGTCTCAACTCCCCCGCCCTGCTGAAAACCCTGGAGGAACCCCCGGCTTCAACGGTGTTCCTGCTCCTGGCCGAGTTCGTCCCCCCGGACATGGTGACGATCGCCAGCCGGTGCGCTCGGGTCGATTTCCGGGCGTTGACCGAAGACCAACTGGCGGGTGCCCTGGTGGCCGAGGGTGTGCCGACCGAAAGGGCGGCGTCTGTGGCCGCCCTGGCCGGGGGACGCCTGGACCGGGCGCGACTGCTGGCCGGTGACCCGGAAATGGAGGCCAGGCGGCGGGCATGGGAGGAGGTGCCGGCCCGCCTCGACGGCTCGGGTGCCACCGTCGCCGTCCTGGCCGAGGGGCTCCTAGACCATCTGAAGCGAAGTGCCGGGCCGTTGGCGAGCCGCCAGGAGGCCGAGCGCGCCCGGCTGGTGGAGAACAATGCCGAAAGGATCGGGACCGTCCCGTCCAGACTGGCTCAGAGCGCCCTGCGCGCCGGGACCAGCGAACAGGACGAGCGCCATAAGCGGGAGCAGCGGCGGCAGCGCACCGACGAGCTGCGTTCGGGGCTGGCCGCCCTGGCGCGCGCCTATCGCGACCGAGCCGTTGCCGGTACTCTGCCGGCGCAGCAAGCGGGAGAGGCTGTCCGCCTGATCGACGGCCTTTCCGCCGACCTCGCCTTCAACCTGGGCGAACAATTGGCCGTCCAGGCTCTGCTCGTGCGGCTGGACCGGCTGGGTTGACGGCGGTCTGAGAGAGCCCAGGCCCGAGCCTCGGCCGAGGCTCCCGTCCTTACATGCCCGGGAGGCTCAGGGCATTGGTGGGTACCGCCGGCATCGGGGCATCCCCGAAATCGGTGAACGTTAAAGACCCGCCCGTCCCGCTCGACTTGGCGGCGAGCATGTACGGGGTACCGGTGTCGGCGATGTAAAGCTTGTCACCCGTGGCGTCTTCGAGCACCACGGCTTTACGTCCGTCCCACGTGGAGGTGCCCGGGAGCTTAGTGATCTGGCCTTTGGGGGCCGTTATCGTGCCGAGGAACTTCGTCGAGTCGGCGAGCTGGGCGAAGCTGGCGAAATCCGCGTTAGTGACCGGCGCTTCGATCCACCGGTTGGCCACGAGCTCTGCCGTCGACTGGCTGTGGGTCAATTTGAACCAGCTCTTCTCATCCGCCTTGACGTACACGTTGCCCTTGGCCAGGACCAGTTCCATGACTACGCCCGGCTCTTGAATGCTCCCGCCACCTCTGCCCGGCGACATACTGAGATTGACGGTGACGTCGGTGCCCTGCTGGTCGTCGTGGCCGAGCACGTGAAAACTCCTGGCTTGCACCATGGCGGCTTTGGCGTCGGCCCAGACCTGCGCCGCTGTCTTGCTGTCTTCGGCGGCATTGACGGCTTCCGTGGCATTGACGGGCCCCCGGGTTATGGCGCTCATGGGAAGGGCCAGCAGGGCGATGGCCCCGACGGCGAAATTGCGGCTCAGTGTCCTCATAGGTACTTCGTACCGTACCGTGAAACATCGACTTCTGTCTCACGCAGCCGCTGATCGCTCAACGGCGGTGGCGGTCTATGCGCAAAGTGTTCGTCCCTGCCGCTGTGGCGGGCTCAGCCCGAGGTTGGGCGGGGCCTGCTCAGTCCCCCGGTGCCACTCAGTCCTCCAGGTCGTAGGCAGTCGGGTGCTTCGGCTGGTAGATGCCGATCTCCCCGGCTCCCGGTACCTGTAGGCGGGCCAGCACGCCGAAGCCGAGGTCCTGGGGCGGCGCCGTGAACTCGACGCCCTTGGCGGCGAGCTCGGCCATTGTGGCGGCGATGTCCTCGCACATCAGGTACAGCTCCTGGTGGCCGTTCGGGGGGCCGGCGGCCGGGCCGGTGCCGTCGCCGGTGGGATGGACGCCGAGCTCGGCCGGCGGCAACCTGAAAATGAGCCAGCCGCCATGGGCGTCGACATGAGGCCATTCGAGCACGTCCCGGAAAAAGGCTCGGGCCTCCTCGGCGTCCTGGGCATAGATGATGGCGTGGGTGCCTGTGATCATGACCACATCCTGTCACCCACCTCGGCTGAAGGCGCCTCAGCTAAAGGCGACCGGAAGGTCGCGCAAGCCCAGGAAGCGCAGCACGTCGGCACCGTCCAGTGCCAGGGCCCGACGGGCACGGGCGGGCAGGGGCTCGAGAGGCGTGACGGTGACCCTGCCCCCGGGCAGTCCCCAGGTCGCTACCACCCGGCCTCCGACGAGCGCCACCGGTCGGAAGATCCCATTGACGGTGACCACACTGCCGTGCTCGCCGACGAAGGGCCCCCGGGACGCCCAGCCGTGGAGGAGGGGGTCGAAGGGACCGAGCAGCCGGGGCGCGGGTAACGCCACGGGTATGCCGGCCGTCCCTGCCCCCAGCCCCGGGCCGCCAACCAGGGCCACCAGCCCCGGTCCGACGGGGACGACCTCGTCGCTGATGGCGGCCAACCCCTTGCGGGCGTCGCCCAGTGGGAGCCCCGCCCATTTCGCCAGGTCGGCGGCGCCGGCGGGCGCGTGCCCGGCCAGGTACCGGCGGGCCAGCCGGGCCAAGGCCTCGTCGCTGTCCAGGGCCCTCGGCGCCGTCCCGATCCAGTGGGCGACGGAGACAAACGCCTGGTCAGCACCGGCCATCGGTCCTCTCACCACGG
>Ga0181520_10009683_pt1 | contig 13206 bp, 5 predicted proteins | sample PEATcosm2014_Bin_29_FD_132451 | JGI IMG/M metagenome (GOLD analysis project Ga0181520, IMG submission 132451) | Peatland microbial communities from MTU Mesocosm Facility, Houghton, MI, USA - PEATcosm2014_Bin02_30_metaG | ecosystem: Environmental > Terrestrial > Soil > Wetlands > Peat | place...
GCGCGCACTGAAAGTGCCGCTTCCGCAAATACCTTTGATTGCCTCAGGCGGCGTGAATCAGTTGACAGCTTTCGATTTTATTCAAGCCGGAGCAACGGCCATTGGCCTGGGGGGAGAATTACTGCCCAAGGAGGCATTACACTTTCGTCAGGTAGATCGTATTCATGAGTTGGCAAACAGGTTCCTTGGCTTGGTGAGAGATGCTCGGGCATTGCGAGAAACTTATTACTAATGCAACGCTTAGATCGCGCACTACGGAGCATGCGAAGCCACGACGATCTCCAATCGTATGAGTTAAGCGCTGGTCGAGCGAAAGACACGACAGTCGTCTGAGAATCATAAAACGATTAGTCGCCCGCAGCGAGCCTGATACAAACTCTTTAAGAAAGGCTAGATTGTAGGCTTGTTGACATCACCTATAGATAACGAGGAGGGATGAGTACGTGTTGATACATAAATAATCGACGCTTACTAACCGCTTGTAAAGAATTATTTTAATCTAGCCGGTCTCTTCATGCCTCCCTCACGTTTATTCTTCAATACTTAAAGCATGGGAGGTATATTCACATGACACGGAACCTGTTAGCAACATGTGTTTTATCAATCGCTTTTGCGGGTGTTGGATATGCACAGGGCGCGGCCTCTTCCTCAGAGACTGGCGCTCATTACACTAAGGCGCAGTTGAATCAATTGGCGCTCAACGCGCATACGCCGGAGCAGTATACGGCACTCGCCAGTTACTTCGGCACTCAGCGCGCCTACTATCTGCAGAAGGCAGAGGAAAGAAGGAAGGAGTGGTTGCAGCTCAGTCAGAATGTCACGAGCGCGGCAGCCAAGTACCCAAGACCTGCGGACTCGGTACGGAATTATTACGAGTTCTACATGCACAAGGCCGACGAGGCAGGCATCCTCGAAGCGAAGTACAGTCATCTGGCATCACCGGAAGTTGTTGCGAGCGTGCAATAACGCAGCGAACACGAGCAACTTCCGCCGAGTAGACGCCTTATCGGCTATGGAGTGCAGGGAGCCGGTTTAACCGAACCGCTCCCTCCTCCGCGCACATATCCTATAGATACATTCCTTATGAAATCTTCACATGTACACTGCTAGGCTTTATCCAGCTAGCCGGGAACCCGGACTGCGCAAGGGTCAGTTCAGATGATAAATCCAGTTGTCTCGGGATTTAAATGGCTGCCGAGAAGACTTTGGGCTCTGGCACAGTGTCTGACAGCGAGCGTGGTTATTGCTCTGCTGACATACTTCGGGTTTGTTCTACAGATTAATCTGTTGACAATCGGCCTTCTCTATTTGTTGATTGTCGTGGCCGTAGCGTCGTTATTCGGTTTCTGGCAGGCATCGCTGGTTTCATTTCTAGCGGTGGCTTGTCTGGATTTCTTTTTTTTACCGCCCATTTATCATTTTGATATTGCAGATCCGCAGGACTGGGTGGCGCTTGCAACCTTCGAGGTGACGGCGCTTGCGATCAGCAGATTGCACGCGCGGGAAAGGCGGGTTGCAAAGGAGGTTGTCATCCACCGCGCAGGGATGGAGCAGTTGTACGAGCTGAGCCGCAGCACGCTTCTGTTGGATTTACACCAGCCGCCTGGACCGCAACTTGCAATTTTGATACATAGGATATTTGCCCTGCGCGCAGTGGCTTTGTACGATACGAATCTCAGCCATCAGTACAGGATGGGCGATTGGGAGACGGGCGAGGAAGATCTGTCAAAAGAATGCTACTTGCGCGGCACATCCCTGGATGATTTTGGTACTCAGACATGGCAACGCGTCTTGCGTGCCGGACCGGGACCCGTGGGCGCACTGGTGGCGCGAGGCAATCTCAGCCCTCTAGTGCTCGATGCGCTTACATCTCTTGCCGCAATTGCCATCGACCGGTATCAGTGGTTTGAGAAGGAAGAGAGAGCCGAGAGCGCAAAGACAAGTGAGCAACTACGCGGAGCGGTGCTGGATGCACTCGCACATCAGTTAAAGACGCCGCTTACGGCGGTTCAAACTGCCAGTTCAGGCTTGCTTGAGCTGGGGGGATTGACGGAGCCCCAATGCAATCTGGTTACTCTGATCAACGGGGAAGCTGTTCGACTGAACGAAATATGTACGCGGCTGCTGAAAGCCGTGAAGCTTGACGCGAAACAAGTCGACCTGCAGGCCGACGACGTGGTTATACTTGATTTGATATCTGAGGTATTGGCCAGGTATCCAGTTGAACAAGAAAGGAACAGCATTCAGGTTGCGGTGGAGAAGCCTTCGTTGACCGTACGCGCGGATCGCGGACTGCTTGCAATGATCCTGACGCAATTCATCGACAATGCGCGGAAGTATTCGATGGTAGGGACGCCGATTGCGATTGCCGCAAGAGCCAATAAAACCGAGCTTCTCATTTCTGTGCATAATTTCGGTTCGACGATTCGAATTGAAGACCGGGAACGTATCTTCGAGCGCTTTTACCGGTCGCCGGAATTGAAAGACGCCGTTCCCGGTACTGGCATCGGGCTCTCTGTAGTGAAGAAAGCCGCGGAGGCTCATCATGGGCATGTTTGGGTAATCAGTGATGACAAGGAAGGAACGACATTTTATTTTTCTCTTCCCATCGCCACAAGGAGGACGTAGTGAACACGGAGCAGCCGAGTGCAGGGCAGGGTACGATCCTCGTGGTAGACGACGACAGTTCCACGCGGAGGGCTTTGCGCGTGACGTTGACCGGAATGGGATTCACGGTTGTGGAAGCGGCTCGCGGCGAAGAAGCATTATCGCTGGCCCGCGTGACCTGGTTCGATGCCGTGTTGTTAGACGTAGATATGCCGGGGATGGGCGGCGTTGAAGCCTGCCGAAGCATACGGCGCGCGGTTGCACGCTTGCCCATCCTGATGTTGACAGTTATGGACAGCGAGGATGACAAGGTGCTGGCGCTGGATGCCGGAGCAGACGACTATATCACGAAGCCGTTTCAAGTTCGGGAGTTGACGGCGCGATTACGCTCCGCAGTGCGCAGAAGAAATGCTCAGGATGACAACCGCGATGCGCCGATTCGCCATGGCCAACTCGAATTGGATCCGGTAAAATACCGGGTGCTGAAAAGCGGGCGTCCGATTCATCTGACACCGAAGGAATTCGAGGTTCTGCATTACTTGATGATGCACGCGGGTGAGCTGATTCCACATGCCCGCCTGCTGAAGTCCGTATGGGGGCCGGAGTATGGAAACGAGCTCGAATACCTTCGAACATTTATACGTCAACTGCGAAAGAAAATCGAAGACGATCCGCGCAATCCTAAGTACCTACTGACGGATGCTTATGTCGGTTACAGGTTCAATGAACTGCCGCAGCAGGTCTAAGAATTCTCAGTACAGGTCTTAGGATGCGGAGTAGGATACTACTACTCACATGTGTGACACTACGCTACGTTCAATTTATGTGGCAGGCAATAATTGGCCGTAAAGACGCACAACTCCTGTTATGGTCAAATGAGTGATATTGACATCGTTTATTAAAGCAGGTTCTTATTTGTATCTTTACCTATAAGAGCAATCCTAACGCACACTCGAGTTATGCCCAGGAACATAATAAACCTGGCAGCTATATACCACTATGAATGTATATATATGGGTAATGTTTTGGCAGTTTATGGCCCCTGCTGTAGAGTGCGGCCCGGCAGGTCCAAACAAGATGTTTTGGATAATAGCCGAGCTGAAGTATATAGGTTGAAGGAAATAGCCAGTACACATCCAGTAAGGGCCAAACCGGAATGCCAGAATCAATCAATTAACTGGTAAAAAAGGCGCCTTAAATCCAGTTTAACTATTAAGAAAGACACAGTGGCAAGTAGGGGGAACATGTGTCTCCCTACCTTGAACTACTTATCGTCAACATAGTTGTGAACTCCCTTCGAAACTATTATCATGCCCCCTTGCCAGCTTCGAGAGAGGCGCCCGCAGAACAGGCTCTTAGGCCCCAGAAAACACCTTCCAGCCATCAAATAACAACGACTGACTACGATAAAATAACCACTCAATGGCGCAGTAAGTGAACCTTACGGAAACAATCGGGAAACCCGGCCAGATTACTGGCCGGTTCCGGAGAGCACCACAGTCGCGGTTGCGGTGGGGTTGTTCGCGGTGATGGTGAGGCTGGCAGTTGCCGAGCCGGTTGCCGTGGGAGCGAATTGGACGAGGACGATGCAACTGGAATTGGGAGCCAGCAGAGTTCCGCAATTGTTCACCTGTACATAGGACGCGGCTCCCGTGCCGCTGAGCGCAATAGAGGTCAGATTCAGGGGCGTGGTGGTGCTGGTGTTGGTCAGTGTTATGGCCTGCGCGACGCTCACGGTAGCATGCGTCACAGAGCCAAAGCTCAGCGTGGTGGAGGAGAGTGAGATCGCAGGAGCAGCAGCGCCAGTTCCGCTCAGAGCTATGGATTGGGTTGTGGGGGATGCGTTGTCAGAAAAAACCAGCGTAGCCGACAGGCTGCCCGAAGCGGTGGGAGAGAAGCGTACCAGGGCAGTGCAACCGGCCGCTACCGCAAGCGTGGCGGGGCAGTTGTTTATCTGTGCAAAGGATTTTGGAGTCGTGCCGCCCAGCGCGATAGAGGAGATGGAAAGCGCGGCATTGCCGGTGTTGGTGAGGGTGATGGCCTGGGCCGGACTGTAGCTGACGTTGTTCACGGCGCTGACGGCGGTGACGGGAAAACTAAGCGATGCAACAGAGAGCGTGACGATTGGCGCTGGAACTACGCCGGATCCGCTGAGAGTTACGGATTGCGGAGAGCCGGTGGCGTTGTCAGCAACGCCGAGCGATGCGGTAAGCGCACCTCCGGCGGCCGGCTTAAAGGTCACCGTAACAGTGCACGATGCGCTGGCCGCCAGTGACGTGCCGCAATTGTTGGTCTGTGAGAAGGAGGTTGCGTTCGAGCCGCCGATGGTGATGCCGGAAAGAGTTAACGCGGCGGTTCCGGTGTTCTTGAGCGTGATCCCTTGCGTTGCGGAAGAGGAACTGACGATGGTTGAGGCGAATGCGAGGCTGGTGGGCGAGAGGGAAACTGCCGGGGCATTGCCTGTGCCACTGAGGGTGACGGCTTGCGGAGAGTTAGTCGCATTATCGGCAAAGCTGAGCGAGGCCGAGAGCGCTCCAGCCGCGGAGGGTTTGAAGGTTACCGAGACGGTGCACGACGCGCTAATTGCCAGCGACGCGCCGCAGGTGGTGGTATCGGTGAAAGAAGTGGCGTTTGTGCCGGTGATGATAATGCCGGAAAGAGTCAGTGCCGCGGTGCCGGTGTTAGTGAGCGTCACCGTCTGCGCGGCGGCAGAGGCGCCGGTATTGGTGGCAGCAAAGGTCAGGTTGGCTGCGGAGAGGGTAACTGTCGGAGCAGTGCCCGTCCCGCTAAGAGCGACGGCTTGCGGAGAGTTGGCGGCGTTATCGGCGAAGCTAAGCGAGGCTGAGAGTGATCCATTAGCGGAAGGTTTGAAGGTAACTGAGACTATGCAAGAACTACTGGCCGCCAGCGACGCGCCGCAGGTCGTGGTATCAGTGAAGGAAGTGGCATTCGTACCGATGATGGCGATGCCGGAGAGAACCACCGCGGCGGTGCCGGTGTTGGTCAGCGTCACGTTCTGCGTGGCGGAAGATGCGCCAACAGCCGTTGAAGCAAAGGCGAGGCTGGCGGTCGAGAGGCTGATCGTCGGTGTAGCGCCTGTGCCGCTGAGGGCGACGGTCTGCGGAGTGTTGGCAGCGTTATCGGCAAAGCTGAGCGTGGCCGAGAGCGCGCCCGTCGCTGTGGGCTTGAAGGTGACGGTAACGGTGCAGGAACCGCCCGCACTGATTGTTCCACAGTTATTGTTCTGAATGAAGGAAGAGGGATTCGCGCCCCCCGTGATGATGCTAGTCAGTGCTAGAGCAGCATTGCCGGTGTTGGTGAGCGTAAAGGATTGCGTGGCGGAAGATACGCCGACATTTGTTGAAGCAAAGGTCAAGCTTGTGGGCGAGAAACTGGCTGCCGGACCGTTTGCGCCGGTTCCGCTCAGAGTTAGAGTCTGCGGCGAGTTGGGGGCAGTGTCGTTGAAGGTCAGAGTAGCGGAGAATGTTCCTGCCGCAGTGGGCACGAAAGTATAGTCCGAAAGGCAGGAAGCGCCGGGCGCCAGCGTGGCGTTGCCGCCGCACGAGGATGCGCCGTGGAAGAGCGTGGCATAGGTTCCGGTAAGCGTGGGACTGCTGGTGAGCGACACTGAAGCTGTTCCGGTGTTGGTGAAGGTGACAACCTGCATAGCCGACGAGGCGCCAACGTTGGTCGATGGGAAGGTGAGGCTGGATGGCGAGACGGAGACCGAAATGGTCGAAGGAACTGTTCCGGTGCCGCTCAGCGCGACAGTCTGCGCGGAGTTGGCGGCGTTATCGGCAAAGTTGAGCGTCGCCATGAGCGCGCCAGCCACGGTAGGTTTGAATGTGACTGTGACAGTACAGGAAGCGCTGACCGCCAGCGATGCGCCGCAGGTATTGGTTTGAGAGAACGAGGATGCGTTGGCGCCGCTGACGGTAATGCCGGAGAGGGTCAGTACGGCTGTTCCGGGATTCGAGAGTGTCACGGTTAGCGGCGCGGAAGATACGTTGAGATTGGTGGATGCAAATGCCAGGCTGGCGGTTGAAAGGCTGGCCGCGGGGCCAGAAAATCCGGTTCCGGAGAGCGCGGCTTTCTGCGGAGAACCACTGACGTTATCGGCAAAGTTGAGCGTCGCCGAGAGCGCGCCAGTCGCAGCAGGCTTGAATGTGACTGTGACGATGCAGGAAGCGCTAGCCGCCAGCGATGTGCCGCAGTTATTGGTTTCGGAGAATGCCGTCGCATTGGCGCCGCTTATAGTAATGCCGGAGATAGTCAGCGCAGTGGTGCCGGGGTTCGAGAGCGACACGGTTTGCGTGGCGGAAGAGGCGCCGACATTGGTCGTTGTAAAGGTGAGGTTGGTGGGCGCGAGCGTGGCCTGCGGCCCCGGTGTTGAGGAGGGCCAGCCATTCACTACATTGGCGACATTGAGCGAACCGAGGCCGGTGGCCTTGTCATAGCCGGCCGTGGCCGCATAGCCGGGAAGGATTCCCAGTACGTCGCCGGCAGTTTGCGCCGTGCAATTGACGCTGCCTGCAAAGCAGGGAGTGGCGATGGTGCCGGTGTCGATGTCGTTGAAGAGACAGCTTCCCGAGGTGGTTGCCGTTTCCGCGCTGCAACTCGAGTAGGTTTGCTTGGCGGCTAACCCGTAGAGCACGGCATTGGGATTGCCTTGCGTGGAGCCGGCCTTCTGATTGATGAGCGCCATGACACCGGCCATTACCGGGCTGGAGACCGAGGTTCCGCCTACGGCCATATCCAGCGCATTGGCGGGATAGGTGCATGGAATGGGGCTGGTGTATCCCGGCGGCTGCGTATCGCAAATCAGATAAGCCACGCCCATGAATCCGGCGGAAGCAAAGAAGGAGACATCCGGTACGGTGCGCTTGTCTGTGGAGACGATACCGGTAACGCCAGCCTGCCAACTTGGTTTAGGATAGCCTCCGCCGCAGGAGGAAGGACTGTAGTTGGACGAGGTGGTGCAGTTACTGACGCCGCCCGAGCCGCCTACCGGCGGGATAAGTTCGTCATAAAGGCCGCTGCTGATGCCATCATTTTTCAGCAGATAGTTGGCCCACTGCTCGGCGCTGTAATTCACCCCTAACTGGCTATTGAAGCTGCTGATCACAAACTGATTGGTGACTGTATCGTTCCAGGGAACCTCGGGGATGTATCCGGTGGCGTTGGACATATTGGTGGTGCTGTTGGTGCCGCTCCAACTTGAGGCGGCGGAGTTGAAGTCGGTGCCGCCGACCGAAACGTTATAAGGTGTGCTGGTCATGCCGCTGACGGTAGTGCCGTATTGGGCAGCATAGTCGGCAGCGGGGTTGTAGTTGCCATCGTCGCAAACCGCGGCAGCGGAGTCGCCCGAGCTGACGAAGACTGCAATGCCCTGGCTGTAAGCCTGCTGCCAGAGATTCAGATACTCCTGGTTGCCGGCGGTTCCCATCCCTAGCTCGCACTCGCCATAACTGACGCTCATGATCTTGGCGACATTGTTGTTGATGATGTAGCTCTCGCTGGCATACAAGGCATCGGTGGTCTGGCTTGTCTGGCTGGAGGTGACCAGCACAATGCTGGCGCCGGGCGCTACTGCTCCCGACCACTCGACATCAAGCGTATTCTCAAAGCGGTCGTCGAGCAGTGCAGTGGTGCCGGGATCGGAGTTGGTGATGATCACCTTGGGCACATTGGCTGGCAATCCGGTGGCCGCGCGGAAAGTGGCTACATCACTGAGCACGATATTGCTGGTGCCGGCGAGGGCGATGGTCTGCCCTGTGCCATTGATAGGCGCCGAGGCGGTCCAAAGAGATTTGTAGTTGTAGATTGTTGCCATGTCGTAAGGAACGAGCAACTGGTAGCCACTGTCGGTGTACTCCGGCTTGGCGCTGGCTAGTCCATTGAGGTTTATGGCGCCAACCCCCTGGCTGCCCGGCTGGGACAACGCCGGCAGACTGGATGTGCCGCTGACGGAAGTCAACGTTCCGGATGAGTTGCGGTTGAGCATGGGACTGGTGTGATGTTGCGCCTTGGGAAAGAAGTTATGCAGGGCCTTGACGCCCGTAACCACGGGAGTCAGCGCTGCCGGAATTTGGATATCGCTTGTGTTGGCGATATGCGCCACGCCATTGGACTGAACGGAGTGCATCTCGGTGTGGAAGGCAGTCTCGACCTGTTCGGAATTGCCGCTAAAACGAATCGATGTGCCCGCGGGCGAAATTTCCTGGATGGAGAAGCCGTGACTTTGCAGCCAACTGCTCACCGCGTTCAGATCGTTCTGGGAGACGCCATAGGCGGCGCCAAACTCCTGCGGAGTAAGCCAGTGATGATATTCCGGCGAGGAGGGATCATTCTGCGCTTCATTGAAGCTATCGAGCGCGGCCTGCTGTTCCGCAGAGCGATGCAGAACCAGAACAAGATCGCTCATTGGGGTTACGGAAGGCAGGCGGCCATTGTCGATGGCGTTGCGAACAGCCGGATGCGTGCTGCCCTGGATGGTTGCCATGTTGGCGTCGTCCACGCGATCCACAATCCGATCGGGTACTGGAGCGAAGGAGGTGGCAGTCTGGCCATGAGCTTGTGACGGCGGCCACAGAGCAAGCAGGGCAAGCGTCAGCAGAACCAATGTGGATTTACCGATCAATGCGAGAAAATTATATGAAAGCAGGCTGCTCGGAACTGGAACAGATTGAGGCATGTCCATGAGACGCATGGGAACTCCATCACCCTGCCGAGGCAGGTTATTTAGTCGTAACTAAGCTCCTTATCGCGCAGATCAGGCTGAACATTAGCAAGTTCTTATTATTTTTGCGTTACTAATGTATTACTTGCGCGCGATTCCCCAGCGCTGCTTGACGGGCATGTGTACCGCATTTTGTGTGGCCGAAGAGGTTAACTGGAATGTCGTTGAACGCAAGGCGTAATCGCCATAGAGCGAGCAGCCCGCGCCACTGATGCGGGTCAGGCCAAAGCTCTGAAATCGAAGGGATCCGGTCATATGTTTTGTTGGGTTTGGCGGGCGGGTTTCAGAACTTTTATGTGACAGACAATTAAGGCCATGCTCAAGCTATCTTATCGATGGCAAGGACCGGGACTTGAACTGTGTGCATTCGAAGCATGCGATGTGCAGGGGCCGTCAAGATGAGATAGTCCTTGGTGATCTACAGGATGCTCTGTCCGCTTTGACGGTCACTTAGGATAGCTTCATGGTGCAGAACAAGTTGTGGCCGTGATAGAACTACAGCGTTATCTCGCGCAACGCGGCAAACAGCACACACAATCATCATTAGGCGGCGGACTACTTCTACTCCGCTACAAAGCACCGCTCGCATCACCTGCTTGATTCAAAAACGGACCGACATTATGGTGAGCCAGATCTCGCAATTTTACCGATTGGCCCCTGCGTGAGTGCGCTTGAACGTTTTCCACTCCTCCAGGTAATTGACGAGCGACATACCGATGTAGAGATGCATACGCTGTAACATGAATTCATCGATCATCCTATCGCATGTCCGCATGTCCGCCTTGCCCCGGTCGCAGGCGGCAATGAAGTATGCGATAGCGGTAGGCACATCGGCATCCATGAGCTCGAGATAGTATCTGCCCGCCGCGATGAGGATCGCCGGATTCGAACATAAGGATGCTGCGTTCAGCATACAGTCCTCAGACATACGTCCCCAACGCTTCCTGGCTTTGATCTTGCCGAGTTCCTTCTTTGCCGATGCGAGATCGCTACCCAAGGATATGACTACGGGTTCTCCTTCCCGCGATCGCATGTCCTTGTTGGTTCGCTCATGCATTTCAGAGAACAGGTAAGACAACAGAACCAATGCCAGCCGCGCCTCGTCACCCAAATTATTGGGTGATTTTTTCCGCGAGCACTCAGTTACGTACTGGTTCAACGCATCGAGATCAGCAATGCGCAACCGCGCCAATTCGTGGTCACGCCACACATCCGCACTGAAATGCTCGATTGCGACAGCGAGTTCGTCGTCCGCCAAGGGTGGCAGCAGGCGTGTGCCAAGCGGCTTGGAATGCACTCCCTCCAAGACAGCAGCTAAAAGTGCGTTTTTCTCCATCTCAACCTACCTTTCACGGTGCTTCTCAGTCACTTTCGAGCACGGCGCATCGGTGGCATGCACTGTGTATAGCCGTACTCAACTAACTTCGGTGTCACTTGCACGATTTGGCATCGAAGATGCTTCGATCTTATGCCCTCCATTCACGTGCCTTTCGCCCCTCCTGATTCGCTGCAGTAGCGGCTCGGCCTGAAGGAGGTCATCCTGCAGGCAAAGCACGTATGCCAGATTGCCGGCGCACGCCAGCGTGCTGGGATGATCTGGTCCGAACAACTGTTCGTGGAGCTGTAGGGCTCTGCGAAGCAGCCGCTCACCCTCTGATAACGCTCCACTGCCGACTAGCACCGTAGCGAGGCCGCAGACGATCGCGAGCGTATCCGAGTGCTCAGGGCCGCAAACTCTCTCGCTCGCCGCCAAAGCGCGGCGATAGAATGGTTCGGCGCTCCCATAGTCTCCTCGTGCTTGCAGCATATCTGCCAGGTTTCTCAGGCAGACGAGCGTATCGGGGTGCTCGGACCCGAGGCAACGCTCCGATGCCTCCAAAGCCTGCCGATACAGCATCTCTGCCCCGGCGCTGTCGCCCGCTCGTTCGAGCTGCAACGCAAGGTTATTCATGGTGATAAGCGTGTGCGGATGCTCCTCGCCGAGTGTGCGCCGATGCGCCGCGTGCGCTCTCTGGAGAAGCGCTATCGCACCGCTGGTGTCACCCTTTCTTCCCAACAAGAGTGCAAGATTATTCATACTGCCGAGGGTGTCCGGGTGGTCTGGGCCCAGCACTTGCTCCCGAGCAGCGAGCGCACGACGGAACAAGAGCTCAGTTTCCTCGTAGTTCCCCATCTGTTCGAGCACATCGGCCAGATTGTTCATGGTACCCAAGGTATGGGGATGGTCAGAGCCGAGGACGCGCTCACGACCGTCCAAGGCCCCGCGAAAGAGCGACTCGGCCGCCGCATAGTTTCCATTTCGTACGCGTACGCTCGCGAGATTGTTCAAGCTGGTCAGCGTATGAGGATCCTCCGGCCCGAGCACCCGCTGCCGAACCTCCAGTACTCGCGAGCACATCTCTTCGGCGGCTGCGTAATCCCCCATGTCGCTGAGCAGATCGGCCAGATTGTTGGCAACAGAGAGGGTCGCTGGATGCTCCGCACCCAGCAGCCTCGCACTTGCACGCAGTGCTCCGCGGTATAGCGGTTCCGCAGCTTTATAATCGCCCTTGCCCTGGAGCATACGTGCAAGTCCGGTCAAGCTATTGAGCGTATCAGGATGCTCCACACCGCGAGCCTGCTCACGGATCGCAAGCGAACGACGCAACAGCGCCTCGGAGTCTTTGTAGCGACCGGCGTCCCCCAGGAAATCCGCAATCGCGGTCAGCAAAGAGGCCAGCATCAGTTGCGCCACATCTCCCTCGACCGCGGAGAGAGCGTCGCTGTAGACCATTACGGGATCGTAACGACCTTCAAGGGCCAGCCAGAAGCCAAGTAGCTCCCATCTCAAACGCTCGTCGTTGCGCATGGCGAGAAAGGTTGGCAGGTCAGAAAGGAGGTTCATCAAGCGCTCCCATTGCGCAGTGTCGCGCAGCAGTGCCGGCAACTCGTCGAGCTTACGTTTCGTGGGTTTATTTATCCTCTCGAAATACGTGGCAAGGCGAAGCTTGAAAGTCCGTTCATCCCCGCTGTCGAGCCAGCGTTCACAAACGGCGCCTCGCGAGTGGATGTTACTGAAGGTCAACAATCCCGCCTTGTGCGCCAGAAAGTTCTCCGTCGCCAGGCTGAGGGGCGTCCAATAGCGCCGTGGGAGTGATCGCACAGCGCCATGATCGTCGACATCTCCTAGCACATCGAGAAGCTCCGACTCCGACAGTCCGTGCCGCGCGCATGCGATGAAACACAGACTTCGGCGGACAATATCGGGGCACTCATCGTCATGCCCGAAATCTTCCTGCCAGCGGTCAAGAAGGCGGCTAAATAGAGAAGGCAGGCCGGGGGCCTTCAAATAGCTCGCCGCTTTGACATGCAGTTCCTCGTGCCTGCCGAATTGGCGCAGCTCATCGAGCACTGTGCGGAGATAGAGAGGGTTAGCGGCGGCGGGAGTACTCTCCAGCTTACGGAGAATCTCCTGGGGGAGCTTTTTCCCGAATATCTCGAAATAGGCGTTCGCGGCAAGCCGAATCTCTTCGCCAGCGAATGGCGGCACGACGAGTTCCTGCCACCCTCGGCGACGCAGCGCGTCGAGACTTTTCCCCGGCATTGACGACACAACGATTCGAACATTGGGCGCAGATACGTCTGGAAGCCAATCCAATTGCGCCTGATCACGCAGGTCAGTTGAGAGCTGTTCGAGGGCGTCGATCATGATCACAACTTGGCGGTTGCTGCCGCCGATTGTCACCCAGTCCCGGAGTGCGATTGGCAGACTCCCCGGCTCGACTGGCAGCTCGCGAATAATGTAAAACGAGCGTCTTAACTCATCGAGGATGCGGCGAATCAATCCTTGGCGACCGGCGTTGTCCGCAGGGCTGCCTGCA
>Ga0181520_10009685_pt1 | contig 13205 bp, 18 predicted proteins | sample PEATcosm2014_Bin_29_FD_132451 | JGI IMG/M metagenome (GOLD analysis project Ga0181520, IMG submission 132451) | Peatland microbial communities from MTU Mesocosm Facility, Houghton, MI, USA - PEATcosm2014_Bin02_30_metaG | ecosystem: Environmental > Terrestrial > Soil > Wetlands > Peat | place...
CATGTAGGCGTTCGCCCCGGCGTCCCCATGTGCTGGACGTCGGGCTCCTCCCTAAAGTCAGGAGTATGTGCGTGTCAGGAAAGCGCGCGAAGATATGTCAGGGCAATGTGCGAAGCGACACCAGTAGCCCGCGATGAACTTGCGCTGTTCGTTGGGGGCAAGAAGGGACGCCCAGACCTCGTGGAAATTCTTGCCGACCATACCCTGAAGGCCAGGGCAGAACTTCGCGTACTCCGGCTGCATGACGTTGATCTTCTGATTGCCCGAGTGCGATAGATGGGCCACCCGGTAGTCCTCGATATGGATGGGGCCAATGTCCAGGGGCGTAGTCTTCCTGGCGAGAAGCGTCATGCGAAGAAGCTGGTAGAGGTGGTCCGTGGAGAAGTCCTGGATGCTGAGGCCGCCTTCCTCGGTGAACGCGAAGGGGAAGTCGGGGCCCCGCATCTCGGCGAGAATGGATGAATAGCGCCGGACGCGCTCGATGCCACGTAGGCCGGCGAGCTTGTTCAAGGCAATGGGCCGAGAGGTGCCCTCCGTGAACTTCCATTCGATGAGTATCTGTGTGACCTTGCCATCGATCTCAGCGATTACATAGGCATCGATGCTCGTCTTATTGAGGCCTCGGCCACCGCCGCGCTCATTGATTGGGGATTCGCGAGGTCCGATCCACTCAAAGACGACACAGCCCCAGTCGTTGTAGACCTGGCCGCCGACGTTGGCCCCGGTGGGGAAGTCGAAGATCGTCGTGATCCCGAGACCGAGGCTGTTCAAGAAGGTCTTCATGGCCTCCTTGTCAGTGCCAAGGGAGCCCAGGACATTCAGGCATGCGCCAGCGCTGCTCAGAGGGTGCCGTAGGGCTTCATCGTGAAGCTTCGCGGTCGGATCGATATTGTCGAGAACGCTCTTGTCGAAGATGAGCTTGTCCGAGAACTGCTTCTGATAGTCGAGTGATAGTTTGTCCACAGCCGGCTCCTGCTCTCAGTCAAGATTAATCGGCTGAGGATGGCAGGAGCCACTGTCAAATTGTGGCGCTGATGTAGAGGCGCTTAAGTGAAAGCAAAGAAGTCAGGCGGACTACCCGTTCCTCTGGAACTACGGCGACGATGGTAAAGAGCCTTAAAAGGCGTAGTGAACGGGCGGTCTCTGAAGAATAAAAGTCGACGGCCATCTGCACGACGACCGCCGACTATTGAAGAGATCATGAGCGGATCACCAAGACCGGAAATAGCCAAAGTGATAGAGCAAGGTCGTGAGTTCCCATGGCAAGGCAAGACTAATTTGCTTGTTCTCCGGGAAGGTGTAACAGAAAATCGAAGATGTGGCGTGATAGAATAGATCGAAGCTGAGCTTCGCACTGAGCTTAGATTCATAATCGTCAAAAGCCTGTTCGACCTGTTCGTCCGGGATGAAGGCAATTCGGACAATATCTTTGGTGAGTTCATCCAGGAAGGCTCGCCGGTGGGAGTATTCCTCTTTGGGGAGGCCCTGGCTCTCTACCTGGAAGATCCGATAAAGTTCCTCTACGCATCCTATTGCATGCTCCCTTAGCTCGTCTGGCGTGCATGTATCCTCGGGCGGATCGGATTCAGGAACTTGGTCTGTTGCGTTTCGCTTCACTTAAGCCCTCCTTCGAATGATCTAGTAGATAGATACTGGCGACGAAGTGGAGCAACAGTTCAATTTTGAGAAGCTCACTCAAAAAAGTGTCCAAGCTGGAACGGCTGGGAGGGCGAGGAAGGGCGGAGCCGAAAGGGCCTATGAATCAATGTCCAAGCGGGTCAGGTTATTCCAGTAGGAGAGAATGGCACAGGTTGAGGAAAGAGCAGTGACGACTGCGACGGTGATTTTGTTGCTGTTGGTTGCCTCGGTAGCACGGGCAGCCTTGATGACGGAGGCAAGTGTGCCGACGTGGTCTTGGAGCCAGTAGCCGCTGATAAAAGATCCGGATTGATCGGTGATGTCGATCAGACTGAACTTCATGGTTGCTCCTTTATCAAGAGGGTGGAAGCCTTTAGAGCTCGTGGGAGCCAAGCGAATCGACACGATAAATGGCGTTTGAGACGTGAATAGATTCGATTGCAGGTACAATATAGCGCCTCCCCATCCGTCAAATCCCTGAAAGGCTGTGTGGGTATAGAGGATCGCCAGAGCTGAGCGAGGGCTGAAAACGTTTGAACACTCTCGATGAAGACAAAGATGGCCGCCCCACGAATACGCAGGACGGCCATCAGGAACGTTTGAACTGGGGAATGGGCCGGACGGTCAGTCCTCGTCGGGGAGCATAATCGTGAGCACGGGCTCGCCTTCGTCGCCGGGGCCGCAGATGGCCTTGAGTTCGATAGGGACAGGGTTGGCGCCAGCGGACATCAAGAAGAGGACCGAGAAGCGGATGGTGTCGGTGTCGTGGGACTTGGCCTTGCTGATGGTGTAGCGAAGAACATTCAGGACGTCCCACGCGCGGCCAGTGATCGATTGGCCTTCGTCGGCGATTTCGGGGGAGGGATCGAGGTAGGCGTAGACGGTCTCGGTAACCGCGAGCGGAATCTTGAAGCCAGCTTCGCGGGCAAGGCCTGAAAAATCTAGGAGCTGACCGTCGGCTATCGCGTCCGTTCTTGAATAACTAAAGATCACCGGGCCGAATGGCGAATCCTGAGCGAGGTCATCAGAAGGCATTGGCGGCCTCGGTAGGAAGCTTGCGGGAAGAGCTCGGCTTTACTTCAACATGCTCGGCCACGATGTGGAGCTTGAAGGAGCTGGTGGCCTCGGAGGATTCGAGGTCCTGCGCAATGCGGCCGACGACGCGAATCGAGGAGCCCTTGTCGAGGAGACTAGAGCTACGCTCGGCGAGGCGGCCGTAGGTGATGACAGGGACGGCCGGAGCGGTGTCGCCCGAGGCCAGGGAGAAAGTGCAGCGGGGGATGCCGTCGGGGCCGGTAGAGAACGACGGCTGAGCGACGAGGTCGCCCTCGAGCAGGATACTGTTTAAGAACTTCATGGGATCTCCTATGCGTTGGCGCGGACGTAGAGCTCGTCGGGGCCGAGCTCGAAAGAGCAGCCGGGGACGGCTTCGCCCTGGGAGACGATGAGTGTCTTGAGGGCCGAGCGAGAGAGGTCCTTCTTGACGATGACGGCCTCGGGGTGGGAAGTCTCACAGTAGGAGAGGGCAGCATCGCGGTCGATGATGTCGAGGCGATCGGGGAGCTTGCGAAGTTGGGCCGTGCCCGAGGGTAGAAGGAGCGTGCGCGAGCGGTGCTGCTTGGCGATCTCGAAATCGACAAACGGTCGCAAAAGGGCGGACAGGAAGGTGATGCTGTCGTTGTCAGCGGCCGAGGCCTTCGTGAGCCAGGCGTCGATGCGAGCGTGTAGGTTGGCAGCGAGCTCAGAACGACGGGCGATGCGGGACTCGGCCTCGAGGATGCGGGCGACCGCCCAGTCCGCCTTGGCCAGGGAGTCGATGACGAACGGCGCGGCCGCCGGGGCCGTGGTGCCAGTAGGGACAGAAGGATTGGAAAGCGCGACGGGGACCGGGGACAGGGTCGGGGCGGAGCCGAGGTCGGGGATGGCCGGGAAGTCCGGGTAGAGGATCGATGATGGAAGATCGAGCGGGACGGATGCGAGCTCGGTCCGCTCGAGGACGGCTGCTTGCACGTGGGGCCTCCTTGGGAAGATTAGGATGAAGAGACGGCGGCCGGGATCACGCCTGCCAATGACAGTGGTTACGCGTTAGCCGCTACTGATATAAGTAGAAGCCGGGGCCGCCGAGCTGTACGCGAGGTAAAGCTTGATGATCGAGGCATTCAACCGGAGTAGAACCGGGAAGCGGGCGAGCGCTTTCGTGGCCACTGGGGGTTGAGGGTAGGATAGGATCTGTAGCCTCAGCGGGGCTTGCCAGCTCGGGCGATAAATGGGCTGGAAAGCCCAATGGCGGCCCGTGGAGGCACTTAGCGTGGTGTCCTGTCAGTTTCCTTAAGCGAGGTCAAGGAAAGTAGGGGATTGACGAGCACGAGGTCAGCGGCAATGAGTGAAGATCAGGTCCGTGTCGACTCGGAAGGAGTAGCGGCCTTTCAGGAAAGCGGAGTATTGAGCGGGAGATAGAATGGTCTCGGGGTCATAGATCGTGAAGCGGCGGCCGAGGTGATGGTGGTCGATCTGCCAGACCGTTCAAATGCCTGTCGTGTAGGATTCGGTGATCTCGATGTGCATTTTCATGGGAGCCTCGGTAGGGGCTTGGAATCCAGTAGGGGAAAACCATGGTCATCTATGCGGGCGATGAAGATAACGGGGCCGAAGACGGCGATGACGGCCTCGCCAGAGGCGGAGGCCATGTAGGTGTTGGCGGCATCGACATCGTTGAAAACCGCGGTGACGCAGTGGAGGCGGCCGAGGCCACCCCGGACGTAGAGAACTTGATCGGAATTGAGATGCATAGTGGCCTCGATAAGGATTTGATTGGGGAAAGGGATACCGTCGGCTATTGTACCTCTAATAGGCGCTGACAAGATTGTGAAGGCAGGGGCGGTAAAGGAATTAGGTCTGGCGGGAAAGACTGATGGTTGTCGGCTATCTCGATATAAATCCTATCGTATGTATCTATATATATAAAGATATATATTATACCCGGTGGATTGGAATATCTTTATATACGGTCAGGAGAAGACACCCCCTCAATCTATAGAGTGAAATTTTTAATAGTCGGTATCAGACCCTGTATACCCTATTGCGGTGAACTCGGTGGGTATTGAATAACGCGAGGGCTAGCCGGACATGTGAAGGTCAATGTCGCTGATAAGGTTAAGGAGTGCTGATCAGTCGGATTCGGACCACAGCCGTTCGAACTCGGTCGTATAACGCGTAGCGATAGGTGGGACATTCCAAAGGACGAGAGCATTCTCCGCGTTGTGCTCGATAGCGGCGGTCGTGTAGTTGAAGGAGCCGGTCTCGACTGAAACGGAATCGATGACCATAAACTTGTGGTGGTGGATAGCGTAGTGGGCATCGAGGCGAACGGGGATGCCCGCGGCCTTGAGGATGGGGATCTGGGAATAGCGATCATGGGCGGCCTTGAAGTCGGCAACGATACGGACCTTGACGCCACGGTGGGCCGCGGATTCCAGGGCGGCGGCGATGTCACGGGAGGTGAACTCGTAGCAGGCGACGAGGAGCGTCGACTTGGCGGACGAGATGGCCTTCAGGACTACCGCGAGGGACGAGCCGCTGGGGGAGAAGCCGAGGTCGAAAGAAGCGCCCGCTGGAAGAGGTGTCTGGGCCGCAAGCCCAAGCGAAGCAAAGACAACAAATAAGACGATAATCGTTACGGTGATGCGTTTCATGGAAGCCTCATTGACAAAAGCATACCAAGCCAGCATGGAAATGGAAACCCATTTGCCGTCGACGGAGAATTGCCCAGCGATCATCGCGAAGCAGTTAGAACCCGGCGCTTGGATGCGATGACCTGGCGGATGTGTTGAACAAGATCGGGGTCAGGGGTCTGTTGGGCGGCCAATTCAAAAAGCGCGAGGATGGAATTGCTCGTGGAGTGATCGATGTCGGGCTTCCGGGTAGTGGTGGTAACGGGAATGCCCCTTCGCATCGAGGAACGGGGGATATCAGAGACAGGAATATCGGCGATCATGTTGGGCCTCCAGAAAGTAAGGGCCACCTTGAAAAGGCGGCCCTATTGAAGAGATGGAGAACGAAGAAAGTTAGTCGGTGTCGGAATTGCTGAAGATGTCGAGGAAGGCTGAGAGCGCCCGCGCGACCGGGAGGTCCCATCGCTGTGGAGCCGAAGGATCGGAAGGACGTGGGAAGTAGGGGCTGGAGCCGAGGCAGCCACCGTAGAGCCAGCTAGCGATGTCCATTGGTAAAGACTCGAGGGGATCGAGGCCGACGAGATCCTGTTCGAGGGCGCGATAGAGGGTCATGAAGGACTGAAAGCGAGACTGCCGCTCGTGGCGATCCTTGGATGAGTCCGTGGCGGCGCCCGAGGGCCAGGCCGAGTAGAATGCGTCGACGAGGGCGAGCATATGGTCATGGGCGAGTGCGAGAAGGGCCTACTCTTGCTCGCTTGGGGTGAGACGCTCGTAGCAGATAAGCGTTGGAGAACCTGAAGCAGGGACAGCTGAAAATCTGGTAGACTTGGCCATTGTGGCCTCCTTTGATCGAGATGAATATCGATACTAGGAGAGGCTGAAGGCCGGCACAAAGGTGTCAGTCGGGGGTAGGAGGCTCGAGGAGGCCGTGTTCGACGAAGGAATAGTAGCCTGTGCGGGCGAAGATGACATGGTCCAGAAGCGCGATGCCGAGGACTTCGGCGGCCTGGCGAAGGCGGGTGGTGATCTCGCGGTCCTCCGGCGATGGATCTAGACGGCCTGAGGGATGATTATGGGCGACGATGATTGCGCAGGAGTTGTCCTTGATGGCAGTTATATATACTTCACGTGGATGAACAACCGTACGATTCACAAGACCTATGCTAACGATGTGGACCTTTATGATTTCGTGGGCCCCATTGAGCGTGATGGCGAAAAAGCGTTCATTGCGGGCTCGAGCATAACGGGCGAGCGCACCATAGATGTCCGAGGGAGAGCTGATTTTGTAGGCAGGGGCTGTGCGCTCACTGACGAGTTCGTAAATCATCGTGGCCTCCTATTGGATATATAGGTAGTCAGCGGAGGTAACGATGTGCGGGCAAAATCTATGTCAAGGTTGCGATGAGGCCCATAAGCTGAGGATAAAAAGAGAGGCGCAGATGCGGGGGAGTTTAGCATCTGCGCCTCATACGAGACGGCCCCTAGAAGGCCGTGCTATTTGAAGGAACCGAGGCAGGCACTGATGCTCAGGCCGATCTGCGCGAGGAGCTCAGTTTCGGCTGGCTCGGCGTCGGAAGAGGGCGTGAGTAAGCCCATGAACGGAGGATCAGTGTCAAAGCCGAAAGATGCGGGCCCGATGCCCACCTCTAGAAAGCCACAGATCTGAACAGCTGTTTTTTCATCCGCAAGGCTGTCGGCGATGATGAGTGCAGCTACGAAACCGAGGTAGTAGTTGAGGAGAGCGAGGGTCCGAGGGTGGCTTAGCTTGGAGGCGACAATGTCCGAGAGGACAGCGGGGATCTCCGAAAAGTCTATGCGTCCCTTGATCCTGTCTTCGCTGCCGAATTCAGAGGGCCAGTACCACTGTGAGCTCGGAAACAAGACATCTTCTACCTCCGGCCACGTGGTGCGGCGAGCTTCGCACCATTTTTGGAGCTCGGCAAAAGCAACTGCTCGTTCGAGGTATTTTGGGATGTCCGTGGAATCACGAGCTACACCAGGTAGCGCCTGAGTCTGGATTGGCGTCTCGGGCTGGGAATCAATAACATCTGACATTATATCCCCCTTATTGATGTGAAGCGGTAACACTCCCTTACTGACTAAAGCGGTCGATCAAAATCTGTGAGTTGTGGATTGGAGAATGGGTTTGGCGGGTAATTGGACCCGAAGCAGAGGATCGTCATGAAAACGGCGAGATGGAACTTGAGTAAGACGAACATTGCCCTTAGTTGCGGTCAATGCTCTCGAATGCTGGTGAAAGCACGAGATTTTCGGAAATTCAAGGTATTTGCACTGGGTTGCATAGGATCACCTAAAAGGAACGCGGAGGCGCGAGTACATGTGTTTGTTGTTGCGCAAGCTATCATAGCGTTGCATTGGCTAGCAGGGAATATCAGGATAAATATCTTCCTGGAATAGAATTAGAATCAGAAATAAATTGACTCACGAGGGTTGCCTCGCTATTCTAAACACGAACTTGGAGGGCTCGTGAAAACCTTTGGCGAAGTATTCGGTAAACGAAAAGAACAGGACTTCTGCTGGATGAAAATCCACGGGCAGGAAGAGTTATTTGAAGATGCGATAGGCGATCCAGAAGAAAATGTGCACCAATTGTTCCTTCTCGCTAGCGGAATCCGAATGCGTTTCTGGGAAGCGGAAAAATTCTTCGGTAAGGCCGTCGAAGAACGATACCATCGCGAAGTCATAAAAGGTGAGGAGCTCAAGAAGACAAGGCCCATCGGCGCAGATGGCGCACAGCGGGTGAGGGCGTGGGCAAAGGAGCTCGAGGACAATGAGCTTCAGGTCGCGAGTTATGAAAAAGTGATCGCAGAAATTGAGGATAACCTAAGGTTCGAGCTCGGGGCTGAATATAGCGATGAATTGCCGATGACGTTCGAGCAGTACGCAGGCACGGGCCGGTTAGTGGGACCGGATGGGAAGCCACTGACAAAAAAGAAAGTGCTCGAAATGGAAAAGATCGGCAAGAATATAAGGGTGTGGCCTTATTTGTATGTCAGCCTTGGCGAAAAGATGAACTTGTTCGCGGGCACCGAGGAATTGACAATGATCCCAAGAATCCTCGAGATCGCGGCTGAAGATATGGAAAAGCCGATCGAGGAACTCGTTGAGGATGAAAAATATATCGCCGATTTGGTTAAGTTACTATTAAATAATGACAAACAAAGTTTGCGGGACTGGATCGATGGTTACAGGAAAATACGGGAGCTCGAAGGAAAGTCTCGTGTCCGCAAAGATAAAAAGAAAAAGGAATCAAGGCCTTTTGGATCTGAGACAAATAAGGAATGGGTGCCATTCTTCTCGTCACACGACTACCTGCTTGCGGGAACCACGGTAGTAATGGAGGCCGATTGTTTCGCTGTGGTGATGAAAGACCCTGTTTTGAGTGCGGCCTTCGGAATAATCGTGAGGTTTTTTGTGAAGAAGGGAATTCCAACGAAGATCCCCAGCAGTTGGCCCGACAGCGACACGGAAACATTTGTTATTGCCGAAAGTAAGGTGCCTGAACTCCAGGAGAAAATAAGAGAATTCAGAAGAGAGTATCGGCTAACTCGCGAAGATCATCCCGAATGGTGAAGATATAGTAATATAACTAGACAATGTGAATAGGGGGGGCTATGGGCTACGGAGATCCGAACTGTACGGTGTGTCACGGGGCTGGATGGATGATGCGAAATGGTACCCCCGACCGCTGCGACTGTATTTCTGAGATGCAATTAAAGAAACTGCTGGGGCCAATCATGCGGTTCAGAAAGCTACCGATGGAAGTGACAGGGAAACCATCAGAGCTCCAAAACGAAAACCAAGCGCTCGTCCTCAATAACGAGAACATCGCGAGGTTGATGTACTTCGCGGCTAATCAGTGGAAAGACCGCGGGTATAGTCTTATTGGCGTAGAGGAGCTCAACATCATCGGCATGCGGGGGACCACAGAGTACAAATCGCTGAGTGATTACGCCGAGGCGTTCCCAAACTTTGTAGTCGACTTCAGTAGCGTGAACCCGATGCGGGGGCCGGGGTATCGAGAGAAGGACGAGATGGTATTACTGGACTTCCTTCGGATGATGGAGCGGCGGGCGGAGAAGCGCGTCATCGTGTTGATCGGGCCAACCGCGGGAGAATTCAAGCGGGAGCATCCAGCGTTGTGCCATGTGCTGGCCACGATGCGGTTCCCGTATTTCAATGACGGGAACAAGTACGCGTTCGCCAAGAACGTGGAGCCAACGGAGGCCAAGAGCGCGGAGAAAGAGGGGGCCACGGAAGTAAAGGGGGCCAAGGAGGTCAAGGAGAGGGCAAATGACGGTGATTGAGGAGTTCTTCGCCACCTTCCGGCCGAACAGGGAGGAGTATGTCCGCAGAGATACAGAGAAGACGATCTATGCGCCGCTGACAGCGAAGGTGGTCCAGGAGCATTTCGACGGAAAGATCGTCGTGGCGTTCAAGACGTCGGGGGTAGCACGGGATTACGTCGGCGTCGACATAGATGATCATGCGGGCGGGGCGTGGATATTTAAGAGGCTAGCCGGACTTTCGGAAATAACGAAAAAGTATGAGGAAGTGCTCCGGCGGATGGGACAGAAGCCAAGCGTGATGTTCAGAAGCCCCCGTGGGCTGCACTTGTATTGGTTCTTAGACCGGAGCCTACCGAACCTGCTGATTGACGAGGTCATGAGGGAACGGTTCGAGGATAATTTCGCGGAGCATCGACCCACTAGTCGGCAAGTGCTACGGGTACCGAGGCCACAGGATTACATCGGCGAAGATTATTGGCCCAAGGTGTTTATTGGATATGACGGAATGCGAAGGTATACGCCAGAGGCGCTATTCGGCGAGGAGATCGGGCCGGAGGTGCGGCGGGCAAAGAGTTATTCTGGTGGGGTAGGAACTGTGAAAGGAGGGGGGAAGGGCAAGGGCAAAGGGGCGAAGACGGAGCGGGCCCCGATGAAGAATATTGAGGATGCCGAGGCCTTCTACGGGCCGTTCAAGAACTTCCAGACGAATGAACCATTCAAAAAGCTGGTCGGGAAGTATTTCGCGAACGGCTTGAGCGAGGAGCAGGCCGTGGCGAGGTTCAATGCAATGCTCGACAGGAGCCCGGAGTATACGCGGGACCTGCGATCGGAACTTGAACGGCGGGTGGCGAGCGCCTACCGAAAACTCAAGAAGCCGAATAACTTAGCGGGGATTAAGCACGCGCTGATCCGGGGGGACGCGGATGCGATGAAAGTCGTGCAGACAATCATCGAGGCCACCGGAATGAAGGAGACGGACAAAGAATATCGGAGGCTCGAAGGGTTTATTCTGTGCCTGTGGGGGAGGAAGATCGAGCTCGACGGGATCGGCCGGGACCCGGAGCGGGCGGCGTATCATAACTACAAGTATCCGGGGTTCTTGAGGTTGTTCCGGCAAGGGTATTACCCGATCAACTCGAAAGAATTGCACGGGTGGGACAGCGAGTACCATCGGTACCTAAGGATGCTGAAGGGCATTGGGGTGATGACGGAGTGCAAGTACGGGTACTCGACGATCTTGGCGCGGTGCAAGCATTACGTATTGAACATCAACATTTTCAAGAACCTTCATGGCAACGTGGTCCAGCTTACAGGATCCCTGACCTTTGAAAAGGTCGGGACCAGTGAGCCTGACAACGTGCGTCCTGATGGTGGTGCACCGGCCGCAGTGTGATGCCGGGCCCTATTCTTCTCGATAGCCTCTGGTATAGAGAGCTATAGAGCCTGGGTATAGGGGGGAGGGCTTGTATAATATGTTTCCAAATGTCCTCTCATTCGTAGATTAAACTGGTTTACTTCTAGCCTACACCAAGGTACTTCGAATTCAGCATGGAGATGTTATCGAGGGCCACCAGTTTTCTCCCTCGATTTTCGCCATGTATCGAGACTTTCCTTATTGAAGCGAATACCACCTTCCGTTGTATATGGGACCCCCCATTCCTTATAGTGCTTTGAAAATACAGAGAATGAATACCCAAGGTATTTAGCAGCTCTCTTCATATTCCAATTAGGGTCTTCTTGCGGAGAAGGGGACGATTGAGGAGGGGACTCTGGGGATGGCGAAGGCTCATTAATTGATCTTACTTGAGGTTCGAGCGTCGCAGTCCTATTAGCATTTTCATTGCTTTCGAGAATAACCCTTGCCCGAAGGAGCTTTAGTCGCCGGATTGCACTAGCTACTGCAGTATTGAAGTCTACGAATGCATCAGGTTCGTCCACCGCGCCCAATCGTTCGGCCTCCCTGAAAATATCCTTTCCGTCCGCCCTATAATTTGTTAGCTCTTTGATGCCAACATCAATGTAGCCAGTCTTGATATCCACCGTTCCAGCCTCGAGGACCGATCTTTCTGTATTCTCAAGCAACTGGTTGATATCAGGTAGGGGAGGAATCTCCTTAGGTTGAGACTCTGCGTAGAATTCAGCCTCGGAGGGGCCGTACCTTTTAGCAGGATTAGGTTCTGGATTCTCCATCGCAATCCTCCTTGGACTTTTTCATACTTAGCGCACGCCGACCCTTCTCAATGGTCTCAGGTTGAAGGTGCCCACCATAACGTGAAAGCATGGTTAAGTCTTTGTGCCTCGTGAGCTTGGCGACCTCGGCAGGAGTTAACTCACCAGAATCAATGAGTCGGGTAGTATAGGAGTGCCTAGCACCATGCATGACGAGGTTTCGACGCTTGCGCTGCTCTTCATCAATGCCGATAGCCTCAAGCGCCCGCTCCCAACCTCGGCGTAATGTTATATCACTGACAGCGGCTTTTCTAGATGTTCCAGGCAAGACGAAGTCTTCTGGCTTGGAATAGCCGAGTTTCGAGCGCAAGGTTAGAAGATCTCTCAAGACGGGCTCTAGTTCTGGCGCGATAGGGAGAATACCGGTGGAATCACTCTTTGGGGCTTTGTCGCCATCGAACCGCACGAAATTGTGCTGCACATTTATTTGTTTGGTTTCCATGTCGATATCTCCCCAACGAAGCCCCCTGATCTCTCCACGACGGAGGCCTGCAAAGAGCGCAAATAGAATAGCCGCTTTCTGTCGCATATCGAGCATCGGCGGCCCCTCGTGGGTATTCTTACCTTTAAGTCGCGTCCTTGGGCGGATGCTAACCTGAACCGCATCTGTGCTCTCGCTCCATCCTCGGGCATGGGGAAGGACGACGATCTTCTGAATTTCCTCATCGGTGAGAATACCACGCTCGTGGTTGCTTTTTTCTGGCAGGACGATCGACTTGAAGTCGAAGGGTGACTCGACAAGACCGCGAGACTGTGACCAATTAAGGGGTGTCCTTATAGCGTCTATATTACGCTTGATGACGTCCCGCGACTTTCCCGCACGCCTGAGCTTGCGGACAAAGGCTTCGATAATACTGAGGTGAATATCCTTGAGCGATGTGATTTGGAACTGGTCGAAACTCTTGATCGTGGTCCGAATGTAGCTTCGCGAGGTCTCGACGTACTCGCGTGAGAGGGGACGCCCCGCGTCCTTGCGCTCGACGATGTAGTAGCTGTCGTCGCTCCAGAACCAGTTTACAAAGTCATAGACGGATAATGCGGCTAGACGCTCTTCGTCATCGAGGTCAGCGGTGCGCACCCTGTCCTTTGCCTTGGCCATAGCCTTGAGATCGAGTTCAGCGAGAAGCGCTGCAATCTTCGGTTTGGCGGCCTTCTCGGTCTCCTTGCCTGTGGATCGAGTGGCGATGATCTCGCCGGTCTCCGTGTCGATGAAGCGAACATAAACAATAGAGCGGCCATTGCTGGCCGCTCTAGAGAACGTTGCGTACGTGAAGTGGTTCTTCGCACTGGTTCGGCGCATACTTGATCTCCGTTTCAGTAACAGTATCAAGTAACAGTACCGAATTCCAGTCCCTTA
>Ga0181520_10009688_pt1 | contig 13201 bp, 10 predicted proteins | sample PEATcosm2014_Bin_29_FD_132451 | JGI IMG/M metagenome (GOLD analysis project Ga0181520, IMG submission 132451) | Peatland microbial communities from MTU Mesocosm Facility, Houghton, MI, USA - PEATcosm2014_Bin02_30_metaG | ecosystem: Environmental > Terrestrial > Soil > Wetlands > Peat | place...
ATAGTCCGCGAGATACTGCTTCTGTAGCTGGGCGATCAATGTGGCGCGGTCCGGCATGGAGCCGGCCGATGGGCCGAGCACCCACTCTTCTCCGCTGTAATAGGGTTCGGGATGCTGGATTGCGTTCTGCATGAAGGCAAAGCCGGTCTTGGTGAACGCTCCCGGGACTTCGTAGGAATCGACGATGTAGCGGGAGGAGCCGGTGAACTTGTCATTGAAGCGGACCGAGGGGGATTGCTTGCCGGCGTCTGCAAGCATGCTCTGGTAGACGTGCTGGAAGCCCCCGAATCCATTCAGGTATTCACGCGCATGATCGACGGCAGCGGCATCTGGCCGGCCTCCGGCCGAGGCCATGCAGGACTGCGGTTCGGCGAGCAGCTTGGCGTAGGTTTCGAACTGGGTCTGCGCGAGATGCGAGAGTTCGGCTGGCACTGCGACCGCTCCGATCCATGCGGCATAGAGCACCGGCGCAACAAAGTCAGGGTCCGCCGAGATCTTCTCCGGGTTGGATGTGCTGATGAGATACGCCTTCAGCGGTTTGTAGGTGGCCGTGTAGTCGGCACCGGCGGGCGGCGGAGACTGCAAGGCGCGAAGTTGCGTGAGGATGTTCGACTGCGTGGGGCCTAGCAGTAGCGCGCTGAACTTGATCGAGTAGGCGTTGCATGCCATCGGATAGAGAGCGTCGCCGCTATAAAGGCCCCAACGATCCATCAGCGGCGGGCCATCCTTGCGGTAGGAATCGAGTTTGAGCAGGACGGCGCCCAGCTGGTCCAACGTTTGCAGGTCATGGATCGAGGCAAGTTGGCTTGGCAAGGGCCGGTAGACAGAGATAGCGGCGACCGCAGCCTCCTGCTGCTCGAGGTCGCGATTGTTGAAGAATGAGATGGTTAACAGAACTAGGTAGCCAAAGATGCAGCAACACAGTCCAGCCGCTAGGGCGCGCTTAAGTAGATTGACCTTGGTGCTTGCGCGGCTGGCTTCGAGCGCCGATTTATCGTTCAAGAGCAGCTTTGAGAAGAGGTGCGGCAGGAATGCCCATTGCGGGACCTTGCGCGATCCGGAGCGCACGGACTGCTGTTGGGGCTGCTTCATCTCGGCTCCGCCTAGGGAGAAGACGCGCGTGGCTCCGGCGTCGATAGGCATGCTGGCTTGCTGCTGCACTGGAGCTGCTGCCACCTCTTCCACCACGACTGCCCTCATCCCCGAGAAGAAGAACCCACGCAGGAAGGGGTTTATGCCTAGCTGGCTTGGCCGCGTGAGTTCTATGAGGAAGTCGACAATCGTGCCCCGGCGCTTTTGCAGGTCGCGTGGGAACTCATACGCACTGGCTAACATTTTGAGTTCTCCACCACGGGAGAGAACCTCGAGCCGAAACTCCGACAAAGTGTAAGTCAACTCGTCTAAGCGAGAGCTGACGAGCATCGAGGCACGTTCGGCGAAGAGGCCTGTTCCCACTTCGACCTGCGCGAGCAGAGATCCCAGCGGCGCCTTGACCTCTTCTACGGTGAGCCGGCCAACATAATCCGCGAAGTGTGCCAGCGTGTCGATCTTGGTAAAGAGTACATAGACCGGAACCGAGATGCCGAGCGTCTGCGAGAGCTGGCGGAGACGCTCGTTCAATGCCTGGGCAGAGGCGCGTATCGCGTCGCCGTTATAGCCGGCTTCGGATGGGCCGGGAACGCGCTCGGCACTCACACACACAACCACAGCGCGCGGTGGCTGGCTGGCGCGTTTTGAGAAGACCGAGCGCAGCTTTCCGGGCCGGGTGGCCTTGATCAGCCGCTGCCACAGCGCGGGTTGGCGCAGAAGCGCGCCTCCTGCTTCGACGATTACCGAGGTACCCGCCAGCCAGATGTTGGCCAGTTGCGTCGGTGCTACCACCCCGTCGCGAAGCAGGTTTCCCGCCAACAACTCGGCGTCGAGGCCGGACTGCAGCACGGTCTGCGTCTTGGCGGAGTTGTCTTCCCCCACCATGTAGATGATCTGTGCCGCAGCGAGGGACTTGACCCCAATGCGGCTGGTCCGCAGCTTGCGATCCGCGTCGCGCAGCAGGGCATCGAGATGGATGGAATCGGACCCTCCGGACTGCCCTGACTCGCCGCTCATCCGGGACATGTACCAGACCGCGAACACGATTGTCCCGCCGCCAAGCACTCCAAGAACAATGCAGAAGAAAGCCAACTTGCTGCCCGAAAAATGCAGAGTGAAGGCCACCGCTATGACACATGCGAGATACAGAACGAAGAGGAGTGCCCCCATCAGGACTCGCTTCATAGCGACATCTCCGAAACCCGTCCAATGCACTCTGCAACCGTCTGTTGGGTAGGATTGGCGACGGCTTGGGCCATGCTATTGATGGATTGATTTAGCAGAAAAAGGAAGCCGAGGTAAGCCGCGAGGCAGGCGATCGCAAGCACGATGGTCGCCACGGACAAATTGCGCAACCAGCGGTCGCTAGTTGGGACTTTGGGAACAACAGGGGCTTCAACCTGGCGGACCAGCGCGAATGGTCCACGGATCCTGACGATCTTCTCCCGGATGCGGCGAAGAATAGTGTGGATCTCGGAAGCATCTCCGAAGGCGTAGCGGCCACGGAACCCTAGTAGTAGGCACAGACAGTGTAGTTCGAGGATGTCCGCGACCTCGGAGGACTCGGGCCGGTTGAGCAGTTCGGCGACATGACGAAAAAACTTTTCTCCAGCAAGCTGGTCTCCAAACAATTCTTCCTGCAGAGGGCGGCGGGACCAGTCTGTAAACACCGGGTCTTTCGAGCTAAGCACGCTCTCGTCGAGGAAGCCGACGATGGCGTAGAGCGTCATCTGAGTCGTCTCGTCGGAGTAGCCGAGCGCGCGCACGTTCTGGGTAGCGGAGGCGATCATCTGGCGTACGGCGCTACGCATACGGTCGGCCCTGTCCCAGCGCTGGACATTGAAGCGCGTGCGCAGAACTACCGTGAAGACGTCCTGGAAGGCCAATGCGAGGCTATTGGTCCTAAGCACCGAAACGACGGATGCCGGTGGCGAGTTCATGCGGTAGCCTCCGTGATGATTGTGACATCGAAGGTAACATCTCCGATTTCGCCGGGAACATAAACGCCCACCTGCTTGGTCCGCAGGATGTGTTCCCAGCAAGCGCCGGCCAGCGAGATGGAAAAATAATGCATGTCGGCCTGCGCCGCAAGCGCCGACGGGGGCACCGGGAGGTGCATCAGTTCGAGTCCTGGCAGCGCGCGCTCCACCAGCTTGGGCGCACCCTCCGCCGAGCAGACCTTGACCAGACGCGGAACTAGGCGAAGCAGTGCGGACTCGGCTATCGGCGAGCGGATGCCCAGGATCCAGCGGGCGCGACGCAGACAGCGTTCGTCGTTTACGGCTGCGTTGTGGATATACATGCGATCAGATTTGTGGAAATCCAGTTTGACCGAATTGGATGGAACGACGATCTCCAGATAACGACGGATCAGACCGTCCAGATCACGGAAGGTGGACGTGAGGTCTTCATGGACGTACTTGGGAATCTCGTCCTGTGACGATTCAAGGGAGAAGGTGCTCAGTGCCCCCGCCAGCCGCGCCAGATCGCGGTAAACGTCCTCCGGATGGCTGAGCAGGGTCGAGAGATGGTGCCGTAGTGCCGGGGACAGGGAGCTGAGGCAATGCAGGAACCAGTAGTTGGCCACGTCGAGCGCGGAGGTGCCAAGTTCCATGCGGCCGGAGCTGCGACGATCGCGGCGGACGCTTGCGATCTTCTCGTCGATGGCCTCGATCAGACGATGCAGCAGCATTGCCAGTCGCTCACTTGCGCCGATGCGCAGACAGGGCGGGATGAAATCGGCGTCGCAGACGAAGCCGCCCTTGCCGTCGCGCAGCACTCTCGCGACCGCAAACGACACCATGCCGGGAACTAGCTGTGCCTCGCTCACGAGCAAGAGATTCTTGCGGGCGAACGAGACATCGTGCTCGTCCTGACCGAGGGTGTCATCGCGCAGGATACGGTGGACCGCTCCATAGCGCGCCGCGGTTCCGCCGGTCATATCGCAATCCAGACCCTGGTCGTGGCGCGTGGGTATGGCGAGGTGCAACGTGATCTCGCTGTCGGTAGGGGTAAACAGACTGTTCAGCGCAGCCGGCATTGGGACCATGTCGCAATCCGGCAGATCGAAGATCAGTCCGTCGGGCAGGATTCCCGAGACAAAGCTGAGAATAGCCTGACCGTTGCGCAGAGCCTCCTGATCGAGCGAATAGTGAAGAAAACCCCATGGGTTCAGGCGCGAACTGGCGCTCAGAAACCAGAGGGTGTCTTCGAAATAGCGGCTCTGGGTCTGGAAATGGTGAGGACCGAGGAGCATTCCTTCCGACCAGACAACACGCGACAGGAACTTCATAATGGGTAGACCACCATCCACGGACAATAGGGTGAGAGCTTCGTTTTCCTGCCGGACGCGCTACCGGTGTTACAGAACCGCCCACGCTTGCGAAACCGACCCCGCGAACTGGCTGCATCGCGAACGCGACGGGTGTTGGTCCAATCGTTTGCCGAGACTGGATACATGATGCATATTACTGAATAATCTTTTCCCATGAATAGGTAAATTATCCCGATGCGATGATTTATGCTTCATTCATCAGTCCAGAGAGGCAACCGCATGGACGAATCTCGTAAACCGGGTAACTCCGTTCCAGCACAGCATCCGAGGCAGGACGATGAAGTTCCTGGGGAGAATCTTGGGGTAACCGGTGTCTTTGGGGCAGTGCCGGAATTGAGCATCGACGCCGCTCTCGGCTTAGGAACACCGGCCGGTCAGAATGGGAATTTAGGGAACCGCGCAGGGCGCCTGGAAAACGCTCCGCAGGCCCCGGCGCAGGGCGCCCGCGAAGGACTTCAGGAGCCGATCGTTCACAAGGTGGTGCTTGGTGGCGGCTCGGCCACTGCCCCGATCGATCTTCTTGAACTCCTGCGGACCAACTCGCCTGTGGCAGAACCCGCCCCTAGGCCAGCTTTGGCAGAACCGCGGGGCGACCCGTCGATGGCCGCCTTTCAAGCGGCACCTGCGCCCCCGCACGGGTCTCCGTCGGGGCAGCCCAACGAAGGATTCACCCAGCTGCTTCGCGCACTGAGCGGAGATTCTTCGCCTGACTCCGCTACCCAGCAACCTGGCGCAGTAAAGCCAACTGTGGTGAGCTCCGACTCCCGTTTGGCCCGCCCAGAGTCCAGATTCACATCGTCGCTCCGGACACGGAATACCGAGGACCAGTTCGATCAGCCGGAGAAGCGGCCAGATCCCCCTGCACAGCCGCGCAGCACCCCGCCTTCGCAGGACGTCGGCGGCTTTACCGCCCTGCTGCAGGGGTTTTCCGGAAGTGGCCCCGATTCTGGCGAGCGGCAGCCGAAGCCGCTCTACGAGAACCCAGATCCGGCGTCGTCGGCTCTTCCCCACACGGCTCCAGGGTATGACGCGGGGCAACCCAAGCCAGGGGCCTTCACTCAACTGTTTAGTGCTTTAACCCCGGAAGCAACGAATCCGACCGCGGCGCAACCGGCAGCAACGAAACCATGGGCGGTCAATCCGCCCGCAATTTACCCGGAGCACAACTCGATGAGCCGGCCATCGGGCGAGCAGGCATCGTTCACCCAATTGATCTCCACCATCGGGGAACCGTCCCCCGGGGCTCCGGCTTACCGCAACGATCGCCAGTCCATGCTGGAGGATATTTCGCGCAGACCGTCGCCGGTACCCGAAGATCCGTTGCGATCTAACCAGCCCCCAACTGGAATCACGGGTTGGTCCTCTGCGAGTGCGCCTCGACTACAGCCGGAGTCTTCGGTCGGGAGTGGAGGCCTGACGCAATTGATCCGCACCCTGGATGAACCCACCCTAGGACTGGAGCAACCGAGTCCCTACCCGCCCGTTGACCAGACTGCAACTCCCGCAGGCGGATCAATATTTACCGAGGCGTATAAGAAACTGGATCAGCCGGTGAACCCTTCTTCGCCGGCCCCTCCGTCGGCTTACGCACCCCCTTCCAGGCTCTCCGCCACGCTGGCCTATCAACCGCCGCTGACCGGCGGAATCTTCCCCACTGCGTCCGCGCCGAATCTACCTGCTGGGCCCAGCGAGGTTACCCGCATCCTCGACGCATCCAAGCTGCGCGAGATGCAGCGTCAGGGCATCGCTACGCCGCCCGCCGGCCCTGCCGTCGCGGCCCAGCCGTCGCCTTCTCAACCTGCGATGCCTATGCCTCCGGCGCCGCCCTACCTTCAGTGGCAGCCACCGCAAGTGCCCCCGGTCCCGCTCCCGGGGCAACCGCCGCAATTTGGCTCCGCCATGCAGATGCCGCAGTTCATGCCGCCTGCCCAAGTGCCGCCGATACCCGCGCCCGCTCTTGCGGCCCCGCCCGCCATGGGCAAGATGCAGCAGTACCTGCCCTTGTTCGCCATCATCATCATCTTTCTCCTGATTGTGATCCTGGTGACCTTTGTCTTTCTGCTGAAACACTAGGTAGTTTTTTCCCCAAGGCCCCCGGGTGAAAGGAAGTACGCTTACCTGCATACCCACGTCCTTTGCCAGTTGAGCCGCTGAGACACGGCGGCCCCTCGTAAACGCGGGTTGCTGGTGAGGACCGCGGTACGCAAGGTGATTACATAGCCGCTCCCAGACCCTGTCCTGGGAGCGAAACGGAAACGCGAGGATAGATAAAATGGCTAACAACAATTCGGCACAATTTGTGACCAGCATCAACGCTGCCCTACAGAGCGCAGGTATGGATCAGAAGAAGGCGGCTGCGTATGCGCAGCACGCGAGCGACGTCGTGGAATATATCGATGCCCACCCTGGCCTCAAAGCCGCATTGATAAGGGGGAAGCAGACGTACGATGCCTACGGATATGCCGGTGCCGCGAAGGACATGTACAGAGGATCGGTAAAGGTCGAGCAGGTCACGAATTACCTGCGGAACGCAGGCATCCTGGGGCTGACCTCGGCCACCAAAGGCTTTGACGTTGCACGGCTCGGCGGGGCCACGGAGGGGTTATCGGGCTTTGTCGATCTGTTCGAAGGCGTTGCAAAGGCGAACAACATCGAATTAGCGAACTGGTCCCTCTCCGTGTCGAAGGTAGCTCTTTCCTTTGCCGCTGTCATGACCGCCGGAACAGCGGCACCCGCCATAGCTTCGTTTGCCGGCGCTCTCATTCTCTTTACCGTATTCAAGGAGAGCTACAACATAGGGGCGGCGTTCACGAAGTAGCAATTGGCGCGGTGGGACGCTCTTCCGACTCAAAGACATTTTACCTAAACCGAGGGGCTGGACATTCCGGAGATTACATGCCCAGGTTATCATCGGCCAGCGGCCTCCAAAAGTCATGCATGAAGAAATCCGCCACAATGAGTATTTTGACCGCCGCAGTTGGAACCCATATGCCCAATCGTCCCGGCGACATGAGAGCCGTACAACGCTTATTCAACAAGTATAGCTATCTCACGCGCATCATTTGGTAGGGGATGGGGTTTTTGATGGGAGCACCCAAGCAGCGATTCTAATTTTTCAGCATAGGGCGTTAGGGCTCGCCTTCCCGGACGGAGTTGATCGATGCACGGGTATAAAGCTGTGTCGCTTACAGGCTGTACGGAGCTGTGCCGTGGAATTTGCCGACGAGTGAGAACTGCTTTGGTAGGGTCAGCTCCCATTGGGGAATATTTCCTGCTATCGAATCCGGGAAGTCGTCTGGGCCCAGTTTTTTCAAGGGGCGAACCTTTACGATCTTCCTGGGTCCGGTGCGCATATTGAGTTCAAGGAGGTCTCTTTGGCGCAGCTTATCGATTTCGAGGTCCACCGCTTTTTCATCGTAGTTGAGCTTGCGGCCAAGCGCAGCACGAAGTTCATCCTGACGCTGCACTCCCCAGACCACGTTGGGGTCATCGCCGAATTTGATGCTGGGATCCCTGTGCCAGCCTGCTGAATAGCGGGTTTTGTCGCGCCATACGAACTCGCCAGCATTGACAGTCTGGGCCAGGGTATAGATTTCGAAGCCGGGCTTAAGGCTCCCATGGCGATATCCGAGTGAATCTTCCAACTCATAATCGGTCTTGCCGAGAACGCTTTGGAGCGTGGTGACATATCCCTTCATCATTGCCATTGAGAACTCTCCACAGAGGATTTCGTCATGAGCCGGGAGGAACACCTTAAGTTTAGAACTGCATCCACGTTGTAGTGCGTCACACTGCCTGTGCCAGCAAAATCACCAGTTCCATCTGCGGGTTGAGCAGGTCGGCGGGAGCGTGGACGGCGAAGTTGCGAGCGCGCAGCACCGACTCCCAGTATTTGCCGCTCTGCTCGATGGCAAAGTACTGCTGCCGCAGTTTGACCGGGATGGCCCGCGGCGGCGTGGGCACATGCTGTAGGCGCAGACCAGGGAGCGCATTGCGAATCAGCATCTCGATCTCCGTCGCCGAGCAGGCCTTCACCAGCTTGGGTACGCGTTCGATCAGGTCGGCGTCGCGTATGTCCGCAGAGACGGCAAGGTAGAACTTCGATCCCTCGAAGTACGCGTCCTTGTCGATTGATGTCGCGTAGATGGTGTCGCGGCTCAACTTGAGCGGAAGGGCGACGAAGTTGCTCGGCACCACGGTCTCCAGCATCAGGCGGATGAGCCGGTCGAGTTCTCCGAAGCAGGAGCCGAGCTGCTCATGGTTGTAGCTGGGCAGATCGCGTGGTTCGATCTTGTTGGAGAACGCAGTCAGGGCGCCTGCAAAATCAGACAGTTCGTTGAATAACTGTACCGGCTGCACATTGTTGGAGTCGAGGAAGTGGCGAAGCCCCGGGAGGTGCGTATTGATCGTGTACAGGAGCCAGAAATTCGCCACATCCGACGCAGTAAAGTCGGCCAAGGACTGGTTCTTCTGGCGGCGGCTTCCTGAGAGCTGGCTGCTGCGCGTTACCAGCAACTCGATCATGCTGCTCAGCACCCGCTTCAGGCTGGCATGGGCCTGAACGTCAATCAAGGGCGGTATATAAGTGTTGTCGAGTTGATACATGCCAGCGTCGGACTTGACGACCCGTGCACATCCCAGCAGGATCGATCCATCCAGATTCTCGCCTTCGGCAAGGATCCGCAGATTTTTGCGCGCAACCTGCACCGGCCGCTCGCTGGTTCCACTGTTTTCATCGCGCACCATCTGCATGTGGGTCAGAAAACGTGTGCTGACTCGGCCATGCGTCTGCGAAATGTTCATGCCGCCCTGCAGATATTGGGGTATGGCGAGGTAAAACATGCAACTCTTCCGGCCATCCTGGAAGCATTCGTCCATCGTCCGGGCGGGAGGCGCGGGGTCGGAGACGGGAACGTCGAGGGTGAGCGCGTCGGGAAAGATTCCAGTGGCCAGCGTGATGGACAGGATTCCCTCGGAAAGGGCCTTGGCATCAATCTGGAAGTCGCTGAATCCCCAGCACTTCGGGTTCAGCGAGTCCAGATAGAATCGGGCGCTGTCTTCCACAAAGCGTTCCTGCGCCTGCAGGTGCTGCGGAGAGAGAAAAGTTCCCTTGGACCAGATAACAGGTTGAAGTTGTCGCATGGGCTATAAGAACGCTATTTTCGCCGTCGATGCAAGCATATATTCAGGGACTCAAAGAAACCATCGCTATATCATGGACTTCCTCGTCACTCAATGCTACGTTAACCGGGTAGCCGCAAGAGGTCCGTTTGCCGGTTCCAACGGGACGCAGTTTGTCTCCGCGCCACGCCGTTCGCAATGCCTTCGGCTGGACGCAGGGTTCTGGCAACTCTGGCAGATTCCGGCGGGGTTCTGCACTGTCTGGGGTTTGCCTCCGTGAATGTTTCGTTATTTTTATAGACAACTTGCGACGGTTGTGTTTCCTTTACTTCTACATACGCATTTCTATTGGAGCAACCAATGGCGAAAGAGAGCACGCAGCACAAACTAGACCGCGTCCGCGCGCCGCGGGTACAAATCACGTATGACGTCGAGGTTGGGAACGCGATTGAAATGAAGGAACTGCCGTTCGTCATGGGCGTTCTGGGCGATTTCTCGGGGCAGCCCGAAAATCCGCTTGCGGCCATGAAGGACCGCAAGTTTGTCGAAATCAATCCCGACAACTTCGACAGCGTTCTCAAGGGGATGGCTCCGCGCCTGTCCTACTCGGTAGACAACAAGCTGAGTTCGGACCCCAACGCCGGGCAGGTCAAGGTGGATCTGAAGTTTGAGAAGATGGAGGACTTCTCTCCCGAGAAGGTGGCCGAGCAGGTCAAGCCGCTGAAGGAGCTTCTTGACTTGCGCACGCGGCTCTCCGACCTTCGAGGCAGCCTACAGGGTAATGACAAGCTCGATGACATTCTGGTTAAGGTGCTTTCGAACACCGATGAACGCGACAAGCTGAAAGCCGAACTCGGCAAAGCAGGAGAGGGGGACAAGCAATGAGCAGCCCTGCGAAGCAGGTCGCGGCGCAGACCGCGGAAGTACAGACCAAAGAGGTGTCTCTTCTGGACTCCATCGTCGCGGAGGGACGGTTCGGGCACGAGGCGAGCCAGCAGGAGCGCGGCAAGGATATGGTGAAGGAGTTCATCAACCAGGTCCTCGAAGGCCGGATGACGCTGAGCAGGGACGCCGAGCAGACCATTGCCAACCGAATTGCTCAGATCGATCAGCTGATCTCGAAACAGTTGAACGAGGTGCTGCACCATGAGGCGTTCCAGAAGCTGGAGGCCACATGGCGCGGTGTCAAGTACCTGCTGGACCAGAGCGAGACTAGCGCCTCGCTGAAGATCAAGTTGTTCAACGCCCCCAAGAGGGACCTCTTGAAGGACCTACAGCGCGCGCCTGAGTTCGACCAGAGTCAGTTGTTCAAGAAGGTCTACGAAGAAGAGTTCGGCACCTTCGGCGGCGCACCCATTGCAGCGCTGGTGGGCGATTATGAGTTTGGCCGCGGGCCAGAGGACATGGAACTGCTCGAAAAGGTGGCCCAGGTGGCTTCCGCCGCCCATGCCCCATTCTTGTCGGCTGCTTCGCCCGAAATGATGAACTTGAATGATTTCACGCAGATCTCAGGCATCCGCGACATATCCAAGGTCTTTGATAGCACGGAATACGCAAAATGGAAGTTGTTCAGGCAGTCGGACGATTCACGGTATGTGGCGCTGACCATGCCCCACATTCTCATGCGCGAGCCCTACGGTCAGGATTCGCGGCAGATCGAGGCCTTTGCCTATGAGGAGGCGGTGGACGGCACCGACCACTCGAAATATCTGTGGGGCAACGCGGCCTATGCGCTGGCCGCGAGACTTACCAATTCGTTCGCGAAGTTTGGATGGTGCGCGGCCATTCGGGGCGTGGAAAACGGCGGACTCGTGGAAGGCCTTCCGGTACACAACTTCCGCACCGACGAAGGAGACATTGTGCTCAAGTGTCCCACCGAGGTCTCCATCACCGATCGCCGCGAGAAGGAACTCGCCGACCAGGGGTTCGTCTCGCTGGTGCATTGCAAGGGAACCGACAGCGCGGCCTTCTTTGCGGTACAGACGGCGAACAAGCCGAAGGTGTACGACAAGCCGGAGGCCAATGCAAACGCAAAGCTCTCCGCCCAGCTCCCCTACATTATGGCGATGTCGCGGTTCGCGCATTACATGAAGGCGATGATGCGCGACAAGATCGGTGGCACCATGAGCCGCTCGCAAGCGGAGCACTTCCTCAATCAGTGGGTGGCCAACTACGTGATCGAGGACGACAACGCCGGACAGGCAGCGAAGGCAGAGAAGCCTCTGCGCGAAGCAAGGATCGAGGTCATGGAAGTGCCAGGCAGCGCGGGCAAATTGCGCGCCGTGGCATTTCTTCGGCCTCACTTCATGCTGGATGAATTAACGGTCTCCTTGAGGCTCGTTGCGGAACTTCCGAGTCCCAAGTCGTAGACATGGGGCCGGACATGCGCTGCGAGTTCTTTCCGCGGTACAACCTCAATCATCTACCCGTCGAGACGGGTGAACTGAAAGGACAACTAACATGGCAGTTGATTTCTTTTTGAAACTCGATGGTATCAATGGCGAGGCCACGGACCAAAACCATAAGAACGAGATCGGCGTCCTCTCCTGGAGCTGGGGAGCCTCGCAGACCTCCACCGTAGCCGGAGGGGGCGGATCGGGTGCGGGGAAGGCCAGCCTGGCCGATCTGCACGTCGTGAAGAATTATGACGCGGCGAGCGTGCCCCTGTTCAAGTCACTGCTTGCCGGCAGCCACATCGCCAACGGCGTTCTTACCGCCAACAAGGCCGGCAGCGCCGACGGCGGCAAGCCTTTCCTTAAAGTAACTCTCACGGAGCTATTCGTGACCTCCGTACAGTCCAGCGGATCAAGCGAGGTTCCCACCGAGAGCGTCTCCTTCAGCTACGCCACGATCAAGGTCGAGTACTCCAAACAGAACGAGCAGGGTGTACTGGCCGCCGCAGGGATGGTGTCCTACGACGTGAAAGCGAACAGGATCAGCTAGGGAAACAATGACACCGCAGGAACTATATCGCACGGGAAGACTGCGGGAGGCGATCACGGCGCTTGGCGAAGAGTTGAGGAAGAATCCTCTCGACGCCAAGCGCCGGACGTTTCTGTTCGAGCTTCTACTTTTTGCCGGCGAGTACGACCGCGCCGAGAAGCAGTTGGAGGTGCTTGCCGGGGCTGGAACGGACGCCGCCGCGGGTACCCTTCTCTACCGCAGCGCGTTGTACGCGGAACGCACTCGGCAGGACATGTTCGCCCGCAATCAGACTCCCGCTCTCGCGGCCCGGGATCAGGTGGCTGGAGTCTGCGACGGCCAGCCGTTCCACCAGTTTCACGACTCCGATCCGCGCATCGGCGCCAACCTGGAGGTGTATATGGCAGGCAGCTACACCTGGATCCCGGTTGCATATCTGCGCAAGGTCGAGATCGAGCCGCCCGCCAATCTGCGCGATCTGATGTGGGCGCGCGCACGCGTCGAGACCACTCCCGAATTCCGCCTGCAGGAACTGGGTGAAGTCCTCATACCGGCAATATGTCCCCTCTCCTCCAGGCACCTGGATGAGACCGTCCAGCTTGGCCGCGTGACTGCCTGGGAAGAGGACCCCGTCCATGAATCCGTCCCCTTTGGGGCAAAGATGATGATGGTGGACGGAGCGGACATACCTTTGCTTAGCATTCGAAGGGTGGAATGGTTGCCCGGGTTGAAGGA
>Ga0181520_10009689_pt1 | contig 13199 bp, 14 predicted proteins | sample PEATcosm2014_Bin_29_FD_132451 | JGI IMG/M metagenome (GOLD analysis project Ga0181520, IMG submission 132451) | Peatland microbial communities from MTU Mesocosm Facility, Houghton, MI, USA - PEATcosm2014_Bin02_30_metaG | ecosystem: Environmental > Terrestrial > Soil > Wetlands > Peat | place...
GACTGACTGACTGACTGACTGACTGACTGACTGACTGACTGACTGACTGACTGACTGACTGACTGACTGACTGACTGACTGACTGACTGACTGACTGACTGACTGACTGACTGACTGACTGACAAGTTTAGATATGCCGCCCTGTTCGCCGTCAACTACTTTCTTCATGCGCGGCACACAATGAGTAACCGCGTGTTCGCCCATTTCGATACCGATGTAACGGCGGCCCATTTTATGCGCTACGGCTGTTGTTGTGCCGGAGCCGAGAAAGCTGTCGAGAACAAGGTCGTATTTGTTCGATGAGATTTGCAGAACTTGCATAATAAGACGCTCTGGCTTTGGCGTATCAAATAAATTGTCTGATTCAAAGAGACGATTAGTCTCTTTCTTGGCTTCGTCATTTGTGCCAACATCGACAGCATTCCAGATCGTCTCTGGCGTTAGACCAGCATCAGAGTAGTCACTAAGAAAGCGTTTGACACGCGGGACGCCTAATCCACCTTTACCGAACCAGATATTTCCCTTCGCAATCTCTGCATTCATCTTATCTTGGGTATAAAGCCAGCATCGTCCGGGAGGCGGGTCCATTGTTTTGCCTGATGGAGTCTTGAGGGAATAAAACTGGCTTGGAGTTCCGTGACCTGCCATAGCATTTGCAGAAACAGATTGCCACGGTCCGCGCGGGTCGCTGTCAGGGTTTTTGTAGCGTCCCCTAACCGCTTCATTCAGAGCTAGTAGATTTCTTGATTGTTCAAACAAACTTCGATCCGCTGCATAGACAAGCAAATGGTCATGCTTAAACGAAAAGACGCGCCTGTTTTCCCTTGTGGTTCGCTTCTCCCAAATAACCGTTGCAACAAAATTCCTTCGTCCAAACACCTCATCCATAATGACCTTGAGGTAATGGGCTTCGTTGTCGTCAATCGTCACCCAGATGCTTCCGTCTTCGGTGAGGAATTCGCGCAGCAACTCCAGCCGGGGATACATCATGCCCAGCCATTGCGTATGCTCCAGGTTGTCATCGTATTGAGCGAAGGCGCTGCGCGTGTTGTAGGGCGGATCGATGAAGACGCACTTGACCCGGCCCGCGTAGAAGGGCAGCAGAGCCTTAAGCGCCTCCAGGTTGTCGCCTTGGATGAGCATATTTTCCGTCTGCTCATCTCCGTATGAAAGTTCCGGCACGGCCTCCAGCAGCCGGTAGGGGACTTGGGCGGCGGCGCGTTCATCTTCGGGGCGGGTGAGCCAATCGAGCTTGGGCATAGTGTCAGCCAAAATTGTAGGACATTGGGCCGTGGGCTGGCCTCTCTTGGCAGAGGCTTGCACCATGAGCGGCAACCCTTGCCGTGGGCAGGCGCTCCGCTGCGCTGCGAAAGGTAAGCGCGCTGCCAATGCGGTAAGGAGCGCGCCAGAGGGCGGTTTCCGGCCTTTCACGCTATCCTTTAGGGCAGGATGCAAGGCTCCGCCAAATTCAGTCTGTTTGCAGTTTTTTTATTATTTTGTGGAAACAAAAGTCTGTCTAACCGCACGGTCTAGGGCGGGCAGACGCCAGTGAATTTACTCCCCCTACCCCCTGCCCGCGCCCGATGGCTTCAGTGCGTCCGCCCAGCCTCGAAGGGCTTCCGATGGCTCCCATACCGCTTTTGCGTCTCATTTGCAGCAAAGAAAGAAAAGAAATACACGAATAAAGTCAGCCGCAACTCACAGTCCGAAAGCGCACCAGCACGGAAACCTTAGCATTTCTTAGCATTCGGTCGCATTTGCGGGCAAGCCATAGCTCCGATGTTGATTCCCGCCGCGCAGAGTTGCTCATCTTTGTCCAGAGTTGCTCAAGGTTCCGTGTTGAACAACTCTGGCGATTCTTGAGCAACACTGGGCAGCGAGAGCTTCCAGCCTTGGCCGAATCCGTCTGGCGCTTTAATCAGCTTCAGACGGCCTTCTGCGCGGCGGAGAGTGGCAGGGCTTATTCCCCTTTCGCTTGCCTTGGCTTTGACCTCATTCGTTGGTTGCGGACCTCCGCCGAGCACCTCTCTGAGAAAGTCCACCGCCTCATCCAATGCGCTTCTATCTTCGCTGGCAACCTCTGGCGCAAGCAATTCGTTGGCGGTTAGCTCTGACTTGCCGAGCCAGTGGAATTGACCGTCACTGCTAATCTCGAATTCCAGCGAATCGCCATACTTGCCAAGATTGGATTTAGCGTGAGCCATGACGCGGCGGCTGGAGTCCGAAGGGTGCGGAGCCGCGACAATCTCACTGCGCGCAGCACCGGTAATATCTATCGATCCCAGCCCGCGATGAATCGCCCGTCCGCTTTGGCCTTTTGATAGATGACGGACGATGAGCATCGCACAGTTGTATTTTTCGGCCATTTTGCTTAAGCCGTCCAGGATGGGGCGGGTTTCATTGGATCGATGAATATCCACGCCAGCGCCAAAGAAAGATTGCAAAGGGTCGATGACCACCAGTCGCGCTTGGGTTGTTTTGATAGCCGATTCGATATCGTCAGTGTCGGCAAGACTCACAGTTCCCTGTTTCTCTGTTTCTCCATCCTGAATGACCGTTCCTCGCATGACATACAATCGTGTGGCGTCGCCGTGCTGCGCATCAAATCTGGGCCGGAGCACGTGAGCCGGGGAATTCTCAAGTGTGAGATAGAGGACATTTTCAGGCGCAAGCTGAAGATTGCTTCCTGGTCGATTTCCCCGTGTCAGGCTTGCGGCAATGGCAAGCGCTATAAAAGTTTTGCCAACTCCGGGATCACCCGAAAGCACAGTCAGCATTCCTTGCGGAATGTACGGCTCCCAGAGCCATGAGACAAGCTGCGCTTGTACATCCGAGAGGCAGACCAGATCGGGGCGGCGCAATGGCTTGAACGCTTGCGCTCCCGGCTTGTAGCGTGTCATTCCACGGGCAATCTCTCGCACTTCGTTTGCCGGGAGCGGTGGCTTGCAGCGCGCTTCATTGTCTTTGAGCAAGGCGGCTTCAATTGCCTCTGGCGTCATGCCGCGCCGCCGCATGGACCCCGCAAGGCTGGCCAGCGCCGCATTGCGCCCACCCTCTGCGATGGTTTCGCCTTGCCCCCGTGATACCTCTAGTGCGGGCTTTACCTCTGCCAGCTTTGCCAGCATCCACGACGGCGCGTCGGCAAGCGGCGGGTCGGCAAGCGGCGGCTCTGGTGCCAGCCATTCATAGAGCAGCCCGCTCAGATGGAGCGATGGGGGAGCAACCACGTATCCGCCGTCGGCCCGGATGTCCAGCCCCTTGCCGAGAACGCCCGCGCTGTTACGAATCTCGGCTCCCCCCGGCGCGCGAAAGTAGTAGTGGAAGCCATTGCGCTTGCCGTCCGCGCCCGTCCGCCCGGTTTTCACGCATAGCGTTTTGGGTAGCGCGCCATGCTCCTCCGTGAGCGTCTGCAAAGCGGCCTTGCCGTCTTCGCCGTCCACGTCCAAGACAAGCAAGCCGCTCTCTTGTCCAGTGAGAATCCCAAGGTTCGCGTCTGGCCATTTCTTCCACCAGAGAGCAATTTGTTTTGGATCTATTGAGCCATCCTTGAGGCCGTGCTCCGTACGCGGATGCTTGCCGGGTGAACTGCAATTCTCCTTGCGGCAAGAACAGACGCCCTGCTTGGGAGTGTGAAGCGGAACCACCAGCCAGCCCCGCGCCGCATAGGCCAGCGCCGCCTTGAGGGTAGTCATGCGCGCCTGCCCCTCTCCGCGCGGCGCACTCACTTCGCCACCATCGCGCGTTTGTTGGCAATCCGCGCCGCTATCCATTCGTCAATATCGGACTCCAGCCAAGCCACGGCCCGCGCCCCAAGATCAAAGGGCGACGGGAATTCCCCGCGCGAAATCTTCAAGTAGATGGTGGAACGGCTGTAGGGAACAAGCCGCTGTACATCAGCGAGCCGTAAAAATCGCTGTGATTTTTCAGGCATACGTACCTTTCCCGTGCTTTTGCACGCTGTTGTTGGAATTGAGTTGGAATGGGAAAGCCCCGCGACAGCAGGGCTTCAAGTCGCAGAGATTTTGAGCCAGAGGAAAAACGCACAAAGATTGTTTATGGATTGCCCATCCCCAAGACATACAAGGAGAATTGGCACTACGGGGAGCCTCAGCCTATCGGCGCTCAGAGCCGGGTAAAAGCGCAAGCACACGAAAATTGATAGTCATTCAGGTGGGTTAAGTCTATCGGTAGTTGCCGCCGGGATACATATTGGCCATCAATTTCAATGCCTCTTCGTATGTCAACCCGAATTGCTCCGCCCACGCCAGCGACTCGCCCCATCGCGCCCGCTCCTTGCGTCGCTCCGTGGCTTCCGCCAGCGTAAGGTCACGGATACTCACGCCGTACTCCACCCATGCGCACGCGCACTCCGCTACGGCTCGAAGAGCCTGCTTGTGCTTAAGTGTGAAATGCCGGGTGACGTTCGTGACACGAGCGTTATTGGCAAAGAAGAGGTATCTAAGTTTTCTGTCCGCAAAAGGTACTGCTTCGGTTTCATTCATAAGTTTATTCAGGATTACCATCCCCAAGATACACCGAGGACTTTGGCACTTTCAGGTCAGCCGAGCCTATCGGCGCTCGGAGCCGGAACCACGTCACTTACTCGCCCCACCTCTTCGATACGTCCAAGGTGCCCATGGGCTATTCAGTGACCCTATACTTGTGCGCCGATAGGAAACGTAAGCGCATACCGCCGCGCTATCTCAGGTCTCTCAATGAAGCGATTCAAGACGCGACCCCGCATGTCTTTGGGTATTACTGCGATAATCAGTACGCACACCGTCCGTTGGCCTGTTGGCTCACAACGCCGGACCCACTCTTCACGGTTTATCCGGCCTCGCGGATGCGCGCCACTCTGCGCATACTCGGAAAATTGTCTAATCGCCTCAAATTCATATTAGCTCACCTGTGACTCTATAAGGCTTCATCGGAACGTGGAAAACTGGTCAGTTTTGTCGAGTTGAAGCGAATGCACCAAAGTAGGTAACAAGTGCAACGAGCGAAATTCGTATCACTCGTTTCTTTCGTATCGGCATAGAGAGAATTGTGGCTGGTTTGTGGCCTTGATAATTGGCGCACTGGCCGCGCCGCTGCCAAAGTTGCCCACGATCTTCTTGGATTCATTGACCCTGCCATTCACTCATGCCACGTTGGAACGGAATGGTATTACCTTGCCGCCGCGCTGGGTTTGCTCCAGGTAGTCCGCCCACTCCTGCATCATTTTGGCGCGCGGCTCCAGGTAGAGGGCATGATTATAGGCCGCACTGACCGCGTTGCGCGGCGCGTGGGCAAGTTGCAATTCGATATGCTCGTGCGCATAGCCCTTTTCATGCAGGATGGTGGACGCCAGCCCGCGAAAGCCGTGCCCGGTCATCTGGCCTTTGTAGCCCATGCGCTTCAATGCCCCAAGAATCGTATTGTTGCTCATGGGTTTTGAGTCGTCACGATCTCCGGGAAAGAGCCATTCACTTGCCCCGGTTAACGTGCGCAACATCTCAAGCACTTCAATGGCCTGTGTGGCCAGAGGAACGATATGCGGGTCTTTCATCTTCATGCGTTCCGCTGGAAGATTCCAGCGCGCAGCCTCCAAGTCAAATTCTGACCACTTGGCTCCGATCAATTCGCTGGTGCGGACAAAGGTCATGGCCATCAACTTCATGGCAAGCCGAGTCACTTGCTTTCCCTGATAGACCTCGATTGCCCTCAACAGCCCCGGCAAGTCCTTGGCATCAATCCGGGCGAGATTCGTTTTGCGGGTTGGCCTCAAAATGTCAGCGGGGCGGATTTCACTGGCCGGGTTGCGCTTCGCGTGTCCATGAGCAATGGCGAAGCGGAAAATCTGCCCTACGTTCTCCAGCGCGCGCTTGGCAAGGTCCGCCGCGCCGCGCTCCTCAATTGCCTTGACCATGGCCACCAGTTCCGGCGCTTCAATCTCTCCGATGGAGCGAGCGTCCAGCAAAGGGAAGATATTGGCCTCCATGCGCCGCCGGGTTGCGTCTACGTGCTGGCGGCTCTTGTCCACCTGCCAATGATCGAACCAGAGGCCCGCGATTGTCCTGAAGGAACTCTCGGCAGCAGCCTTCTCCGCCGTCTTTGCGGCCTTGCGTTCCGCCATCGGGTCAATTCCCCTGGCAAGCAGTTTGCGGGCCTCTCCGTGCCGTTCTCTGGCCAGCGCAAGAGGCACATCCGGGTACTTGCCGAAGGACATGAGCTTTTCTTTGCCGCAAAATTCGTATGCCCAGCGCCAGAGCTTTCCACCAGCGGGAGTAATCCAAAGATACAGTCCGCTCCCGTCACTCACCCGGTACGCCCTGTCTCCGGCTTTGGATTTGCGGATTTCTGTGTCTGTCAGCGCCATATTCCCCTCCAAAATGCCCACTCAGGGAAAGTACCCCCCTCAGAGAAATAAAATACCCCCGAAAGTACCCCCGCGAGAACATGGCTTTCATAGTACAGCTTTGGACGGTGCAAGACAAGAAATACTTTGTTTTCAGTGGATTGATTGGTAGGATTGGACTCTATTGGACGTTATGGAATAGGTTTTTGGTGGGCAGTGAGGGACTCGAACCCACGACATCCTGCTTGTAAGGCAGGCGCTCTAACCAGCTGAGCTAACCGCCCATGTGCGGCACAATAACCATCATATCGGCGGCCTCCCACGATGTCCAATATCACTCTCACCATCCCTGGATGCGCAGCCCTACTGTTCGGAGGGAGCCTACGGCAACCAACTCTCTCCGCCTGTGCGCCGATTTGCTGAGAATCTGCTGTCAGCCGCTAAACTAAAGAGATGGGTGGACGCGGCCTGATTCTCGGGATTGAATCGTCGTGCGATGAGACGGCGGCGGCAGTGGTGGAGCGGGGATCGCGCACGCTGTCGTCGGTGGTGGCCTCGCAGATTGCTACGCACGCACGCTACGGCGGAGTGGTGCCGGAGCTGGCCAGCCGGGAACACCTGCGCGCGATTGTGCCGGTGGTGCGGGCGGCGCTCAGCGAGGCTGGGATTGCGCTCGGTGATCTGGATGCAATTGCCGTGACCGCCGGACCGGGATTGGCCGGGGCGTTGTTGGTGGGTGTCACTTATGCCAAGGCGCTGGCCTTCGGTCAGGGCTTGCCGCTGGTGGCTGTCAACCATCTGGAGGGGCACATTCACGCCGTTCTGCTGCATGAGCTGGAAGCTGAAACGCAGAGCCTTCTACTCGATTCGCTCGCTCAGAATGACTGTGCCGAAGATGGCAAGGCGGCGTTGGCGCTGGTGGTCTCAGGCGGGCATACCCATCTTTATCTGGCGCACGCAACACGCGGAACGTGGAGCTACCGTCTGGTGGGCCGGACCGTGGACGATGCCGCCGGTGAGGCCTTTGACAAAGTGGCCAAGCTGCTGGGCTTTGGCTATCCCGGCGGACCGTGGATCGACGCGTTGGCTCGCTTTGGCAACCCCAAGGCTGTACCCTTTGCCTTCTCGCAGATCAAGACAAAATTGCATCTTGCAGGCAAGATTCCTCGCACCAAAGGAGCGCGGACGGCACCCATCGCCGAGCTGGACCCCCATCTGCTCTTTTCTTTTTCGGGAATCAAAACGGCAGTGCTTCGGTACGCGGAAGTGCATGAACTGCGCGCCGAGGCGCAGGCGCGCGCCAGCCAGCTCTTTGCTCCGGGAGCGATTCCCCGTCCGCCCCAAAGCCACCAGCAGGCGCTCGCGCTCTGCTCGCAGCAAGTGCTGGACCTAATTGCCAGCTTCCAGTGCGCGGTGGTGGGCGATCTGATGAAGAAGAGCTTTGCGGCGGCTGAGACGCTGGGCGCGCGACGGATCTTGGTCACCGGCGGCGTGGCGGCCAATCGCGAACTGCGCGCGCGCTTCAGTGCGGAGTCAGCGCGTCGCGGGCTGCGCGTAGCCTTTCCCACTCTGGCTCTCTCCACCGATAACGCAGCCATGATTGCCGCCGCCGCGTGGCCTCGCTTTTTGGCTGGCGATTTCGCCGATGGAACCCTCTCAGGCGACCCCTCGCTCGTCCTTGGCCGATAACATCAGGTTAGAAAAATAATCATTTCTGGATGGCTAGCCGCGCTGTGCATCTTGGGTTCATCGGCTCACTGATCGCAAAGGCGAGAGTTGGGGCAGCCGAATTTTTGAGCAGACCTGTGCTGCCCGCCCGTTTATCACGAAAAATTGCGAGGAACGGTGTATAGCATCCATGGCTCATGGGCATTCTTCAGGGATGATGAACGGGCCACCTGCGCTATCTGCGAGTTTTCTTCTCATAGTGTTGACTTTGCACGGATGCAGTGGTATTACTTTTATCAGAATGTAAGGGGGGAGCATGGAAGCAGCATTGAGCATCAAAGGACAAGCGACCATTCCCAAGCCTATTCGGGAACATTTGCATTTGAGACCGGGCGACCGGGTCAAGTTCTTTGTGCATCCGGATGGCAGCGTTGTGATTCTGCCAAAGCTGCCCACCTCGGCTTTGCGGGGCATGATCTCTTCACGGCTGGGACGGCCTGCCACGCTGGATGAGATGCGAGAAGCTGCCGCGGCCGGCGCGTCCAAGGGAGTCAAGCGCGGCAAGCTACGGTGAAGAGACGATGCAAGGGCTTGATACGAATATCCTCATCCGCTACCTGACACAGGACGACCAGATCCAATCGCCCAAAGCGACGGAGATCATTGAGCGGCGTTTATCGCGCGCGCGCCCTGGCTTCGTCAGTCTGGTAACGATGGCGGAGATCGTTTGGGTTCTGGGCAGCGTGTATGAGTTGGCGGACGGGGAGATCGCCGATGCTGTCGAGCGAATGCTGCAAGCCGATACCCTCACGATTCAAAACGAACAGCAGGTCTTTACAGCGATGGTTTCGCTCCGGCGGGGATGGGGCGGCTTTGCTGATGCGCTGATTGCCGCCGTAGGAGAGTGGGCCGGTTGCGAAAGCACGTTGACCTTTGACAAGAAAGCGCTGCGGCTGGCGGGATTTGAGCTTGTAGATTGAGGCGCTTGCGGTGCGGGGACTGGCCGTCCAAGCGGAGCTGCGCTGCTCGCCTTGGGTTCATTATCTCCCAGGTCGCAAAGGCGAGAGTTGGGTCAGCCGCCAGTTGTCAGAGAACAGGTATCAGGAAAAGACGGCGGGTTTAGGTTCGTGGTTCCCACATCTCAAAATCGAGATGTGGGGCACCCAGATTTATGGTTGGTCAGATGTGGGCACCCGCCACCTGCGGTGCGGGGAATGGCCGTCTAGGCGGAGTCGTGCTATGCGCCAGCGCCTCGCGAAAAGCTTCGAGTTACGAGACACAGCTTCCCAAGAAGCGTGGCTTTCTTCAGGGATGGTGAGCGGGCCACTTGCATTGACAGGTATATAACCCATGAGTTATATATTTATCTATGATACGTGAGTTTGTCCCCTTCGATGAGGACACGATCCAAAAAGAACTGGACGAGTTGCCGCCGAGGGATGCGGCAAAACTCGTATCGCTCATGGAACATTATGAGCAATGCGGTTTGGGAAACCCATCCCCTGTTCAGATAGATGACTACGGCGACGGGCTTTATCGGCTAAGACACATCAAACCTGCTTATCAGGGGCGATTGTTATTTTTTGCACAGGATTGCTCGGCAGGTATGGAGCGGTTGGTGATGCTGGTGGTCTACAAAAAGCAAGGGCACAAAGTGCCCCAGCATATTCTTGAAACCGCGAAAAAACGGAAGAAACAATGGGAAATTAAAAGGGGGAAGAGATGACCTGGATTCAAAAATACGCTGAGAAACGTTCCGCCAAAGACCCGGAATTCAAGGCTGCTTACGAAGAAGAAGCGGCCCTGCTTGGGCTTGTTCGCGCGCGTCAAAGGTCAAATTTGACTCAACAAAAACTGGCAACAGCGCTTCATGTCTCCCAACCTTACATCGCTCAGGTTGAACGTGGCAGCAAACCGATGAGCCTGTCTTTTATGGTGCGTTACGCCAACGCGGTGGGCGCAACCATTCAAATTACACATCAACAAGAGAAGGCAGTCTCCGCTTAACCGCCCCAAGGCAGAAGCGCAGCGTTAGGCCGGAACTGCCCGCCCAGGGATCAGGGATCAGGGATCAGGGATCAGAAAAGGATGGCGGGTTGAGGTTCGTGGTTCCCACATCTCAAAATCGAGATGTGGGCCACCCGCCGTTCCCACCCATTCCACGATAATACTGTGGAATGGATGGGGCACCCAGCTTTGGGTTGGTTGAGATTTTGAAAAACTTTGGGTGCGCCACCCGCCAGATGCGGTGTGGGTCAACCGATGCCGACAAGGGCTTCTGTAAAGGTCTCAATGGCGCGAAGATTCACATGAACCTCAACGCGGGAACCGAGTCGGTTGATAATCGAAACCAAACGATCAAGTGTGAAGCGTCCGAGATCGGCGTTGCGAATACGCGAGAAGTCAGCCGCCGCAATGCCGGTCTGCGCGTGAGCGGCGCGCACGGTCAGCTTTTTTCGATCCAGCATTTTGATGATCTCGGCAGCAAAGATGGCCTTCAACTGCTCGACATCCGGATCGGCATGCCCCAGATCGCGGAAGACATTTCCGCTGCCGCGCACAACCTCTATCTCTTCAGCTCTCATCCCAGCATCTCCTTCAACTTCTTCAGTCGGCTCTTGATCAATTCAACTTCATGCAGCGGCGTCTTGATGCCCTGGGTCGATTTCTTCTGAAAGGCGTGAATGACCCAGATTTCATCGCCAATCTGCACCGCGTAGACGACGCGAAAGGCGTTCCCGCGCAACGGCAGCGCAATCTCAAAGACGCCGGCGCCAACTCCCTTGAATGGCTTGGCGATATCCGACTTGCCGTCCTCTGCCGCTATCGTCAAAGCAGTCAGACAGATGGTCTGCGCCTCGGCAGGAAATCTCTCGAAATCCTTCAAGGCGGCTTTGATCCACGAGATGGGCCGCGTCTTTCTGATGGTCGGCATTTTGCCTGCTCTGTCTCCTTATGTTGTCAAATATGACTACACTTGTCAAGACGCCTGCGGTGCGGGGAGACGCACTGCGCGTCTTGGGTTCAACGGCTCACCGGCCGAAAAGGCGAGAGCTGGGGCAGCCGGATTATTGGACGGACCTGCGCTGCCCGCCCGCTCATCCCGATAGAATCGGGATGAACGGGGCACAGCTTCCCATGGCTCATGGGCGTTCTTCAGGAATGATGAGCGGGCTGCCTGTCTGCCTACCAACCAAATAGAGAATTCAAGTTCAACTACCTATTTTGAATCAGAGCGTCGATCCGTTTCATTTTTTTCAAGGTGAGGAGAGATTATGGATAAGAAATCAGGATCTTGGGCTAATACGTCAAAACTTCCATTTGATTCAGAGCGTTCTTTGGCAAATTGGGCAAAACTCGAATCTAATTGGATGCTCTTTGAAAGATATTCAAGTGCCTTTTTTCTATTTTCTGATTCATGATTATCTCCTAGTAGTTTCACATTTTGTTCCTTGCGATACAGTTGTGAATATGCACGCGAAATATTAAACAAAGTTGGACCTTCATCTGGAAATCTTTTGAGATAATCCATAGAATACTTTATTGCGTCTTCTTCTCGGCCTTCAACAAAAAGAAGATAGAATCCAAGCCATTGAGGAATATATTGAGGGGACTCAATATCCCGCTCTAGCCTTTCTAATAAGAACACACACTCTTCATCTCGATCTAAAAGACCATAAACTTCAGCCAATTTGATTTGAGGAAGCGGATCAAGTGGATCAATCATAATAATCCTTGTAATCCACTCAACAGCCTTTTCTTCCTGTTCCAAGCGCTGTGGTGAATCTTTTTTATTGAAACGAATTCGATAATAATGAAGAGCCCATGCCTTATTGATAAAATCTATTGGTAATGATCCCTTAGATATTTCATCCTCACAGATTGAAAGGAATTCATTAACCTCATCAGTATAAAGAGCGGCTTTCAATTTCTTGGTTGCCTCATCACCATCGCCTTCCGGTTCATCAATGGATTCACGGCCGGATAAAACCCTGATCGGAACTTTCTTTGCCATTTCTGCAGCAACTTCACTCACTCTGCTTATTAACTCATTTTTACGTTCAAGTTTCTTGCGCGCTTCAGCTAGTGCTGGATTTAAAGTGAATTCTCGTGCAAAATACATGAAATAAAATCCAGATATTCCGTATGTAGTCACAAATAATACTGTAAACCACGCACCTGCTTCACTCTTTTGCTGAAATAATTGGATACTTCCAAGCAACCCACCAAGTTCCGCAGTCTTCGCAATACTTAATCCAGCTACTCCGCTAGCTAACGCAATAAATGAATCTCTCATTTTCCCAAAAGTATTCATTTCGTCGCCAAAAACTGTAAATACGAAACCAATCAAAGTTCCGAGAGCAAATGCTGTAGAACAAGTAATCAAAACCAAACTGGTTCTTTCAATACTCCCTAGTCCAATCAAGATACTCCAAGCGATCGTGCAAACAACGGAAGAAAATAAAATTATATAGGATACAATCGGATTTAGCGATTTGCGCTTACTCATAACTGCTGTCATCACCATCGTTCCTTGCATGATTTTTTGTCCCTCCCTTACGCGGAACCCCATAATTGCAACATGATACCTCAAATCCACCAAAATCTAAAGGAAAAAGTTTGACAACATTTAACCTTTTTTGCTTTATGCCGACTGTTGATCAGGAATTTCAGGTTTCGACCGGGTTTTGGACAGGGCGCGGGAGCGGGTTGGCGGCTAAAATCAGGGTAGCCATGAGTGAATTTACGCATTTGCATTTGCATACGGTGTACTCGCTGCTGGATGGGGCTTGCGAGGGAATTGACTTCATTGAAATAGCAGAGGGCGCAAGTCAAGCGGCTTGGTAGACTTCCACGTCCCGTTCAATGGTCTTTTTCAATTCCAGACGCGCTTTGGAGAGGTCGTGCATCTGCTGGAGGTTCAGCCAGAACTCAGGGCTGTTGCCGAAGAAGCGAGCCAGACGCAGAGCCGTGTCCGGCGTGATGGAGCGCTTGCCGTTGACAATCTCCCCGATGCGCGTGGCGGGAACACGAATTTTGAGCGCCAGGGCGTTTTGCGAGAGGCCCAGCGGGATGAGGAACTCCTCGCGCAGCATTTCGCCGGGATGCGTGGTGACGCGCTGAAGATTCCATCCGCTGGCCGGTCTTTCAATGCTCATGATTGCCACTCCTATCAATGGTAGTCCGCGATCTC
>Ga0181520_10009690_pt1 | contig 13198 bp, 12 predicted proteins | sample PEATcosm2014_Bin_29_FD_132451 | JGI IMG/M metagenome (GOLD analysis project Ga0181520, IMG submission 132451) | Peatland microbial communities from MTU Mesocosm Facility, Houghton, MI, USA - PEATcosm2014_Bin02_30_metaG | ecosystem: Environmental > Terrestrial > Soil > Wetlands > Peat | place...
CGGGCTTCCCTTCCACCACGCCGGCGGCGCGGCACGGCCAGTTGCTTTTCCTGCCCGTCGTTGCAATCATTGGTCATGGCGAAGACCGTCAAGAAAGCCAAAAAGAAATTGCAGCCGTACACGAGCCGGAAAGCCGGTGAGGCGGCAATTGCAACGGCGACGATGACAAATCTCCGCCCTTTTCGCTGGGGATTGACGATATTTGTGGTGCTGGCGACTTCCGTTCCTTACCTGTTGAACTGGCTGGCCACACCGGCAGGCTTTCATTATACGTGGATTGTCCCGCCGTATCCCGAAGATTCCTATGCTTACATGGCGTGGACACAGCAGGCCGCCCACGGAAACCTCCTGTTCCAGATAAAATACACGGCCCTGCCGCAACACGCCTTTTTGTTTCATCCGTTCTTTCTGATCTGCGGCTGGATCAGCGCGCTGTCCGGATGTGAGGCCGGCTTTGTTCTTTGGCTGGCAAAGTCAGCGGGTGTCGTGCTCTTTTTCGCAATGTTCTTCAAATACAGCGATTTTCTTGGGCTTAACCGGATTGAATCAATTGTGGCGTCGTTGCTCACGGGCATTTCCGCGGGACTTGGCGGTCTTTTCGTTCTCTTCGGAGTCGGAAGCCAATCGCCGGTTTTTCCATCGGACTTGTGGATGCCGGAGATGAGTACTTTTTGGTCTCTGTTATGGAACCCGTTGTTTCCCTGGTCGCTGGCCATGATGGTGCTCACGATTTACTGGCTGGATCGGGGCACCCGGGATGGGCGCAAATCTGATTTCTGGTTCAGCGGCCTTTCGACGGGCGTTCTGGCTTTGATCCATCCCTATTCGCAGTTGCTGCTGTATGCATTTGCAGTAACAATCATATTGGCGCGGAGAAGACCGAAGATTGTGGGCTGCCTGTGCCGGTATTTTTCCGCCGCATTTCCGTTTGTGCTTTATCTGGTGCTGGTGACGGAATTCGATCCTCTGGTTTCAAAACACAGCGCTCATGGTCAAATGCCAAGCCCGTCGCTGGTGAATTATTCGCTTGGATTCGGAATCCCGCTGCTGTTGTGTGTTGCGGGTCTGGCGGTGGGACGTGGACGATTGATTAAATGCCACTGGCAAGTCACCCTTTGGTTTTTCCTTTCCATTTCTTTCGCCTACCTTCCGGTCTGGTTTCAGAGAAAATTCATATTTGGCGCGCACATCCCGTTGTGCATATTAGCCGGGATTTCCGTTGATTTGATGCGGGACCGATTGTCGCGGATGCTGGCACGCTGGAGGATCTTGACCGTAGCAGCGGGCATTCTTATGTCATTGACTGTTTTCACGCCAATATACCTTCTCATCAGCCAAAGCCGGGAAGTGAAGGAGAATGCCGATCACGGCGCCTATTTCATCAGCAATGAAACGATGGAAGGTTTGAAGTTCCTCAAGGAAAAAACCAAACCGGACGAAGTCGTCTTTGCCTCGACGGAAACGAGCCGTTTGATTCCGGCCTATTCTGGAAATACCGTCTTGTGGGGCCATTGGGCCATGTCGGTGGATTTCAGAGAAAAGGAAACGTGGTTTAATAATCTATTCCACGGACAGCCCAATTGGGATGACGGCGGGCGGGCTGGCGAGTTTTGGGGAACGGGCATTCAATATATTTTTGCCGACGGAGATCTGGAGCAATGGGTGAAAAAAAATCCGCCGGAATGGCGGGTCATTCTCAACGAAGCGGACATGGTGTTCACGAACCGGCTGGTGACAATTTACAAACATCGTAGCGGGTGATAATTGCGCCATTGCGCGTTGCCGCCAAAAAGTTTTGCTGTGATTTGGCGTAGCGGCTAGAATTCCATCCATGCCCGCGCATGAAAATTTTCTCCGGCGAGCCGTGGTGGTTTTGTTGTTTTGTCTCGCCACCGTCCATTGCGCGCACGCCGCGCCGCCATCAGGATACAAACTGGTCTGGTCGGACGAGTTCAGCGGCCAGTCGCTGGACACCAACAAGTGGAACCACTGGCTTTTGGGTAAACGGCGCGACGCGCTCGATGTGACCAATGCCATCGCCGTCAGCCACGGCTGCCTGACCATCACTTCCTTTTCCGAGGACGGTAACTACTTCACCGGCATGGTCAGCACGCAGGGGAAGTTTGAGCCGGTGCATGGTTACTGGGAGGCGCGCATCCGTTTCGACGATTCGCCCGGTATGTGGTCGGCGTTCTGGCTGCAATCGCCCACGATGGGCAGGCCGATTGGCGACACGGCCAAGGCCGGTGCCGAAATTGACATTTGCGAGCATCGTGTCGTCAGCAAGGAAGGCGAATCGCTGGCGTCGAAGGTGCAGCATACACTTCACTGGGACGGCTACGGGCGATTCCACCAAAGCCAGGCGCAACTCACGTCGGATTTGAAGCTCGACTCCGGCTTTCATGTTTATGGCTTTGAATGGATGGATGACGCCTACCGATTTTACGTGGACGGCAAAATGACTTGGACGACCACCAACGCCATTTCCAATACCAACGAATTCGCCATCTTGAGTTCGGAAATTGAAGGCGCCGCGTGGGCGGGGCCGGTTCCCGCCGCCGGTTACGGCGATTTAAGCCACAGCAAAACCAAAATGGTTGTGGACTACGTGCGTTATTATTCCCGGCCATGAACCCGGCCAAAATTCTCTGTATCGGCACGACGCCCGCCGCGCAACGGGTGATGATTTTCCGCAAGCTGACGCCCGACGCGGTTAACCGCGCCGCAACGACGCTCGACGGTATGGCCGGCAAAGCTATCAACGTGGCAAAAGTTCTGAAAGCGCTCGGCGCGCATCCGGTCGCAACGGGCTTTCTCGGTGGCGAACGCGGGGGGTTTTTGCGGGCGGCAATGGCGGAGCGCAGCATTGAATCCGATTTTGTGACAGTGAAAGCCCCAACACGGCAGTGCATCACGGTGATTGACGAATTGGCGGGCACGCACACGGAATTGGTCGAGGAAAGCCGCCCGGTTGAGCCGGCAGATTTCGAGAAATTCATGGCAGTCGTTCGGCGGCGCATTGCCGGCAGCCACGCGGTGGTGATGTCAGGAACCATTGCGTCCGGCGGCCCGGCGACCTTGTACCACGATTGCGCTCGGCTGGCGGAAGAAGCCGGGGCGATTTCCATAGTGGATGCGCAGGGCACTGCGTTGACCGAAGCGCTCAAGGCAAAGCCCGGATTGGTCAAACCCAACCGTCCGGAACTGGCGGCAACCATCGGATGCGAACTCAAGTCCGGCGCTGACGTGATGCAGGCGATGCGCGAATTGTGCGAACGCGGTGCTCAACGGGTGATTGTGACGGCGGGCCGGGAGCCGGCGCTGGCGTTTGACGGAAAAATTTTCCAGCGCATCATCACGCCGCGAATCAAGGTGGTAAATCCGATTGGTTCCGGCGACGCCTTCACCGCCGGCGTGGTGTTGCGGTTGTTGCGTGGCGATGATTTGGGCGAGGCGTGCCGCTGGGGCGTCGCCGCCGGCGCGGCCAACGCGCTCACGCCCATGCCCGGCGAATTGAACCGCAAGGACGTGGCCCGGCTCGCAAAGGAAGTCTGGTTGAGGACGATTTAATGGTCATGCCGGCCACGCTAAATCATTGCCAATCGGCGGCGCGCGGGCAAAATGACGCCGTGAACTTCCGCGACAAAATCATCGCGTGGTACAAGTTGTCGGCGTGGCGAAAACGATTTCGCGTGACCGGCAAAAAACTCGTCGTCACCAACGGTTGCTTCGACATTTTGCACCTTGGCCACGCGACGTATCTTGAATCCGCGCGCAACCTCGGCGACGCACTGCTCGTCGGCATGAACAGCGACGGTGCCACGCGCGAGTTGAAGGGGCCGGGACGTCCGGTGAATTCCGAAATGGATCGCGCCGCCGTTCTGGCAGCGTTGCAAAGCGTGGACGGCGTTTGCATTTTCAACGAAAAGACGGCGGTGAAATTTCTTGCGGCAGCACAGCCTGACATTTACGTGAAGGGTGGCGATTACACATTGGACACGTTAAATCAGGATGAACGCCGCGCGATCGAATCGGCGGGCGGGAAAATTGTCATCATTCCGTTCGTGCCCGGCAAATCCACGACGGGGTTGCTGGAAAAGATTTTGCAGCTGTGAAAATTCTGGTCATCTCGATGGCGGGCATCGGCGACACGCTGCTGGCCACTCCGCTCATCCACGAGTTGCGCGCGAATTTTTCCGACGCGACGATTGAGGCGCTCGCCATCTGGCCCGGCTCGAAGGATTTGCTGGAAAATAATCCGCATCTGAACCGGGTTTATCAGAAAAACCTCATCAAAGCCGGCAAGGTGGAAGCGCTGCGTTTCCTCTGGTCGCTGCGACGCAATCGCCACGATGTTTCCATCAACACGCATCCGCAAAGCCGGATGCATTATCGTCTCGCCGCGCGCATCGCCGGCGCGGCCATGCGCATCAGCCACGAATGTGAATGCTTTAGCTGGCTTGACCGTCGGCTGGTGAACAAAACCCTGCCGCAGGATTACACGCGGCATTCGATTGAAAATAACCTCGACGTGCTGCCGGTGCTTGGCGCAAGAATGAAGTTGCCGTCGCACGAAATCGAAATCTTTCTGAAGCCGGATGAGGAAGAATGGGCGGATGAATTCCTAGCCAAAAACAAACTGACCGGACAAAAAGTTCTCGGTGTTCACGTCGGTTCCGGCGGCACGAAAAATCTGCCGCTGAAACGCTGGCCGCTGAAAAATCATGCCGGGTTGATCCGGCGGTTGAACAAGGAACGTCCGGATATCCACATTTTGCTCTTTGGCGGACCGGAAGAAACCAAGGATCATCAGGTTGTGCTGGCGCAGAGTAATCGCGATTTGACGCTGGAGGTGAAAACGAAAAATCTCCGCCAGACGGCGGCGTTGATGAAGCGGTGCGGCGCGTTTTTGAGCGTGGACACGGCGTTGATGCACATTGCCGCCGCCGTGAAAGTGCGGAATCAAATCGTCATCGAGGCGCCAACGCTGAACGCGACGAACCTGCCCTATGGCAATCCGTTCACGCTGGTGAAAAATCCCGTCATCGCCGGGCACAATCTGGATTATTACCGTTATGACGGCGGTGATATCAAGGGCACGCGCGATGAATTGCTGGCGTGCATGGCGTCGGTGAAGATTGAAGACGTCTTTGAAACGGTGACGAAACTGATTTGACGGAAGGACTACGATGCCGCGCCGCCAAAATGGGACGTGCAGCGGCGCCTCCCCGCATTTTACAACGAAAATCCCGCCGCCTTCGCGTCAGCGGCGAACATTTTCACCGTGTCGAGCGAGAGTTCCTTCAAATCTTTGCCGGCGAGCTTGAGCGCCTTGTTCAAAATATCGTGCGGCACAGTGACAATTTCGCAGCCGCAGTCGTTCGCCTGAAAAATGTTCAGCACTTCGCGCACACTCGCCCAGAGCAGTTCCGCCTTCGGCATACCAGTTAGAATTTTTTTGCATTCCAGCATGAGCGGAACCGGATCCACGCCCGTGTCGGCGATGCGCCCGGCAAAAACGGAGATGAACGCAGGCCCTTGCGGATGAAGCGCCCCAGCCACGCCGGCGACCTGCTCCGGAGTAAGCATCGCCGTGATGTTCAACTTCACGCCTTCGTTGGAGAGTTCGTGAATCAGCGGCAGCGACAATTCGTCGCGCGTGTTGGTGATGGGAATTTTGACATAGACATTTTTTGCCCAGCTGTTGATTTTCATCCCCTGGCGTTTCATTTCCGCGAAATCATCGGAAAAAACCTCAAATGACACCGGCTTTATGGTGATACTCTGCAAAATGTCGCGCGCGAACGCTTCGAATTCCGTGACGCCCGCCTTGCGCATGAGCGTCGGATTGGTGGTCAAACCCTGGATGACCGGATTGGCATTCAACTCGAGCATGCCCTTCTTGTCCGCGCCATCGGCGAAGATTTTTATTTTCAGATCTTTGAGTGTGCGCATAATTAAATGGTCTTGGACTCGCACAGGATTATGTTCGCAGCCTCAACCAGATTGCCAGCGGAAAAATCAGGTTTCTGCCGGAACTCCTCCGCGTAGCCGCAATCAATAAAAATCGTCCGGCAGCCGGCGGCATGGCCGCAATCCACATCGCGCCAGCGGTCGCCGACCATCCAGCTTTGCGCGAGGTCAATGCCGAGTTCGCGCGCCGCGCGCAGCAACATGCCCGGCTTGGGCTTCCGACAATCGCAATCAGAAGCGCCCCGGCCCGGATGATAGCAAACCTCCACACGGTCAAGCGGCAGTTGCCGTCGCATTTCGGCGTGAATGGTTTCGACGGTTTCCTGCTTCAATGTGCCGCGGCCAACATCGGGCTGGTTCGTTGCCACAACGAGCAGAAAACCGGCAGCCTTCAGTTTCACACAGGCTTCATAAGCGCCGGGAAGGATTTCAAATTCTCCCAAGTTTCTCGGCGGATACGGCTTGCAATCACGTTCCAGCACGCGGTTGATGACGCCGTCGCGATCCAGAAAAACAGCTTTTCTTTGCTGCGCTTTTGGCATGAACTAAACAATTATTCCTTGCTTCTGATGGCGCTCAATTTTGACTCTGGCGGAATCATTTTGCGTCTGTTCTCCATTGGTAAATTTCGTTCGGAAATTTCATACCAAACTTCGTCCGCATCACACGCAGGGTCTAAACAAAGTAACTCTAGGATGCCAACAAATTCAAAATGGACGAACCAACCCTTGTTGTTCTTGTATTTGTGCTCGGCTGCACGGCCTTTTTGTTTGGCTTCAAACAACGCCGCTTTGGCGTTAGACGCATTTAATAAAATAATCCGATCTTCACACAACCTGCGTTTCCCAGAATTGTCAGACGCTTGAATGCGAAATTGGAAAAGCAATTTTGCGCCAAAACGCTTCTTGGATTGTTTTTTCACTTCGTGCTCTCCCACTTGGTCTGTGCGACTTTGAGCTTGGGATGTGAAACCAACAGGTGCCAGATGACGGCCTGAAACGCCTCGCTGTGCGGCGTGACGTGCGCCGGGTTCACTGTCGGCACGATGACGCACGCAGTCGCCTCCTTCGCCGTGTAACCGCCATCGCGTCCCACAATTCCAACGACTGCCGCGCCAACTTTTTTAGCAAGTTGAATCGCGCCGACCAGATTCGGGCTGACATTTTTTTCCAGATTGCCGCCGCCGACGGAAAAAATCAGCAGGCCATCTTTTGCACCGATGCGGCTTCCTTTGAGCCACTCGGCGAAAATCGTCGCCCAGCCGTCGTCGTTCGTCCGCGCGGTCAGTTCTGAAACGTTGTCGGTCGGCGCGTAGGCTTCAAGACCGCAAATTTTCCGGAAATCGTTGACCGCGTGGCTGGCGTTGGCTGCGCTGCCACCAACGCCGAGGATAAAAAGACGCCCGCCGCGCTCACGCAAGCGGACGAGTTCGTCGGCGCATTTTTCAATCGCGTCGGAGTTCAGTTGCGCGGTGACTTGCTGGACTTCGGCTAGAAATTCTCTGGCAAAGCTCATGTTGGGTTTGATTGTAGCAGTGTTTCCAATTCAGCCAAGCCCGCAGGCGAGCCAATTTCGTAAAACCGTTCGCGCACTTCGAAACCGGCAAGTTGTTTTTCCCGGACTAGCTTGCCCATGACTTCGGAGAGATCAAAAATCTGGTCGGCGGCATACGCGTCAAATACCGATGACTTGAACAGGCTCAATCCATAATCAATGTGTCGCATCTCCGACAGCTTCGACTTTTTGTCATAGACCACAATTTCGCCGTCGCGGAATACGACGTTGCTTGTGTCGTAGCGACCTTCGTTGCGATAAACGGTCATCAAGCCAGATCTGCAGCTGTGACGGAAAAATTCCACGATGGGCGCCAATTCAACCGGCAGATACGAATCGCCGTAGAGCACGAAAAATTCTTCACCAAGCAGCGGTAGGGCACGTTTGATGGCGCCGCCGGTGCCGAGCAATGTTTCGCCGTCGAAGGAATAATCAAGCTTGACGCCAAATGCTTCCTTGCCGAAATCGCGCCGGATCATTTCACCAAGATACCCGACGCAAAGCACGGCGCGCTGGACGCCGCGCGACTTGAGCAATTCGATCTGATGCGCGAGAAACGGTTTGCCGGCGACGGGAACGAGTGACTTGGGAATTTTTTCCGTGATGGGCCGCAGCCGCGTGGCGAGTCCGCCTGCGAGGATGGCAACCGGAATGGTGAGCGGCAAAATCATCATTGGCTTGAAACAAATGTATAATCGCCGCTGCCAATTTCGAGAATGGCGCGGCCGTTTTCAAAGCGGAACGAATTCACACCTTTGGCTTTGATGGCCGGCCAATTCAAGCTGCCTTCTCCGACAGAATTCAAACTGGCTGCCGGAACATAAACCGTGGCCGTTGTGTTCGCCGGAATTGAAACTTTCAAGGTGAATTTCCCTCCGTTGCGCTTCCAGTCGCTCGTGATTTTTCCACGGATGGAATCATAGCTGGCCTTTACCCACGTCACATCGCCAACGGGCTGCGGGTTGATGACGATTCTTTTGAAGCCCGCGCTGTCCGATGCGTTTTGAATTCCGGCGAGGTCGTGATAAAACCATTCCTGAATCTGGCCGAGCATGAAATGGTTTTGCGAAGAACCTGGGCCGGCGTCCCACGCCTCGGTCAGGCTGGTCGCGCCGCGTTTTAGTTGCAGACCGTAGCCCGGCTTGTTGGACTGGTTGTTGATGTCAAAAATCACATCGCTGCGTCCGCACTCGGCCAGCGCGTGGAGCAGATAGCGGTATCCGACGTCGCCGGTGGTCAGCGCGTTGCCGCGTTTGCGAACGTCGGCGACAATCGCATCAATAATGGCGGCGCGGTTTGCCGGCTCGCACAAGCCCATGACGAGCGGGATAGAATTGGCCGTTTGCGAGCCGGTTGCGTAAATATGGTTCGTCCGATCGTAGAACTTATTGTTGAATGCAAAGTTGATTTTGAGGGCGAGATCTTGAAATTGTTCTACGTCATCATATTTGCCAAGCAGCAAAGCAACATGAGTCATAATTTCCGCGTCTTGATAATAAAATGCCGTGGCGGTGAGCGCGACAGGCGTGAGTTGTGAGACGCCGGGCGGTTTCGGGCCGATGTCATACCAGTCGCCAAGGCCGTAATTGACGATGTAATTGTCCGCCCGGCTGCCGAAGTAAGTGAGATAATTTTTCATCGCATCGTAGTGGATGCGGAACAAATTCAGGTCGCCGTCAAATTCATATTGCTGCCACGGCGCGAGAATGAATGTGCTGCTCCACTCCGGCGAATCGCCGAAATTATTCCGGAGGTTGTCCGTTTTACCATTCCCTCCGAAAGGCGTGTATTCCGGCGCGGTCGTCGGCACGAGTCCATTGGCGAGCTGCGAGTCGGCGATGTCGTTCAGCGTCTTGGTAAAGAGCTGCGCGAGGTCAAATTCATAACGCAACGCGGGGCCGTTGAGATGATCTTCCTCCAGCCAGCCGAGGCGTTCGCGATGCGGGCAATCGGTCATCAGGCTGACCATGTTGCTGCGCTGCGCCCAGCGGACGAGCGCGCGGATACGGTTGAAAAGACCGTTGGAACATTCAAATTCGCCAACCGGTTCGGACGCGGAATTGACGACGACGCCCGCTAGCCATTTGATTTTCGGCAACTCGCCGTCGGGGTTTGCGCGAATGAAATGAACCTGAATATAACGGCAGCCGACGTAGAAAAATTTCGGCGACCAGTTTTCCCCGCTGTTCGTGGCCTTGATGAATTCGCAGCGCACGCCGTTCCGGCTGGCGTTCATCGAACCTTGCGAGACCGAGCCATCACGGTTCGTCAATTCGGCGGGGATCAACTGAACACGGCTGCCTACCGGCCCGGTAACGGAAATTTTCGGAACGTGCGAGGCATTCTGGCCAAGGTCGAAAACAACGTCGCCGTTTGTGAGTATGCGTGTGGTAACCGGCTGGTGAGTTTCAAATCTAAGGATCGGCGGCGCGGCGCAGGAAAGCCCGCGCAATACTCCGCCTGGCCCACTGACGACCTGCGCGAGCTGCCATTTTGAATCGTCAAAGTTTGATTCGTTCCAGTCTCGCTGCACCAGCCGCGCGTCAAAATCCTCGCCCCCGTAAATTGAAGAAAACGTGATCGGGCCGGTCGCAACGCGCCAGCTTCCATCCGTGCCGACAAATTCCACCGAGCCGTCGTTGTATTCGAGCCGGATTTGCGCGATGGCCTTTTGCGGGCCGAACGAGCCGGTGAATTTGGTGTAACGCCCGCCGCCAAGAACGTTATACATCCCGTTGCCGAGTTCGATGCCGACGGCGTTTTTGCCCTTCCTCAAATCTGCCGTGATGTCGCGCGTATCGTAAAGGCAGGTCTTGTCGTATTTCGTCCAACCAGGCGAAAGAAAATCGTCGCCAACTTTTCCCCCGTTGAGTGTCAACTCGTATTGGCCGAGGCCGCAGACATTCACCAGCGCGCGTTTCAGCCCGGACTTTACGACAAATTCACGGCGCAGCAGCAGTGACGGAATGTTCGTGTCCGCCGCGCCAATCCATTTCGCCTGCCAGTCTGAATCGTTGAGAACACCCATTGTCCAAATCGCCGGCTTGCTCCAGACGGAAACTTTTCCGTCCTTATCCCACACGCGCACTTTCCAGAAAACCTGCTGGGACGTTTTCAATGGAGCGCCCGAGTAGGGAATTTGAATCGTTTCATCCAAATCAACTTTGCCGCTGTCCCACAAATCACCATTGTTGCGCGCCAGATTTCTTTCCGATGAGGCTACGAGAATTTGATACGCGATCTGATGCTGGCCGCGGACGTTGCTTTCCAACTTCCAAAACAGGCGCGGGGTTGCCGAGTCAACACCCAGCGGATTGACGGCATAATCGCAACGCAAATTCGTGATCGTCATTCCTCCAAACGCCGCAGTCGTCGTGCAAAGAAACAAAACCACTGACAAAGCGACGCGATCCGGTTTAAGTTCTAATTTTCCCGGCATACTATCTATTTATGAGATGACGAGTTTGGTTCCTTCAAAATCAAAACGGAAACGGACTTCCGCAAGCCCGGCCTTGGTCATCGCCTGACGCAGCTTCGTTTTGTCCCCGGCGTAAAACATCAGGAATCCGCCGCCGCCAGCACCGATGATCTTGCCACCGAGCGCGCCGCCCGCCATCGCGAGGTCATACCATTCGTTGATTTTCGGGTTGCTCATGCCGCCGCTGCGCTGCTTTTTGTGCTGCCAGTGAACGTCCATGAGCCGCGCAAACTCGGCGAGATTTCCACTTTCGAGCGCGCGCTGGCTTTGCAGTCCGAGGTCTTTGACGAAATGCAAATTGTCAATCATGCCCGCGTCGGACTGTTTCGATTTCTGGTCCTGTTCCTTCAAAATCGCCGACGCGCTACGCGAATAGCCGGTGAAGAAAAGCAGCAGATTGTCCTCGAGATCATCGCGCGTTTCCTTGGAAAGTTTCAGCGGCCACGCTTCAACCCTGCCATTCTCCAAAAACTTGAAGCAAGTGATGCCGCCGTAAGCCGCGATGTATTGATCTTGTTTTCCAATCGGCTCCTTAAGCCGTCCGATCTCGATTTCGCAGGCCTGCACGGCAAGTTCGGCGGGATGGACGAGATTTTTTTTGTGCGCGTGCAGCGCCTTGAGTAACGCGGTTGTGAAACTGCCTGACGAACCCAAGCCGGTTCCGGCAGGAATGTCCGCCATCGAAGTCAGCTCAAGCGAATGGCCGTTGATGCCAACCGTCGCAAAAGCCTCGCGGATGATCGGATGCTTTAACTGCGCGGCTTCCGGAACACGCTCCATCTCCGAATACTTCACGATCAGGTCCGGCACAAACGTGTCGTGCAGCGTGATGTAGACGTATTTGTCTATCGCCGCCGCGATGAGGAAGCCGCCGAACTTTTCGTAGTAGGACGGCAGATCCGTACCGCCGCCGCCAAGCGTGACGCGAAGTGGTGAGCGCGCGATAATCATAACTTTGGCATTCCGCTTTTCTGATAAATCATTTCAACAATTTGGAGAGCGGCCTGGGCTTCGGCAAGTCCGGCGTCAGGTTTTCGCTCCAATTGAATATCTTTTTCAAATTCGGTCAGCTCAATCCGCCACGATTCGTCCGCGCCCGGAAATTCATAAACCTTCGTGTCGGGAATTCCCATTTCCGGTTTCATCTGGTAATGATAAAGTTTTTCGACGCCGTAACTGCCGCCAAGTCCTTCGATGTGCAGTTTCGCGTTGCGCCCATAGATTTCAAATGAAAAAAGATTTTTCCATTCCGTGCAACTGACGTGCAGCCACGCAGTCTGATTTTTCGCTGTGCGCAAGCTCAAAAAAGCATTGTCATCCACCGGCATATTCCAGAAATACGTCGCCGCGTGGCCGTCAATTTTTTTGAACTCGCCGAGAAACCAACCGGCGAGGTCTATCAAGTGGATTCCCTGATCAATCAGCTCGCCGCCACCGGAAAGTTTCGGATTCGCGCGCCATTCCCTGTTGTAACCGACTCGACCCCCGTGACCGTAACGCGCGCGGACGAACATCAATTCGCCCATCACGCCATACTCAAAAATCTCCCGCGCCTTGATAAACGCCGGATGATAACGGTGATTGAAACCGACGCGGACGCAAACGCGGTGTTTTTTTGCAAGAGCGATCAATTCGTCTATTTGCTTCACGGAAATGCCCGCCGGCTTTTCGACAAGAACGTGTTTCCCGGCGCGGATCGCGGTGGCGGTAACTTCCGCCAGCGCGGAATTGATTGTAGAAACAATCACCGCGTCCACCTGCGGATCGGCAACGTCTTGTTTGAAACCGGCGACGGCTCGGCCGGTTTTGGCGAGCCTCACCAGTTCTTCAGCGTGCGATAAATCGGTGTCGCAAGCTACGGCGAGCTTTGAACCGTCAGGCAAACCAGCCAGCCGTTTTTTTCCAATTAATCCGCAACCGATGATGGCGTAATTCATATTATTAACCACGGATGGACACGGATGGACACGGATGAGAAAACATTTCAATGCAGAAGCACTGAGAATCGCAAAGACGGGAGGGAATTTTTGATTTTCTTCGCGCCCTTTGTGTCTCTGCGTCTGGTTTGCAGGCCGGAAATCCGTGTTTATCTGTGCCCATCCGTGGTTTCATTTGTCGCCCCAAGTTTTACCGCGATCCTTCGGCACGATGCGGCGCAATGTGTAAATATCGCTGTTTAGATCAGCCTTGAAC
>Ga0181520_10009691_pt1 | contig 13196 bp, 9 predicted proteins | sample PEATcosm2014_Bin_29_FD_132451 | JGI IMG/M metagenome (GOLD analysis project Ga0181520, IMG submission 132451) | Peatland microbial communities from MTU Mesocosm Facility, Houghton, MI, USA - PEATcosm2014_Bin02_30_metaG | ecosystem: Environmental > Terrestrial > Soil > Wetlands > Peat | place...
CCCGGGTTGGGGGGGGGGGGGGGGGGGGGGGGGGGGGGGGGGTGCTGGGAGTGTTAGTTATTGTCCTTTATTGGCCGGCGTTGCAGCACGGTTTTGTCAATTATGACGATGACCGTTACGTCACCGGGAATGCGCGGGTGCAAAACGGCCTGACTTTTGAAAACATTCGCTGGGCCTTCTTGAATCCGGTGACCGACAACTGGCATCCCTTGACGGTCTTATCCCACATGCTGGACTGCCAGTTTGGCGGTTTGAATCCGTGGGGGCATCATCTGACCAGCGTACTGCTCCAAAGCGCCAATGCGGCCCTTGTCTTTGTATTGCTGTCACGATTGACGGGCGCGGTTGGGAGGAGCTTGGTTGTGGCGGCGTTGTTTGCGGTGCATCCGCTGCGCGTTGAATCGGTTGCGTGGGTCGCCGAGCGCAAGGATGTTTTGAGCGGCTTGTTTGGTTTGCTGGCGTTGATTTTTTATGCCAGTTACGCGCAGGCGCAAACTGCAAAAGCCAGCGGTAAGGAAGCCGGCGGCAATCATTTAACTTTTTCCAGCGCCTACTGGCTGGCCCTGTTTTGGCTGGCCCTGGGGTTGATGAGCAAGCCCATGCTGGTGACCTGGCCATTTGTGTTGTTGCTGCTGGATTACTGGCCGCTGGGGCGGTTCAAACCGGGTTGTGCGGGGCGATTGGTCCTGGAAAAAATCCCGTTTTTCGTCCTGGCGGCGGCAGTGAGCGTCGTAACTTTCAGGGTGCAGAGGCAGGGGGCGGCGGTGGAGACCATTCAAAATCTGCCTTTGGCTGCACGCGGCGAGAATGCCTTGATTGCCGGTTGCCGTTACCTGGGCAAAACCTTCTGGCCGACTGAATTGGCCGTTTTATATCCACATCCGGGGCATTGGCCATTAGGGGATGTTTTTCTCGCGGCGATTTTTCTGGCAGGTCTTTCCGGGTTGCTGGTCGGGCTGTGCCGGCAGCATCCGTATTTGCTGATGGGCTGGTTGTGGTTTATTGGGACGCTGGTTCCGGTGATTGGGCTGGTGCAAGTGGGTCTGCAATCCATGGCGGACCGTTATACTTATCTGCCTTCACTGGGCATTTTGATTCTGACCATTTGGGGTGCTGACGCCTTGACCCGGCATTGGCGGCAGCAGGCCATGTTTTTGGCGGCAGCAGCTACGGCAGCCATCATTTGCTGCATGGTCTTGACGCGGATGCAGTTGCAGTATTGGCAGGATGGTGAAACGCTGTTCCGTCATACGCTGGCCGTAACCGAAAATAACTATATCGCGCATTACAACCTCGGCGTGGCGCTGGATGAGAAAGGTCGCCGGGAAGAAGCCATTCCCGAGTATCGGGCCATTTTGAAAATTCAGCCCGGATACGCCCGGGCTTACGTCAACCTTGGCGCGGATCTGGACAAGACCGGCCAGTCCGAGGAGGCCATGAGTGACTATCAGGAGGCCGTCCGCCTGGCGCCTGACAATCCTTTCGCCCGCAACAACCTCGGCATTGCGCTTTTCAAGCAGGGCCGGACGGATGACGCCATCAAACAATTTCAGGAAGCGGTCCGCCTGGCGCCTGATGATGCCGGCCCGCGCAACGGCCTGGCCGCTGCGTTGTACACCCAGGGCCAGCACGACGAAGCGGTGCAGCAGTTCCAGGAAGCGCTGCGCCTGAACCCAGATTTTGCCGAAGCGCACTTCAACCTGGCGTGTGTCCTGGTCGAACGCGGGCAGACCGGGGAAGCCATCAAACAGTTTCAGGAGGCCCTCCGCCTGAAACCGGATTACACCGAGGCCCGCGACAAATTGTCAAAGATTTTGGAAGCGCAGGACAAGGCCAATTGATTCTCGCCGTGTGTTTGTTTTTGGAGTAGAACTACGAAAGCAGCCCAACGAAGAATATTGGATATGAACCGCAACTTTTCCGGCAAAGCTCTGCCAAAGCGCAAAACATCCAACCATTATCCCTGGTCAGACGAGGAGGAGGAATTGCTGGGAACCAAATCCGACCGCGTGCTCGCCAAAAAATTTGGCCGCACCGTCACTGCGGCTGCCGCCCGCCGCCGCCGCCGGCAAATCTGGCTGAGAAAGCCCTGGCGGCCGGAGGATGACAAGGTGCTTGGCACCCGGCCAGACAGCCAGATTGCCAAGCTGCTGAAACGTCGGGTTCATAATGTGCGCTGGCGTCGCGTGAAGCTTGGCATCCCCTGTCATTACGTCCATCGCCCCTGGGACGAACACGAACTGGGATTGCTGGGCGTGAAAACCGACCGCGAAGTGGTCCGTTTGACGGGCCATCCGCTCAAGGCTGTCCGCGCCAAGCGACAGGAATTGGGAAAGGCCAAGCCCGATCAAATCATGGACTACTGGTCGCCGGAGGAAGACAAGTTGCTGGGCGCCATGCCGGACGCCGAGGTGGCAAAAAAGACCGGGCGGACCCCCCTGGCCGTGCTCAAACGCCGTCTGCGCCTGGGAATTCCCAATCGCGTTCCCGTGCGTCATGTCTGGACCCAGGCACAAATCGCCGCGCTTGGCACCATCAGCGACCAGAAATTGGGCGATCAAATTGGCTGCCCAGCCCATGTGGTGACGTTCAAGCGGCGGTCGTTGAAGATTCCCCCTTCACGCCCATGGTGATTGGGACTGGCAAGCAGGCGCTGGTTACGAGCCATAAGGTGGGAAGGCTTGGGAGCGCCGCTTGCGCCCGTGGTTTTCCGCCAGGGCGCGGAAAACGGCACCCCGGGGGGGGGCACACTCCCCGGGCATGTTGAGCAACGGGCACTTGGACGCACCTCAATCATTTGTTATACTGGCACCGCCGTGAAACATCATGAAACACAGGAATACTACAATACTAGGAACCGACCCCTTTTCGACCCCTTTTCGGCGAGCAATGAAAGATGAAGGAAGGAATCGGCTGGCGCGCTAACCCGCGGCACCGGTTCACTCACCACATAGAACAGCCTGGCTGCGGAAGGGTTGGCCCGCATCAGCATTTCCAACGGTCCGGCGACAGTTGCCATACTGCCGTTTTTTTCAAAGAGAGTCGTCCGGGAAATGGCCCGCTTAAATGACCTAGGCCGTCATTGGAGGTAATTATGAAGGACGTCCGATAATTTTTTGCGAGTATCGTCCAGCTTCACATCCGCCAGCTGAATGTCACGGGAAATTACGACCGGTGCCAGACCAGATTTTTTTTCTGCGATGGCGGATGAATAATCATCCAATGCCTTGAGGTAAGCATTCCAGGCGTCTTGCATATCTTGCGGGCACTTGCTGACCTCCACTGTTCGCAGATATTGGGCGCGCGACCCGTCGGTTTCTGAGGTTTGGGCGAGCGCCTCGCTGTAGTGGGTTATGGCCGCCTGGGTAGCGGTACCATCGTAGTGATCACTGCATCCCGCTGCCAAAAGGGCCAGAATAGTTACTACGCATCTGATTTTCATGGAGCAAATCTAATATAAGTAAACCAACACAACAAGCCATTTCGTTTCAGGCGCGAACGGGTCGGCGGGCGCCGACATGGTCGCAGCGCGCCCTTTGCCATCATTTATCCAACAACCCACCACCCCAAAGTTGATCATGGCGTGTCGGCCAGATGCACGGCATATTGAAATCATTATGCCTGACAAAATTGGATTTGTTGGAGTTGGACGGATGGGCGCCAACATGGCGCGCCGGCTCAAGGAATGCGGTTTCAATGTGGTGGTGGTGTTCGACGCCAACGCCGCCGCCGCCCAATCGCTGGCGCAGGAACTGGGCTGCGTGGCGGCAGTCGAGCTCAAGGCGGTTACCGCGCTGGCGGAGGTCATCATCACCGTGGTCAGCGATGACCGCGCCATGAAAAAGATTTACACGGGGGGCTTGTTGTCGCAGGCCAGGGGAAAGCTGTTTATCAACTGCGCCACGGTTACGCCCGCCGTCCATGTCTGGGTGGAGCAAAAATGCGAAGCCAGGGGCGCGCAATCGCTTGAGGCCTGCATGGCTTCGAGCATCACGCAGGCCCGGCAGGGCACGCTTTATCTTATGTGCGGCGGCAAACCGGAGACGTTCGAGCGCGCCCGGCCCATCCTTGAAAAATTGGGCGCGTCTCCCCGCTACATTGGCTCTGCCGGCAGGGCCGCCCAGGTCAAGGCCCTCGTAAACATGGTTATGAATGCCAACACCGCCGCGCTTGCGGAAGGCTTGGGGCTGGGCGAAGCGCTGGGGCTTGACCTGACCATGCTGCGCGAAGTTTTTTCCCAGACCGGCGCGCGTTCCGGCGTGCTCCAGACCGACGGCGAAGACATGCAGAACCGCGACCATGCGTGCTTTTTCTCCGCCGCCCATGCCGCCAAAGATTCCGGCATAGCGCTCAAGCTGGCGAAGGCGCAGCACCTTGACCTGCCGGTGGCCGCCGCGACCAAAAAGCAATACGACCGCATGGTCAAGGCGGGTTTGGGTGAACTGGACAAATCCGGCATTGCTGAACTGACTTTCAAGGCCCGCAAGCCTGCCAGTTTGTAAAGACAAGGCCAAAACCAAATTGAACAGTTCGGGAATTTTTAAGTGCGAGGATTTTGGCGAGATGGTTTTTAATCTGGTCAGGGCAGGACTGCTGGCCAAACAAAAGACGGACAGCCGGGCAGATTTTCAGGGCGGGTACGATTTTGACACGGCCTTTCCGTCGTGAAATCACATCCTTCCATCAATCCAGTTATCCCCGGTTCGGCGCTGAATGCCACTGGTTGATGGCCTCGGCCAGCGCGTCCATCGTCCGGCGTTTTTGGCCCATCGTGGCCAGACCTTCCACGTGCAGGCGGATCTGGCGGATGCTGCCATCCGGCAGCCTCACATGCAGAATGACATGCGCAATGCCCGCCAGCATCGTGGTGCTGCGATTATCCCCCTTGCGTTCAATCTCCACAATCTGCTCGCGCTGGATGCTAAACTGCTCTCCGTCGCCCCAATAAATCAACTGTTCCGGCCCCACCCACAGCGCGCCCATGTCTTCCTCGATGGACGCAAACCGCCTGGTCAATCCGCTGGCCGGATCAGACAGGCCCACCAGAAAGGCGTTTTGCAATTGTGCCGGCTGGATGCCCAGCGCCGACAACCGCTTCACAATAAGCCGCCGCTCCATCGGCGACCAGACCAGCACCCAGAGCTGCACCATTTGGATGCCACCAATCATCAGCATCACTGGCAACATGCTTGCCAGCCCCGGATCCAATCCCGTCATCACCAACAGCGGCCCGACAAAAGCTGCCAGCGCAAAGCCCAGGCCCAAGCCCAACAGGACCGTAACGACGATGTTGACCAAAAACAGCCGCACCTTGGCCCCCTGCCAAACGGGGCGGCGATAGCTGAAGCTGAAGCACCCGCTGAAAACCGCCGCCAGATACACCGCCACCCCGGCCATCAGAAAGAATCCCCCGACGAACAACGACAGGACGGAAGTCACCAGCCCCGGCGCCGAATTGTCCGCCGGCGCACGGCCATGGTTTCGCCACAGCCAGAATACCACCCAAAACAAAATCACCCCCAGCATCAACAGCCACATCAGGATGATTCTTAACTTCGAAGGCGCTTTATTGGCTGATTGCATAATTGTATTCCAAGGTTTGCGGGACTGATAGTTCGATGATTTCGGTTCGGGTGAAAAAGGCAAATAGAAAATTTTCGGGTGTCGTCGGCCACCGTTCGCAACGGACGTTGCATCTTTGGCAAAATAGGGGAAGTCGCCCCCGGTTTTGCAGCCTAGTTTACTCCGTAAAGATTTGATCGAAACGACCAAACATAATCGCAGCCAAAACATTTTAAACAGCCCAACCGCCGACCTGATTTGACATGAAAAAAACACCTGTTTTTAAAACCATTGACGGCAATGAAGCCGCCGCCTACGTCGCCTACCGCTTGAATGAGGCGATGGCGATTTACCCCATCACGCCATCTTCTCCCATCGCCGAATGGTGCGATCAATGGGCGTCCGAGGGCAAAAAGAACATTTGGGGCACGATTCCCGGCATCATTGAAATGCAGAGCGAAGGCGGGGCGGTGGGCGCTGTCCACGGCATGTTGCAGACCGGTTCGATGAGCACCACGTTCACGGCGTCGCAGGGTTTGCTGCTGATGATCCCGAACATGTTCAAGATTGCCGGCGAACTGTTGCCGACGGTGTTTCACGTCACGGCGCGCACGGTGGCCACCCACGCGCTTTCGATTTTCGGCGATCACGGCGACGTGATGGCCTGCCGCTCGACGGGTTGGGGCATGCTGGGGGCTGCGTCGGTGCAGGAGACGATGGATTTCGCGCTGATTGCGCAGGCGGCCACGCTGCGTTCGCGCATTCCGTTCATCCATTTCTTCGACGGCTTCCGCACGTCGCACGAGGTTTCCAAGATTGAAATGCTCGACGAGGCGGTGTTGCGCGCGTTGATTGACGACAAGCTGATTACGGAGCATCGCTCCCGCGCGATGACGCCGGACAAGCCGGTGCTGCGCGGCACGGCGCAAAATCCCGATGTATTTTTCCAAGGCCGGGAAGCCACGAACCATTTCTATTCCGGCTGTCCGGACATCGTGCAGAAGGTCATGGACGAATTTGCCGAACAAACCGGGCGCAAATACAAGCTGTTTGATTATGTGGGCGCGCCGGATGCGGAGCGCGTGATTGTGCTGATGGGTTCGGGCTGCGAAGCGGCGGATGAAACGGTGGAGCAGTTGAACCACCACGGCGAAAAGATCGGCGTGCTGAAGGTGCGGCTGTATCGTCCGTTTGATGGCAAACGGTTTATCGAGGCGCTGCCGGCGTTTGTGCGCAAGATCGCGGTGCTGGACCGCACCAAGGAACCGGGCGCCACGGGCGAGCCGCTGTATCAGGACGTGGTGACGGCATTGATGGAGGAAACCGCCGCGGGCCGGTCGCATTTGCAGACGGTGCCGCAGGTGCTCACCGGCCGCTATGGTTTGTCCTCGAAGGAATTTACGCCGGCCATGGTCAAGGCGGTGTTCGACAACCTGTCCGCCGCCGCGCCGAAGAATCATTTCACGGTGGGCATCAACGACGATGTGTCGCACACGAGCCTGAAGTTCAACCCGGAATTTTCCACGGAATCGGACAAGGTGGTGCGCGCGCTGTTCTACGGCCTGGGCGCAGACGGCACGGTGGGCGCGAACAAGAATTCAATCAAGATCATCGGCGAGGAAACCGAAAACTACGCGCAGGGCTATTTCGTGTACGACTCGAAGAAATCCGGTTCGATCACGGTGTCGCACCTGCGTTTTGGACCGCAGCCGATCCGCTCGACGTACCTGGTTTCGCGCGCCAATTTCATTGCGTGCCACCAGCCGACGTTTTTGGACCGTTATGAAATGCTCCGCAGCCTGGTGCCCGGCGGCACGTTCCTGCTGAACACGCCGTTTTCCACGGAGGAAATCTGGTCCAAACTGCCGACGCCGGTGCAGCAAAGCCTGCTGGCGGCCAAGGCGAAGTTTTACGTGATTGACGCCACCAAGGTGGCCCAGGACAGCGGCATGGGCGGGCGCATCAACACGGTGATGCAAGTCTGCTTTTTTGCGCTCTCGGGCGTGCTGCCCAAGGACGAGGCGATTGAAGCGATCAAAAAATCCATCAAGAAGACCTACGGCAAAAAAGGCGAGGAAGTGGTCCAAAAGAACCTCAAGGCGGTGGACAACACGCTGGCGCATTTGCACGAAGTCAACGTGGCCAGCCGCAAGCTCAACGGCGCGGGTCCGCTGCTGCCGGCCATCACGCCCAACGCGCCGGCGTTCGTGCGCAACATTTTGGGACAAATCGCGGCCGGCGACGGCGACGAACTGCCGGTGAGCGCGTTCCCGAACGACGGCACGTTCCCGACGGCGACGGCCCAGTTTGAAAAGCGCAACCTCGCCCTGCAAATTCCGGTCTGGGACGAGAAGACGTGCATTCAATGTTTGAAATGCGTGGCGATCTGCCCGCACGCCACCATCCGCGCCAAAGTTTATGACGCGGCGGAATTGAAGAACGTCCCGGCGACGTTCAAGAGCTGCGACTCGCGCGTGCCGGAATTCAAGGGCCAGAAGTTCTCGCTGCAAGTGGCGGCGGAGGATTGCACGGGCTGCAACCTGTGCGTGGAAGTTTGTCCGGCGAAGAACAAGACCGAGGCGAAGCTCAAGGCGATCAACATGCGTCCGCAGGCGCCCTTGCGCGCGGCGGAGGCGGCGAACTGGGATTATTTCCTGGCGCTGCCGGAGTTCGACCGGCGCAAGATCAAGACCACGGCGCTGCGCCAGCAGCAGTTGTTGCGGCCCCTGTTTGAGTTCAGCGGCGCGTGCGCCGGCTGCGGCGAGACGCCGTATATCAAGATGCTCACGCAATTGTTTGGCGACCGCATGGTGGTGGCCAACGCGACGGGCTGTTCCTCGATTTACGGCGGCAATTTGCCGACGACACCTTACGCGACGAACACCTGTGGCCGCGGGCCAACGTGGTGCAACTCGCTGTTTGAGGACAATGCGGAATTCGGCCTGGGCTTCCGGGTCTCGATTGACAAGCAGCAGGAATTTGCCATGGAGCTGGTCAAGAAGCTGGCGGCGCAGATCGGCGACGACCTGGCCACGCAGCTATTGACCGCCGACCAAAGCGACGAGGCGGGCATATACGACCAGCGCGAGCGCGTGGCGGCGTTGAAACAGAAACTCCAGAAAATGGAGGCGCCCGAAGCGAAGCTGCTGCTGCCGGTGGCGGACCTGCTCGTGAAGAAGAGCGTGTGGATTTTTGGCGGCGACGGCTGGGCTTACGACATCGGCTACGGCGGGCTGGATCATGTGCTGGCGAGCGGCCGCAATGTGAACGTGCTGGTGATGGACACGGAAGTTTATTCCAACACGGGAGGCCAGATGAGCAAATCCACGCCCCGCGGCGCGATCGCGAAATTCGCGGCCGGCGGCAAGGCGGCGGGCAAGAAAGACCTTGGCCTGATCGCGATGAGCTACGGCAACATTTACGTGGCCAGCGTGGCGATGGGCGCGAAGGATGAGCACACGCTCAAGGCGTTCGTCGAGGCGGAATCGTACAACGGGCCGTCGTTGATCATTGCCTACAGCCATTGCATCGCCCACGGCATCGCCCTGGACGCGGGCATCGGCGCGAAACAGCAGAAGCTCGCGGTGGAGTCCGGCCAATGGCTGCTCTACCGCTTCGACCCCCGCCGGTCGGAGCGCGGCGAGAACCCGCTGCAACTGGATTCCAGCGCGGCCAAGTCCAAGGTGCAGGACTTCATGATGTCCGAGAACCGGTTCAAGATGCTCACCAAGAGCAAGCCGGAGGACGCGAAGAAATTTTTCGCCCAAGCCCAGGTGGATGCCGACCGGCGCTGGAAGTTCTACCAGTTTATGGCGCAACGCGATCCGAAAAACGAAACCACCCCGGCGGCGAAACCGGCCGCCAGCGTCGAAGCCTGATTTAATCATCAACAAAATCATCTTATGGATCTCACCACAAAATATCTCGGCTTGAAGCTGCGGTCGCCGCTGGTTGTCTCGGCGTCGCCGATGTCCGAGGACATTGACAATATCAAGCGCATGGAAGACGCGGGCGCGGCGGCCGTGGTCCTGTATTCGCTGTTCGAGGAACAGTTGCGGCAGGACCGGCTGGAATTGAACGAGAATCTCCAGCAGGGCACCGACAGTTTTGCGGAGGCGCTGACGTATTTCCCGGAGCCGGACGATTTCCGCCTGGGCCCGGAGGAATATCTCAAGCACGTCGCCGCCGCCAAAAAGGCGACGCGCATCCCGATCATCGCCAGCCTCAACGGTTCGTCGGAAGGCGGCTGGACGGAATACGCCAAAAAAATCCAGCAGGCGGGCGCGGATGCGATTGAGCTGAACATTTATTACATCCCCACGGACATGAACCTCACGGGCACGGAAGTCGAAATGAACTATCTCGACATTCTGAAGGCGGTGAAGGCCAATGTGAGCATCCCGGTGGCGGTGAAGCTCAGCCCGTTCTTCAGCAACTTTGCCAACATGGCCAAGCGCCTGGATCAGGCGAGCGCGGACGGGCTGGTTTTGTTCAACCGGTTTTACCAGCCGGACATCGAACTGGAATCGCTGGAAGTGAAGCCGAACATTCTGCTGAGCACGCCGATGGCCATGCGGCTGCCGCTGCGCTGGATTGCGCTGCTGCACAACCGGGTGCGGGCCAGTCTGGCGGCCACCAGCGGCATTCACCGCGCGTCGGATGTGCTGAAAATGGTGATGGCGGGCGCGGACGTGACCATGCTTTGCTCCACGATCATCCGCCACGGCATCCCGCAGATAGCGATCATCGAGCGCGATCTGACGGCCTGGCTCACGGAACACGAGTATGAATCGGTCAGCCAGCTCAAAGGCAGCTTGAGCCAGCAAAAATGTCCGGAACCGGCGGCGTTTGAACGCGCGCAATACATGAAGGCGCTGACGGGCTTTACCATGCCGCGCACCTGAAATTCACAATTGAAAACGAAACCGGCCGCTGGATTGTTTCCAGCGGCCGGTTTGCTTTTGGGAGAGGAGTTCGCGGGAAACCAATAATGACCCGGTTGACGATTGGGAAACGGGCTTAAAACACTTCCGCCCGCAGGCCGCTGACCTGGCGCACGGTTTGCGCAATTTGGGAAAGCACGCGCAAGGGCAGATGCCCCCATTCGGCATGCACGCTGGGCCGCGCCGCGGAATAAATCTGGACGAGCGAAATCTGGGCGCCGCCAGCCTTGAGTTCCTTCAAGCGATGGGCGTATTCCTGAATTTCCTCGAACGGCGGCTCATCGCCATGAATGGCAGGAAACAAACTTTGAATGATCACCGGGCGCCGCCGGCCCACCAGCAGAATGTTCGCCAGGATTTTTTCCAGGGGAACGTTGGGCCGGTTCACCTTGTCTAAAAATTCCTGGGTGCCGCCGTCCAGCTTGATCCAGATTTCATCCGACTTGGTGAGAATTTCCAGTCCGCGCAACACTTCCGGCTGGTCCAGGCCGGTGCCGTTGGTGAGCAGGACAATTTTGAAGAAACCGCCCAGTGCCCGCACCCGGGCCACGGCTTGCACGGCTTCGACAAAATTGGGTGAGAGCGTCGGTTCGCCGTCGCCGCTCAAGGCCACATGGCGCAACTGGAGCAGTTCCGCCGGCAGGGAGTTATACGACGGACGTGAACGGAGCTGCCCGGAGCGGACGGCTAGCAGTGCGCGGTGCAATTCGGACGCCATCACATCCACCTGCAGGCGCTCTTCCGCAGGCTGACGCCGGTCCACTTCGCAGTAGGAACAGTCAAAATTGCAGACGCGGTCGGGACTCATGTTGACTCCCAGTGACAGTCCGCCCGCGCGAGAAGAGATTACGGCATAAACAAAACGGCTGCCCAGCCCGTCCCGGGGACGGTCAAAGGCCGTCTCGCGCGCCGGTGAATGATAAACTGAAACCGGCTTCCGGTTGGGCGGCGGCGGAAATGTTGTTTTGGTATCTTCCACAATCTCTGGTTTAATTTAGGTTTAAGCGCCATTGGCAACCACACGCAGGTTGCGAAACGCTAAACAAATCTTGTCGAATCCAAGGGTCAAACTTATCACCATTTATTGCTAATCTAACGACATAAATTGGCAAACTGGCTTTGCGCTATTGGATGGATTCAAAGATGGGCTATGATGAAAGGCATGAATTCGAATCGATTTTTTCCGAAGAATGACGCGGTCGGGGTTTTGCCCAAACCTGACCGCACGGCCTGGCTCAAGGGCGGCAGCGCCGTTTGTGAAATGCCGCCCCGCACCCCGCGGGGCGACGCCTGGCGGCTGGTTCTGCTGGGCGCTCCCGGCATTGGCAAGGGCACCCAGGCCGAATTGCTCTGTGAACGCCTGGGCACCTGCCACCTGTCCACTGGCGACGTCTTCCGCACGGCCAAATGCCTGGCCGAGCACGAGCAGACTGCGTCCATGAAAGACGCCTTGAAATTCATGCGGCAGGGCGCGCTGGTGCCGGATGAAACCGTGTTGGGACTCATTCAAGACCGCCTGCGCTGCCTGCGGTGTTCGGGCGGCTTTTTGCTGGACGGTTTTCCCCGCACCGTGGCCCAGGCGGAAGCCCTGGAAAAAACGCTCCAGGATGAACACATCCAGTTGACCGCGGTGCTGAATTACGAACTGCCGCTGGAACGGGTGGTCGCGCGCATTTCCGGCCGCCGCACCTGCGGCGGCTGCAAGGCGGTTTATCATGTGACCACCCGGCCGCCCAAAGTCGCCGATATTTGCGACCATTGCGGCGGCGCGCTGTTCCAGCGCGAGGATGACCGTCCGGAATCCGTCGAGGTGCGGATGAAAGCATACGGGACCAGCACGCGTCCCCTGATCAGTTTTTACGAGCAGCGCGGGCTGTTGATCTCCGTTTCCGCCGAAGGCTCGCCCGAGGAAATTTATCAGCGCACCCGTCTGCTGGCGCTGGGACGCTAACAAATTCGCGGCAACTGCTCGCCGCTGGGCATGTCCAGAATGCGGCTGGCGCCGATGGCGCTTTTGAGGGTTACCAGCGGCGCGGATTTTTCCGCGACCCGGCCAATCATGGCGGCGCCAGCGGAAACCGCGTGGTTCCGGAGAATTTCCAGCGCGCGCGCCGCGTGTTTTTCGGCGACAAACGCGGCAAACCGCCCCTCATTCGCCACGTGCAGCGGGTCCAGGCCCAGCATTTCACAGGCGGCATGAACGTCCTCGCGCACCGGGATCAATTTTTCTTCCACGGCGATTTTCACCCCGGCGGCCTCGGCGATTTCGTTTAACGCGCTGGCCAGTCCGCCGCGGGTCAGGTCGCGCAGGCAATGGATTTCGATGCCCGCTTTCAACAAATCCAAAACGGCTTCGGCCACGGGCGCGGAATCGCTTTCAATCGTGCTTTCAAATTGCAGACCCTCGCGCACGGCCATGATGGCCATGCCATGGCGGCCCAGATCACCGCTGACGAGCACCGCGTCGCCGGGCTGGACATTTTGCGGCAGGATGGTCTGGTCGTGCTCGATGATGCCGATGCCGGTCGTATTGAGATACAGGCCGTCGCCTTTGCCCTGGTCCACGACTTTCGTGTCGCCGGTGACAATTTGCACGCCACAGTTTATGGCCGCATCGCGCATGGAACAGGCCACGCGCCACAGGGTTTCCATGGGCAACCCTTCCTCGATGATGTACGCGCACGAGAGATA
>Ga0181520_10009692_pt1 | contig 13196 bp, 10 predicted proteins | sample PEATcosm2014_Bin_29_FD_132451 | JGI IMG/M metagenome (GOLD analysis project Ga0181520, IMG submission 132451) | Peatland microbial communities from MTU Mesocosm Facility, Houghton, MI, USA - PEATcosm2014_Bin02_30_metaG | ecosystem: Environmental > Terrestrial > Soil > Wetlands > Peat | place...
CTGGCACGGGGCCGTCTGGCCCGCCCCTGGCAGACCGAAAGCACCAAGCGCTATGAGACCGACCAGTTCGGGAGAATTCTGTACGGGCAGACCGAAGAAAACGACCGCGCCGTCGTCGACCGGGTGGGACGGATCTCAGCGCAGCGCGGCGTGTCCCGCGCTCGGGTGGCACTCGCCTGGATGCTCGGCAAACCGGCGATTACGTCGCCCATTGTCGGCGCCACGAAGCCGCACCATCTAGCGGACGCCGCCGCCGCTGTCTCGCTCGGTCTTACGCCCGAGGAGATTGCTTCGCTCGAGGAGCCCTATGCTCCGCACGCTGTCGTAGGCTTCCAGTAGTTTTCGCCGGTCTAGCCGATGGACTCCAGAACTTTGCGCTCGGCGCCATCCGGATCGTTCTTCAGCGCGCACTGATCGTCGAGTATCATGGTCTGCCGGCTCGCGGAATCGTAAGGCGCCCACCTGGGAAGGCCCGGATGATTGGGGTCGCCCTTGCGCGCGAAAGCGATCCAGGCATCGCTGATCCTGGCTCCCAGCGCGCGAGCGCGCTCTCCTCCGCCGGTCATCACTTCGCAGCGATCGGTGTTGTCGAAACAGAAGCTCAGCTCTGCGCAGTGGAATGCCATGGGCCTGCCGTCGAGCACCGGCGTCTGCCACGTGAACCAATAAAGATAAGCCGGCGCCTTGCCTTGCGCGGCCTTCAACCCGGCCTGCTTCACCGCATTGTCGCGCACCGAGGAAGCCATGATGATGGAGTATAGATCGAAGGGTCGCGCCTTCGGATGACCCTTCCGGAAAACGTCGATGACTTCTTTGCTTTTCCCGGTGTATCGTTCGTCGACACGCGCGGCGAGCTGTTGTTCGGTCATGGAAAATGCGTCCGGATGATCGATGCCGTTTATGAATTCGTTCAGCACGGAGCCGACGATCAGGGGCACGTCCGCGGAGATTTCAGGGGCCTGCGGATCGAAGGTCTGGGCCGGGATGATCTTGCCATCCACGCAAGGGCTCCAGCCGAGCAAACGGGCCATGCGGCGGAAGTCCGGCGGTCCGGAAGGCGGCGGCGACAGCTTGTGCTGCGCGGCCAGCGCGGCGCCCAGCAGACGATCCACGGGAACGTCCCGCAGCTTGTCCACATCGGCTTTCGAAATGGAGAGCTCCTCGAGCACGGCCGCGGCGAGCTTGCTGGTATCCGCCGCCTCCGCCACCCGCAACATCGAGCCGCTCTGAATCGAAGCGCGATGGAACAATCCCTTGGCCGAAGGCATGGCCATCAGCGTGCCCACCTTGCCGCCGCCGCCGGATTGCCCGAAAATCATCACGCGGGACGGATCGCCGCCGAAATTCGCGATGTTGTCGCGCACCCATTCGAGCGCCGCGACCAGGTCCAACATGCCGGCGTTGCCCGAGCTCGCATATTGCTCGCCGAAATCCGCCAGGTTCAGGAAGCCGAAGGTGTTGAGGCGATGGTTGAGACTGACCGCTACCACATCGCCGCGCCGGGCCAGGTTTTCGCCGTCATACGATTGGAGCTCCTGACCGGAGCCGGCCGAGAAACCGCCTCCATGCAGCCACACCATGACCGGTCTTTTCCGGTTATCGTTGATGCCCGGCGTCCAGATGTTGACGCGAAGACAGTCTTCCCCCGGCTGGCCATCGTCCCAGCGGAACATGAAGGCGTTCTCATCGTTGTTCCAGCCGGCGCGTGGGAAGAACGGGCAGACCTTGCCGAAGTAGAGGGCGCTGCGAACGCCCGCCCAAGGCTCCGGCCGGGCCGGCGGCATGAAACGGTTCTTGCCGCCGGTGGACGCTCCATAAGGAATTCCTTTGAAAACGTGGATGCCCCGGTGGGTGTATCCGCGGACCTTACCGGCCGTGGTCTCGACCAAGTTCTTCGAATCGCTCACCACGATGCGGTCGGTCTCCGCCGCGGCGCGCTTTTCCGGCGGCGCGGCTGTGGCGGAAGTCGCCGCCAGGCCTCCCGCCAGTGCGGTTGTACTCTTCAACCACGACCGGCGACTGCTCTGATTCAGGGACATATCGATCCTCCAGGCACGGTTCGAGACGGCTATCATTCGAATCGAGCTATCCCCTATCGTAGTGCACGGCTTCCGTGCTCGCCTCAGAGCCCGGCGGAGCATCCGCGCGCTGCTCCGAGCCCGGTGTGCATCCGAACGAGAGCGGAACGTCCGGCCGGCCGGGGGCAGCGTATAATTGGTTACGCGGCTTAGTCATGGGACGTTCGCGGTGAGTTGCCGTGTCCCCCGAGCCCAGTATCCGAAGTAATGAACACATCAGGCATTTTTCCTGAAGGAGCGTCTCACGCGACGGCGCCCGATCTCTGCGAACCAGCGCGGCCGACTTTTGCGGCCTGGGAGGCGGCATGCCCCTGATCAGCATCGTCATCCCGTGCTACCGCCAGGCGCGCTTTCTGGCCCAAGCCGTGCGGAGCGCACTCGGCCAATCGTTTCAGGACGTCGAGGTAGTGGTTGTGGACGACGGTTCGCCCGACGAGCCGATTACGCAACTCGGTGAGCTTGCGCGCGATCCCCGAGTCATCCCGATTCGTCAGGAAAACCGGGGACTGCCGGCGGCGCGCAATGCAGGAATTGATGCCAGCCACGGGGAGTTCCTCGGTTTCCTGGATGCCGATGACTGGCTGGCGCCTGAATTCTGCAAGCGGCTTTACGCGTTGCTCGCGCGCGATGAGGCGTTGGGCTTCGCCTATTGTGACGTGCAGCGGGTGTATGAAGACGGCCGCGAGCATCTGCCCATCGAGCGGGACTACTCAGTCGGCAAGAGCCGCCGCGTGGTCAGTGGCGACATTCTGCCCTCGCTCCTGGTTGGAGGCTATTTCACTCCGAATACGGTTCTCATGCCCCGGCGAGTGCTCGACCGGGTTGGGCCGTTCGATCCCAACCTGGGCGGCCATGCCGACTGGGATCTGTGGCTTCGCGTGGCGGCCGCCGGTTTTTCGGTGCGCTACGTCGATGATAGGCTCGCTTATTACCGCATTCATGGAGAGAACATGAGCGGGAACCTCGAGCACATGCGTGCAACCCAGCTCTTGACGCTGCGGAAGCTGTTCCACGCTTTTCCAGACGCGGCCGCCGGGGCTGTGGGCGAGTTGTGCCGAAACACGGAGGAGCAGTTTATCGGGAACCAGTTCCTGCAGAGCCAATTGCAAGCCGCCAATAATCGGGCGTCCGAAGTGCAGTCCCGGGGCTTGAGAACGCAGGAAGAGAGAGACTGGCATGCGCAGCAGACCCAGCGCTGGAAGCGCGAAGCCGAGCGGCTGAGCGGAGTCGAGGGGCGCTTTGCCGAGTACTTCGAGGCGTCGCAGGCTTGGATTGCATCACTCGACGAAGGCAAGAACTGGCTCGCAGAACAGGTCGCGCGCTGGCAAGGCGAAGCCGAGCGGCTGAGCGGAGTCGAGCGGCGCTTTGCGGAATATTGCGAGGAGGCACAGGCTCGGATCGCTCGACTCGAAGAGGACAAGAACCAGCTCGAACTGCAAGTCGAGCACTGGCGAGGCGAAGCCGAACGTCCCGCGGCAGAGCCCACCGAGGAGGTCTAGCCACTCGGATTGGCCGGCACATTCTCGCGGATTGAGCGCCACATCCGAATCGCAGCACGCCGGTGAAGGGCTTTCCCGTGATTCGTTTCGACCTGGCGCCGCGCGCCACCGATGCCCGCCAGAAAGCGGCAAACCCGGAAGCGGGTTATTGAGTGGCAACCCTTTTGAAATGAATCATTTTCGAATGCTTGGATACGCTGCGGAGGCGGCGGTGCCCGTTGCTTGGCTGAGCGGTTCGCCAAGTGGCAAAAGAGAAAAAAAGCTCCAGAACTGGTGGTTAGATGTACAATCGATGTTCGCCCTAGCTAGGAAACGGAGATCCTGGTTTATACTATCAGTTCATAAGTAATCGTCCGATCGGACCAAGATGTGAATAAAAGTGTCGAGCATCGAATTCCGGCAACACGCCCTTTTCGCCGCCCATTGCTTTGCGTTGCGGCTGAGGGGCCTTTGACGACTGCCAGGCCGGACAATTCGTGCTGGAATCCATTATGATCTGCCTTGAACACCCTGACTTCCAAAATCATCCCGCAGCGGCGGCGCGCCGCAGATACTCATACCGGCCGGCCGGTCCGATTACGCTCCCGGAAGTCAGCATCGTATCCCCGTTTTTTGACACAGGAGAGATATTCCGCGAAACAGCGACTTCCGTTTTAGGTCAGTCGCTGCAGAATTTCGAATGGATTATCGTGGACGATCAGTCCACGGACCCGGCTAGCTGCGAACTCTTGGAACACTATGCGGCCATGGACCCACGGATTCGAATCGTCCGGACCGCTCAGCGTTCGGGTCCAGGGGCCGCGCGAAATCTCGGCGTCAGCCATGCGAAGGCCGACTACATTGCATTCATCGATAGCGATGACCTATACGAGCCTACCGCGATCGAGAAGTGGCGGTGTTTTCTCGAGACACATCCCGGTTACAGTTTTGTAAAAGGATATCAGGTCGGTTTCGGCGCAGATGAGTATCTCTGGCGAGAAGGGTTTCACAGCCGCGAGCGCTTTCTCGAGTCGAATATGGTGCAGACCTCTTCCATGATTCGCAGGAAAGTCTACCTTTCCGTGGGCGGCATGTGCGAACAGAACCGTTTCGGCATGGAGGATTGGGACTTTTGGCTCAAGTGCGCTAACGCTGGGCATTGGGGCGATACCATCCCAGAGTTCCTCGACTGGTACCGGCGGCGCAGCAATCACGGTGATGCGTGGCCCCAATGGGATGGCGGTAACAATCAAGACCAGTTCTTGCGTTCCCTCAAGGCTAAGTACCCCGATCTCTGGAACGGCAAGTTTCCGCCTCCCCCCACTCTGGAGTCTCCCCACTATCATCCAGTTCCCAGCTATCTTCATATCGAAAACCTTCTGGAGCGGCCCAGCGGCGTCAAGCGGATGCTTCTGATTATTCCCCACCTGGCGATTGGCGGTTCCGACAAGTTCAACGTCGATCTTATACAGCAGCTTACCGAACGCCACGGATACGAAATCACGGTTTCTACGACGCTGGACGGTTTCCATGAATGGCGAGACGTGTTCGAGGCGGTGGCGCCAGATTGCTTTACCTTGGACACATTTCTTAACTTGTACGATTACCCCAGCTTTTTGTCGTACCTGATCCGCAGCCGGCAGATAGAAACTGTCTTGATCTCGCACAGCAGTCTGGGCTACCAGTTGCTTCCTTTCCTGCGCGCAGCCGCTAAGAACGTGTGTTTTACCGACTACCTCCATATTGAGGAATCCTCCTGGAAGCACGGCGGATATCCACGGTATTCCCTCAATTATCAGCCACTTCTGGACCTCACCATGGTGACGTCGAGCCACCTGAAGAGGTGGATGATCGAGCGAGGATGCAAGGATAAGTCGGTCGAAGTTTGCACGATCAATGTGGACCCGGATTTGTGGGATCGGTCGCGCTACGATGCGCCGTGGATTCGCAGAAAGTACGGGATCGCCGCGGATGTTCCCGTGATCCTCTTCGTCGGCCGACTGGTGGAACAGAAGCAACCGCTGGTGTTGACGAACGTTATGAAGCTGCTGCGCGACCGGGGATTCAAATTCGTCTGTCTGGTGGTGGGCGACGGAGATCTCCGTGAGCCGATGCGAGACTTTGTTGAGGAGCACACACTCCAGGAGGTGCGCTTCTTGGGTTCACGAAGCAGCGAAGAAGTTCGGGAGTTGTTGGCGATCAGCAATGTTTTCTTCCTGCCTTCGAAATGGGAAGGAATTGCGCTTAGCATTTTTGAGGCTATGAGTATGGAAGTGGTCCCGGTGGGCGCCGACGTAGGAGGCCAGGCGGAACTGGTGACGCCGGATTGCGGGGTGCTGATCCAACGCGGGATCAATGAAGTCGCGGAGTACGCGGAGGTGTTGTCGCGCCTGCTGCTGACTCCGAGCGAGTGTGCGCGAATGGCCCGCGCCGGCCGGGACCGCATCCTGAACCATTTCAGCCTCGCGGCGATGGGTGACCGGCTAAGTCAATTGCTCGAACATGCGACCGCGGAGAAAAGAGAGTCCGGCCGGGCGGCAACGGCTGCCGATTTAGCCATTGCCGCATCGGCCGACATATTAGAGGTGAGCAGACTGGACAAACTCGCTGACTCCCTCTGGGCGGAACGGCGGTCCCTCTGGGAGGAGAGGCGGTCGCTTCGCGACCGCCTGGCGCTCGCTGAGGCGGAGTTGAGAAACCGTCCGGCCCAAAGCCCGGGTTACCTCGCGCCAACGGGAGCCGATCGTGGTACCGCACTCGTGGAAGCTATGATCTCAGAAGGCCATCAGGGGGCGACCGGCACCGCGGGAGGACCGGCCAGCGACGGCGAACTGCGTTGGGCGCTCAAGGAGCTATTCTGGCGAAACACGAACGGGAAGGCTGGGAATTTCCGCTTCTTGTGTCAGATCATGTTTCCCCGACACATTCACGTCAAGTGGAAGAATTATCGTCTATTCCGGCAAGTGCTCCGGACTCCACGGGCGTGCCGAATCGTCCTGCAGAACTTTAGCCCGGAATTCTACCTTCGGACCAACCCAGATCTGCAACAGCGTTCGGTCAATCCGTTCCTTCACTACCTCTTCTACGGCTTCCGCGAGGGTCGCCGCCCAGCGCAGAATTTCGACCTGGGGGACCATCGGCAGTCGGCTTCCGGTGATTTTAACCCCTTACTTCGTTTTGCTCTTGACGCTCCAGAGGCAAAGCAGTAGGCGGACTGCTTTTGAGCCATGAACTCGCCGGCGGTGCGCTCCTGATCTTGGTCCCGGACCTCCGATCTAGCGTCCAAGAGCACCGCTGCTGCAAACGTGAGACAATTGAGCCAGTAACGCTTGGAGCGAGCTGAGGACATCCTAGGGGCGAGTTCTTCCGGCCTCAGCCACGTGGATCGCGTAGGCCTGGGGAATCGTGAGTGAAAAGGTGTCGCTTACCATCCGTGCTGGAGCGCGCCGGTGCAATGGTCAGGAACGGGTGGAAGCACCCCCAAGCATCTTGTGCGGAAGAACAACAGGCACCCAGCGCCCTCCCGCTGCTCCGAGGGGAGGATGGGTCGTGCGGATCCAGAGCTGGTCGGCTACAATGCGTCTATGGATACTGAAGAGGCCTCTATGAACCCTGACGAGTTGAAGGACTTCGCGATGCTTCCCGTCGAAGCTTTTCGTGGTGAGGCCTCGGCCTATTATGATGACGCCGAATCCCACCTAGGGGACCAATGGAAATTGCTCATCTGGCCCGAAATCCAGCACTTCAACTTTGCTGTGACCCTCGATTTCGCGGCGGGCCACGGGAGAAACTCCGTCGAACTGGCAAAACTCGCTGGGCGGATGTACGTAGCGGATGCAAACCCCGACGCGGTTCAGTTTCTGCGCCAGCGGTTTGAGGGGTACGACAAGACGCGATGCGCGGTGTCGGTCATCCAAAATAATGGCGTCGACCTGCGCGACGTTCCGACTGGCGTCGTTACGGCCCTGTATTCCTTCGACTCCATGGTTCATTTCGAGAGGCGTCTCGTCGAAGCGTATATGCCCGAGTTCCAACGCATCATGGCGCCAGGCGCCCTTGGCTTCATTCACCATTCCAACTTCGGTCGTGTCTCTGACGACCCTGATTTTCGCAATCACCCGGCGTGGCGAAGCAACGTCGACAAGAACTTCTTCGCGCAATGCTGCTTCCGGCAGGGGTTGCTGGCGGTACGGCAGGTAACTATCGACTGGCCGGCGGAGGGCGTGACGGTGCAGGACCTCGACTGTATTTCCATTATTTACAAACCAAAGAAATAGTTGGATTGACCCCGTGCGTGCGCCCGAGGCTCCCGTATCGGATCGGCAGAGCGATAAACCAGTTGAGCGCCGGAGTGGACTCGACAAGAGACAGGCCGACCGGGTGCCTGTGGTCTGACGAGCATGTGCGATGTGCAATAATGTGGGCATGTTGATTGCGTCTTCTTATAGCAGGGCCGCTGTTGCACCGTGCTTGGTTGCTGCCATGATAGCCCTCGCCGCGTGTTCTCCCAGTCGGCCCCCAAGCGTAGAGCCCACAGGCGTGGGTTCTTCAGGCGCGGATCTTTCGTATAGTTCGCAGGGAGCGACAGCACTCTTCGGAAATGAACTTTCACTCGCTGGTTACGAGATACGGTCCAAGGACGGCCACACCGAGGTGGAGTTGCGATGGAGCGCAGTTAAGAAGCCGGCGGTAGACTATAGAGTATTTGTGCATGCTCTGGACGGCTCCGGCGGCATTGCGTTTCAGGCGGACCATGACCTGAAAGACGAGGCCGGAGAGCCCACCACCGCCTGGAGGCTCGGGGAACCGGTGTCGGACCGGTTCTTTGTGACTCCCTGGCCGGGTCACGCGGCTGGAACATATACGCTCCGGTTGGGTGTTTTTATTCCTAAGAACATGCAGTCCCTTGCCGTAACTAATTCAACGTTTGGTCCGCCCGCCGACGGGCGCTCGATCATCATAGCTCACGTGGAATGCAGATGACCAGCCAACGGGCGCTGTGCCGCGCGTCTCGAGTCACTAACTAACGAGCTGCGGACTGCGGGGGAGTATCCATCCGGTAAATCCGGTAATTGCCAAACGACTGTACTAGCTTGCTTCGGGCAAGAAACCACTGCCGCAGTGCGGGATTCCTTTCGAGCGCGTCCTGCCCTCGTCCTTCCGTGAACACAATATACGCGAAGCGGCCGGAGGCGGCCGCATCCATGAAACGTGATGCGGCGGCCGGTCCGCCCGCCAACGCAGCGTAGTTTTCGAAACAGTGCAGCCGGCACGCGAACCCGATGTCCTTCATCGCTGCGATCACATCGTTGGGGCGCGTGTGGCTCTTCAGGAAAGCGACCGTGTCCGGGAAACCCATCTGCCCGTAGTCATAGGTGGTCGAATATGGCACCTTTTCCTGGTAGACCGCGCTACCGAACTGAATACCGCAGTATACGGCCAACGAAGCCATCGGCAGGGCAAGCCCGGCACGTCCATACCGCGTGGCGGCAAGAGCAGCCACAAACAGGAGCGCGGGAATGTATGCCACCAGCGTGTATGGTCCCGCGAAGCCGTTCAGCATCAGTGAATCCCCGACGTGGTGATTCGTCCAAACCTCGGCAGCCAGGAACAGACACAGCAAGATTACCGTCACTCTCCGGCTAATGGTTTGCCACGGGTTCGGACTCGCCCACCGCGCCAGGAGAAACACGGGCGCAGTCAGCAGGATGCCCCAATAGACGAACGTATACTTGGACGGAGCTGAGCTGAAGGTCGTCGTCTGGACCCAGTAATATATGGTGGTGAGCAACCCCAATCCAAGCACCAGGCCATAATGCAAGAGGCGGCGGTCATGCTGACGGATCGACGCTCGAAATGCCACCCACAACGCAAGACACGCTGCCGCCCACGGCAGAAGCCCCGTCCATGACATCGTAAACGGCACCATGGAACGGAGATTGCCCCAATGGTCTCTTAACAGCGCAGCCATGCCGGGAGTGCCGCTCGATCCGCGCGTGTAGAAGCTAAACAGTGTGAATTTGAAAGTAAAACCCACATCTAAACCCATGAGTGCGCCGTACAAGTAATAAGACGCCAGGAACGCAATGACGCTGGCGCCCCCAATAGCCGCCGTCGTCAGCGCCGCCTGCCGGGCTCCTTTGCGCGCAATGAGCAAGAAAAATACAAACGGAAGAACCAGCAGCACGGTAGTCAGCTTGGACCACAGGCAAAGAAAAAAAGCCACCCCGATCCATACAAGCTCCAGCCACGAGACCTGGTCAGTCCGCCATTCTCCGTCGCGCCACGAAATCCGGAGAGTTGCCAGCAATACAAGGCATAGCAGCGGCCCGTAAATCGTCGAATCGATGTCCGCGATGGTTGGGGTCTGCAGGGTGTATGGGTTCAGCAAGAAGATAGCCCAGAATATCGCGCCCCATCGGAACGCAGATCCAAACAGTGTCCGAATGATCGCGAGTACGACGGCACCCTGCAGCAGCGCGCAAACCATCCCAAACAGTCGCACCTGCGCTTCGCCAAACCCGAAAGCCCGGATCCACGCCGCGAGAAGGTAGATGTACAGGGGCGGGTGGTACAAACCAGTGGCATTGGGCTCCTCCTCGCCTTTGTAATAAACGGGCACCCCGGTGAAAGCCGCGTGTTCAGCGAGGCCAGCGAAATCCGAGCTATCAAGATGCAGCGGTTTATCCGCCGAGCCGGCGAACCAGAGGATAAATAGCAGAATGATTGCCGCCGAGATGTACAGCGAAATCCGGCGGGCGGCATCCGCCGTGATTTGACGTTCTATATCGATTCCCATGCCCTAGTCCGGTACCGCGCGAATCAGCATCTGTTTGGCGAACGGCTTCCACGGGAGCAGCAGGTAAAGCCGAACAAGCCAGCCAGCCACCGGGAATCGCGACTTCACGGAAAACGGCATGAAGCCCGGCGTGCTCGAGATAATTCTATAGCCATTCGCGCGCAGGAAGTCGCACAAACTAACGTCCGAATAGACTGTGATGTGCGTGTAATCGTCGAAATACTCCCGGTAGGCAAGCCGGTAATTCGGCTGCAGGATTGTGAGCGTGCCGCCTGGTCGGAGTTTCCGCTTCAGGCTGGCAAGCACGGTCGCGAATTCCGCTTGCGTCAAATGCTCGAACAGATTGCTTGCGAACGCGAAATCGATCGTTCCGTCCAGGATGAACTCAAGATCGGTAACGTTGCCGACATGCGCTTCGACCCCGGGCGCGACGAGGGCGGGCAGTTTCTCCCATTGGTCGATAGCCGTGCGTTTGGCGCATCGCACGTTATTGATGAAGTGGCCATAGCCGGCGCCGAGCTCGAGAACGTGAAAGTCCGGCTGGATCAGCTTGCTGAAGTAAGCGTCACATAACGCTTTCCACAGGACTTCGCGCCGGGCGTCGTACTCGAGCCGGGTCTCATGGTACGAGGTTTGTATCACGCCTTGAACTCCGAGGCCATCCAGGCACAATCCCTTTCGTCATCCGCATTCACACGCATTCGGGCCCCTTTTCATGGTTCAACATGGGCAACCTCAGGAATTGTGACGAAACGATACTTGAATACGAGCCAGATCATCCGCCAGCCCAGAAAGAACGCCTTGCGAAAGCTCCCCGTAATCTTCGAAGTGCCAAGCCGCGAGCCATAGTGAACGGGGATCTCCACGCACTTCAGGCCCAGGCGAATTGTCATCAACATCAGTTCCGGAGATAGCACGCTGCCGCCAGCGGTTAGCCGGGGAAGTATCGCGTCGAGGGCCGGCCGGTTGAACATCTTGTACGTACAGCCGACGTCAGTGAGGCAGGGCCCGTTGTGAAGGTACTCGAGAAACTTGGCCACCGCCCAGTTACCGTAGCGGAGGAACCGCCCCATGTTCGCCCCGCTCCAGATACAGGACTTCGACGTCCGGGTGCCGAACACGGCGTCGAATTCGTCCGCATAAGCCAGAAACTTGTACACGTCCCCGGCTCGAAAGGTGTCATCCGACTCTGAGATCAGTGTGATGTCACTGCTCGAGGAAGCCAGTGCGCACCGGCAAGCGAAGCTATAGCCCTGGCGGGTTTCGTGTACCACTTTGGCGCCAGCGTCGCGAGCCAAATCCGCCGTACCGTCGCGGCTGTTGTTGTCGGCCACGATGACCTCGTCGACTTCAGGGATTTCCTTGAATCCCCGCACGACGCGAGAGATGCCAGCCGCTTCGTTATATGCCGGCATTACGACTGCAACGGTTCTTCCTTTGTACACAACTTCCTCCACGAGAGTGGCAGATTCCGCATCACCTCGATGTTTTCAAACGGCCTTCCCTGCCGCGCACCAACCCCGTGGACCCACTCAGCCATCCTTCTGAGCCCTTCTGCAAGACCGATTTTCTCCCCCCCGCCGAAGAACCGCTCACACTTGGAATGGTCGCTAAAGGCTTGCAGGACCTCCTCTCTAGCCGGGAGAAAGGTGATGCCGGTCTCGACTCCCATGGCTTCCTGAACGGCTCGCGCGAGCTGATTGATCGAATACGGAACGTCGGCGCCGATGTTGAACACCTCGCCGTAGGCATCCTGGTGCTTCACCGCCTTCGCGATGATCGGGGCGACGTCTGCGATATGGGTGAACGCCCGAGTCTGCGTTCCGTCGCCGAAAACGCCGCAAGGCAAGCCGCGCAGGATTCCGTTCATGAAAATGCCGACCACATTCCGGTATGGGTCGCCGATGTTCTGCCGTTCGCCGTAAACGTTATGAGGGCGGAAGATGATATAGTTCAATCCGAACATTCGCCGCGCCGCTCTCAGATCAAGTTCGACAGACAGCTTGGCGATGCCGTACGGGTCCTCCGGGCTGGGATTCATTTCCTCTGTCATCGGTGTCTGGCCCGCGCCGTAGACTGCAATGCTGGACGTGAAAACGAAGCAGCGGCACCCGTACTTTACGGCGGCGTTGATCAACGTCATCGAACCTACAACGTTGTTTGTGTAGTTGAACCGGCGAATGAAGTGGCTCAGCCCCTCGGCCGCGTACGCAGCCAAGTGATACACGTAATGAATTTCGCGATCCCGGAATATCCCATCGACCAGTTGATGGTCAGTGACTGAGCCGTGGACAAAGGTCGCCGCAGGGTTAACATTCTCGACGAAACCGCCGGAGAGGTCATCCAGAACGACCACGTCACAACCGTCTGCTATGAGGCTATCTACGACATGACTGCCGATGAATCCGGCGCCTCCCGTGACAAGGCAGACAGGTCTAGCGATGGTGGAACTAGCTTGTGCGCTCATTGAATTCCCATGTCTCGGTGCAAGGGCCGCACCAACATACACACCCCGGCGCCGTCTCAGCGGCTTGTACATCCAGCCGACCGTTACCGCGTCTCACGAAGGGACCGAGCATAGCACGTGGCGCCTCGAAAGTGCAACCGCTCAGGACACGCTCGGAACACCGGGATGACGAAATAGGATCGACAATTTGTTTTCGTCTTTTTCGATAGGCACCTAGCTTCGCGAGCCGGTTGTTACACTATGCTTAAGACCTTGGGCCGGTTCTACAATCACGAGGAACTTGTCGAGCAGCGTGAGCTCTGGCGGCGGGAGGGTAAGACCGTCGTTTTCACCAACGGGTGCTACGATCTGCTGCATCCCGGGCACATCAGCAC
>Ga0181520_10009695_pt1 | contig 13192 bp, 11 predicted proteins | sample PEATcosm2014_Bin_29_FD_132451 | JGI IMG/M metagenome (GOLD analysis project Ga0181520, IMG submission 132451) | Peatland microbial communities from MTU Mesocosm Facility, Houghton, MI, USA - PEATcosm2014_Bin02_30_metaG | ecosystem: Environmental > Terrestrial > Soil > Wetlands > Peat | place...
CCTCCCCGGTCTTCTGAACAAAGTTCACGTTTGCACCATGAGGGAAAGTCGGATGGTTCCGGATCTGTGGGGCAACGGCTGCAAGGTCGATGCTGCCCAGATCGTCGGTGAGAATCACCGCATGGGGGACACCGGTGTTGACTGCATGAACCTCAAAACCCCCGATCTGTTCGTGGTACTCGCCTTTCCCGGTGGCAGGAATGTCCTTACGTTTGAATTTCGGCTCACCCATCCCGATGGTCACGGTACATTCCTCACCCTCGTACCGCACGCTCACTTCCAGATCCCCGGCCTCGGTCTGGACCGTACAGGTTTCCTGAATGTAGCCCATGTCGTACGCGTACTTGGCAAGGCAGCGGATTCCGTTCCCGCACATTTCGGCCTCGCTCTCATCAGGCTGGAGGATCCGCATCCTTATATCGGCCTTTCTGGTCGGTTTTGCGAGGAACAGTATGCCGTCCGCACCAATCCCGAAGCGCCGTTCGCAGTACAGGGCAGCAAACTGCCCTTTCAGGTCATCGGGAATAATCATCTGCGCATATTCGTCGATAAGAACGAAATCGTTGCCGTTCCCGTGCAGTTTGACAAAGGGTATTTCCATTTCATGCCCCTCAAGAACCGGGCAGAACTCCCCCTGTTCAGGGGTACCGGTCGGGTTCTCGTCTGATTACTTCTGGGCTTTTTTCGTGAATAAACGCATCGCCCCGGGCTCATTCGCCGTTGGGACTTTCCGGCCCGAACGTCTCGTGGAACGTATCGATCCCCCAGCCCAGATAATCCCGGATGATCACGTAGGCCATCTGAGGGGGGATCGCCCCTTTCTCGGTCACAATCAGATCGATATAATTTGCCGGGGTCACATCGAACGCCGGGTTTCTCACCGTAACGTGGGGTAGCGTCCGGGCGATCTCATCGGGCAGAACCTCGCTTCCCGCCCGTTCTTCGATCCGGATGAGCTCGCCCAGAATCGTGCGGGGCGCAAACTTGTAGGTCTCAGCAGCCACGATCATGTTCACCCGTGCTTCCCGTGCCGAATGAGCTACCTGGGCGGTCCCAATCTTGTTGACCACCGCCCCGTTCACCGTCACCGCATCCGCACCGACTACCACGAGATCGATATCATGGATGAAGGACCGGACTGCAGAATCCACGATAAAATTCGTCTTTATCCCGGCATCATTCAGGGTCCGGATCGTAATGAGACCCTGGTTCCTTGGACGGACTTCGGTGGCAAAGACCTCGATCTCCTTTCCCTGACGGTGAGCCTCGATGATGCAGCCAAGAGCAACCTCCGAATTGCAGTGTGTAAGGATCGTATCCCCATCACGGATATGGCTTGCCCCGAATTTCGCGATCTGCTCCACCGCGTTCTGGGATGAGCGGATGAACTCTTCGGCGCGCCGGATAACGCCGGCCTGCGCCGCTTCTGCAGAGGTAGCGCCTTCAAGACCCGCCATCACGATATGGACGGCATTTGGGAGCGAAACTGCGGTCGGGCGGGTGGCAAGGAGGATCGCGGCAGCACGCACCATCTCCTGCCGGAACCAACCCGGATCCCTGGCCGAAAGGGAAACTGCATGGTCGCTGAGGGCTTCTGCGGCAGCCCGGCCAATCCTTCCGGCCCCCCGGATCTCCATGCTCTTTATCTTCTCGGCAGTATCAGGTACGATCATCGGAACTCAGTGTTTCAATAGAGAGGGAAGATACATAGAGTTTGCTTTTGGGGAGAGACGATGTCGGTTGCCGTGGTATTCGACAGTGCCGGGACGCTTCTTGCCACGTACCGCGTGGCAAAAGACGTGGCAGAGCAGGAGCTGCTGCCCGGGATAGAGACCACTACACTGACGTTTGCCTCCCCGGAACGTGTCCTGATCGTGCTGCCGGTCCATTCCAAGCACATCATTACCACCCCGCCAAAGATGCTCCTCTCCGCTTACCTTTCTGAAAACCAGGTCGGCTTCGGTATCAGCTGCACGCGCAAGATCCTCACCGCGGACGATATCGGGGATCTGCTCTATGCCGACAGAAAGGCCACGGTTGCCGATCTCCAGGAATGCATCAGGAATGTCTGGGACGCCTGCCGTGAGGAGTTCATGCTCACCCTTAATAGCGGTGCGATCCTCAACATGGCACAGCGGTCAATTGAGTTTACCATTACCGCGGGGGGCTGGCCCTTTGAGGGGGCAAAGGAGACGGTCACCTCACTGCACCGCCGCGGTGTTCCCACGTTTATTGCCTCGGGCGACCGGTCGACAAAACTTGAGATCATGGCCGATCACCTCGGGATCCCCCGGGATCGTGTGTACGGGGTGGCAACCCCTTCGGTCAAGGCACAGATCGTAACGGATCTGAAAAAAGAGTACGACCACGTGGTGATGGTGGGCGACGGGATTAATGATCTTTCGGCTCTCCTCCAGGCAGACACCGCGGTCCTCACCGTGCAGCAGCCCGGCAGCCGGCCGCAGGAGCTATACAGTGCTGCTGATCATGTGATCACACATGTGCGGGAAGTATTGCCGATCGTTGAGGGTTTGCTCTGACCGGAGCGAAAAATTCCCGATCGTGACGGTGACGGTTAGCATATAAAAGATAATATGACACCTCTGTCACATTAGGTACACGGGAATTATGAAGGCACCACTCATCACGGTCGACAACGTCAGCATGGATTTTGACGGCACGCATGCGCTCAAAAATATTTCTTTTGAGCTTGCCGAAGGGGAGATCCTGGGGATCATCGGCAGGAGTGGTGCCGGAAAGACCGTGCTTATCCACCTCATGCGAGGGGTGGAGCAGCCACCCACGAGCGGCAGGATCATCTATCATGTTTCTGCATGCCCTTCCTGCGATTACATGGATGTGCCAAGTGCTGCAGGCAAGCCCTGCCCGCACTGCGGGGCCGTTCTTGCACCCCTTGATGTAGATCTTTGGAATGAGACAAACGAAATGCTAAAGCGGAGGGTGATGCGCCGAACCGCGATTATGTTCCAGCGGACTTTTGCCCTGTACGGCGATGACCGCGTGATCGAGAACGTCCTTCATGCACTCGATGACATCAACTATCCCCCGGAAAAAGCGATCAACCGGGCAGCCGACCTTATCGACCAGGTCCGGCTTTCCCACCGGATGATGCATATCGCACGCGATCTCTCAGGTGGCGAAAAACAACGGGTGGTGCTTGCCCGGCAGCTCGCCAAAGAGCCATTCTTACTCTTCGCCGATGAGCCCACCGGAACCCTGGATCCTGGCACGGCAAAGATCGTGCACACGATGCTCACCGAGGCAGCGAAGACCAGCAACATGGGGATGGTAGTCACCTCCCACTTCTCGCAGGTCATCGAGGATGTTGCAAGCAGGGCAATCCTCCTTGTCGATGGTGCAATTGCAAAGATCGGGGCCCCAAAAGATGTGATAGCCGAGTTTATGGCCGGTTGCGAGGATACGGAGACCTTCGAACACGCCGTGGTAGGAGAAAGAATCGTGGAGGCCCGGGACCTTACCAAGCGTTACATCTCGGTGGACCGCGGTGTGGTCCGGGCAGTAAATGGCGTCAGTTTCGAGATCTACGAGAAAGAGATCTTCGGCATCATTGGGAAAAGCGGGGCCGGAAAGACCACACTCTCGCAGATCATTGCGGGTTTAATTGAGCCCACAAGTGGGGAGATCAACGTCAGGATCGGCGAGGAATGGGTGGACATGACAAAGCCCGGCGTGGACCAGCGGGGACGGGCCAAAGAGTACATCGGCCTTCTGCACCAGGAATACGATCTCTTCCCCCACCGCACAGTGCTCGACAACCTCACCGATGCCATCGGACTTGAATTCCCCAAGGAGCTGGCCATGCGTAAGGCACTGGTTACGCTCAGGATGGCCGGGTTTTCTGAAGAGAAAAGCAAGGAGATCCTTGACCGGCTGCCGGGCCAGCTCTCGGAGGGGGAACGCCACCGGGTTGCGCTCGCACAGGTTCTGATTCGGGAACCCCGTATCGTGATACTTGACGAACCTACCGGTACAATGGATCCGATCACCAAGATCGATGTCAAGCATTCCATTATGCACTCCCGGGATGACATCGATGAGACGTTTGTGGTGGTCTCGCACGACATGGAGTTCGTACGCGACATCTGCGACCGCCTTGCCCTGATGAGGGGAGGGAAGATCGTGGAGATCGGAAAAACCGCCGAGGTCCTTGCCCACCTGACCGAGGACGAGCGCAAGGTTATGAGCCAGAACCAGCCGCCGGCTGCCTGAGGCGCCCATGATCCACGTCCACCTTGACGGGGAGCCCCGTGAAGTAAGCGAGGGAAACACGCTTGGCACCCTTATCACGGGGCAACCAAAAGGGTGCGCCGTTGCCGTGATCCGCCCTGCCACCAAGGAACAGGAGAAGACAGAGAGCCTTACGGTCACCACTACGGCCGGTGAGATTACCATCGAACTTTCCGGGGTTGCCGTGGATGTGCTTGAGCAGCCGGAAAAGGCGGCCGGCCTTGGCCTGCACTGGGCGGACCGGTACGCGGCAGCATTCGGACCGTTTCCCTCTGGCATTACCCCTGAGCGCAAAGGGCGGCTCTACGAGCGGGGCGATGTGATCCTCGGGTGCGGGGGGTATAATCCTAAGACCTCGTACCTCATCTTCTCCAAGAGCAGGCATGTCGCCGACCATGGAGCGGACGCAAGCGGAGGGGTGATCGGCCGGGTCGTAAGCGGGAAGGCTGTACTCGACCGGTGGGCAACCGGGGACAGGGTCACCAGGGTGGAACCGGTTGTGAGCTGGGCGGACACCAGCCGCTCGTTTACCACCACCGACTCCAACCTCGTCCTCGAAGACGGGATGCTGCTCGTGACCAGAGTCGATGTCAACGCACAGGGATATAGCGGGGAAAAAATCACAACTGAGGCTGCGGGCAGCGTAGAGCACATGCTCATTGCCCTCGAATCCGGGACCTTTACGGTCGGGCGTGCCACGAGCACCCACATCCTGGACCGGAAACGTGTCGGTACCCCGGTGCCCGAGGAGTCCCAGCACCCGCGGCGCGAGGGGACGGTCACGGTGCGCACGACGGGGCCTTCAGTAGGCGGAGTGTATATCTACCGGGCCGATGTTCCCGGCAGCTCATCACACAGCGTGGTCGGGCAGGTAGTTCATGGGATAGAGCTCGCAAAACTGGCAAAAGAAGGCGATATCCTCTCACTCCGGGTAGTTCCCGCAAGGATCGATCTTCTGGGCCTGCCCCTTGAAGAGGCAAAAAGGATCGCAGCTGATCGGGGGATCGCCCTTTCTATCGACACCGACAACCCGGACCGGATCGTGGTATCGCAGGAGCCGGGGGCAACTCTTGACGTGCTTGCTGAAAAAGCTGCAAATATCACAACCGCACCGATCAGCCAGGTGATTGACATTGTCCTTGACGATAAACACGCACCTGCAAGCTGCGAAATCTTCCGGCACCTCACCGGGCTTGACGAGCACGATGCCGGCATGATGCCGGCCTTTTTTGTCTTTGACGATGTCGTGCTCTTTAAGCCAAAGATCCCGACCGGTGTCCGGATTATCCCGGAGAACTGCCCGACAGACGAGTCACCCGCTGCGGCCCTCGCAATCACTAACGACTCCCGCAAAGCGACGGGAATTGTCGGGGTGCGGCTCTCGGCAAACCGGGAGTTCGGGCCGACCTCGGAACCCTTTGAGGGCACCAATATCATCGGCAGGGTGATCGATACGGAGAAAATAAAGAAAGTAAAGGAACGGCAGATGGTATATATCCGGGAGGTAAAGCCATGACCGAATACAACCAGGCCTATACCGGGACCGTGACCCGGTACGTGGCGGTGGAATCGTACACAGTGACACCGGTAGACGTGGCGATCCGGGCATACGAGATTGCAAAGGGAGTTATGATCAAGGAGAACTGTTTTGGCCTTGTCATCATGGGAAAAGAGGAGGAAGTCGATCGGGTGATAGCCGAGGTCAGAAAGATGGATCCGATCCATATTTTTGTCAAGGACCGCGGCTTTCCGCCCGGAGATGCCCGGAGGTGCCGGGCAACTCTTGGCGGCGCACGCCCTGGCTTTAACGGGATCGAGTTCGAAATGACAATCCTCCCCTACATCTCAAACGGCCTGGGAAAAACACAAAACCTTGATACCGTAACTGTCCCGGTGCCGGCAAAAGCCCCTTCCGACCGCCGGCTTGACGTGTACACGTTAAAGAGAATGATCGATGCACAGGAGCCCTAAACCATGGCAAAAATCTTCATCTACCCTGCAACGAGCCTGATCCTCTCAGACCTGGTGACCCGGTTTGGACATAAGCCACTTGGATCGGCGATAGCCATCCGCGAACGTGTCCAGACACCAGGACTCGAATCCTCGCCACTCCAGATCACGCCCGAGGAACCAAAAAAAGGGCTCCGCTGGGCAGCAGTTGAGGTCCCGTCCGGGGTCCGGGGGCGAATGGCCCTGTACGGACCCATGGTCGAGGAGTGTGATGCCGCGATTATCATCAACAACGCCGACCTCGCGTTCGGCTGCATGGGCTGCGCACGGACAAATGAGCTCCTCAAGTTCCTCCTCCGGCAAAAGAAGATCCCCCGACTCGAACTCGAATACCCGAGAAACGAGGCGGAGGGTGTGCAGTTCGTGGCATCGATTAAAAAATTCCTGACTGAGCCGGGAGTGATAAAATGACAGCCCCGGTACGGATTGCCCAGCTCTCATGCGGCGCGGACTATTCAGGCGTGCAGGAAGAGATCAATTCGGCGGCACGATCGGTGAATGGCGAGATCGTCTTTCCTGATGTGGCGCTCAAGGACATCGTTCGGGACTTCGACGCGTTCGGTCTTGAGGTGCGGAGCCCGGATTTAAAACTTGCCATCTCTCGGGCGATGGCACTCGTGGATGGCCGGGTGGATGCCGACGCCGTCTTTATTGCGACCTGCTTCCGGTGCGCCGAAGCCGCAATCGTGAGAAACGAGCTCAGACGCTATATCCTCGAACACTCGAAGCTCCCGGTCGTCAGCTACTCGTTTACCGAGCGCACAACCGCAGGAACGCTCCTTACCCGAATGGAGGCCTTAACCACCATTGCCCGGCGCCGGGCGCTCCTTGCCCGCGAGGTCCAGGAGGGCATTACCCTCGGGATCGATTCCGGCTCCTCGACAACAAAGGCTATCGTAATGAAAGATAACAGGATCCTCGGCAAAGGCTGGCTGCCGACCGGAGAAGTCCTCAAAAGCGCCCACAATGTTGTCGACACTGCTCTCGCTGAAGCGGGAATGAACCTTTCCGATATCCAGGCAATCGGCACCACCGGGTATGGCCGGTTCCTGGTGGGTAAAGAGTTCAAAGCCGATCTTATCCAGGAAGAGCTGACCGTAAACTCGAAAGGTGCGGTGTATCTTGCGGAGAAACAGCACGGACCGGCCACCGTGATCGATATCGGCGGCATGGACAACAAGGCAATCACCGTCATGGATGGCATTCCCGGTACGTTTACGATGGGAGGCATCTGCGCCGGGGCAAGTGGCCGGTTTCTGGAAATGACCGCAAAGCGCCTCGGTGTAGACATCACCGAGCTCGGGCCGCTTGCCATGAAAGGCATGGGGGGCAGGGTGCCGATGAACAGCTACTGTATCGTATTTGGCACCCAGAGCCTGGTAAACGCCCTCGCCGCTGGCAGCAGCCGCGAGGACGTGGCCGCCGCAGCCTGCCACAGCGTGGCCGAACAGGTCTTTGAACAGCAGCTCCAGGAAGTAGATATCAAGGAGCCGGTGATCATGGTCGGAGGGTCGTCCCTGATTGAGGGGCTCGTGCTTGCAATGGGCGAACTCCTCAAGATCAAAGTCGTTGTCCCGCCTTATTCCCAGTATATCGGTGCAGTCGGGTCAGCGCTCCTGGCATCGGGGTTCATCCGGGACGGAGACAATGCAGGCCATTGAGTATTTCGAGGTGGAGTGCCCCGAGGCGCGGGGCGGCGATAACTACCGGCAGATTGCAAACGATGTCCTGCTCGATCATAACATGCTCAGGGTGGTCCATAAGATCCACGTGTACATCGACCCGAAAGTCCCGATCTTTGTCGCAGTAGGGATCTTAAAAAAGGTCACAACCGTCATAAAGGTCGGGGATATAGCAAACGTTAACCCGCAGGAAGGGAAGTTCACCCTTGCGATCTCCGATGAGACCTACCTTGCACCCATGCTCAAGGTATTCTGGGATAAATTCGGCAAAGACCACGTGGATCAGCCGGACCGGTTCACAGTCATCCTTTCCGGAATTTCTATCGAGGCACGGGAACTTGAGGAAATGGTAATAACCGACCCGAGCGCGGTGCTGTACAAGGACCTTGTTTACTCACTCCGCTGCATCTGCCCGGAGGGTTTCCGGGTGAGAAGTGAGAACTACGGGGCCGAGAAGTTCTCGTTTGTGGCAAGCGAGGACTTGCTCACCGATGCAAGCCTTGCACTTGTCAAAGAAAAATTTGCGCTTATGGGGGAAACGCCATGATCCTCGTCCCCGTCACTTACAAGGGGGGAGTGTACCGGCACAATGAGATCATCGATCTGATCGAGGATCTCGGGGGCTACATCGTCCAGAAGCACATGATCGCTCAGGAAGTCGTGCTCCAGTGCTTCGTACCCAAAGAAGACGTGGAGCTGATCCGGGCGATAGGAAAACCGCTCGCGGGAGAGGTGACCGATTCCCCGCTCGTGGGGACCGAGATCGCAATCGTGAGCATGAGCCTTGAGATCCATCATCTGCCTCATCCCTCCTGCGACATTGCGGAGTACGTGCGCCGGCTTGGGGCCAAAAGCAACATGGTCGGGATGGCCCGGGGCGTGGGGAAACGGATCGCCGGCATCAATGACGAGGAGCGCGACGTGATAAACGAGCACGACATCGCGGTGTACCTCATGGGCAACTTCGAACACTGCATAGAAAAGAAGATGCCGATCCTGCTACGCGGAATCGAGGTGCCGGTGGTGGTTTGCGGCGGTCCCGATAAGGAGGTGCTCGAACGGATCGTGGAGCCCAAAGTGGACGGGTACGTGGGGAACATGGGGAGGTTCATGCACCGCACCAAGGAGTCCGAAGAGCTCTCTCGTCTTGATGAGGTGATAGAAGAAGTCACCCGTGTGCTCGCCAAAAAGCGAGAAGCGATAGCAAAAGATCCCCTCTCGGTGGCCCCGGCCCGGCTTATGGACGTGATAAAAGAGAAAGTGCCGGCGATCCTTGAAGTGACCTCACCGACCCCGCTCACTGTCCAGATGGCCGGCCTCAGGGTCAAGCTCCCATACGATACCTTTGCCGGGGTACTCAAAAAGACCGAGATTGAAGACGGGATCATGATCGGCGACATCGCGGATATCGAGCCTTCCCGCATGAGGGACTACATCATTCTCCGGGTTCGGCCGTTCTCGGAGACCAACACAGTGATCTAGGAGGAACATCATGGGACGCAGGCAGGAAGACGAGTTCGAGGACCGGCTCAAAAAGATTGTCGATCAGGGAGCCGGAGCGACCGCTGATGAATGGCTCAAAATTATCGAGCGCGAGTACGGGAAGGTGCCGCTTATCTTCCAGCGCATGGGCGAACGGCCTGAGGTGCTCATCTCCCACCTGTTGTACAAAAGCAGTGTGGCCGAGACAAGCAGCCTTGACCCCAAGTACGTGGAACTGATCAGCATGGCGGTAGGAGCGGCCCTCAAATGCCAGTACTGCACAAGCTACCACATGCAGGCAGCTGCCCGGATGGGCGCGACCCGCGACGAGATCCTCGAAGTGATCCTGCTCTCAGGGATGATCTCAAACTCGTCCGTGCTTGCCAATGCCTACCGGGTGGTTGATGAAAAATTGGAAAAGTGCTTCCCCTGCGAGGTAAAAGCGGTGCCGGAAAAAACATCTGTAAAGAAGAGTACCCGGACGGGCCGGAAGAAGAAGTAACATTTCGTTTCCCTTTATTCCTGGCCTTGCCCGCGGTTCGTTTTTGTTTTTCCTGCGCCTATCCGCTGCTTCCCTGTAAAGTACACCTGATCCTTACCCCTCATTACAGTCGTACCCGTCCGGGCAGCGCTCCCTGCCATCTTTTTAATCCTTCTGCGAGACTATAGCTTATTCAAATGTGCGGGATCGCGGGGCAGTACTGCTATGCCAGGGGGCGGCCGGACCGCCGGCTCCTTTCGGCCATGTCAGAGAGGCTTGCCCATCGCGGCCCGGATGGCGAGGGCACCCATGTAAGCGGGAGTGTCGGCCTTGTCCACCGCAGGCTTGCCATCATCGATCTTTCCCCTGACGGCCTCCAGCCAATGACAAACGAAGACGGAACACTCTGGCTGGTCTTCAACGGCGAGATCTATAATTTTGTCGAGCTCCGCGAGGAGCTGGCACACAAGGGGCATACGTTCTACTCAAAGTCCGATACCGAGGTGATCCTCCATGCCTACGAGGAATGGGGGTACGAGTGCCTCGTCCGGTTTAACGGCATGTGGGCGTTTGCCCTCTGGGATGAGAAAAAACAGGAGCTCTTCTGCGCCCGGGACCGGTTCGGGATCAAGCCGTTCTATTACGCAGAAGCCGGGGGGTCGTTTTTGTTTGCCTCCGAGATCAAGGCGCTCCTTGCTCATCCGGCGGTGGGAAAACACCCGAACCAGGAGATGCTTGGCACCTATCTTGCCTGGGGAGTGCAGGACCACTGTAGCCGGACAATGTTTGAAGGGATTTTCCAGATCGAACCGGCCCACGCTCTGGTGGTGACAAAAGATGGAATTACACCTCCCTTCCGGTACTGGGACGTGACCGTGAACCCGGCAATCCGGGGCGGGGAGGACGATGCCACAGTTGCCGCACGGCTTAAAACTCTGCTCCGGGAAGCTACCCGGATCCATACGCGGAGTGATGTGGCGGTCGGTACCTGCCTCTCGGGAGGGATCGATTCTTCGGCGCTCACGGCCACTATCAACACCCTCATCCGGAGCGATGCCCCGGGGAGTGTGGGTGAACGCCAGAAGACATTCTCAGTAGTTTTCCCGGGTACGCGCTTTGACGAGAGCCGGTACATCGACGAGGTCGTGGCGGCCACCGGGGTGGACGCGGATCGGACCGAGCCGGCCCCGGGCCAGCTCCAGAAGGATATCGGACACCTTGTGTACCTGCAGGACGAACCGTTTGGCTCGCTCTCCATCTATGCCCAGTACTGCGTGATGCGCCTTGCACAAAAGAAGGTCAAGGTTGTGCTGGATGGGCAGGGAGCAGACGAGCTCCTTGGCGGGTACCTGGGCTACCAGGGGAGTTATATCCGGGGACTCATGCGGAATCTCCGGTGGGGTACGGCAGCAGGAGAGATCGCCGGAAGCCTCCGCAGGCACCGGGCATTCTTTGCCTCTGCCCGAAAGCAGCTCGCGGTGCGGCGGACCCGGCGGGGCCTGGTGAAGTGCCCGGCAGCACCGGTGGACCGGTACAGCGGCACGCTCGATTGTGTCCTGCACCGCGAGCTCTTCTCCACCAACCTGCCGGCCCTCCTCCATTACGAGGACCGGAACTCGATGGCATTCTCCTTAGAGTCCCGCGTGCCGTACCTCGATGTGCGACTGGTAGAATACGCAGCATCGCTCCCGCTCTCGCAGAAGATCCGGGGAGGCTGCACCAAGGTTGCCCTGCGGGCCGCAATTAGGGGACTGGTTCCCGAATCCGTGCGGTGCAGAGGGGACAAGATGGGCTTTGTCACGCCGGAGGAATGCTGGATAAAAGAGGAACTCAGGGCGTTTATGCTCGATATTTTCTCCTCGGAGAGTTTCAGATCCCGGTCCTTCTGGGACGCAGACGCGGTCATGCAGGACTATGAGGCGTTCCTCGCCGGCACGGCACCTTATTCTCCCGAGATCTGGCGGATTGCCTGCGCTGAGCTCTGGCTCCGGACCTTTTTTGATGCCCCGACCGCGGCTTAAGCCGGGAACCTGATCTTCTCCCGGGATCAGATTTTATAAATGATCTCCCGGCCACAAGTACTTCAAAGGAGCGTACCCGGGCAGATATCCCGGGGCAGGTACAGGGCATTTCATGAAAACCATTATCCTTGCCGGGGGCGTGGGAACGCGGCTGTGGCCGCTCTCCCGCGAGTATTTCCCCAAGCAGTTTATCCCTATGGACGGGAAATCGCTGTTCCAGAAGACCTGCGAGAGGGCAGAGAAATTCTCCAAAGAAGATGAGATCTGGGTCGTGACAAACGAGATCCACCAGTATCTTGTCCGCAACCAGATGGAAGACCTTGGGTATACTGTTCCAAAAGAGCACATCCTTGCAGAGCCGGAACAGAAAAACACCCTGCCTGCCATCGCATGGGCCATGCAGCAGATCCGGGCAGAAGAGAAGAGCGCAACAGCGGTGGTATTCCCAAGCGACCACCTGCTCGGGAACGATGCGTCCGGTCAGATCCAGGCAGCAGAGCCCCTGGCAAAAAACTGTCTGGTCACGTTCGGCGTCAGGCCAACCTCCCCCCACACCGGGTACGGGTACATCAGGCCGGGAAAGGCACTCCCACCCGGCTTTGCAGTCGAAGAGTTCAGGGAAAAACCGGATGAAAAGACCGCCGCGGGCTATGTGAAGAAAGGGTATCTCTGGAACAGCGGGATCTTTCTCCTCTCGGTTCCCGTCTTTTTCGGGGAACTCAAGAAATACCAGCCCAGGCTTGCTGCCGCGTTTGGCGGGAGCACTGTACCGGAGTACGGGGAGCTGGACACTATCTCGATCGATTACGGCCTGCTTGAACCGTCAAAGAAAGTGGCGGTCGTACCGCTGGATACGGAGTGGAGCGATCTCGGGACCTTTGCAGCCCTCTACGAGGTCAAGACACACGATGGCGAGGGAAATGTCGGGAAGGCCGAGTATCTCGCTGCCCGGGACAATTATGTAGATGCACCGGGCGGCAAGCGCGTGGGCCTGATCGGTGTGGACAACCTTGTCGTGGTGGACACAGCCGATGCTCTCTTGGTCTGCGACAACCGGCACACGGAAAAGGTCAAGGACCTGGTCGGCCGGTTAAAAAAACAAAACGACCCGGTCACTCTGTTCCACCACCAGGTGCACCGGCCCTGGGGTGCCTATACGATCTTAGAGGATTCCAAAAACTACAAGATCAAGCGCATCACGGTCAAGCCCGGCCAGAAGCTCTCCCTCCAGCTCCACCACCACCGGA
>Ga0181520_10009696_pt1 | contig 13192 bp, 7 predicted proteins | sample PEATcosm2014_Bin_29_FD_132451 | JGI IMG/M metagenome (GOLD analysis project Ga0181520, IMG submission 132451) | Peatland microbial communities from MTU Mesocosm Facility, Houghton, MI, USA - PEATcosm2014_Bin02_30_metaG | ecosystem: Environmental > Terrestrial > Soil > Wetlands > Peat | place...
CATCGTATTTCTTCCAGAACTCGGCGGCAGTGAGATCCGGACGGCGAAGCCTGGCATCCCACCTGTAGGAGATCATGGCGATCTTTGGATGGGTCCGGAGTGTCTCGACGTTCCTGGCCTCCACAGGCAACACCACAATTTCAAGTGTCGGAACGTCGGCAAGCGGCGATATATCCGTGACTGCACAGTGAAGCAACACGGTCTTGAGCGGCATCGTGCGCACCGCCGAGATATCATGTATCGGCACACCGGACAGATTCAAAATCTCCAGCGGCGCGTTCCGCAGCGGAGAGAGATCGGTAACCAGGCAGCGAGCGTAGAGCGAGAGCTCGTGCAAAGGCGCGCCGGCAAGCGGCGAAATATCGCGAAGTTCACTGCTGTAGGCCATGAACTTGGTCACGGCCACGCCGCGCAAGTCGGAGATATCTTGACATTTCAGCTCCATTGGAAGGTAAATTACTAGCTCACCCTTTGCGTCGAACGCCCATACCGGAACTTTTTCCGGGGCATTCCCCTGCGCTATGAGGCTCTGGCGAAACTTCTCGATCTGCTTTTCCATCTTCACCTGTCTTGCGAGTCGCTCACCGTTCTGCTTCCAGAACTCCGCGGCCGGCTGAACATTGTCCATGATACCGCGAAATGAGCCGATTCCGAGGTTCGACAAGCGTTTGAGATTCGGCAGTATCTGGAGGAATGCTATGTCGGAAATGTGCTCAGGAATTAGCAAGGTCTCGAGCGCGGTAGAGCTGGTCAGCGGCGAAAGGTCCTTGATGTGCGAACAGCCGTTGAGGTTGAGGTTCTTTATCGGCAACCCGCGCAGCGCAGAGAGGTCGCACAGTGCCGGACAATATTCCGCGTACAGTTCGACAAGCGGCAACCCCTGGAGTCCATCGAAGCTTTCCAGGTCGCACAGGCTGCAATCGAGTCTTTCCAGCGGCAAGCCCATGAGAGGGCGAAGACTTTTCACGTGAACGTGGAAGATGCTCAGGCGCTTCAGTGGCATTCCCTGGAGCATGGATAGATCGGTGACATCCGTGCCGGAAAGGTCGAGAGATTCCAGCGCGAGGCCACGCAGGCTGTCCGGGTCCCAACCCTTTGTGTCGCGCATTGTAAGCGCCTTTAGAGGCAATTGACGCAGCGGTGTCAGATCCACACCAGAGAATCCGCTGATGTCGAGACTACTGATTGGCAGGCCGATCAGAATGGAGAGATCTGGCACTTTGTGTCCCTTTAAGTCGAGTTGATATGTGCGATCCGGCAGCACTTTCAGCTTATTCGACCTCCATTCCGGCTGTGCCATGACTGTCTTGAGTCGCGATCTGATCTGCATCTCGGCGGTATCGGCATCGCGCTTCAACTCGCGGCTGAGCGGCACGGCGTCGGCCTGGCGTTTCTGCGCGAGAAGGGCGTCGAGCAGCTTGGATTTGAGAGGCTCTGAAAGTACCGCGTTGCCTCGATTCGCGCTGAGCAGCGTCACGCATATATCGAGATTCGTCTTTGCCGATGCATCGTCCCTTCGCAGGCCCAGGACTTGCCTGTAAGATGCCGCGGCTTCAGGCAGGCGGGATAACGCTTGCAGTGTATTGGCGAGAAAGAGCCGGTAGTCCGCGTTCCTGCCATCGAGTCTGATTGCAAATCCGATCTTATTGATCGCCTCGTCGAATTTCTGGTTCTCCACGAGAAAAGCCGCCTGAGCGGCGAATGTCGGGGCGGTTGATTTCAGCTCTTCAAGGGCCTGTTCCGCGCGCCGCCCTTCCATCACTGCCCTGGCGCCGAAGGCGATGCTGATGACTAGCACCGCAGCAGCTCCGATCGAAGCTGCTTTGTTGCGCTTGAAGAAAAGTGCCGCATGCTTGAGCAGGCCTGCTTTTTCCGCCTTTGTGGCAAAACCGTTCTGGTATGCCGCGATGTCAACTTGCAGATCCTTAACCGATCCGTACCGCAGGTTTGGATCAGTTTCCAGTGACTTCATCGTCACCGCAGATAACGATTCCGGTATCCGTCTATCCGGACAGTGGGGCAAAGGAATGCATTGTCCGGCATCTGAGCCGATTTGCCCTCGCTTCCCGTGTTCTCCTGTTCTTTTCGGGTTATACTCAGTCGGCTGCTTTATATTCCCTGTGGACACATTCTCGATTATCTCGTCCAGATTCTTACCGGTCACGGGTGCATTCAGCGTCAGGATATTATAGAGAATGGCTCCCAGCGCATAGATATCCGTTCTTTCATCCGCGTCTTCAGTCTTCCCCAGGGCCTGTTCAGGTGACATGAACTCTGGCGTTCCCATAATCACGCCGTCCATCGTCTTGAGAAGCGCGTCGGTCTGGATGGCGCCAACAGAATCGATGTGGGCAGCCCCGGTTGCTGGTTGCTGGTTGCAAACTACGGATGCTTTCATCACGGCTTCGGTCTTCTCTTGTCCGACCTCGCTCCATTCTTTCGATGGAAGCACCTTCGCCAATCCCCAATCCATTACCTGGACTTCACCGTAGTCACCAATCATCACGTTGTCAGGCTTCAGGTCGCGGTGGATAACACACTTGCTGTGTGCAAACGCCACGGCATCGCATACTTTTTGAAAGATTGTCAAAAGATGGGATAGCGGGTAATCCCCGATGGTCGTGCCGTCACCGTTACGGATGTTCTTGAGCACGTCGCTCAATGTGCGGCCCTTCACAAACTTCATCGTGTAAAAGATATTCCCGCAGGCATCCACTCCAAGTTCATGGACCGGCACAATGGAAGGATGCTCCAGTTGTGAAGTGATCTGCGCCTCCTGGAGAAAACGCAGAATCTGCTCATTGCCGGCTTTGTCCGGGTCCAGCATGACCTTCATGGCTACATCGCGCCGAAGGTTCACGTCCCTTGCGTTCAGGATCGCGCCCATCCCGCCCCGGGCAATCAACGATCCGCGCATGTATTTCAGGTCCGGTTCGTCGATCAGAATAGAGGATATCTTGATCTTGTCACCCGTGCTTTGCGGGTTGCTTCCGCCTTCAACCCGGCCGCAGTCTGGACTGGTGTCTTTCATTTCTTATGCCGCGCTTATGGACAGTCCTTCAGCCGAAATCTAACACCTGACCACCGGTCATGGCAAGGCGTAGCACCAAATTCAACAAATGTGTCCTGTCTGTTTCTTGGACCACGCTTTGTTGTGACCATCTTTGACGGTAGCTTTGCATGCGACTCAAACTGAAAGTAAGCGGTTTATTCGTTAAAAAATTCACGATACCGCTTGACTGTGGGTAATATAATTTCTAACCTTTACGGTGTTTTGAAGATGAGGAAGGACCGTCAATTCCTCGTATGATTGGTGGGTGTGATGTCAATCGGCGCGAATCCCCGTGGAATCGGTACCTTCGCGTTAAGAAGAAATGAGGATGATATGCCTGCAAATGCTACGGAATGCTGCTGCAAGTCCGGACTTCAGGTTAAGGAGAAAGTCCTTCTTAAGCGGCTGGATAAGGTGCTGGAAGAATACAGGAGCAAACAGGGAGCGTTGATTCCCGTTCTGCAGATAACCCAGAACATGTTCGGCTATCTGCCGGAGTCAGCACTGAAGAAAATAAGCGTGGAACTGAACAAACCGTTCAGCGAAGTTGCCGGCGTTGTCGGATTCTATTCGTTCTTCTCCACAATGCCGCGCGGCGAACATCTTATAAGGGTCTGTCTCGGCACGGCATGTTACGTGCGGGGCGGCAAACAGGTCCTCGATGCCGTGAAGAAGCATCTCGGAATTGATGTCGGTGAAACTACGCCGGACAGGAAGTTCTCGCTGGAAGTTGCGCGATGCTTCGGCGCATGCGGGCTCGCACCGGCCATGACCATTGACGACGATATCCATCAGCGGGTAAAACCCGCGAAAATCCAGGAAATCCTGAATGCTTACAGGAAGAAGAGCGTCAAGCGCGCTTCCAAGGCGAAGAAAGGGGCAAAATGACGAAAACCGCTGGAAAAATCAACACAGTGGCTGAGCTGAAGGCTCTTGCCGATAAAGTAAAGCCGATGGTCGAGGAGCGCGTGAAGATCCACGCCGTAGGCGGAACGAAACGCCATGTTCTGGTTTGCCATGGCGGCGGTTGCATCGCCTCCGGAGCGGTGGACGTTAAAGCTGCGCTCGAAAAAGAAATCAAGAAGGCCGGACTCGGAAACAAGGTGAAGCTGTTCGCCACCGGCTGCCTCGGGCCGTGCGCTGTCGGACCGGTTGTGGTGGTCTATCCCGACGGTGTGATGTATGAAAACCTGAAGCCGCAGGACACCGCAAAGATCGTGAAGAGCCACTTCAAGAACGGCAAGATCGTGAAAAGCCTGGTCCACAAGAAAATGATCACCGGCGCACCGGTTCCGGAAATAACGAAGATAGATTTTCTGGCAAGGCAGACGAAGATCGTTTTGCGCAACTGCGGCGTGATAGACCCGCTCAGCATAGACGAATACATTGGTCGCGACGGTTACATGGCCCTCGCGAAGGTTCTCACCGAGAAAAAGCCCGACGATGTCATTGATATAGTAAAGAAGTCTGGAATACGCGGCCGCGGCGGCGCTGGGTTTCCCACATGGCTCAAATGGAGCCTCACACGGAAGGCGGCCGGCACGGAGAAATACGTGCTCTGCAACGGGGACGAAGGCGATCCCGGCGCGTTCATGGATCGAAGCGTTCTCGAAGGCGATCCACACAGCGTCATCGAGGCAATGGCAATTGGCGCCTATGCAGTCGGCGCGGCGCAGGGTTTTGTCTATGTCCGCGCTGAGTATCCGCTGGCAGTCGAACGGCTCGGAAAAGCCATTGATGCGGCCCGCAAATACGGATTCCTTGGCAAAAACATATTCGGAAAAGGGTTCGATTTCGATCTGGAAATTCGCATGGGGTCCGGCGCGTTCGTCTGTGGCGAGGAGACGGCGCTGATGACCTCGATCGAAGGCAATCGCGGCGAACCCAGGCCCAGGCCGCCGTTCCCGGCGAACAAGGGCCTGTGGGGCAAGCCAAGCGTTCTAAACAACGTCGAGACCTACGCCGCAATTCCAGCGATCATCCTCAAGGGTGCGGAATGGTATGCCGCCATGGGCACCGAAAAAAGCAAGGGTACAAAGGTGTTCGCTCTCGCCGGCGCGGTGAACATGACCGGCCTGGTGGAGATTCCTGTGGGCACGCCGCTGGGCGAGTTGATCTATGACATCGGCGGCGGGATTCCGGATGGCAAGAAATACAAGGCTGCGCAGATTGGCGGACCGTCGGGCGGCTGCATTCCGAAAGAGCACCTGAACGTGCCGGTTGATTATGAATCGCTTGCCGAACTCGGCGCGATCATGGGATCCGGCGGGCTGATAGTGATGGACGAGGACACATGCATGGTGGATGTGGCGCGCTACTTCTTGGATTTCGTGCAGGACGAATCCTGCGGCAAATGTGTGCCTTGCAGAGTCGGGACGAAACGCATGCTGGAAATCCTCGATCGCATTTGTGAAGGGAAGGGCGAAGAAGGCGACATAGAGCGTTTGATCGATCTTGGCAGCAAGATCAAGGACACCGCGCTTTGCGGGCTCGGCCAGACAGCGCCGAATCCGGTCCTTTCGACGATCCGGCATTTCCGCGATGAATATGTCGCTCATATCCGCGACAAGAAATGTCCCGCTGGCGTGTGCGCTGCACTCGTGCGCGCGCCGTGCGAAATCGCCTGTCCTGCCGGCGTTTACGTACCTGGATTCATCTCGCTCATCGGCGAGAAACGCTATGACGAGGCTTTGAAGCTGCACCGGGAGCGGAATCCCTTTGCCGCTATTTGCGGGGCAGTGTGTTTCCATCCCTGCGAAGGCAAGTGCCGCAGGGCGAAGCTCGATTCGCCGCTGTCGGTCCGCGCGGTGAAACGATTCATGGTCGAGCAGGAAAAGAAGCCGCAGATTCCGGAAGTCCGTGAAAATCCGGAAAACGCAAAAAGAAAGATCGCCATCGTCGGCGCGGGGCCGGCTGGACTTTCCTGCGCGTATTTCCTGGCCAGGCTCGGCTACAAACCGAAGGTTTTCGAGGCGCACAAGGAAGAAGGCGGAATGCTTGTACAGACCATACCGGCCTATCGTCTACCGCGCAAAACGCTGGCGCGCGAGATACGGATGGTCAAGAGTCTGGGCGTGGAGGTTGAAACAGGCTCAAGGCTTGGAAAAGATTTCACATTGAAAGAGCTCAGGAAGAAAGGCTACGAGGCTGTGTTCCTTGGCGTCGGCGCACCGGCCGGAATGAAGCTCGGGCTCAAGGGCGACGATGCGCATGGAGTCGTGGATGGCATCCAGTTCCTCCGGAGCTACAATGCTGATGGCAAAGTGAATGTAGGTAAGCACGTTGCGATCATAGGCGGCGGAAACGTTGCCCTCGATGTGGCGCGAACTGCCATTCGTCTCGGCGCGAAGACCGTGACGGTTCTTTATCGCCGGACGCGCGAAGAAATGCCTGCATACAAGGAAGAAATTGAAGAAGCCCTCAAAGAAGGCGTGAGGTTCGAATTTCTTGTGGCCCCGAAGGAAGTTGTTGTGGAAAAGGGCAAAGCCGCCGGCGTGAAATGCTGCAGGATGGAACTCGGCGAATTCGACCGCAGCGGTCGCCGCAGGCCTAAAGAGAAAGCAGGCGATGAGTTTGTCGTGCCGGCTGACCAGGTCGTGCCGGCCATCGGTCAGAGCCTGCTCCCGGATGAGATCGTTGACGGGACAGGGATGAATCTCACGAAGAGCAACTGGATCGAAACCAATCCGATAACCGGACAGACCTCGGTCGAATGGATTTTCTCCGGCGGTGACGCCGCGACAGGACCGTCATCCGTCATTGAAGCCATCGCGGCGGGCGAAAAGGCGGCCATCGGGATGGATAAGATGCTGACGGGCGCTGAGCATGCGTTCTGGCGCAAGTCCGATCAGGTCAAGACTGGCTTTGATCCGGACGCTGAACCCGTGATGTACGAGCGTGCGGAAGTGCATCTTCTTTCGCCTGATAGACGGAAGAATTCATTTGCCGAAGTTGAAATGGTGCTGAGCGAGCAGGCGGCGGTGAGGGAAGCCCGTCGTTGTCTGCGTTGCGACTACCGTGAAGAACGTGTGAGCTGAAAAAAGGAGCCTGAATCATGCTGAAAATGACAATAGATAATAAACCGGTTGAGGTTCCGGAAGGCGCATCCGTTCTGGAAGCCGCAAAATTGGCAGGCGTCAAAATACCGACGCTCTGTTACCTTGAAAACGTGCAGGCCGTAGGTGCGTGCAGAGTTTGCCTCGTTGAGGTGGAAGGCGCGAAAACGCTGATAGCGTCGTGCGTGATGCCTGCGGCGGAAGGTATGAAAGTCCATACCAACACGAAGCGTGTCCGCGATGCGCGCCGCGCCATTGTGGAGCTGCTGCTTTCCGAACATGCCGGCAATTGCCAGACATGTGACAGGAACAATGACTGCGAATTGCAGTCCGTGGCATTCGATCTCGGCATCAAGCAAATCGTCTATGAGGGCATGAAAACAAGGGACGATGTTGACGCCAGCACGCCGGCGCTTGTTCGCGACAACGGCAAATGCATAAAGTGCAGGCGTTGTGTAACCGTTTGCGGGCAGGTACAGGCCGTGGGCGCATTATTCCCGCAGTTCCGCGGATTCAAGACCGTGATCGGACCCGCTTTCGGCAGAAACCTGGACACTGTGGCTTGCGTGCAGTGCGGGCAATGCGCGGCAGTTTGCCCGGTTGGAGCGATTGTAGAGAACAGCCACATTGACCGGGTCTGGGCGGCGCTGGACGATCCAAAGAAGACGGTCATTGTTCAAACTGCGCCGGCTGTGCGTGCGGCGCTTGGTGAGTGTTTTGGCCTTCCGGCTGGAACGCTGGTGACAGGCAAGATGGTCGCAGCACTCCGCAGGTTGGGATTCGATACGATTTTCGACACGAATTTCACCGCCGACCTGACGATCATCGAGGAAGGGCTGGAACTTCTGACGCGCCTCAAGAAAGGCGTGAAGGAAGGGCAGAAGGTCGCTCTTCCGCAATTCACAAGCTGTTCGCCGGGTTGGATCAAGTACGTTGAATATTTTCATCCAGACTACATTCAAAACATGTCCACATGCAAATCGCCGCAGCAGATGTTCGGGGCGATTGCAAAGACATACTGGGCAAAGAAAACAGGCAAGAATCCGGAAGATCTGTTCGTGGTGTCCGTCATGCCGTGTGTCGCCAAGAAATTCGAGGCACAGCGCCCGGAGATGAACAGTAGCGGATTCCAGGATGTCGATGCCGTGTTGTCAACGCGCGAGCTTGGCCGCATGATCAAGGCGGCAGGCATAGATTTCGTTGGCCTGCAGGATGAACAGATGGACAAGATACTTGGCACCTCGAGCGGCGCAGCGGATATTTTTGCGAACAGCGGCGGTGTCATGGAAGCCGCGCTCAGGACGGCGTATGAGGTCATTACCGGGCGGGAACTGCCGTTCGAGAACCTGCATGTGACGCCGATAATGGGCCTTGAAGGGATAAAAACCGCCTCGCTGAAAATCGAGGGAACTGTTCCGGATTGGTCGTTTCTTGAAGGCGTTACCATGAATGTCGCGGTTGTATCAGGGCTTGGCAACGCGAACAAAGTGCTGGAAAAGATCAAGTCCGGCGAAGTGACGTTCCACTTTGTGGAAGTGATGACTTGTCCGGGCGGTTGCATAGGCGGTGGTGGTCAGCCGAGACTGACGACAAACGCGATCCGGCGCGAACGGACAAAGGCCATTTACAAGGAAGACGAGGGGAAAACGCTGCGGAAATCGCACGACAATCCCAAGATAAAGCAGATATATGGCGAGTTTCTGAATATGCCTCTGGGCGAAACGTCGCATCATCTTCTTCACACTAAATACGAACGGCGCGAGAAGGTATGACGATTGGAATTGAACTACCCGGGCAATTCTCTGTAGAAAGGCCCGTGAATCATCTTAGTGGAGGATAACGACGATGGCACGGATTCTTGTAGTGGATGACGATAACGCGTTCGTTGAATCAGTAACGGCAGTCCTTGAAGGCGACGGCCATACGATCACAGCCGCGCACAATGGCGCAGACGGCTTCAGGATGGCAAAGAAAGACAAACCGGATCTAATGATTCTGGATGTCATGATGACGAACGACAGCGAAGGTTTTGAGGTCGCTCGCAAGTTACACGAAGACGCCGAGACGAAGAACATGCCGGTTGTCATGATTACCGGGATACGAAAGGCGAAGGGGCTTCCTTTCGGGTTTGAACCTGACGCGGATTGGCTGCCTGTTAATGCGGTGCTTGAGAAGCCGGTAAAACCGGAAGTCCTTCTAAAAAAGATAAAAGAGACGCTTGGCAGATAACCTGGCCGATTTTTTACGGCATCAGCGGCCGATAAACGCTCAATAGCTTAAAGCGGCGCAGGCGAAATCTTCCGCTCGACATGGACGAGATTCGGTTCAGGTTCGTCTGCAAGAAGGCGTGGCCAACACCGGTTTATTTGCCGAAGAGGTGACAAAACATGCTGAGGACCAAACTATTCCAAGCATTTGCAGCGCTTGTGGTCTTGTTCGGTATGCTTTCGGGTTTTCTCGGTATCCGCATGCTGAACCAGCGGCTGATCGAGGAAGCTCAGACTCGCGTCCGTCTCGACCTGAGCAGCGCATCCTCCATTTGCGACAGCAAAATGCGTGAAATCGAGACCGTCATTCGTCTTGCTGCAAGCACAGAAGCTGTGGTGACCATGTGCAATGGCAGGAATTGGTCAGACGCCGATCTTCTCAACAGGCTTGAACGAATACGGGTCGGGTTCGGACTCGATTACCTGGATGTGATAGCGCCCGATGGCCAGGTTGTGATGCGCACCACCGAACCGCATGCAACGGGCGACTACCAGACGTCCGATCCACTCGTTGGTTCCGCTATAAAAGGCGAATCGGTAACCTGCATTTCCGTCCTTTCACGGGCAGAGCTTGATAAAGAGGGGGAAGGGCTGGCAGACCGTGCGTTCATGGAAATCGAAGATACTCCAGGCGCGCGCCGTTCCATGAAGAGGGATGAGGCGCGTGGAATGGTGATGGCCAGCGCTGTGCCTGTGCGCCAGGGACCGAACGTCATAGGGGTGATCCATGGCGGAATCCTCATCAACCGCAATTTCGACCTTGTGGACCACATTTGCGATGTAGTGTTCAAGGGGGAAGAACACGCCGGTGTTCCGATTGGGACTGCGACGATATTTCTGGACGACTGCCGGATCGCTACGACGGTGAGGCTGGGAAACGACAATCGCGCGTTGGGCACGCGAGTGTCCAAACAGGTTGCCGACAGGGTTCTCGACAATGGCCAGTCATGGGTCGGTAACGCCGACGTTGTTGGAAAAGAGTGCATCACAGCTTACGAACCCATTCGCGATGCCAATCGCAATGTCATCGGCATACTTTATGTTGGCATTCTGAAGAAACCTTTCGATGACATTGCGCGGAGCGTAATGTTCAGGTATCTATTTGTGTCAATGTTCGTCCTTCTCGTCGCGCTTTTCCTGGCATTCATTATCGCCGGTCGTCTGGCCCAGCCGATACACAGGCTTGTGGAGGCATCGAAGAAGATGTGCAATGGCGAAAAGCCCGTGCCCGTGCCGACTGTTAATTCCTGTCGCGAAACTGATTTGCTCGTCTGTGCGTTCAATGAAATGACCCGCACGCTCGCGGAGCGGGAGCACAAGCTCATGGAGCTTAATCACAGTTATATGGAAACCCTCGGCTTTGTGTCGCACGAGCTCAAAGGACCGGTCGCGACCATCATGAATTACATTTACCTGCTGCGCGAACAGAAGCTTGGGGCGCTGAACGAAAAACAACTGAAAACGGTTTGCACGATAGACACATGTGGCAATCACATTGTCGAAATGATCAGGCATTACCTTAATCTTTCCCGGATCGAAAACGGTGAGTTCCAGCTGGTGAAAACGAAGGTGAAGGTGCTGGAGGACATAGTAACGCCAGTGCTCGACGCATTCGAAACGGACATCGAGGCAAAGAAAATGCGCGTTACCAATGACATAAACGGCCAAATTATGCTTCTTGCCGACATGAACATGACCCGCGAAGTCTTCGAGAACCTCGTGCATAACGCCATTAAATACGGCAAAGACAACGGAGCGCTTACGCTTTCGGCACGACCTGCCGCCGAGTTTGTCGAGTTCTCAGTGAAGAATGAAGGCGACGGCATACCTCAAGACAAGATGGATAAGCTGTTTCAGAAATTCAGCAGGGTGAACGGCGAAAATCGTCAAAAAGGAACGGGATTGGGACTTTTTATTACAAAACATATCGTTGAAGCTCACGGCGGGCGGGTCGGCGTCTCGTCGAAAGCAGGCGAATGGGTTGAGTTTGTCTTCTCATTCCCCAGGTACAAAGAAGTCAAGAGCAACGAATAAACGGAGAGTGGATCATGAAAAGGATAAAGAAGGTGTTGATTGTGGATGATGACGCTTCTTTTGCGGAGTCAAACAGGGATCTGCTCCAAGCCCATGGTTATGAGGTGTATCTTGCGAAGGATGGCGCTGCTGGTCTTGAAATGGCCAAGAAGATCAAACCCGATCTCATGATTCTCGACGTCATGATGGCCACAGATACCGAGGGTTTTGAAGTCGCGCGGAAAATTCCAGAATTGTCCGGGTTGAAAAACAACATGGGTGTTTTGCTTGTCACAGGCATCACTAACGTGCTGGGCCTGCCTCGCAGCATCAAGCCTGACGACACCTGGCTGCCTGTAGACCGCATTATCGACAAGCCGATCGTTCCGGACCGTTTGATTTCCGAAGTTAAGAGAGTTCTCAGAAAGAAGGACAAAGAGCGCAAGAAATAGCCGGAATCCAGGGATTCACCGCAGCAGGTCCTCTTTATGCCTGGTGAAATTATTTTTCGAATGCTTTCACGATAACGGGATCATTGCGTGACATGGCCGCCATGCGAACCCTGTCGCGACGCCTGTCCGTGTCGGTGCAAATTACCAAAGCCTTCAACGAGGCGATAGCGTCGGCTTGCGGTTCCTTTTCGACGACATTGACAAGCAGGTCAAATGCTTTGTAGCGGCGCGTGAGAGCAATAGGCAACAACAGCATCCTCTTGAATTGGGGGCTGAAACTCTTCTCCCGGTGTTCTCGCAGTATTTCAACAGCCTGTTCCGTTCGCGAATTGCCAAGCGCAAGCGCCGCATCCTCAACGGTCAAGGGATCCTGGCCGGTCAGAAAGCCGGCGACGAATTGCAACGAGCGGGTGGGGGACATTGCCAGCAATGCGGCAAAACAATCCGCCATGACGTCTGGTTCTTTGTCGCCATGCAGGACTTTCATGCGGAGTAAAGCCTCTGCTGTGTCGTTTGCGGTTTCAAGTAGAACTCTCACAGCTGCGCGGCGCGCCGCAGATTGGCGATCCGCAAGCAGGGCCGCCACTTCGTTGAAGAGCTCTGGATAACCAAGCCTGTACAAGGCAAACGCGCAGGCGCCGCGGAGCGTATCCGCCGTATCAACCGGCGGACCGAAAGAGGGCTCCATCTGGACATGCCGAATCCCGCGGAGAAACAGTTGGACATCCTCGTGTCCAAGCGTATTCAGCGCTTCGACTGCGGCGAGTTTGGCGCGGCAGCCTGGATCGGTCTTGACGGCATTCTCCATGAAGCGATCGAAAGACGAAGCCACGTCGCTTGACAGATCCTTCAAGCCCAATTGCGCGGCAATATTAGCGGCTTTTGCGGTGGTAATATTGCTTGAACCGGCGAGGGCCAGGCGTAATTCGGCAAAAGTAGTGGCGGAAACCGGAAGCTTCTCCAGCTCCTTCAGTTTCGTCAGTCTCTCTTCCAGTGATCGTCGTTTTGCCACTGCCTACTTCTTCTGGATATTGTTATGCACCATCGAGCGGATGAACTCGTGGGCTTTCTTGCCGTGCTCCTGCAGATAGTTCTAGGGCGACAGCAGGGGCTCGACAAGTCCAAACGAGCGACTAGAGTAATGGTTCCTGGTAGTGGAAAGAAACCGGGCATTAGTGGTGAGACAATATTTTGGGCCGGACAACCGACAGGGACGGGTCTTTTATGAACGTGAAGTCATCGCACATGTGCATTGCGTTGGCTGTGCTGGCAGCAACGGTGCAGTTTGCCTTTGTCATGGAGAGCGATCGTGACCAGGCGTTCCAGGTGCCGGTGGTTGATGCCGCCACCTAC